>WNGA01002622.1_pt1 | contig 28366 bp, 30 predicted proteins | sample 5400061 | NCBI WGS metagenome assembly WNGA01 (sample SAMN13153366, study PRJNA577476) | soil metagenome | isolation source: 100 cm soil or saprolite under grassland replicate 2 | place: USA:California | collected 2016-06-15
GGCGCTCCGCGCCTTGATAAAGCTCTCCCAGAGGGAGAGGCTTCCGAGGACTCCCCCTCCCTCTGGGAGAGGTTTAATCCAGGGGTGAGGGCTGCGGAGCGCATTACTGCGTCGGGTGGCTGCGCAGGATGGCCTCGCGATGGCGCGGCGCCAGGATGTCCTCCAGCCGCGCCGTGAACTGGCGGCTACGCACCACGTGCAGCCGGTGCAAGACATACCGCAGCACCAGCCACAGCACCGCGAACCCGTACTCCGTGCTGCGGCGGAAGTTCACCGACGACGCCTCGGGAAAGTAGCGCGTCGGCACGGGTACCTCGCCGACGCGGAACCCGAAGCACAGGGCCTGCACCATGATCTCCTGGTCGAACACGAAATCGTCGGAGTTCAACAGAAACGGCAGCGTTTCCAGCAGTCGCCGACTGTAGGCGCGAAAGCCCGTGTGGTACTCCGATAGGCCGAGGTGGAAGACCGCGTTCTCGACCAGCGTCAGAAACCGATTGGCGACGAATTTCCAGATGGGCATGCCGCCCGAAAGCGCCGTGCCGCTGAGAAAACGCGAGCCGAGCACGATGTCGCTGCGACCCTCGAGGATCGGCTGGATCATCTGCGGCACCAGTGTCGAGTCGTACTGGTTATCCGGGTGGACCATGACCACCACATCGGCGCCACTGCGCAGCGCCTCCAGGTAGCAGGTCTTCTGGTTCCCACCGTAGCCGCGATTCTGAAGATGGACGACGACTTTCAGCCCCAGCCGCTCGGCGATGTCGACGGTGTCGTCGTGCGAGACGTCATCGACCAGGATCACCTCGTCGACCACGTCCATGGCCAGGCCGCGATAGGTCTCCTCGAGCGTGCGAGCCGCGTTGTACGCGGGCATGACCACGACTACCCTCGCGCCGTCTTTCACCGCGGCGCCATTCTAGTCCCCGGCAAATGCAGTCCCGGTAGCACCTGCGAGCCAGCACTCGACTGCACACGCCAATCGTAGGCGACGGCGAGAAAGCCCCCGCGTGACTTGGTGGTGCCGACGACGCTGTCGCTGCCGAACTCGCTCAGATCACTGGTAATGCGAAAGGCAGCCATCGTGCGCGGCAGCACCCACTCGGACAGCTGGACATCGACTCGATAGAGCCCTGGCAGCAGCGGCAAGTCAGCAAACGTGCACTCCAGGTCATGAGGGCCAGACGCCCAATTCTCCGCAGGGGACGTCGCCGAGAACAGCGGGCCGTAGTCGCCGCGTACCGTGACTGTGCAGGACACGCCGTGGCGCGACTCGCGGGCGCTACAGCGCAGCCGCACGCGCAAGGCGTCTCCTCGACGTGCGCGGCGACCGCGAACCCCAGCCGCGCCGCCATGCCCGATGAGTAACGCTTCAGCGGCGTCTCGAGATAGGGCCCGAGGTCCGCGAACTCGACGATCTGCTCGAACCTCTGGTGCACTTCGCTTCTCGAAAGGCCCAAGATCACGCCATTGAGAAAGATGTTCTCGCGCCCCGTCAGCTCGGGGTGGAAGCCGGCGCCGAGATTGATCAGCGACGCAACGCGGCCGTGCGTTGCTACCTGACCCCGAGTAGGTCGAGTGATGCCGGCCAGCAGTTTGAGCAGCGTGGTCTTGCCGGCGCCGTTATGGCCGATCAGGCCGACCGACTCGCCGGGCTCGAGGGCAAGGGTGACATCGCGCAGCGCCCAGAGAGACTCCGAATGCTGGCGACGTAAGAGGTCCAGCAGGCCGGGCCGACCACCGAGGCGGTAGCGCTTCCAGACGTGGTCGAGCTGTAGCCGCGTCACGTGGCGCTGAGTCGATCGAGCCGCTCGACCTCATCTGGCCCGAGCTGCCAGCCGAGCGCGCCTGCGTTCTCGCGTGCTTGCTCGGCCGACTTGGCGCCGGGGATCGGGACCGCGCCCTTGCACATGAGCCAGTTCAAGGAGACCTGGGCGGGCGTGCGCCCGCCGTGCGCGGCGCCCATCTCGCGCAGCAGCGGCACGATCTGCGTCGAGCGCCGCAGCATGCGCCCTACGCGCCGCCGCCGGATACCTGGCGGTGGCCGATCGACGTCGTATTTCCCGGTCAGCAGCCCCGACGCGAGTGGGGTGTACGCGATCAGCCGAACGTCCAGGTCTCGGCACGCTTGCAGCACGCCATCACGTTCGGGACGCCGATGCAACAGGTTGTAGTGCACCTGGTTTGACAGCAGCTTGACTCCGCGGCGCGCAAGCGCCGCGTGCATGCTGCTCATTTGCGACGCGCTGTAGTTGGAGACGCCGACACCCTCCGCCAGCCCGGCCCGCACACAGTCCGCCAGCTCATCCGCCCACAGCGCACCAGGCAACAGCGGCAGCGGCCAGTGAATCTGATACAGCGCCACCCGTTCGAGGCCGAGCCGAGCAAGGCTGGAGCGCAGTGCCCGCGCCAGGGAGCCCTTGCGAAAGAGCCGCCACGGGAACGGAAAGAACTTGGTCGCGACTTCGATCGTGGCGCCGCTCGCGCCCACGCATCGCCCCAGCAGGCGTTCGGAATCCCCATTGCCGTAGATCTCCGCCGAATCGAACAGCGTGATACCAGCCTCGACCGCGGCCGCGAACGCCGCGCGCACTTCGGGCTCGCCGAACTCCTGACCGTAGCCCCAGAAGTAACGATCGCCCCACGCCCACGTTCCGATGCCGAGCGGGGGCCCTGACCTCAAGTGGGCCTAGCCCCAGACGCGGCGCGCGGTCTCGACCACCAGCTCGAGCTTGCGTTTCATCTCGTCCCAGGTGAGCAGGTTTCCAGGGGCGGTGGAGGCGAAGCCGCACTGCGGCGAGATCGCCAGGTTTTCCACGGGAACGTATTTCGAGGCCTCGTCGATCCGGCGGCGCAAGTCATCGGCTGACTCCAGGGCCGGCAGCTTCGAGCTGATCAGGCCCAGCACCACCATCTTGTCGCGCGGCACGAACCGCAGCGGCTCGAACCCACCCGCGCGCTCGGTGTCGTACTCGAGCAGGAACCGATTGACCTTCAACTGGGAGAACGCCTTCTCGGCGATCGGATCGTAGGCGCCTTCGGCGTGCCACGCGCTGCGATTGTTGCCGCGGCACATGTGCAAGCCGACGGTGACCTCATCGCCGTGAGCGGTCGACAGCACGCTGTTGTCGAACTCGATCAGCTCGTCGAGATAGGCGTCGGGGTCCTCGCCCGACTCGATCATGCGCGGGCGAATCGTCTTGTCGGCGACCCGCTCGACGTAGTGCAGCGAGTCCAGCTGGATGTAGGCCACACCATCCTGTTTGAGCGCCGCGATCTCCTGGCGCAACATCGCGGCGATGTCCTCGGCCAATTCCTGCCGATCGCGGTACACACGATCGGTGATGCCCGGCTTGTACAACTGACCTGCCACCGAGAGCGGCCCCGGCATCGTGATCTTCCACGGTCCCGGCGCGTGCTGCTTGAGAAATGCCGCTTCCTCGCCCGCCAGACGTTTCTTCGGCCGCAGCCGCTCCCCGGCGACCATGCTGCGCATCGCGGTGACGCTCGAGTTCGCCAGCTCGGCGCTGGGTCCCTGCCACGCTCCGAGAATGCTCAGCGCGGGTGAATCCGGATTCGGCACCAGCCCGTCGACGGCTTCGCGCACGCCCGTGCTCCAGCCCGCGCGACGGTACTCACCTTCGGTAAAGACGGAGATGCCAACCTGGCGCTGCAGCTCCAGCGCTTTCAGCACGCACTCGTCTTCCACGGCGCGCAATTGCTCGGTGCTGACGCGGCCTTCCAGGTGGTCGGTGCGAGCTTGCAGGAGCTCGGGCGGCCGCAGCAGGCTGCCGACGTGGTCGGCGCGAAAGACCTGTGGCACGACTCAGTCGATGGCCGGCCCCGCGAAGGGGACCGTGTGGTCGAACGAGCTGATGATGCCCGTCGCCCGATTGCACATGAGCACAAATCCTGGCAGCTTGTACGCGGACCACACGCGCAACGAGCCGTAGCCGCCCTCGCCGCGCAGGAGGTCGGTTGCACCGGGGATGACCGTCTCGAGATCGAAGGTCGCCGGTAGCCGTGGCTCAATGCTCAGCGTGGCCGAGCGCAGCTCGCGGCCAGAGGGCGCGAACAGGTCGAAGCGCACCTCGGTCGGGCGCGGATGGTAGTTCAGCAACAGGACCGAACTCACATACTGTTCGTTTGCGGCAATACCCGGCCAGTGCTGCCACTTGCCGCTCATCACGCGCTTGGTCGTGCCGCCCTTGAACACGAAGCCTGGCACCGAGCCACTGAGCGAGCTGTCATCGGCATAGAACTCGAGCCACGAGTCGACCCACGGGAAATGGCCCGGCGGATTGTCGAGGCTGCGCGCGGTGATCTCTACGAGGCCTTCGAAACGCGCTGCACCCACCGCGGCCAGGAGATCGGCGCTCTCGTAGCGGAACGTGTCATCGCCCGAAAACGGCTCCGACAGGAACGTGTGGATCGGCGCTTCCTGGCCAGCGAAGAACTTGAGCGTGACCGCGAAGCGCTCGTGCGGGTCGATGGTGTTGCCGAGTGGGATGACGTTGATCCGGCTATGGCGCACGCCATCGTCCACGAACCAGCCGATCACGGGCAGCCAGTCCGGGCTGGCGCGGCGGATCAGCGGCTGCGGCTGTGACTCGGCGTAGGGGGTGGCGGCGGTTGGTCGCGGCGGCGCGTGAACACTCATGCTGGGGTGCCTCCTACAGGTGCTGGGCGCGCCAGGTGCCCAGGCGCTGGTTGGCGACAAAGTAGTAGTACATCGCTGGCTGGTGGTTGTTGCCGAAGTACAGCACACCCGGTCGTCCGGCCAGGAACGCCGCCGGATCGTCGAACAGCTCGGTCAGGCTCACGAAGCGCGACCCGTTGCGCGGCAGGCCGACCGTGGCTCCGAGCGCGGCACCGTCGGCATCCTTGAGCGTGATCGTCGAGGTATAGGGCTGGTCATCGAGATTGGTCATCGCCAGGTGCACCCGATAGTCCTCGCTGTCCTGGACGTTGGGCACGGTCCAGTAGCCTCCAACCGCCGGAATGGTCAGGCCGAACTTCTCGTGCGAGGACGTCAGGCCGCGCTCGTTGTACCAGTGCAGATACGCGCGCGAGGAGCCCAGTTGCGCACCCTCGAAGTCCACTTGCACCTGGCCGCTGAGCACATGGCCGCGCCGTGCGGGCGGCAACAAGTCACGCGTTTCCAGCATGAGCGACGCGTTGCGGCCAAGCGCGCAGCGGCGGGCGGCCAGCTCACTGCCATCGTTGTCGAACAGCTTGACCAGCACCGTGACCGGCTGGCACAGCCCGGGCGCCTCGGGGACCTCGAGGTTGGAGACGCAAATGCGCGTGCGCATGTCGACCCCGTCGCGGTACCAGGACGCCATGCGGCGCGGCTGCTCGCGCCAGGTTCGCCGCAGCCGCCATGCGCGCGCTTGTTCGACTGGCCAGCTCGAGTTGAGCGCCGGGTAGCGCCGAAGCAGCTGGCGAGCGAGAGAGTCCGCCATTAGCTCAGCGCCAGCCCGAATTTGTCCCCGTGCTCGGCCACCAGCTCATCGAGATCGCCTTCGCAGCCGAAACACGTCACGCACGCACGCGTTGCTTCGCGCAGCTCCTTCACGTTGCGGACGTGGGGAATGGTGGCCACGATCTCCTCGCGCGTGACCCACTCGCAGAAACAGATGACATCACGATCGTCCTGCACGCTAGCAGTCGCCAATCATCGCATCCGGCCCGTCAACCGGACAACGCTCACTAGTCCCGCGCCAGCGTGGAACCTGAGCCTGTCGAAGGAGCCAGTCGGCGCGGATATCGCCGCCTGGTGGCTGCTGGGCATCGCCGAGCACCTGCAGCTGCGCCAGCACGCGCGGCTCGTAGTAGTTGGTGCGCACGTTCTGCTTCACCTTGAGTTCAACGCGATAGCGGCCCGGCCGTAACCGCGGCTGCTCGAAGCAACACTCGACGGTGAAGGGACCAGCGGGTACCTGCGTGGGCCAGTTGCCATCGATGTGCATGTTGCCAGCGAACAGGGGTCCACGGTCGCCGCGAATGGTGACCACGAAGACTGGCTCGATGAGCTCTCGCTCGGCACGACCCCGAACGCGCACGGTGAACGACTCGTTCGCAGTGAGGCAGTCCGTCGGCTGACCGCGCTCGTTCAGCACCTCCATGCACTCGGCCACGAGCGAGGAGGTATCGGCGGTGCCAGCGTCGCTATCGACATCGTCGAGGTAGGCGCGAATCACTTCCGAGGTCGGACCCGCGCAGCGGACCACGCCGCGATCGAGCCACAGCGCCTGCTGGCACATCAGCTCAACCGCCGTGAGGTTGTGCGAGACGAACGCGATCGCCGCCCGGCCCTGGTCGCGGAACTCGAGCATCCGACGCAGCGAGCGGTCTTGAAAGGTTGCGTCGCCGACGGAAAGGACCTCGTCGACCAGCAGTACATCGGGATCTGCGTGTGCCGCGACTGAGAACGCCAGCCGCGCGTACATGCCGCTGGAAAAGTGCTTGAGCGGGGTGTCCATGAACCGCTCGAGGCCCGCGAACTCGACGATCTGGGCGTACCGCCGCTTCGTCTCAGCCCGAGACAGGCCGAGGATGACCCCGTTCAGATGGACGTTCTCGCGGCCGGTCAGCTCGCGGTGAAAACCCGCGCCGACATTCAAGAGCGATGCCACCCTGCCGCGTGTTCTGACACTTCCGCGGGTGGTCTTCGAGATGCCCGCGATCAGCCGCAAAGCGGTGGTCTTGCCCGCTCCGTTGCGGCCGATGAGCGCGATCGACTCACCTCGGCAAAGCGTGAGCGAAAGATCGCGCAGTGCCCACAGGTCGCGCTCGGAGGGCGGCCGAGCCATGTTGCGCAGGACGCCGAGCACGCCGCGGCCTTGGCCGAGCAGGTACCGCTTCCACACCCCATTCAGCTCGACCAGCGGCTCAGACAACGTCGGCCAGCACCCCATCGAACACGCTGAAAACGCGCTGCGCGGCCACCAGCGCCAGGATGCCGAGCAGGCCGATGAGGCCCAACCCAACCAGGTCGGGCGCGTGAGTCCCGAGCACCGCGGCGCGGAAGGCGTCGACCAGCTGCGCGAGCGGGTTCAGGTCGTAGATCGGCCGCAGTCCCGTGGGCACTGCCTCCAGTGGATAGAGCACCGGGACGGCGTACAGCATCAGGAAGAGCAGCAGCGGTAGGCCGCGCGAGACGTCACGCCAGCCCACATTGGCAGCCGACAGCAGCAGACCGAGCGCGGCCGCGAACAACATCTCGATCAGCAGGATCAGCGGCACCAGGATCACCCAGCCGGACGGCGGCACGTGGAAGTACACCATGAACACCGCCAGGACCAGGCAGCCCACGAGGACGTCGACCAGGCGGGCGAATATCGGGTAGATAGCCAGAATCTCGCGCGGGAAAAACACCTGGCGCACCAGGTCGACGTTCTTGACCAGGCTTTCGGCGCTGTCGGTGAGGCTGTTGGCGAAGAACTGCCAGGGCACCAGGGCGGCGAGCAAGAACAGCGGGTACGGCACGTCCGACTGATCGCCGCGACCCAGCACGCGCTGCACCAGGAACGAAAAGGCGCCGGTCATCAGCAGCGGCTGCACCACGAGCCATAGGTAGCCGAGATACGCCTGCCGACTACGCGCTTGCAGATCGCGCAGCACGAGCATGAACAGGATTTCGCGCGAGCGTGCCAGGTTCACGACGCGGCTTGTCGCGCGGCGATGAGAAACTCGCACACCTCGCGCACGGCGCCGTCACCGCCGCGGTGCTGCGTCACATAGGCCGCGAGTGCCCTGACCGGCTCGACGGCATCGGCCACCGCGCATGGCAGCCCCACGCACTCGAGCGCCGGCAGGTCGTTCAGGTCATCACCGATGAACGCGACTTCGGCCAGGTCCAGGTGGTGCCGCTGGCACAGCTCGTCGATAGCCAGCCGCTTGTTGGTGGCGCCGCAGAAGACGTCGTCGATGTTGAGCTTGGCCGCGCGGGCGTGGACGATCGCACTGTCCTCTTTGGACACGATGGCCACGGCGATCCCCGCCTCGCGAAGCCGCTGGAGCCCATGGCCATCACGCGCGTTGAACTTCTTCAGCACCTCGCCATCACGACCGTAGTACATGCCAGCGTCGGTCAGGACACCGTCCACGTCGACGCACAGCAGGCGCACGTGCGCGGCGCGATCTACAACGGAGCCGTCTGCCACTCCAGGGCATCCTTCGGCAGCAGCGTGTCGGCCGAGACGTCGACGGCCGCGACGCGGCCCACCAGGTGCGCGAGGTGGTTGGCCGGAATGCCATCGCCTGGGCCCTTGACCGTCAGCATCTCTGGCCGAACGACGGCGCCCGCGCGGATGTCGCGGGCGGCGACGACGCTCTTGGCCAGACGCATCCGCACCGGAATCTCCGATGCCGCCAGGCGCTTCTCGGCGGAGCCGAGCGCGATTTCGATGTGTCGGATATCGCGCACCAGCTTGGCCAGGCCGATCGGCTCGAGCGACGCCGCGTGGTCAGGCCCGGGGAGGGTGCGATCGCGCGTGAAGTGCCGCTCGACAACACAGGCGCCGAGCGTCGCCGCCGCTTCGCTGACCGCGATGCCCCGCTCGTGGCCCGAGTAGCCAACGAGCAACCCGTATCGCTGGCGGTAGGTGTCCATGACCCGCAGGTTCAAGTCAGCGAACTCGCTCGGATACGCCGAGGTGCACTGCAGCAGGATCACCTGGTCGGTGTGGCGTACGATCCGGTCGACCGCCTCGTCGACCTCCTTGTGGGTGCTCATGCCCGTGGACACGATCAACGGCTTGCCGGAACAAGCGAGGTATTCGAGTAGATCGAGGTCGGTCAGCACCGCCGATGGGGTCTTGATCGCGGGCGTGCCCAGCTCGATGAGAAAGTCGGCGCTCCCGCGGTCCCATGCACTGCCCAGGAATTCCAGCCTGAGCTGCGCGGCCAGATCCCGCAGCCGACACCACAGGTCCTGCGACAGCTCCAGCTTCCGCCGATGCTCGCCGTAGGTGGCGCCGAGCGAGTTCGCGTTGACATACGGCCGCTCGATCGCTGCCCGAGTCAGGAGCTCATGGACGGTGCGCTTCTGGAACTTGACCGCGTCCGCGTGGCACTCGGCCGCGATCTTGACCAGGTCCTCCGCGAGCGCAGGGTCGCCGTTGTGATTGACACCGCCCTCCGCGAGCACGAAGCACGGCTGGTCCTCGCCAACGATCTTGCTGCCGATGCGTACTGTGCGCGCGGTCACCAGGCTGTCCAGCCTCCGTCGACGATCAGGTTGGCCCCCGTCATGTAGCTGGAGGCATCAGATACCAGAAACAGCAACGCACCACGGTACTCGTCGTTGCGCGCCATGCGACCAAGTGGCGAGCGATACACGAAGTTGCGAACGAACGCATCGTCGTGCTGGTCGTACACGCCATGCGGGGTGAGCGCATTGACGCGAATGTTCTGTCGACCCCAGTACGTGGCCAAGTAGCGGGTCAAGCCTAGCACGGCGGTCTTGGTCACGGCGTAGCTCACCGGGGTGTTGAAGCCGCCCTCGACATACGGACTCTTGACTCCCTCGTACAGCCGCTGGTCGGGCGCCACGACGCCGTAGGTCGAGGCGATGTTGACGATCACGCCCCCACCCTGCGCGAGCATCTGCCGACCCGCCGCCTGTGCGCACAGCACCATACCCGTGAGGTTTACGGCGACCGCCTGCTCCCAAACATCGCGACGGTAGTGCTCGAACGGCGCGAAGTAGTCCTCTGGCTTGAGCGATTGGGATCCGCCACGCACGGTCAGTGCGGCGTTGTTGACCAGGATGTCCAGTCGTCCGAATCTCGCGACGCTCGCGGCTACCGCTGCCTGCACCGATTCCTGGTCGGCGACGTCGAGGCGCTGCCCTAGCGTCTGGTCGCCCAACTGCTGTGCGAGCGCCGCGGCGCCGTCGCCGTCGAGGTCACCGATGACCACCCGCGCGCCTGCTTCAAGCAGCGCCTCGCAGTAGCGCCGACCCAGCAGGCCCGCGCCACCGGTGATGAGCGCCACCCGCCCATCCAGACGGAAAAGGTCGGCTACCGCAGACTCTTCAGCCATTGCTGTACTGGCTCCGGCTCACTGATCAGGTCGACACGGCGTCCCTCGGCCGAGGAGCGTAACGCGGCCAGCGCGATGGCCAGCACTGCTGCGCCCTGCTCGCCGCTGGCCCCGATACCGCCCGGCTCACCCTGGATGCGGCCTTGAAACTCGCGCAGCTCACGCAGAAAACTGTCGTTGCGAGTCGAGCGCGGGTCGCCCTCCTCCACGAGCCACTCGCGTGTCGCGGGCGCAAAGCGCAGCACGCGGTCGGCGTCGTGCTCCCAACGCAGCAGCCCCTCCTCGCCGACGATCTCGATGCCGCGCCGCGGCGGTCGCCGCAGGTAGTCCACGTGCACCGAGGCAAGGCTGCCATTCGGGAACTCGAGGATGATCTCGGCCACGTCCTCGGTATCGACTTCCAGCGCGCTCACGCGGCGGGCGACGGCGGTCACCGCCAGCGGTGCGCCGAGCAGCCAGCACACCGAGTCGAGCTCGTGGCTGAAGGTGAGCAGCGGTCCACCGCCCAGCGCGCTTTGGGCGCTGTAGCTGCGTCGGTAGTCCTCCCAGGGATGCCAGTCGGGCAGGTACTCACCCATCTCCGCGCGCACGCTCAGCGGACGTCCGATCGCTCCGTGATGCAGCAGCTCGCGCAGCCGCTGCAAGCCCGGCACGAAGCGCAGGTTGTAGCCGACCATCAGCACTTTGCCGCTCGCGAGCGCGAGCAGCTCGCACATGCCGTCCAGCGTGTGCCCGATCGGCTTCTCCACCAGCACGTGCGCACCGGCTCGGAGCGCCGCGCATGCGGTCGCCGCGTGCAGACTGGTCGGGTTGGTGACGATCACCACCTCAGGCTGCGCCGCGAGCGCCTGGTCGAGGTCAGAAAACAAGCGCGGCGAAAAGCCGAGCGGCTCGGGCTGCGGGTTGGTGGTCTGCCGACACACCCATACCTCGCCGCCAAGCGCGGCCCAATTGCGGGCATGCCGCCGCCCGACCGAGCCCAGGCCCACGATCAGCGCGCGCATAGTCTCAGCCCGCGGGCGTTGCGCGTTTGGCCAGCAGCAGCTCTGCCAGCGCCAGATCGAGTGGCCCGTCGATGTCGATCGAATCGGCGGGCTCGATCACCAGGCCGGCAACGCGCGCGCCGATGACCGTGCGCTGTTCGAAGATGACCTCGCGTCGGGTCACGTCGACTATGCCGTTCTGCCAGTACACCTCTTGCAATTGCGCCCGAGGCACATCCGGTCCCCTCTCGAGGCGTAACTTCGTCTTCAGAAACGGCTCCATCGACCCATCGTCACCGCGCAGCCACATCTTGTGCGGATGCTGGCGCGCCAGGCACACCGCTTTGACGGAGTCCGCGCCGGTGCGCAGCAGCAGCTCGATCGCCTCGTCGACGTGCCGTGGTCGACGCAACGGCGAGGTGGGCCGCAAGTTCACGATGAGATCAGGTCGCCAGCCCTCTTCGCGTTCGAGCCACTCCAGCGCGTGCACGAATACCGGCCAGTCCTCGGAGACGTCCTGCGCCAGCTCGGGCGGCCGGCGAAAGGGCACTTCGGCGCCCGCTTGTCGTGCAATCTCGGCGATCTCCTCGTCGTCGGTGCTGCACACCACGCGCGAGACCAGCCTGGCCGCAAGCCCAGTCTCGATCGCATGCACGACCAGCGGCTTACCCGCCAGCAACTGCAGGTTCTTGCGCGGAATGCCTTTCGAGCCACCGCGCGCGGGCACCAGCGCCAGCACCTGCAGTGCTCCCTCTCCCTCTGGCAGAGGCTTTATCAACGGGTGAGGGCGGCTCCAATCGCTCACGCGCGGGCGTTCGCTCCCGCCGCTGCCGCGACCTCGCCCGTCTCGAACGGCAGCCGGTACAGCTTGATCGCGTTCTCGGCCGTGATCTTCATTCGATCCGCTTCGTGGTGCTCAGAGAACAGCTCATCCAGCACCTGCTGCGAATTCGGAAAAATCGAGTCGCCGTGCGGGTAATCGCTGCCCCACATGAGGTTGTCGACGCCGATGAAATCGCGCGTCCGAATCCCGATCGGATCGTCTTCGAACGTGACGATGAAATTGCGATGCCAGTAGTCGCTTGGCTGCTTCGGGAGCTTCACGTTGGGCATCAGCGTGCCGCCGGCGCGATACCACGCGTGGTCGATTCGCCTGAGGAAATTGCCCACCCAGCCGGTCTCGAATTCGGTGGGCACAAACATGAGCCTGGGAAAACGCTCGCACACGCCCGAGGCGATCAGAGTCACGACCGTCACTTCCATGCCCACGTACGCCAGCGGATAGTTTGCGCCCGGCCAGTTCGGCAGGCCGTGGTTCGGCGTCGAGCTGGAGAAGATGTGCATCGCCAGAGGCATCTCGGCCTCCTCAGCGGCGGCCCAGAAGCGGTCGTAATACGGATCCGAGAAGGGCAGCTCGGGCGGCGCCGTGCACGGAACGCACAGCCCCACGAAGCCCATGTCTTTCACGCGCTGCATCTCGCGCAAGGCCGAGTCGAGATCGCGCAGCTGGATCGCGCCCAGTCCGAACAGCCGGCCAGGCGCCTTCCCGATGTAGTCGTTCAGCCAGTCGTTGTAGGCCTCGAACGTGGCCTGGATGACTTCGTTCTCTTCGACCTGGTAGACGTTGAACAGGATGCTCGGGTACAGCACCTCGGCGTTGACGCCGTCGCGGTCCTGATCGGCCATGCGCGCCTGCACGTCGTACACGCCTGGCCGGGCGATCGCGTACCCGCGCCGCGCCTGCGCCTTGGTCTCGGGTGAGCCGACGTCCATGCCCGCGATGAGAAACCCGCCGATTGGCATGCCCAGCTTGCCGTTGCCCAGGTCGAGCTGATCGCCGACTGCCTCGTTGTGGACCATGTGCGGGGCGCGACTGCCGAGTCGCTTTTCGAGCGGCGCGAACAACTCCGGCGGCTCGACCACATGCGAATCAGCCGAGATACACAGCCTGCTCATGGCGCCAGCTTAGCCTCCCGAGTCGTCCTCCGCGCTGCCGCGGCGCGCTCCCTCGATTAGACTCCGTGCGCATGTGGCGGCGCCGCTTCGCCCTTGGCGCGGTCGCGGTGTGGGCAGGGGTAAGCCTCGCGCGCCTGACCCGCCTCGTGGAGCCGTCCACGCCGCCGCCGGGCGAGGAGGGTGCACCGGTCTTCGGCTTCTTCAAGGCCCAGGTGCCTGCTGACGCGGGCTATCTGTTCGTCCTGCCGGGCGAATTCGGCGCCGACACCGACCTCGGCCCGAGACTGCGCTACGAGCTGTACCCGCGCGTGTACGACGATGTGCGTGCGTCTCAGGACGAAGCATTTGTCCGCACGCTCATGAGCAGCGAGCGACTGCGCTTTATCGTCGTCCCTGACGCCACCCAATACTCACCCGGCCACTGGTTGCGCAGCACGCCCGCCTGGCTGCGTCGCATCGACTTCGACGCCAACCGCTACGTCCTCGAAGTCGTGCCCTGAGCATGGACCTGCTCGGGCTGCTCGCGCTGGCGCTGGTTGCCGCTGAATGGCTCGCCCTGGGTTTTCTGAGTGGCGTTACCTGGCCGGGTCTGACCTTCTGGGCGCCCCGGTGGTCGCTGTTCCTGCTGAGCGGCGCCTTCTTGATCGGCTTCGCGCAGCTGCTGCTCGCGCTGATCGGCATCGGTTTTCGCAGTGTCCCGCTGGTACTCATCGCGGCCGCGCTGCTTGCTGTGGCCGTGCGGCTGGGCTCACCCCGCGCCGCCTCTACGAGTGTGCCTACGCTCGCACCGAGTGAGCGCCTGGCATGGCTGGCAGTGGCGGTGGTGCTCGCGGCCGCGACCATCCGTTCGTTCCTGGTGCCCGAAGCCGGCTGGGACGCCTTTTCCCACTGGGGCTTGAAGGCACAGGCCTTCGCCACGCACGGGACCATCGTCGACGCGGGCACGGTGCACGAGTATTACCCACCGCTGGTGCCGCTCCTCGAGGCGTGGCTCAGCGTGCACCGCGGGGCTATCTCGATCGACCTGATGAAAACCGCCTGGCCGCTGATTGGTTCCGCTTTCGCCATCTGCGTCGCGTGGCACCTGCGGCTGGGGCTCGGCCCAGGCTGGCAGGCACCCGCGTTTGGCCTCGCCATCGTCCTCGGCACCACCGAGCTTTTAGAAGGCTTCTGGACCGGCCAGGCCGACCTCGCGCTAACTGCCTATCTCACCCTGGCCACGCTGGCCGCGTGGCAATGGCTGCACGCGCCCGATCGCCGCTGGCTCGTGCAGATCGCGGTGTTTGGCGCCGCGGCCGCGCTGACCAAGTACGAAGGCATTCCGCGCATTGGCGTCGTCGTGCTTGCCCTACTCTTGGCGTCGCTTCTCGCGCGCTGCCGCGCCCATGCCCAGCCCGCGGTGGTGCTTGGCGTGGCCGCCGCCCTCGGTTACCTGCCGTGGCTCGCGTTCCGCGGGCTGCATGGCATTGCCGCTACGTCCGAGCACATCAGCCAGTTCCAACCGGCGGCGATTGGCAGCGTGCTCGTTGCGCTCATCGCGGTGCTCGGCGGCGTGCGCACCGGCGGCGGTGCCCTGGCGGCCGTGCTGACGTGGCTGCTTGCCGCGCGTGACCTGTTCTCGCCGCGCTTCCGACTGTTGACCCTGGTCGTGCTCGGTCAGGTCCTCGCCACCCTGCTGGCGTTTCTGATCTCAGAGACCGCGCCAGATGTGCAGGCGAGGACCTCGGCGACGCGCCTGATCGAGCAGTTCCTGCCAGTTGCGCTCTTTGCCAGCGCGCTCTGGCTCGCGGACAACGTGTTGGCTTCGCGCGAGCGCTAGCCGGACATCCCACGCGGCGCGGCGTAGGTGACACCGGCGGCCTTCTCGAGTGCTTGCTGCATCTCGTCCACGCTCATGAGGCGCGTCGTGCGCGTCGTTTTGACGTGCCCGGGCGCCACGGCAGCGACGATCATCGCCGTTGCCGAAGCATCATCAGGCGCTTCGAACAGAACGACGCCGTCGTATTCGCCGAAGCAGTAATAGAGATCGACGAGCCGGCCACCCATGTTCTTCGCCAATGTGCTGAAACCCTCGGCTCGGTTCTCGGGACTCTTGACCAGTCCAGCCCACGCCTCACCCGTATAGCCGAATTGCGTCATGTAGAGCGGCATCAGTCTTGGACCTCCCGACAGCTTTGCCCAGACCGCATCAGCATACGCTCATTGAGTTCGCGGTCAAGCATCCGCGGAGCGTCCGTGGAGATCGAACATATAATCGGCCGCGGGCGATGAGGATTTTGCTCGCCGCGAAAACCATGGGCGTGGGCGGGCTCGAGCGCATCGTCGTCGGCCTCGCACGCGAGCTGACGGCGCGCCAGCACGAGGTCTCGGTGGTCTCGTCGGGCGGCAATCTCGTCAAAGATCTGGAACGCTTCGGCGCGCGGCATGTGCCTGCCCCGCTGGAACCGGTCGGCGTCGCCCAGTCGGCGAGGATCATTCGCCGCGTCATCCTCGATCGACACATCGACCTGGTCCATTCGTTCTCCGCGACCGCATCGGTCGCGATCAACCTGGCCTTGAAGGCGCGCGGCAACGGTCGCGTGCGGCTGGTCAGCTCACCGATGGGGCTGCAGAACTCGCCGCGCGAGCTCGGCGTCACCACCTGGCTGCGCAACTGGTTCCTGACCCTGGGCGCAGAGCAGATCCTGGTCATTTCGCCCGAGATTCGTCGCCACCTCAAAGCGGTCGGGGCGCGCGAAAAACTGCTGGTCGACTTCAATTTCGTTGGCCTGGACGTCGCCGACTTCACCAGTCAGCCGAGCGATGGCCTCGGGGTGCGACGCGAGTTCGGCTTTCCCGACGATGCGCTGGTGGTCTCGACCATCGGCGCTCTGCATCCGCGTAAGAGCCACGAGCTGTTCATCGATGCCGCGGTCACCATCGCCGCCGCGGAGCCGCGCGCTCGCTTCCTGATCGTCGGCGAAGGCGAGCTCCGTACGGAATTGGAAGACTACGCCAGGTCCAGAGGTCTCGAGAGCCGGCTGGCGTTCACCGGAAATCGCGCGGACGTCGCGCGGCTGCTCTCCGCTACCGATGTCTACGTCAAGCCCGGCGTCCTGGAGGGCTTCATCGGCATCACCGTTCTCGAAGCGCTCAGCCTGGGCAAGCCCGTCGTCGCCTTCGATACCGAAGACGTCAAGATGGCGCTGACCGACGGCGAGACTGGCCTGATCGTGCCCAGTGGCGATGTTGCCGCGCTTGCCGATCGCATTCTGTATCTGCTGCGCAACCCGGCTATTGGCGTACAGCTCGGACAGGCCGGCCAGCAGCTGGTGATGGAGCGATTCGACTTCAGCGTGCTGGCCAGGCGCCTGGAAGACTTCTATCAGGATGTGCTGGGTCGCGCGTCCAGACGCAAGTACGCGACAGTCCAGTAGCTCCAGAAGAACGTATTCGCGATCGCCGCGATGGCGATGAGCGCGACGATCACGCCGACCGTCGACAAGCCGGCGATGGCCACTCCGGCGGCGATGCCAGCGACCGCGGAGATACCCACGCTCACAATCCACGCCAGGAGGCTCGCGCCGACGTTGCGTTCGAAGATCGACCAGCCGTAGCGAAGCGCCTGCAGTGGTCCGAGATCATGGCTGACAATCGCTCGCTCCGCGTACGCCAGCACGATGCTCGCGATCGCGCCCACCGTGAGCGTGACCGCGGCGAACGCTACGCCAATGCCGCCGAACGCCAGCCACGAGAGTACGGATGCTCCGACCACGCACGCAGCGACCACTCCGAGAACCACGAGCAGCCCAAGAAAACGCCAGAACCAGCGCGTGCCCGCCCGCCACGCCGCGCGCAGCGACATCGGCTGGCCAGATTGCAGGTCGAGTGTCGCCTGGGTGATGCCGCCGCGGGCGATCACCGACAGTACCGCGAGCAGCAATCCTGTCGCCGCGCCGACCACGGCCAGACCCACGAGTACGGACGCGTTTGCCTGGAGCCATTGCTCGACCTGCCGCGCTAGCACGGTGCCGTCCGCGTCGCTCGGCAGCGACATGCGGCCCACGCTCATCGTGCCCCCGGTCACGCCCGCGAAGAGGCCGAGGATCCACAGGAAGCGAGACCGCCAGGTGGTTGCCCACGCCTCCTGAATCAAGCTCAAGTAATTCACCTGTATAGGACGCGTAGCGCTCGGTGTGTGTTGCGCCGCATACTGGCCGGCGCCAATGGCCGAAGTTCAAGCAGTCGACAGCCTGCCCCAACTGCGTCTGCCGGTGCAGCCGCCCATCGAGCCGATGCTTGCGCAGCTCACGCGCGAGCTTCCATCGGACGAGGGCTGGCACTACGAGCCCAAGTGGGACGGCTTTCGAGCGCTCGTGTTCTGGGATGGGGATGCGCTGGTCATCCAGAGTCGCGATTTGCGGCCACTGGGTCGCTACTTTCCCGAACTGGAGCAGGGCATCCGCGACAATGTCCCGCCCGGCAGCATCGTCGACGGCGAGATCGTGATCGCCGGCCCGAAGGGCCTCGATTTCGACTCCCTGCTGCTGCGTATCCACCCCGCCGCATCGCGGATAAAACTCCTCGCAACGCAAACGCCCGCGTACTTCGTGGCCTTCGATCTGCTCGCCGCTGACTTCGCGGATCTCCAGTCAGCTTCCCAGGCTTCGCGGCGCGCTCGATTGGAGTCCCTGCTGCGCGATGCGCGGCCGCCGCTGTTCACCACCCCCGCCACGACCGAGCGCAACGTCGCCGCGCGGTGGTTCGAACGATTCGAAGGCGCGGGCCTCGACGGGGTCGTCGCCAAGCGACTCGACGGCGTCTACGTGCCCGGGCAACGCACCATGCTGAAGATCAAGCACCAGCGCACTGCCGACTGCGTCGTGGGGGCCTTCCGCTGGAACCGTGGCCAGGTTGGCACCTCGGTCGGCTCACTGCTGCTCGGTCTGTATGACGACAAGGGTTCACTGCACCACGTCGGCTTCACCTCGTCGTTCAAAGCCGCCGAGAAGCGCGAGCTGGTGTCATTCCTGGAGCCGTATCGCAAGCTGGATCCCGATCGGCCCGGCTTCATGGCCGAGGCGCCGCCGGAGGGGTGGCCAGGTGGCGGCTGGGGCGGTCAGAGTCGCTGGAGCCACGGCAAGGAAGTGATGGACTGGAATCCGCTGCGACCCGACCTGGTGTGTGAGGTCGCCTTCGACCACTGGCAGGGTGATCCCGAGCCGCCGAAGGACCATATCTGGCTGGGCGGTGGCCGCTTCCGGCACGGCACCACGTTCCTGCGCTGGCGTCCCGACAAGCCGCCGCGGGCGTGCACCTTCGAACAATTGACGTTCGCCGTCCCGATTGAGCTCACCGAAGTTTTCGGCGATTCGTAATTTCCGGCCCAGCCGGCGCGTTGTCTTCTTAAACTCGGGTATGCCTACTCCGATGGCGCCGCAGGCGCAGCCGCGCATCCTGGTCACTGGCGGCAGTGGCTTCCTCGGACGGCAGCTGCTGTCCGTGCTCGAACAACGCGGTTACCAGCACGTCCTCGCTCCGCGACGCGCCGACTATGACCTGACCGATGCCGAGCAGGTCAAGGCGTGCATTCGCGACCTGCACCCGGACGCGATCGTTCATCTGGCCGCGGTTGTCGGCGGCATCGGCGCGAATATGGCTCGACCGGGCGAGTTCTTCTATTTGAACCTGGCCATGGGCGCCAACCTCATCGAGGAGTCGCGGACCCAGGGCATCCAGAAGTTCGTCGCGATCGGCACGATCTGCGCTTACCCCAAGTTCACGCCCGTTCCGTTCAAGGAAGACGACCTGTGGAACGGCTACCCCGAGGAGACCAACGCCCCGTACGGCCTCGCCAAGAAGATGCTGCTGGTACAAGCCCAGGCGTACCGCCAGCAATTCGGCTTCAATGCGATCTACCTGCTGCCGACCAACCTGTACGGTCCTGGTGACAACTTCGACCCGAATACGTCGCACGTCATCCCCGGCCTGATCCACAAGTGCCTGGAGGCGCAGGAGCGCGGCGAAGACCACATCCTCGCCTGGGGCACCGGCAAGCCAACCCGCGAGTTCCTGTTCGTGCGCGACTGCGCCGAGGGCATCGTCGCCGCGCTCGAGCAGTTCGACGGCCCAGAGCCCGTCAACCTCGGCAGCGGCGAGGAGATCAGCATCGCCGACCTGACGCGGCTGGTCGCCGAGGCCTGCGAGTTCACGGGCGAGATCCGTTTCGATGCCTCGAAGCCCGATGGGCAGCCGCGCAGAAAACTCGACACGTCGCGGGCGAAGGAGCTCTTCGGCTGGCAGTCGCACACGAGCTTCCAGGTTGGCCTACGCGCGACGATCGATTGGTACCGTCAGGTGAAGAAGGGCATCCCGAGCAGTTCTGTCGCCGTTGCGGGGCTGGCCGCCGAAAATCCTGTGTATACTCCGCCAACGGCACACTGATGCGCGTGTTCTCGTTTACCTGCGGCATATCGACATGACGGGCTGATAAAGACCCGATATCTCGTCATGTCGAACGGAGCGGCCTCGCAAGGGGACCGCTCCTTTGATTTAAGCTCAAGGAGGTCCCACTGTTGATGACCGATACCGCCGCCAGTCTTGGTGCGGACTGGCAACGCCGACTGGACGATCTGCGCACCACGGCCCTGGGTCAGCTCGAGTCTGCCGCCGATGCCGCCTCGCTCGAGCAGTGGCGCGTCACGCACCTGGGTCGCAAGAGCGAGCTGGCCGAGCTGCTCAGCGGTCTGGGAAAACTCGGGGCCGATGAGCGGCGTCTCGTCGGCGGCGCCGCCAATGTCCTGAAGCGTCAGCTCGAAGAGGCCTTCACGTCGACCGAGCAGGTCGTACGCCAGCGCGAGCTCGGCCAGGCTCTGGAGCGCGAGCACATCGACGTGACGCTGCCGGGCCGCGCCCCCGGCGTAGGTGCGCTGCATGTGATCACCCAGACCATCGCCGAGTGCGCCGACATCCTCTCCAGCATGGGTTTTCTGCTAACGCAGACGCCCGAGGTCGAGACGGATTACTACAACTTCGAGTCGCTGAATATCCCGGCGTGGCATCCCGCCCGTGACATGCAGGACACGCTCTACGTTCGTGCACCAGACGTGGTGCTGCGTACGCAGACGACTTCGTACCAGGCGCGGGTCATGACGACACAGCCGCCGCCGGTGCGCATCATCAATGTCGGCCGCTGCTACCGCGCCGATCCACTCGATGCCACGCATGAGTGGATGTTCCACCAGATCGATGGCCTGGCCGTGGACGAGGGCATCACCATGGCTGACCTGCGCGGCACGCTGACCGCCTTCGCGCGGCGCATGTTCGGTCCGCGGACCCGGACGCGCTTCCGCTGTGACTATTTCCCGTTCGTCGAACCCGGTGTCGACTTCGGCATCTCGTGCTATCGCTGCGATGGCACCGAGTCGAGCTGCCCCATCTGCCACGGCTCGGGCTGGCTGGAAATTCTCGGCGCGGGCATGGTCCACCCGCGTGTGCTGCAGCGCGTCGGCTACGACCCGGAGCGGGTGACCGGCTTCGCGTGGGGCATGGGCATCGAGCGCATCGCCATGATCAAGTACGGCATCGAAGACATCCGCCTGTTCTATTCGAACGACCTGCGGTTCCTGGAGCAGTTCGCATGAAAGTGCCTCTGAGCTGGCTGCGCGAGCTGGTCGACGTGTCGATGCCGATTCCGGAGCTTGCGCGGCGACTGACCATGGCCGGGCTCGAAGTCGAGGACGTCCAACAAGTTGGCGCTGATTGGCACAACGTCTCGCTCGCGCGTGTGGTGGAGCTTTCCGTGCACCCGCGGCGGGAGCACCTGAACGTCGCCACCATCGACCTCGGCGGCCGCACCACCACCGTGCTGTCTGGCGCACCCAACCTGCACGTGGGCGATGTTGTGCCCTACGTCGCGCCCGGCGGTCGGCTGCCCAGCGGTGAGATCGGCCGCAAGGAAATCGCCGGCCTCACCTCCGAGGGCATGGTGTGCAGCGGTGATGAGCTGGACATCTCACCGGACAAGGACGGCATCTACGTCTTCGAGCCAACCGCGCCCGTTGGCTACCCCGTTGCTGGCTTCCTGGATGAGATCGTGCTCGACGTGTACATCGGCCCCAACCGTCCCGACTGCATGTCGATGATGGGCCTCGCGCGCGAGGTCCATGCGCTGTTCGGCGCCCCGTACCGTGACGGCTTCCTGCGCTTGCTCGATCCAGCGACCGCCACCGTGCCAGGCTCGCGTGGTGAGCCCGCGGCTTCGGAGCTCCTGTCCGTTGCGATAGAGGACCCGCTGGGCTGCCCACGCTTCACCGCGTCGGTGGTACGCGGCATTCAGATCGGCGCCTCCCCGCAGTGGCTGCAGCGGCGATTGCACTTCACCGGCGTGCGGCCGATCAGCAACGTGGTCGACGTCACCAACTACGTGATGCTGGAAGTTGGCCAGCCCCTGCACGCCTTTGATCAACAGCGACTCCAATCGAAGACGATTGTTATTCGTCGCGCACATGAGGGTGAGCGATTGCGCACGCTCGACGGCGACGAGCGCCAGTTGCGGTCGTCGATGATGGTGGTGACCGACGGTCAGTGGGCGCGCAGCCTGGCCGGGATCATGGGCGGAGAGGACAGCGAGATTACCGCCCAGACCAGCGCGGTGATCCTCGAAGGCGCCAGCTGGGATCGCGCCTCCATTCGCCTGACCTCGGCCGCGTTGAACCTGTCATCGGAAGCGTCGCGCCGCTTTGGGCGCGGCGTGGACCCCGACTTGACTGCCCTCGGCGTCGCGCGCGCCACGTCACTGACGGTGGAGCTCGCCGGCGGCAAGGCCGCGGCTGGCCTGGTGGATACGTACCCCGCGCCGCAGCCGCTGCGCACGATCTCGTTCGCGCCCGCCCAGATCTCAGCGTTGATGGGCATGCATTACGCCGATGCGCAGGTCGTCGATGTTTTGGACGCGCTAGGCTTCCAGCCCACGCCGCCGAACGGCTCCGTGGAAGTCACCGTGCCCGGCTGGCGCCGCTTCGACGTCGAAGCCTGGCAAGACCTCGCCGAAGAGGTCGGCCGCGTCGTCGGCTACGAGGAGCTGCCTGCCACGATGCTGCGCGGTCGGGTGCCCGATGCGCGTCCAGAGGGCGATGCCGGTTTCGCCGATGAGCTGAAGGCGCGCCGCACCCTGGCCGCCGCAGGCCTGGATGAGGTCATCACCTACTCGCTGGTCGATCCGGCCGTACTCGCGCGGTTTACCGACGAGCAGGCGATCCCGGTCGCGAATCCGCAGTCGATCGAGCTGAGCGTACTGCGCCCAACGCTCCTCCTGAGCCTGCTCACCCAGGTCCGCAACAACCTGCGGCAGCGCGATCGGGTGCTGCTGTTCGAGCTCGCGCGCACCTGGCACGGCCAGCTGTCGCCGGAGCCCGGCTCGCTGCCCGACGAGCGGCGGCATGTTGCCATCGCGCTGTGTGGCCCGCGCGCGTCTCGCCACTGGTCAGACGCCGCCGCTGCGTCAACAAACGCGCTCGATTTCTTCGACGTCAAGGGTGCCGTGGATGCGTTGTGCGCAGCCTTCCATGTCGAGCCGCGCTACACGCCGACCCGCGCGCCGTACCTGCATCCCGGCCGCACCGCCGAAGTGAGCGTCAGCAGCCAGCGCCTGGGCATCGTCGGTCAGCTCCACCCCGCGCTGGCCGAGCAGCTGGACCTGGAGGGCCAATCGGTCGTGGTCGCGGAGCTCGACTTCGACGGGCTGCTGCGCGCACGACAGCCGTACCTGATGGCTGCCACGCCGTCGCGGTTCCCGCCGTCCGATCGCGACGTGGCGGTCGTCGTGGACGAGGACACTTCTCACGCCGAGATGGAGGCCGCGATCCGCGAGGCCGCGCAGCCGCTGCTCGAATCGGTCGAGCTGTTCGACATTTACCGAGGCGAGCCAATATCCGCCGGTCGCAAGAGCCTCGCGTACGCGCTGCGCTATCGCGCGGCCGACCGCACGCTGTCCGAAGAAGAGGTCACCGCCGCTCACGCGCGGGTCGAGGACGCCGTGAGGACGAAGTTCCGAGGAGAGGTGCGCGGGCGCTAGGCCGTGGACGTCCTGCAGCGGCTGCAAGCCCTGGACTTCCTGTTCGTCGTCCTGTGGGCGGCGGTCGTCGGTTGGGGCCTCCAGACCGGCATCGTGCGGCAGCTGGGCATGTTGCTCGGGGTATACGTGGCGGCAATCGCGGCCGCCACGCTGTATCACACCGCTGGCAACTTCCTGTCGCTGGCGTTTGGCCGCGAAGGCCAGCCGCGCTGGGAGTTCACCGGCTACGTCGTGTTGTTCGTGGTGGTGTTCGGCGTGGTCGGTCTGCTCATCTGGCGCGCCTACCCGCTCAGTCGCATCGGCCGCGACTTCGGCACCGAGAACCTGGTCGGCGCGATGCTCGGCGCGGTCTGGGGCGCGCTCCTGCTCATCGCAATCCTGACCATCCTGCGGTACTACATCGTGACCCCGTGGCGCGGCCAGGAGACCACCCAGCAAGGCATCCTCGGTCAGGTCCAGGCATCGCAGGTCGCGCCCGTGCTGCAGATCGTCCTGTCGCCGCTGTGGCAGATCATGACCCCGTGGTTTCCCACCGCGGTCCCACCGCGGCTGTAAAGGCTCGACCTCTCAGCGCGGGTCGCCACCCGAGGTATAAAGCACTTCTATGGTCGATATCGTGTCCATCAGCTATCCGGCTGCGTTAACCCTGCCGTAGTCTGAACGCAACGGTTCGGCCGCGCTAGCTCATGCTGTGCGCGCCGACAATGAGGGAGCGAGCCATGAGTCCAAGCGAGTTGATGATCCGCACTATCCACTGGGTCTGTCCGTGCTGCGGCGAAGTGGCTCGCACCGCGCGGCCGCCGCGCGATTGCATCACCTGTGGCCGCACGGGCAATACCTTCGAGCAACAGCAGGCGTCCGTTCCCTCCGACTGAGCTCGCTGCCCCTCAATTTGGTCCACTAGGCGCGCGTCGCCATCAGCCTCAAGGTCGGCTGCTAGACTCGACGAGCAGTGCCGCCGCGCGACCTGCCGTCCCGCACCGTCCCGCCTGACACGGACACCGACGCGCGCGCCCAGGACTCCGCCGGCGTCGGCCGCGGTGTGGGCCTCGGCGTATCGACCATCCTCGGCGCGGTGCTGCTGATCGTGCCCGTGATCTGGGCCATCGCGTACCTGTCGCAAGCAGGTGCCGCGGGCCTCGGCGGAGGCTTCGCGATCCTGGTCGCGATCGTCCTGCTCGCGTGCATCGGCGCCGGCTTCATCCTGCTGCGCGGCATGCTCCGCAGCTAGCGGCTTCGACTTCCCTTAAACGCCGAAGCAGCTAGCGGCCGGAAGAGGGGGCCGGTGGCTAGCTGCTCCGAAATCTGGTGCTGGAAAAAGTCAGGCGGCGCGCCGCGCCGTGCCCGCCGACTCTTTCAGCGCTACCTGGACCGCGATTGGCCCGAAGTCCGTCTCGAGTGGGATCACCAGTCGCTGCACGTCCAGCGTGCTGAGCATGGTGCCGCGGCCGACGATGAGCATCGGCGGCGCCAGGTCGGACGGGAAGCCCGCCTCAGCCAGCAGTACCGCGGCTCGGCCGGTGATGACGTTGCCGATCTCGCCGATGCCGCTCTGGGCGAGCGCATCGAACTCATGGAACTCCTGGCCCATCATGACGCTGACCATCCCGCGAGCCGTCGCCTCGGTCATCGAGATCAGGACCATACCCTGGACAGACCCGGTGACGCCGACCACGGCGGTCACGTCTTCGCTGGTGTATGCCGATCGCTGCAGGCCGATGGTCCCGCGCTTCGGCGGCGAGCCGAGCTCCGACTCCAGTACCTGCGTTGCCGCTGCCAGAAATGGATTGATGAACTCCGCCTTCATCGCCGCGGCGCCTCAGGCAGCCAGCAGCTTGGCCAGCGCGCCGAGCACACGGTCGGGCTGGAATGGCTTGAGCACAAAGTCCTTGGCGCCAGCCTTGAGCGCTTCCATGACGATCGCCTGCTGTCCCATCGCGGTGACCATGGCCACGCGCGCGGTGGGATCGAGCTTGCGAATCGCTTTCAGGGCGGCCAGACCGTCCATCTCCGGCATGGTGATGTCCATCAGCACCGCGTCTGGGCGATGCTCGCTGTACTGACGGACCGCGTCGGCCCCGTTCTCGGCCTGGACAACCTCATGCCCGTTGTCCTGCAGCACTTTGCAGGCGCGCAGACGCATGAACGCTGCATCGTCAACGACCATTACCTTTGCCACGTGATTCGTTTCTCCCCGGTGAGGATGTTCTGGAAGTCACCCCAACCGTGCGCGGCGGGTGTGCCCCGATAATCGGCTGCTGGTGCTGGCCACCTCGACCCCCCGACTGGGGGTAGTGTGGCCGGTCGGTACTATTGGCTCCTGATGAGGCGACCTGGGTGAGCGGCTTCGGCGATCGAGCGCTGGGTGCTCGCGAGGCGGACCGATGAGCGACGGCACTGTCGAAGTCCGCGGCTTGCGGCTGCACTACCAGGAGTGGTCCCCGACGTCCCCCACCCGGGCGGCGGGTGGCACCTTCGTCCTGGTCCACGGCCTCGGCTCGACCTGCCACATCTGGGACCTCCTCGCACCCCGCCTGGCGGAGGACTACCGCGTCCTCGCGCTGGACCAGCGCGGCCACGGCGAAAGCGATCAGCCGGATACCGGCTACGACTTCGCCTCGGTCGTCGCCGATCTCGACTCGTTCCTGGCCGCGACCGCCGCCGAGCCACCCATCGTCCTGGTCGGCCACTCGTGGGGCGCATCGGTGGTGCTGCACTTCGCGGTGGAGCACGCGGACCGATGCGCTGGCCTCGTCCTGGTCGATGGCGGCACTGGCTCGCCGGGCGAGCGCATGACCTGGGACGAGACCCTGGCGAGGCTCACACCACCCGACATCGACGGCATGCGGTTCGAAGACCTGCGCAAGCGCATAATCAGCAACAACGGCGTGTACCGCGACCCGCGCGTCGAGGCGGTCAGCCGCTCGCTCTTCCACATCGATGCCGAAGGACGCATCGCTCGACGTCTCAAGATCCCCAACCACCTGCGCATCCTGCGGTCGCTCTGGGAACAGCGACCGGCCGAGCTGCTGCCGCGGGTGACCTGCCCCGTGCGCCTGTTGCCGGCGCGCCAATCCTCGGACGTCTCCGAATGGCAAGCGAACAAGACCGCCAGCATCGAGCGCGCGCTCGAGCTGCAACCGCGAGCCAGCGTGCGCTGGTTTGAGGACACCATCCATGACATCCCGCTCCAGCGCCCCGACGAGCTCGCCGAGGAGCTGCTCGACTTCGCGGCGCACGTGCTGTCGCAACCCTCCGAGCGCGCCGCCTCGGCCTGAGCAACTCTTTTACCGCGGATAATTCGTGGGTTAGCCTTCGAGGTTGCAATGAACGTTGGCAGGCAGTCAGACGGCCGGGTCGGATGGGCCCCCGGGCTACGCCTGTACAACACGCCGGCCCGTGCCGTGGTTCCCGTCGACCTCGATCCCGAGCGCGAGGTGCGCATCTATACCTGCGGCCCGACGGTCTATCGATCCGTCCATCTCGGCAATCTGCGCTCGTACCTGCTCGCCGACACCCTGCGGCGGCTGCTTCTGGCGCGAGGCTACCGAGTGCGGCACGTCAAGAACGTGACCGACGTCGGCCACATGCGTCAGGAATTGCTGGACCGCGGCGAGGACAAGATCGTCGCTGAAGCGCTCAGTGCCGGCCTCACCTCGCGCGAGATCGCGCAGCGCTACACGCTGGAGTTCCTGCGCGACGAGCAGTGCATCAACGTCCTGCCGGCCGATGTCTTCCCGCGTGCGACCGATCACGTGCCGCGGATGATCGAGATCACCCAGGCACTGCTCGAGAGCGGCCACGCCTACGAGCGCGGCGGCAACGTGTACTTCAGCGTCGCCAGATTCGCGGGGTACGGCGAGCTCGGCGGCTCGCTCTCCCGCGAAGGCCTCCGACAGGGTGTCCGCGCCGAGGTTGATCCCCTCAAGGACGATCCGCGCGACTTTGCCCTGTGGAAGGCGGCCGAGCCGGGCCGCACGGAGCTGGTATGGCCCAGCCCGTGGGGCGCGGGGTTCCCGGGTTGGCACATCGAGTGCACGGCCATGAGCACCCAGCACCTCGGCCCGCAGGTCGACATCCACACGGGCGGGGTCGACAACATCTTCCCCCACCACGAAGATGAGCGCGCCCAGAGCGAGGCCTTCACCGGCGTGCGACCCTTCGCGCGCATCTGGCTCCACGGACAGCACCTTCTGGCCGACGGCGTCAAGATGGCCAAGTCGACCGGCAATGCCTACACGCTGAGCGACCTACAAGCTCTGGACTTCGAGCCGTTGGCGTTTCGATACCTGTGTCTCACGGTGCACTACCGCAAGCGACAGAACTTCACGTTCACCAGTCTGCGCGCCGCCCAACGTGGCCTTCGGCGCCTGCGGGCGCACGTCGCGAACTGGGGCCCGCCCGCCGCGCAGCTCAGTCCCGAGGCCGAGCGCATCCGCGACCGCTTCTGGTCGATCGCCGAGAACAATCTCCGCCTGCCCAGCTGCCTGGCGCTGATGTGGTCGCTCGCGCGGAGTAAGCCGGGCCTGGATGGCGCCACAGTCGGCGCGGAGGGTCGCTCCGCGATTCGACGCGAGTTCCGTCGCATCCGACGCCGCGACGTCGCCCGACTGCCACCTGAGCAGAAGGCCGCGCTCGCGCGCGATTTCGACCGTCTGCTCGGACTCGACCTCGGCCAGGCCCCGCGCCGCCGGCATGTGGACCCGTTCTACGACGCCTGGTCGACGCCGCGGTCCGTGCCCGACCAGGCACAGGCCCCGGCCACCCGCGAGCTGTCTGTGAACCTGCTGGTGCAGCCCGACGAGGACCTGGCGGCGGTACGACGCTGCCTGCATAGCATCCTGCGCCACCGCCACGGCCTGGACCTGGAGGTCGTGCTGGTCGATGCCACCGGCTCGCCCGAGTCCCACGCCGCACTGGCCGAGGCAGCCGCCTCAGCCGAGTCGGCCGCTTGGGCCTCACGGGGCTCAGCGGGCTCACAGGGCTCAGACGGCTCAGCGGCGTCGCCAGCCGAGGCGGCCGCTTGGGCTTCGCCGGGCTCACCGGGCTCAACCGGCCCATCGGGCTCATCGGCGTCGCCAGCCGAGTCGGCCGCTCGGGCTTCGCTGGGCTCACCGGGCTCAGCCGGCTCAGCGGCGTCGACAGCGGACGCGGCCCCGGGCGGCGATGCGCTCGGCCGCGTCCGACTGGTGTGGATGGACCACGACCCAGGCGCCGCCGCCGGCCGCAATGTCGGGCTGCGCGCCAGTCGCGGTGAGGTCGTCGTCCTCCTCGACGCCTCCCTCGAGCTCGACGGCGATGCCTTCGGTCCCATCCTCGGAGT
>WNGA01004654.1_pt1 | contig 28355 bp, 20 predicted proteins | sample 5400061 | NCBI WGS metagenome assembly WNGA01 (sample SAMN13153366, study PRJNA577476) | soil metagenome | isolation source: 100 cm soil or saprolite under grassland replicate 2 | place: USA:California | collected 2016-06-15
AGTCTCGCTCTCGATGAACAAACCGATCCCCAAGAAGCAGTGGCGCCACCTCCTTGTCGGCGCGATGGTGCTGACGGCTACCGCGGCGATCGTCGCCAGTCGGCGCCCGTCCCTGTCCAACCAACCGACCCTGAACGCGATGCTGCAGCAGATGCGCAGCGACCCGGGCTTGTGGACGGCTACCGAGCGAGACGTTTCCGTCCTGCTCCTGGACATGCAAAGGAACAACATCGCCGGCCTGGCGCTGGGGCCTGCGGGCATCTTCGTGTCCACACAAGTGGGGACGCGGTACTTCGTAGGCGACAGTGCCGGAAAGGTCGCTGCTCTGGTCCTGGCGTCCTATGAAAAGGCGCCAAGGGCGGCATTTCCCCTGGCGGTCGTCGGGGAAGATGTCGGGATCGCCAAAGGCTGGCACATGGATCTGGGCCTGCTGATAATGATTGGGCTCGTTGCCGCCATGGGCATACAGGCCGCCCGCGTCCACCGTGGCGACGGCTTCAGGTTCTCGAACAGCGAATCGGTCGTCACCTTCGCTGATGTCATTGGCGCCGCGGAAGCCAAGTCGGCGCTGATGGACATCAAGTCCTACCTCAAGGACCCCAAGGGCTTCACCGCGCTGGGGGCGCGACCGCCCAAGGGCGTTCTGTTGTCAGGCCCGCCCGGGACGGGAAAGACGCGCCTCGCGAAGGCCTTGGCCGGGGAGTGCAACGTGCGCTTCATTCCTGCGACCGGCGGTGACTTCACGGCCATGTTCGTTGGGCTGGGATCCGCGCGCGTGAAGTCACTGTTTCGCAAAGCCCGCAAGAATGCACCGTGCATCATCTTCATCGACGAGATGGATGGGATCGGTCGACGTTCCACCACCGAAGCGGGTGGAACATCCGAAGTGGAAGGGAACCGCATCATCAACCAGATCCTGACCGAGCTCGATGGTTTCAATTCCTCGAGCGGTGTCATCGTGATTGGCGCGACCAACCTCCCCGACGCCGTGGATCCAGCGTTGGTTCGAGAAGGTCGCTTCGACCGCAAGATCCAGCTGACCTTGCCCGACCTGAGCGATCGAGAGGCCCTGTTTCGGCTGTTCGCGAAGGAGGTCAAGACCGGCGACGCGCCCGACTACGCTCAGCTCGCGCGTCTCACCACCGGGTTGACACCAGCCGCGATCGCCTACGTCGTCAACCACGCGGCATTAATCTCCGCCCGCAACGGGCAGCGCGATGTTCCCATGGCCAACTTCCTCGAGTCGATCGAGGTTTGCCGCATGGGTGAAGTCAACGGCTCCGCCTCGGCTCTGACCGCGGGCGAGCGAGAACGCGTGGCGGTGCACGAAGCAGGACATGCGATCGTTGCCCAGGTCCTGAATGTCGGCCGCGTCGAGAAAGTCACCATCTTGTCGCGTGGGGGGGCCCTGGGCGTCACCCTCGTTACGCAATCTGAGGACAAGCATTTGCACCTGAAATCGGAGCTTCAGAACCGGATTCAGATGCTCTTGGGTGGGCGTGCCGCCGAGCTCATCACGTACAATGATGCGTCGAGTGGTGCGTCGAGCGATCTGAAAGAGGCGTCCAAACTGGCGCTGTCCATGGTCGCAACCCTGGGCCTGAGCGATACGGGCACGTTGTTCAGCCTCGACGCTTTGACTGCGCTCAACATCAAGCCTGATCCCACCAGCGCCGTGGCGGAGGCCGAAGCCATCCTCACGACCCAGAACGAACGATGTCTGGCAACACTGAGGGAACTGCGCGGCGCCTTGGTGGAGTTGACAGGGAAGCTGGTGGAGCGCGAAACCATTGACGGAGAAGAAGTCGCTCGAGCGATATCCAACGCCCGTACAGCCGACAAGGGCAACTCCGAAGGAAGCTGGGCCGCCGCGTGAGTCGACCTTCGGGGGGTGAACCTCGATAGAGAGGCGCAAGGTCGCACCGCCGACGGCTCGAGTGGAACCGCCGCGTCCAGCCTGGACCGGCGCCGGTGATGAGCCGTTTGCCGGTTGCCGTGGCTCTACCGGCTGAGGCCAAAGCTGCGATGATCTCCCACTCGCGCCCCGTGCCCGCGGCGGCCCTGTTCATCGTGGTGTGCGCGGCGGCGCCGGCGACGGCCTGGGCGCGCGACGGCGGCATGCGGGTCGCCGCCGCCAAAGCGGAGCAGCGGGCGCGCGAGCACATTCGCAAGGGCGCGGAGGCGTTCCGCGACGGGCGCTACGACGCGGCGATGGCGGAGTTCGAGGCGGGTTACGCCGCCGACCCCCGGCCCGGCTTCCTGCTGAACATGGGCCACGTCCAGCGCAAGGCGGGAAATCCGGCGCGCGCGCGCGGCTATTACCGGCAGTACCTCGATCGCGAACCCGCGTCGCCGCAGCGGGCGGAGGTCGAGAAAGCGATCGCCGAGATCGATGCCGCCGCGGCGCCCAAGCGGGCGGCTGAGGGCGCCGCCGCGGGCCGGCCGGCGCCGACCGCGCCTCCCAACCTGGCGCTGGCCGCGCACGAGGACACCGAGGTGCCGGCCGATCTCAAGCGGCGCGAGAGCCCGCCCGTGGTCCGGCGCGAAACCCCCACCGCGCGCGAGGACGCCGGCACACCCTTCTACCAATCCTGGTGGTTCTGGGGGACGGCCGGGGGCGTCGTGGTGGCCGGGGTGGCCGGCTTCCTGCTGCTGCGCCCGCACGATGACGGCTACGCGAGCGCGGGTACCTGGGGGACGCTCGGCAAGTGAGGGGACGCGTCGCGTGCAGCCTCGCCGTGCTGATCGCGGCCGCTTGTAGCAAGTCGCAGCCCGCGACCGTGCTGCTGTCGATCCGCAACGGCGGCACCGCGACGGTCCCGGACGGCGTTCGGTTGAACGTCTACGGCACGCGCGGGCCGCTGTTCGGCGAGGCGCGCCTGCCCGCGCAAGGAACGTTGATTCCGACCAGCGCATCCGTGCTGGGGACGATCGTCATCTACCTCAAGGACACCGACGGCCAGGTGCGCTTCGAAGCGCACGGGATCGGCGGATCGGAGACGCTGTCGCAGGGCACGGCACGCTGCACGCCGGAGGCGGGCCGGCAGGTCGCGGCCGACCTCGTGCTGCAGCCGGGGACCATGCCAGACGCCGACGGCGACCGACTGCCCGACACCATCGATAACTGCATCTACGTCTGGAACGACCAGCAGGGCGATTCCGACGAAGACGGCGTGGGCGACGTGTGCGGCGGCAGCATTTACGGTGGCGCGCCCAACGGCAGCGGCTGCAAGGTCGACATGGGCTGCGAGTCCCAGCACTGCGTCGACGGCTTCTGCTGCGACACCGCCTGCGATCAACCCTGCCAGAGCTGCAAGGCCCGTCCCGGAACCTGCACCGACATCGCGGAGGGGCAAGACTCGGAGGGCGACTGTGCGATGGACCCGGTGTCCACGTGCGGGCGAACGGGCAAGTGCGGGGCCGGCCGCACCTGCGCGCTGTACCGCGACGGGCAGGAATGCGCGGCCGCGAGCTGCGGCAACTCATCGCAATCGTCCGCGCGCACCTGCGACGGCGCGGGCGCGTGCCGCGACGCCGTGGTCATCGCGTGTGGCGTCTACGCGTGCACGGCGCTGCAATGCGCGACCACCTGCACCGCCGACGCGCAATGCGCGACCGGGTATTACTGCGCGGCGCCCGCGTGCGTGCGCAAGCTGGACGTCGCGATGGCGTGCACGGCGAACAACCAGTGCCTCACCGGGTTCTGCGCGGACGGCGTGTGCTGCACGGCGGCCTGCACGGGCACTTGCAAGAGCTGCATCTCGCCAAACCCCGGCATCTGCACGGCGTACGACCCCGGCACCGATCCCGAGATGGAGTGCGCGCAGGGATTGGCCTGCAACGGCTCGGGCGCGTGCTTCGCCCGCTGCACGCAGGATTCGCCTGACTGCGAGGCCGGCAACTACTGCGCGGCGGGCGGCGCGTGCGCGGCGAAGAAGGACGCGGGCGGAGCGTGCGGCACAGCGAACGAGTGCAAGTCCGGGTTCTGCACCGACGGCGTGTGCTGCCACGAGGCCTGCAACGAGACCTGCCGCAGCTGCAACCTCTCGGGCAGCGTCGGCACCTGCGGCTTCGTCGCGAACGGCCAGCGTGACACGACCGGCATGAACCAGTGCGCGCCCCCCAACCGTTGCGACGGCGCCGGCGCGTGCCAGTGACGAACGCGCTGTCTCACTGATACGGGAACCGCACCACGGTCGCCCCCTGGGGTTGAGCCCGACCCGCGCGCGCGCCATGTCGTCATCGCGCGCGGCGCATTCAGGCCCCGCTGACGACCGGCCCACTGCAGGCGCGCGCGACGCATCGGAACGACCGCGTCGGCATCGTCGCCGCGATCGCCGCGTCGCGCTCGAAGCCGCCGAACGCGCGGCGTCGCCCGTTGCGACCTACATCGATTCGGTGTATCCGGAATGCATGGGCAAGGGCGGTGCGGTCGGCATCCTCGTGGTGTTGGCGCAGGTCGCGGGTCCCGGTTGCGGCAGCAGCACGAGCGCGACGGGGGGCGCCGGCCAGACCGGCACCGGCGGTCAATCGTCGACGGGACAGGGGGGCGGAAGCGGAACGGGCAGCCTTCCCAGCGGCTACGGCTGGGTCTCGTACCCCGGTGCCGGCTACACGGTCAACGCCATCTGGGGCGACCGCTCGGTGTCGCTCTGGGCGGTCACGATGGGCGGCCAACTCCTGCTGTGGGACGGCGTTCAGTGGACCTTCGAGTTCGGCGGCCAGATGCCCGCGCTGTATTCCGTCTGGGGCCTGCCCGGGCAGACGGACATCTACTTCGTCGGCGACGGACAACAGTTCTACCACCTGCGCGGATCCACGATCACCGACGTCGGCGTCGGCAGCAGCGACAACCGCGCCGTGTGGGCCGCGCGCGGCGATCAAGTGTGGCTGGGCATGAACGTCGCCGTCGGTGGCCTGAGCATGTCGGACGTCACCACCACGCTTCGGTCGTCCACGATCGAAGGCCCGTCCGACCTGGCGGGCGTGCGCGCGATCTGGGGCGCGACCGCGGACGACATCTGGGTCATCGACAACGCCGGCGACCTGATTCACGGCGTCGCGGGGACCTGGACGCGCATGAGCCCGATCCAGGACCCGAGGCTCACCGCCGTCCACGGCGTCAGCGCGCGCGACGTGTGGGCGGTCGGACCGTACGCGCTCCTCCACTGGAACGGCGGAACGTGGACGGAGATCGACTCAGGTTACAACGCCGGCTTCGTGGCGGTGTGGGCGTCGGGGCCGAACGAGGCGTGGGTCGCGGGCGACGGCGGCTGGATCGCGCACGCGACGCTCACGACACTTCAGGGCACCCCGAGCGGAACCACCCGGGACCTCTACACCGTGTGGGGCACGTCGCGGACCGACGTCTGGGTGGGCGGTCTCGACGGCTTGCTGCTGCACTACGAGCCGACGCCGGGCGGCGGCCAGCCCGACGCGGGCCAAGGGTGCAAAGCGCGGGATGAGGAGTGCGGCCCCGGCGAATGCTGCGCCCCGTACAACTGCCGCCGCACAGGCAGGAGATGTACATGGGCAGTCAATTCGGGGGCCCGTGCGATCTCCACCTGCGCCTGGGCGTTGTACCCGTAGGCCATCAGCGTGCGTAGGTTGACGACGTCGTAAAGGTTGTATTCCGCGAATAGTCGCAACGCCTTCCGGTCCCCGTCTCGACCCCGGCGAAATAGATTGCAGGCGTCCCATCCGTCGATTCCGCGCAGGTGCCAGGGACGCGACAGGTTCAAGCTCTCGATCTCGTCCTCGATACGCTTGAGTCCGCCACGGTGACCGAGACGAGTCAGGAGGTGGCGGAGGTCGATGTGACATGCGGGAGGTGTCCAGTCAGGAAAGGCTCGGCGCAGAATTGGGACGTCGAACGAGAGCCCGTTGAACGTCACGAGGAGCTTCCAACATCTGGCCAGCTCTGGAAACAGGTTCAGATCGCGGCCGGCCAACAAGAATCGCGGGCCGGTCCGATCGAAAAGTCCAATGGCCGAAATGCTTTCGCGCCCCCACACATCGTCGCCGGTCTCAATATCCAGATAGGCGGCGTCTGTTCCGAACGCTTCGAAGAGCCGCCAGTGTTCGGACCTGGGCAGAGCGTTCGCGAGCCGAGCCAGGTCGCCTCGCTCGAGCGCGTCCATCGCGTCGCTGACCCCGAGCCGTAAGCGCGAATAGGCGCGAGGCGATCCTACGGGAGCCGGCGCGGCCATGAAGTCGGACCAAGCGGCCACACCGGCCGACCAGAGTCGTCGCTCTCGCGTAGGCCCGAGACCCGGGACCAACTGGAACGTACTCTGAAGCATACTGAACATAATATCAGTGATCCCCCCCCTGGGTTTCGCTCCGTTTTGCCGGCCTGGCGCAGCAAAACTTTCGGACCGAGCCCGACGGCCAGGTCATTCCGCTGCCGGGCCGGAAGCTCGATCCGGACTGCCTCGCGTGAGCCCACTTCCGGATCGCGTTCTGCGGTAATCCGTCCGACGGGCGAGTCGAGGCCGGCGAACGTCGGAACAATGACGACGAATTCCGGACGGAGGGTGTTTGGTACACTCGGCGAGACCCGCGCGGCGCCATGGACGTCACAACGACACCGGTCATCCGTCGTTACAGGCTCGGGGATCCCGTGCTCGTGCCAGGCTTCGCCGCGCTCACGATGTTGCTCGTGGTGCTCGGACTCGGCGGCGCCGTCGGTTGGCTAGCCGGACGCGGCGCACCCGCCGCGCGGCCCGAGCCAGTCATCGTCGAGAAGGGCTGCCCCGCGCCCGCGACGACGCCCGCGTCCGCACCGCCCGCACCGCCGACAGCGCTTCCGGTCGTCCCGAAACCCGAGCCCGAGATCGACCCCGATCCCCCGGCGCGCCCCGCGCGCCTTCGCGCGACCCGCATCGCCCGAGCCGCGCTCGCGAGCGGCGACGGCTGGGAACCCGCCCGTATGTAACGACTCGACCGGTTCGCCGCTGCATCTCCACCGCGCCGGTTCGCCAGCGATCTCGGTGCGCCGCGCCGGAGACGAGCCGATCGTCAGTCGGCGATGTCGAGGACGAGGTCACCAACAGCCGCAACGTCGCCCAGGACGTGGATGGAATCAGAGCTGTCGCGCACTTCCGCGCCCGAAACGGCTGCGCCGAATCGAGCATGCCGGTGACCGCGGCCGGCTGCGGGACAGGAGTGACCGTGAACGGGCGCGCCGCGGACGGCGGACGAGCAGCAGCGCGAGCGCCAGCCACGTCCACGGCGTCGTCGTCACGCTCGAGTCGGCGATCTCGCATCCGCACCCGCCGCCCGACGACGAGCCGCCCGCGCCACCGGCGCCGGCGCGCCCGCCGCCACCCGTCGTGCCGCCCCGTCCGGTTCCCGCGACGCCGGTGCTGCCCGCGGCGCCCTTGATGCCGGCGACACCCGTCGTGCCCGCCGCGCCGGTGACGCCGCCGCTCGCGCCGGCGGAACCGGACGTGCCTGCTGCGCCGCTCGCGCCCGCAGCGCCGGTCGTGCCCACCGAACCGCTCACGCCCGCCGACCCCGCCCGGCCGCCCGTCCCCGCGCCGCCCACCGCACCGGCCGTGCCCGTGACGCCACCAGCGCCCGTTGTCCCGGCGCCGCCGCTCGTCCCCGCGCCGCCGCTGCTACCGCTGCCGCCGGTCGTGCCCGCTGAGCCCGACGTGCCCGCCCCGCCGCTCGTCCCCGCGCCGCCACCGCTGCCTCCTCGGCCTCCCGCGCCGGCGTCGGGCCCGCAGGTCTCTCGGACGTAGATGACGGCGTCGTTGAAATCGCCGTCGCTGCCGCCGCTGGTGAACGGCTGGCCCGAGCCCGTGCAGCCCTTCCAGCTAGCGCTGCACGTCGGTTGGTCCTCGAACGCGAGGTAGTACGCGCCCGGCTCCGAAACCGATTGGTAGACGAGCGTCGACACCCAGGGCTGCCCCTGCGCGTTGACGTCGTTCAGCTCGGCCTGCGAGTACTTCGTCTGTGCGCACTGGGTGCCGGGAACGCCGACGAGCGCAAACCCGACCGGCCCGCCCGTCCAGTTCGGGCTGCTACGGATGCCCGTGAATTCGGGCAGCGGGTCGGCCCATTTGCAAAGCGGTTGCGTGGTCTGGCGCGTGGCCAGCGGGCAGAAATCGCCGACGCTGCAAGCGACGCCGTTCGGTGGTGCCATCATGAGATCGGCCGCGATGAGCTGGTAGATCTGCGCCGGCTTCGTCGCGGGCGTCGTGGCGTTGTACCAGCCGATCGCGTTTCGGCAGCCGTTCCCTTTCAACACGATCTGCGCCACCAGCTCACAGGTGCCAGGAAACGTGCCCGGCGCCGTGCGGGCGTCCGCGACCGCGTTGATGGCGGCGTCCGCGCCGCCCTTGAAGTACTTGAACACGCCGGCGAGCGTGCCCGCGTCCGCGGGAAATCCGCGCGCCGTCACGCAGCACGCTAGCCTCCTTTCAGCGGCGCCGTCCAGCTGTTCGGCATGTCCGAGATCCAGCGTACTTTGCCTGCGTGCGGATCGCGACGACACTGGTGTCCGGCCCAATGACGACGCTCATCGTGCTGTTCGCGCTGGCGGCGCCCGACGCCGTCGCCGTCCCGGCGCCATCGCCGACGCGCGCGAGCCCTCGCTACATGGTGGGCGAGGGATGGGGATGCGTCGCGGTCGTCGCCGATCGGCAGACGGGCTGGGAATGCTGGCAGACGCCGGCGATCGGCACGGGCGCGCCGATCACGGCCGCGCGGGTTCCGTGGCCCTCGGGTTCCGCGGAAGCGGGGCCCGATCGGATCTGCACGACGACGGAGCAAGACGAGGTGCGCTGCTTCGAGCCGCCACGCCCGGGCGACAAAGCGCCGAAGCCCCGCGGCGCCACTCCGGGGGTGCGGGCCGCCGGCGCGCCGGCCACGGGCGAGCGCAGCTACCTCGACAAGAGCGCCCTCTACCCAGGTCTGGTGGGCGGGACGTTCGCCTGTCCGAGCCGCGCCAACGACATCTGGTGCGCTGGCGACAACAGCTTCGGCCAGCTCGGTACCCCCGGCACGCCGCCCACAAAACCGCCGCTGCTGAAGTTGTGGATCACGCAAAACGTCGGGCTCGGCACCTGGCACGCCTGCGCCTGGCGAGGCGGCGGCCCGCCCGCGCACGAAGGCCTGTTTTGCTGGGGCCGTGGCGACGCCGGCCAACTAGGCATCCGGGCACCGGACATCTGCAACGTGGGCGGCAAGGACGTCGCCTGCGCCCGTGCGCCGACACGGGTGCCGACCGACTTCCGCCTGGGCGGCCTCGGCTACGCACCCAACCGCGGCAAAGGCGATCTGCGCGGCGGAGATCGGTTCACGTGTGCGCGCCGAAAATCAGGGCCGTCGGCCGGCATCGCCTGCTGGGGCGCCAGCCGCGACGGCTTGTTCGGTAGCGCCGCGCTGTGCCCGCCCGGGTTCGCCAAGGCGTGGCCGACGAGGCGCGGCGCTACCATCGCAGCCCCGCGCGCGACGTGTTCCCCGACGCCGGTCACGATTCCGGGGAGCGATCGCTTCAAGGTGTTCCGGGGACCCACGCTGGGTGGCAGCCACACGGGCGCGCCCGAGGTCACTGACAACTTCGACGTCGGTCCGCGCGGGCTGTGCATGGTCTCCGACAACGGCGACGTCTGGTGCACGGGCGCGCTGGCGAGCCCGCGCGGCGTCGTGGCCGGGTCGGTGATCGTGAGCCCAGGCGACAACGCGAGCGCGTGCGCCGACACCAAGGACGGTCTGCTGTTCTGCTGGGGGGAGGGGTACTCGCCTCCGAACGCGCCCGATCGCGCAGTGGCGATCGAGCTCGAGCCGCTGCCGCCGCCTCCTGTCAACCCGAACCCCGGCCCCGTCGACACCCCGGTGGGAAGCCACCCGTGGGGCAAGAGCTGCAGCGTTCACCGCGCGTGCGAAAAGGTCGCGCGCACGATCGAGCCCTGTGCCGCCGGGAGGAAGGGGCTGACCGTCGATGCTGCGGCCGCGCTGCCCGCGGACGGCCGCGTCGTCAGCATAGAGGGACCACTGGGCCTCGGCTATGGGTCGACGACGCTAGCGGCCTGCTCGGAGCGCGATCCGTTGACGGACAAGCCGCTCCCAGTGACGGAGTGCTGCAACCATGTCCGGCGCAGGATCGTGGTGGGCGAGGACAAAGGAAAGCGTATCGCGCTCGAAAAGCTGGGGTGTTCCGGCGACGAATCGCGCGTCTGCTGCGATCTGGTGGTTCGTGGTCAGACCGTGGTCGTGACGGGAAAACTGGTGCCCGACGAAGATGCGTTTCCGCAACAGAGTCGGTCCATGCTCGCAGGCGACGTCAAGCTGTGCGCGCCGGCCTCGCCGCCGCAGCCGTGACGACGCGCTGAGGCTGGCGGCTTGGAAAGGCCTGTCTCCGTCGCGGTGGGTCGGGGTGAGGGGGCGCGCCGCTGGTTATTCGGCCCAGCGGAGCTCCGCCGATGATTGCGCCCAACACCGCCCCGGCCTCAGCGCCAGCAATGACTTCACTCGAGTCAGATATTGTCGTAGGCGGAACGAGATGTCGGTGGATGTCGGTATGCGGCCCGTGTTAGGTTGGAACTCTCAAAAAGCCGACCTGGGGGGCGGTGAAAATTGAAGTATTTCGTGTTGTTAGCGTCGCTGTGGTCGATCTTGCTTGGCTGTGGAAAGCTCGGCCCCCTGCGCGCCGACGCAGACGCGTCGGCCTCCGATGGACGACGCGACACCGCGACGAGCCGTGACGGTGCGCCGGACGCGCCAGCGGGTGATGGGGGAAGCTGCGACTTGGACGGGGGTCGCAAGACCAATGGGCAGGCGTGCGGCTGCGGCGCCGAGTGCGCGAGCGGCTTCTGCGTCGATGGGGTCTGCTGCAACGCCGCCTGCACCGCCGGCTGCATGACGTGCGCGTCCGAAGGATCGCCCGGCGTCTGCGTCGGAATCGAAGCCGGCGGCAAGCCGCGCGCCGCGAGCACGTGCGTGGCCGGCCCGGCGAGCGGCTGCGGGCTCGACGGTACGTGCGACGGCGCCGGCGGTTGCCGCAAGCACATCGCCGGAACGTCGTGCAAGTCGGGAACGTGCGAGGGCGACGCGGTGATGGGCGCGCAGGTGTGCGACGGCGAGGGCCGCTGCAGGCCGGGCCCGACGATCATCTGCGTGCCGTTCTCTTGCAACCCGGGCACGGGCGTGTGCTTCGAGGGCTGCACATCGAACGGCCAGTGCGTGAGCGGACGGCAATGCCAGGCCGGCAGCTGCGGCCGCCGGATGAACGGCGCGACGTGCGCCCAGGACGCGGACTGTGCCAGCGGATCGTGCGCGTACGGCGTCTGCTGCAACGCCGCCTGCAACGGACCGTGCGTCTCGTGCGTCCTCCCCACCCGGCGAGGGACCTGCTGGCCGATCGAATCGGGCGCGCCCGATCCGAACGGCATCTGCCGCAACGGCGGCGCCGCCTCCTGCGGTCAGACCGGGCTCTGCGACGGTCTCGGGGGCTGCGCCAAGTTCCCGCGCGACACACCGTGCAGGGTTGCGAGCTGCGCCGGGAACAAGCTGAACACGCCCGCAACCTGCGACGGCCGCGGCGTGTGCGGCGCTGCCGGGATCCAGGACTGCCACCCATTCCGCTGCGCCACCGCGGCGTGCGCGACGAGCTGTGCGACCGACGCCGACTGCGACGACGGCATCGCGTGCGTCAACCGGAGCTGCGGCCCGAAGCGCGAGGGCCAGCGCTGCAGCAAAGCCAGCGAGTGCCAGTCCGGCTTCTGCGTCGACGGCGTCTGCTGCGACAGCGCTTGCGTCGGCGGTTGCCGGAGCTGCGCGCTGCCCACATCGCCGGGGCACTGCATGCCCGTGGCCGCGGGTAGTCCGGACCCTCGCGCGTTCTGTCCGGCGCAACTCCCGTCGACCTGCGGCACGAACGGCAAATGCGACGGCGGCGGCGGCTGTCAGAAATATCCGGTCAACACCGCCTGCGCGCCCGAGACCTGCGTCTCCAACGTCTACACGCCGGCGTCGATGTGCAACGCCACCGGCCAGTGCGTCGCGCCCGACGCGCTCCCGTGCGCACCGTTCGCCTGCAATGCCGGCAAGTGTTTCACCGCCTGCACCAGCAATGCGCAATGCGTGTCGCCCAACACATGCGCCAACAATTCGTGCGGCCTCAAGGATAACGGCGCGTCGTGCTCCGCCACCTCCGAATGTAGGAGCGGTTTCTGCGCGCAGGGCGTGTGCTGCGACCAGGCGTGCAGCACGGCGTGCAAGTCGTGCGTCGCAGCCGCGCGCGGCGTGTGCTCCAACATCGCGACCGGCACCGTCGATCCGCGCTGCCCGGATCAGGGCGCCGGGAGCTGCGGCACGAACGGCCGCTGCGAGACCGGCGCGTGCCAGCGGTATACGTCGGGAACGCCGTGCCGGGACGCGAGCTGCATACCGGCGACGGATCTGTTCACGGCGCTGTCGACGTGTAACGGCTCCGGGACGTGCGTGACGCCGGCGGTGGCGGGCTGTTTCCCGTACCGGTGCGGAACCAACGCGTGCCAGGCCTCGTGCACTTCGGACACGCAATGCAAGCCGCCCGCGACCTGCGTCAACGGCACCTGCGGGCTGAAGCCGCCGGGAGCGACCTGCTTCGGCGCTCAGGAGTGTCTGAACGGATTCTGCGAGCAGGGAGTCTGCTGCCGGACCAGCTGCACCGGCGTCTGCAAGTCGTGCGCGCTCACCGCGTCGCGCGGCACCTGCTCCAACAAGGCACCAGGGGACACCGACACGCGTTGCGCCGACATGGGCGCGGCGAGCTGCGGCACCGACGGTCTCTGCGACGGGAACGGCGCCTGCCACCGCTACGACGCGAACACGTCGTGCGCGCCGCCGTCGTGCCCGGCGAACCAGTCCACCGCGACGACCGGCCGGATGTGCGACGGCGTCGGCACGTGCCAGCCGGCGTCCACGGTTTCCTGCGCGCCCTACGTGTGTAACGGCAGCACCGCCTGCCGGGCGGCGTGCACGTCTGACGCCGACTGCCTGGCGCCCTCCATCTGTGATCTGCAGACGAACCGCTGCGGCAACCGGCGGCGCCTCGGGCAATCGTGCACCACCAACGATCAGTGCCTGACTGGAAACTACTGCGTCGACGGCGTCTGCTGCAGCACCATGTCGTGCGGGCTCTGCCAGGCGTGCAACGTCGGCGCGACCCCGGGCAATTGTGCGCCCGTGCCGCTGGGCGTCGCCGAACCGCGCGGCGGGTGCTCGGCCAGCCCGCCGTGCGGCAACACGGGCGCGTGCAACGGCGCGGGTGCTTGCCTGCAAGCGGCGGCCAACGTGCCGTGCGGTTCGGCGTCGTGCACGGGATCGACGCTCACCACGTTGTCGCACTGCACGGGAAGCGGCGCCTGCGCGCCCGCCACGACGTCCGCCTGCTCGCCATACATGTGCAGCGGCACGGTGTGCGGGACGAGCTGCGCCGCGGACAGCAACTGCGTGTCTCCTTTTACGTGTCAGGGAACGGCGCCGAATCGAAGCTGCGCGCTGAAGCCGAACGGCATCGTGTGTACGGCCGCCAACCAGTGCATCAGCGGCAACTGCGTCAGCGGCGTCTGCTGCGGAAGCGCGACCTGCGGGGCGTGCCAGGCCTGCAACCTCGCGGGCAGCCTCGGGGCCTGCACCAACATCCCGGCGGGCGTCGCCGCGCCGTCGGGCCAGTGCCTGGGCGCTCCGCCGTGCGGCAACACGGGCGCGTGCAACGGGGCGGGCGGCTGTCAGCTGGCGTCGGCGACCGTCTCGTGCGGCATCACCACGTCGTGCAGCGGCGCGACGTTCCAACCCGCGTCGTTCTGCTCGGGCGCGGGCACGTGCAATCAGAGCACCGCGGTCACCTGCGGCGAGTACGTCTGCAACAGCAACAACACGTGCCGCATCGACTGCACGGCGGACGCGCACTGCGCGAACGCCACCCTCTATTGCACCGGCAGCGCGGCTGCGCCGGGGAGCTGCGCTGCGAAGCGGATGCTGGGGGCGAGCTGCGGCTCGAACCACGAATGCGGCAGCGGCTTCTGCACCGACGGCGTGTGTTGCAACGCCGGGCCTTGCGGGACCTGCCGGGCCTGCAACGTGAACGGCAGCGTCGGGACGTGCACGAACGTGCCGGTCGGCACCACCGCGCCGTCGGGGCAGTGCCCGGCCGCCCCGCCGTGCGGCAACACCGGCGCGTGCAACGGCGCGGGTGCCTGCGCGCTGGCGCCGGCCACCACCTCGTGCGGCGCGGGCGCGTCGTGCACGGGATCGACCTACCAGCCCGCCGGGCATTGCAGCGGCGCGGGCGCGTGCACGCAGCCCGCGACCCAGAGCTGCGGCGCTTACGTCTGCGGCGCCTCGAGCTGCCTCGCGAGCTGCACCGGCAACGAACAGTGCGCGGGCGGATACTTCTGCAGCGGCGGCAGCTGCATCAGCCAGACCGGGCTCGGCATGGCCTGCACGTCGGCGACCCAGTGCGCGAGCGGGTTCTGTGTCGACGGCGTGTGCTGCAACGTCGGAAGCTGCGGCACTTGCCGGGTGTGCAGCCTGAACGGCGCGGGCACTTGCGCGAACGTCGGCACGGGCGTGGCCGACCCGCACGGCGCGTGCGCGCCCAACGGCGCGTGCGGCAACACCGGCGTCTGCAACGGCAGCGGCGCATGTGCGCAGCAGCCGGCCTCGGTCACCTGCGGCGCCGCCTCGTGTCTGGGGACGACCTACCAGCCGCCCTCGGAGTGCACCGGCGCGGGCACGTGCGCGCAGCCCGCGACCCAGAGCTGCGGCGCTTACGTCTGCGGCGCGTCGTCCTGTCTGACCGCCTGCACCGGCGACGCCGACTGCACGAGCGGCCACTTTTGCAGCGGCGGCGCCTGCATCGGGGACCGGCCGCTGGGGGCGGCTTGCAGCGCCGGCGGACAGTGCACGAGCGGGTTCTGCATCGACGGCGTGTGCTGCAACGCCGGAAGCTGCGGCACCTGCCGAGCGTGCAATCTCGCCGACAGCCTCGGGACCTGCACCGACGTTCCGGCCGGTTCGAGCGCGCCCGCGGGACAGTGCCCGGCGAGCCCGCCGTGCGGGAACACCGGCGCCTGTAACGGCAGCGGTGCCTGCCAGATCGCGGCCGCGACGGTCACCTGCGGCGCCGCTGTGTCGTGCGTGGCGTCGACGTACCAACCCGCTTCGCACTGCAATGGCGCGGGAGCGTGCACGCAGCTCGGGCCGCAGAGTTGCAGTCCTTACGCCTGCGGCGGCGCGAGCTGTCTCGGGAGCTGCTCGAACAACGATCAGTGCGACGTGGGCTCGTTCTGCAACGGTGGCAGCTGCGTCGGAAAGCGCGCCAACGGGCTCGCGTGCACCGGCGCCGCGCAGTGCGCGAGCGGGAACTGCGTCGACGGTTTCTGCTGCGGTTCCACGTCGTGCCCCTCGTGCCAGAGCTGCGGCGTCACGAGCAGCGAGGGGATGTGCACGAACCTGCCCGCGGGGAGCCCGGATCCGTCCGGCGTCTGCGCGGACCGCGGTGCCGCGAGCTGCGGCACCAACGGGCGCTGCAACGGCGCCGGCAACTGCCAGACCTACGCCGCCGGCACACAGTGCGAGCAGAAGTGCAGCGGCCCGAACTTCTCGCGCAAGTACTGCGACGGCGCGGGGCTGTGCAGCATGACCGTCAACATGAACTGCAACCCCGGCACCTGCACCGCGTCCGGCTGCACGCCCTGACGGGTCAGCCCCCTCCGACTTTCCTTTCGAACCGGCCGGCGCACGTACCGATCCGCTCCGTTCGTTCAATCGAAGTGCTTGAGCAGCGCCCAGTCGGCCCGCAGCGGGCGGAGGGGGATGCGACAGCGGTAGGCGATGCGCGGAAAGTCGAAGCGGTTGTCGAGGCCGGAGCGATCGCGGATCTGCGCGACGACAGTTACCTCACCATAGAAGCGTGACAGGAGCTCGACCGGGTAGCCGACGGCGACGACCTGGGCGGGCTCGGGGCCGGGACCCCACGCGTAGTAGCCGTTGGCGCCGCTGATCGGCGGCGCCAGACCGTGGGCGGCACCGAACGTCTCGACCGCCGCCGCGGTGCCGTAGCTGTCGGTGAGGACGGTGACGGGCGCGGGGATGTCGGCGACCCGCGCCGCGGCAGCGAGCTGGGCCACGAGGCCCGGCCAGTCGGCGAACTGGCGCAGCTCGCGGTTCACGCCGTGCAGGCCGAGGCGCTGGGCGGCGCGCTCGGGGAGCACGGGCAGCGTGCCCACGCAAACAAACGCGCCCAGCGTGAGGACGGCGGCGGCCGCTGCCGCCCGGCCGTGTTGGCCGACCCGGGCGAGCCAAGGGCCGCAGCGAGCCGCACCGACCGCGATCAACGCGGGATAGGCGGACGAGAGATAGTACGGCTTGCCGTGCCCGAGCAGGAGCACGGCCAGCACGGCGATGAACAGCACGCCGAACACGCGCGGTGCCGCCGGCGCGCGTCGGGCGAGTGCCACGCGCAGGCCGATCATCCCGACCGCAAACGACACCGGGTTGATGAGCCGCGGCTGATCGAGAAACAACGCCCACAGCGGCACGTCGCGCCGCACAGCCTGGTTGTGTGCGCGGTAGAACTCGAGCGCGGGCCACTCGTGCGCCGATTGCCACAGGATGTTGGGCAGCGCGATCGCGGCGGCCACGGCCACGGCGACGAGCGGCCCGCGCCAGCGGGTGTCCCCGCGCATCACCAGTAGTCCGAGGCCGGCGCCGGCGATCCACAGCAGCGCGGTGTATTTGTTGAGCAGCGCTACGCCGAGCACGATGCCGAGGCCCAGCCAGCGACCGAGCGATCGCTGGTCGCCGGTCAGCAAACCGAGGAGGAGCGCGCTCGCGAGCGTCCACGACAGCTGATCGAAGCTGTTGGTACTGAGCACGCCACTGCCATAGACGAACACGGGCGCGGTGGCGACGCAGGCGCCGGCGAGGAGCTGCGCGAGCCGCGTGCCGCCGAGCCGGCGCGCCATCCACATCGTCAACCACACGACCGCCGTGCCTGCGAGCGCGGGCAGCACGCGCTGGCCCACGGCGGCGGGCCCGAACAGCGCCGCCGCAAATCGCGACGCCGCCGGCGTCACGGGCGCGTGGTCGAGCGAGCCCCAGTCGAGCCGGCGGCCACACGCGAGCAGGTAGAGCTCATCGCGGTGGTGACCGTACAAACCGATGGTCGCGAGGTGGCTGGCGAGCTTGAGGCCGGCCAGCGCGGTCGCGGCGCGCGCGTCGCCGGCGGCGCCGCCGTCGTCGGTCGCGGGCGCGGGCGCCGGCGTCATCGGCCCCAGAAACCGATGCGGCCGGTGAGACCGCCGCGGACCGCGTCGCCGAGGCGATGGACCTCGGCCATGCGTTCGGGCGGCAGCGGTCCCGCCGCCACGCCCAGCGCCGCGTCGCGCAGCTCGGCGTAGCTGCCCGCGCCGCAGAGCACGACGTCGACCTGCGGGTGGCTGAGCGCGAACCGGTAGCACTCGGGCGCGGTCATGCCCGGCAGGCCGCCCGCGGGCCGCAGCAGCCGGCCCCAGCGCGTCGCCGTGTAAGCGACGACGCCGGGGCGCGCGGGCGACGGCGGCAGAGTCTCGAAGATGTCTTGCTCGGCACCGCGGTGGGCGGCATTGTAGCGAATCATCAGCGCGTCGAGGTCCAGCTCGTCGGCGAGGCGGCGGGCGAGCCGGCGATCGTGGCACGAGATCGCGAGCGCCCGCACCCGGCCCTCTTGCTTGAGCCGACGCATCTCCTCCCAGACGCCGGCGCGCACCCCGAAGCGCGTGCGCACGAAGTAGAGGTGCCACACATCGATGACGTCGACCCGCAGTGCTTGCGCTTCGGCCGCCCAGGCGTCGCGGATCGCGCGCGCTCCGGACGCCATCGTGCCCGCGCCGATCACGAGTCGATCGCGGTGCCCTTGTTCGACCAGCTCGCGGATCCCGGGCGCGATCGACGCGGCGACGTGGAAGTAGCGGACGCCGAGCTCGTGGTAGGCGCGCACGACGTCCGCCGGCCCGAGGCCGTAGTTACCCGACGCGCCCAGCGCCGAGACCTCGAGCCCGGTCCGTCCCAGAAGCCGTAGCCACAGCTCGGCCATCGCCCGTGGCAAGATACGTGGCGGCGTGGCGGTGGATCAACGACCTCGGTCACGGCGCGCACGTTGGTCGTGGCTGCTCTATGTCGCGCTCGTGGGCGGCACGGGCGCGGCTGCGTGGTGGACCCTCGCCGGTGGCGCCTCGCCCGGGCGCGTGCTGCTGGGAGCGAGCGTCGCCGCCGCGGCGGTCATCACGCTGCTCGAGCGCGCCCTGCCGTATCAACGGAAGTGGCTCACGAGCCAAGGCGATCTCCGCACCGACCTCCTTCACCTCCTGTTCACCAGCGTGCTCGCCGCCGGTGGGCGCTGGTTCAACGCGTTCGCGATCCTGGCGCTCGGGCTGAACCAGCCGGCGGTGTCCGCGTCGCTGTGGCCGGCCGCCTGGCCGCTGCCGGCAGAGCTGGCGCTGGCGCTGCTGATCCAGGACTTCTGCGGCTACTGGGTTCATCGCGCGCAGCACGAGATCCGGGTGCTGTGGCGGTTTCACTCCATCCACCACAGCGCGCCCCGGCTCTACTGGCTGAACCAATGGCGCAACCACCCCATCGACGCCCTCGTCTCGGGCGCGTCGATGATCCCGCTCGCGCTGTTGGGGGCGCCCGAGACCACGCTCGCGGTCTACGGCGTCGTGACCACGGTGCACCTCCTGCTCCAGCACGCCAACATCGACTACCGGCTCGGGCCGTTCGACCGGCTGCTGTCGGCGGCGCGCGCGCATCGCTGGCACCACTCGCGGAATCCTTGCGAGGCCAACGCCAACTACGGCTCGGTGCTGCTGGTGTGGGACGCGCTGTTTCGCACCCGCGTGTGGCCGATCGGCCGCGAGCCCCCCGTCGACACCGGCCTCGGCACGCAACCCGACTTTCCCCAGGGCTATGTCAGCCAGCTCACGGCGCCATTCGACGCGCGCCGCTGGCGGCGGCCGCTCAGGTAGGCCAAGGCACCGCGCACCGCACCCTGGGGAGCTGGGTGAAGTGGCCCCCGCGGCAAAGCCTGCCCTGCGCCGCCCTCCTCGCCAGTTGTAGTATCGTGGCGCAGCGATCACGACGCGCAGATCGGAAGCGGCGTTGAGACCAACGCCGCCGATTTCGCTCGCCGTCCTGGCCGTGGTCCCGCGACGCGGGGCTCGACACGCGTCGCGTCCGGCAGCTACTCGTCACGCCCGCCCAAGCGCCACCTCGGCGGCTCGCCGGTGCGCCAGCAGATGGCGAGGAGGACCACCGTCAAACCCAAGACGTAGGCGATGTAGATGGCGCTGCCCCTCGGGACGTGGACAAAGGGAACGCCGCCCAGGACGAGCGCCAGGTAGCCGACGAAAACGACCCAACCTTGCCAGGTGGCGGGGGGGCCCCAACCCCAACCGTAGCGTTTGGCCGGGAACCAATACTTCGGCGTGCTGTCGGAAGGCATTGGCGGAGAGGTCAGACTAATACGGAGGTGGCCCGTAAAGCGTTTCGCGCCATTCAGAGTAACCGAAGTTGTTGGTCTTCAGCGACCACACCAGCTGCCCCGAGGGGCTGACCTCGTGGATGTTGCCGGTGACGGAGTAGGTCACCAGCGTGTTGCCGTTAGGCAGGCGTTGAACGTCGCCGAGCACGTTGCTGCTAATGCCGCTCGCCTGGTAGGTCATCACACTGGTCGCGGTCATCGTGCCGGTGTCGAGCTTCAACTCGCGCATCATCGATTGCCCGCCGGACATCGCCCCGTTGTTGAAGAATAGGAAGTTTCCGTTCGCGAGCAGGTGGTGACCGTGGTTCACCTGCCACGTCCCGGCGCCGGAGAAGAACTCGCTCTGGTCTTTGGGATCGCTGCCGCCGAGTTGCCAGACCAGCGCGCCCTTGCGGGTGATCTTCACCATGAGGTTGGGGTTGCGATCGCCCACGGTATAGCTGTCGTCGAACGGGTAGTAGTGAATCGCGTTCGAGTGAAAGCTGGCCGAGCTGTAGATGCTGTTGACGTCCGCGACCACGGTGGTCATCGTCCCGTTCGACGCCCGCTCGACGACCGAGCAGTGTGCGTCCATGCCCGAGGTGTTCCACAACATGGTGGCGATCCCACCGGGGATGGCGGTGAAGTCATGATGAGAGGTGGACACGCCACTGAGATTGTTCATCGCGCCGGTGCCGTCCATGCCGATCTTCGCCACGTTGCCGCCGGTGTTCTGGACATTCAGCGCCAGCATGTACATTTCCTTGCCGTCCCAGCTCATGTGGGCGCGGCTCGGGCTTTGGGGCGCGGTCGCCCACCAAACCGGCGCGCCGTCCGAGTCGAGGATGAATGCCTGACTTCCCGACAGGCCGCTGCTAGTGACGATGAAGCCCTTCGCGTGCGTGGCGGCGTTGACGAGCATGACCGTCGGCTTGGGCACGCTGCTCGGCACGGCGCCGGTCATGATTGTGTAGTCCGGGCTCGTGCACGTGCCGGCCGCGGACACGACGACGATCCGGTATACGTACATGCTGCTGCCCTTCATGCCCAGCAGCAGGGTGCGGTAGTTGGCCGCCGTCAGGTCGACGGGCGCGATCAAGGTCGGGCCGGTCGAGGCCAGGCCGAAGTGGATCTGCGCCGTGGTCGGCGCGGCGGCGTCGGTCGTGAAGGTGACGATGCCGACGGTGGGGATCGTCGCGAGCGACGAAGTGGCGGTGATTGTGCAACCTCCCGCGCCGCCTCCACCGATCATGCCGGCCGCGCCGGTCGTTCCCGCCCCGCCCGTTGTCCCCGCGCCGCCGGTGCCGGTGCCGCCCCGACCGGCGGTTCCGCTGGTGCCGCCCCGACCGGCGGTTCCGGTGGTCCCGCCACGCCCGGCTGCGGCGTCCGTGCCCGCGGTCCCACGGCCTGCCGCGCCGACGGTGCCTGCGTCACCCGAGGTTCCCGAGGATCCCGTGGCGGCGCCGCCTGCCGTCGTGCCCGCTGCGCCGGTGGTACCCGAGACGCCCGTCGTGCCGGCTGTTCCCGTGCCGGCGCCAGTGGTCCCCGCGGCGCTCTGGGTCCCTGCGCTGCCGGTGATCCCGGCGCCTGCGCCCGATGAACCGCCCGGGTTCTGGATCTTTCCGACACAGCCGAGCAGTGGCAGCGCCGCGATCAAGCCGGACAGTTGGGAGCGTGGGAACCGCAACATGGGGCCCTGTGACTGGGCCGATCCCATCCCCTCGATCGTCGAACTTGCGACGACCGAAACCAACTTGTAACAGGTCGTTAACTTCGTTCGAGGCACGGAGGCGGCCCTTGTCCGGCGCCGGCGGTCGTCTGCCCGTCGACGAGCTGACCGCCTCGCCACCCACAAGGTCGCTGCCCGAGGCAACGCGCAAGTCGCGCGGATAGACAGAGTTGGCGGGCTCGCTTGGTAACGAACTAACTTTTCGGAGCGCAGAGACCGATTGCCTAGGCGTGGCGACGCTGACCAGCGAGGTGGCGGCGGGCGCGATCGGTTACGACCCGGCCCGGGCGGGCGCCTGCCAGGCGCGGTTCCTGGCCGACCCCTGTCACTTCGCCACCCTCCTGTTCACGCCCCAGGTCTTCCAGGTGCTGGCGGAGTGTCCGGGGACGCTCACACCGATGCGTTGCTTCTCAGCGATCGCCTCCACCAGCGGGCCGTGGCATGGCGTTGAGTCAAACGCTGCGGCCGCGCAGCCCGAACGCCGGCCCGGCGCCAATCATGTGGCGATCGTTCGTCCAAATTTCGGTAAAACCGGCCTCGTTGGCCGCGCACAAGTGGATCGCGTCACCCGCCCGAATGTGTGTCGCGGCCGGCATGCGGGCGAGTCGTTCAGCGACGCGGGCAATGAAGTCATCCGAAACGGGGAGCATCGTCCAGACGCCTGCGGAAACATCCCTGACGAAGTCGGTCTGCAGCACGGAAGCCTGCTTTTGGTTGAGCGCGCCCTCCCGCAGGTGTCGAAGCACCGTCGCAGCAACCTCCGCGCGGGCCAGGCTGGAAGATTGTGCCCCTCCCGACGCACGCAACAAGGCACGAACGGGGGCGCTGTCGGGCTCGTTCACGTAGCACTTCGCGATGTAGGCGCTGTCGAAGTACGCGCTCACGGCCGATCTCTCACCGGCGATCTTCCTCCTGAATCCTTCCGCTGTCGGTCTTTACCCGCGGGAACTTCGCGTAGCGCCGGTTGAAATTCGGAATCCGCACATTCTTCCTGCGGGCCACGACCGCGCGCAACTCGGCAACCGCGACACCTCGCCGTCGTACGATGATCAGCTCGCCAGCCTGAGCGGCGTCGACAATCCTTCCGGTCTCCTCATGCAGCTTGCGAATGGTCACGGTCCGCATGTGGCCAATGTGACACATTGGACGGCGGGGTTCAACTCTGCCTTGCCTAGGTGAGCTGCTGGCACGGAGGATCAATCGAATGATTGACATGGGCGGAGCCCCTCTTCGAGCCGGTACGCATGATGGACATCGATGCGATCGACAAGTTGACGGCAGCCGTCTCGGCGTTCGACCTGGCTCCCCTGGGGGCGTTCGTGTCATTGGCAGCCTCGGGACCTAGGAGTTGGTCTGAGTGAACGCCGTGGCCCGCGCCGCCCAGATGCGCGCGCGTTGGTCTAAGTGGACGGCGTCGCCGCCGGCCCGACAGCCGAGACCGGCTCGGGGCGGCGGCGGATGCGCACCGGGTCGGGCGCCGTCGCGGACGGCGCCGGGGCGAGCAGCGCCTCGAGGACCAGGCGGTGGACCTCGGGGTGCGCGGGCAAGAGGTGGTGCGCCGCGGGTTTGACCCACCACGTACGCTCGCCGCCGAGCCCCGGCAGCGCGGACACGCTGGACGCCGGCACCGAGCCGTCGCCGGGCGCGTACAGCGTGTCCTTCAGCGGCTCGTCGCGGCGCACGTCGCAGGGCGGGAACGCCACCCGTCCGTCGACGACCTTGGCCCGCACGGCGGTGGGGAGGTTGCGGCCGCCGATCGCGATCGCGTCTGGGTGGGCGGGGGCGCCGTCGAGCAGCGCATGCAGCCGCGCGACGCCTGCGAGCCGATCGGCGATGTCACGCTCGGGGAGCTCACACATGCCGAGCCGCTTCCAGGTCGCGGGGTCGAGGATGTCGTGCTCGAGCGGCGCGCCGTGCTCGTCGACGAACAGCCGCTCGCCGGCGCGCGGCAGCCCGTCCCACGACACCGGCAGCGCGGCGACGTCGGCCGGGGAGAAGCGCCGGCCGAGCGGCGCGGGGCGCACGCCGGTGGCCAGCATCTCGACCACGTGCAGGCTGCCCCGCTGGGGAACGCCGATGTAGACGACGCGGCGAAAGCGATCGGCGCCGGCGGTCGCCATCGCCGTGCGCGCCACCAGTCCACCGGTCGACACGCCGATCAGATCCAGCTTCTCGTCGCCCGCGCCGCGTAGCCGGGTGACGAGCTCGTCGAGCGCGGCGGCGGCGTCGACGACGCCGGTGCGCCAGTCGTAGTCGAGCAGGTGCAGATCCTCGCCCAGCCGGTAGCCGCCGGTCCGGACGAGGAAGCGCACGAGCCCGCCGTAGCAGTCGTACGACCACAGCCCGGGGACGATGGGGAACCCACGCAGGAGGCCGAGCGGCGCGCCACCGCCCGAAAGCGGGCGCGAGCGGTAGAGGTCGAGCGTACCGGTCCACGCGCCGCGCAGCCGGACGCCGAGCACGCTCGGCACCAGGATCACCGGCACCCGCTCGGACGCGCCACGCGCGCGCCGCGCCAGCAGCCGGCCGCGCAGCCGCAACCGGCGGCTGGTCTCGAACGCCAAGTTCAGCAACATGTCAGCAGCATGGACGTCCCCTCATCGTCACCCACGCTTGGGCCCGAGCGCTCGCTGGCCCGCTTGCTCGGCCGGCGTCACGCTCGCGAAGCCGCCGAAGAACTCGCGCCACGCACGCAGCTGCGGCCGCCCCGTCATCTGTTCGACGAATCCGCGGCACGACGTCCAGCAGTCGGTGCAGGTGCGCGTCTGCTCGAACCCGCGCAGGTTGTTGGCGATCACCGACCACGGATCGCGGCGCAGGTTGCCGGCGCGCAGCTCGAGCTTCTCGATGCACGGCGAGACGTCGCCCAGGTGATCCACGTTCAAGAACCGCTCGCCCGCGTGACACGGCGTCCGCACGTCGCCGCCGAGGTACGGATCGATCCCTTCGAGGTACCCGGTGAACGATACGAAATGTGGATAGCGGCGCTTGAGGTCGAGGAGCTCGGCACCCACGCCGGCCTCCGGCACCCATTGCGCGCGCGCGTGCCGGCCTCCGCCGCCGGTCGAGATTAGCGTGCACTGGTGGTTGACCTGCTTGCCCTGCGAAAGCTGCAGCAGCCGCTCGAGCTCGCTGACGTTGTCGTGCATGACCACGGTCATGACCGTCACCTGGCGGCGGCCGTGGGGCGCGGTCGCGGCGAGCACGTCGAGGGCGGTGAGCGCGGCGGCGAACGTGCCCGGCTTGCCGCGGTGGGCGTCGTGGCGCTCGGGCGAGGCGTAGTCGATCGACACGCCGATCTCGCTCAGCCCGGCGGCCCATAGCTCTCGCGCGAGCGGCTCGGTGACGCGCCAGCCGTTGGTGAACAGGATGGGATGGTGGTAACGCGCGAACGCGCGCACGATGCCGACGATGTCGGGGCGCAGGAGCGGCTCGCCGCCTTCGATCGAGACCACCATCGACCCGGCCTCGGCCAGCTTGGCCGAGATGGTCTCGAAGTCGGCGAGGGTCATCTCGTCCTTCGGGTGCGCGGGCCGCTCCCAGAACGAGCAGAAGCCGCAGGTCAGGTTGCAGCGGTTCGAAACTTGGACGATGCAGTGGATGGGGCGGCCCGCGACGAAGCCGGTGAGCAGCCGACCCCCGCGCCACGCGTAGCGGACCGCCGCCGACACGCGCCCCGCGAGCGGCAGCGACTTCACGCGCGCTTCTCCCCGGGGGCGCTTGCGCGTGAGGGCAGCATCCGGTTGCGTGCCGCGCGCGCAGCCGCTCCGACCAGCGATCGCAGCTTGCCGATCGCGTGTTCGGCCAACGTACTGCGCACCGCCTCGGCGAAGCGATCGATCGCCGCCTCGGTGACGGTCAGCGGCGGCTGGGCGCGGACGACGTTGGTTGCCGCGCCGCAAACTTGAGTGAGAACGCCGCGCTCTATGAGCCCGACCACCAGCCACTGGCCGACCAGATCGGCGGTGACGCCCTCGGAGACCGCGAGCTCGATCCCCCACAGCAGGCCGCGGCCTCGCACCTGCCGCACCAGCGGATGCCCGGCTGTGGCCTCGCCGAGCCGCGCCCCGAGGCGCGCGCCCAGCTCGGCGGCGCGCGCGGCGAGCCCGTCGCGCTCGATCACCGCCAGCGTCGCGAGCGCGGCCGCGCACGCGATGGGGCCGCCTGCGAAGGTAGAACAGTGGAGGTCGTAGCGATCGAGCGTACCGTAGGCCCGCTTCCAGAGCTCGGGACGCGTCAGCATCGCGGCCACGGGCGCGAGACCACCCGAAAGACCTTTCGCGAGCACGAGCGCGTCGGGCGCGACGCCGTCCTCTTCGCACGCGAACATCTCGCCGCAACGCCCGAGCCCGGTCTGCGCCTCGTCGAGCACGAGCAACGTGCCGTACTTGCTGCACAGCCGGCGCACGGCGGCGAGATAGCCCGCGGGAGCCGGCCGCACGCCGCCCTCGCCCTGCACCGGCTCGAGCACGACCGCGGCGACGTCGCGGCGCCGGAGCTCGCGCTCGATGGCGTCGGCGTCACCAAATGCAACGAACGCCGCGCCCGCGGGCAGCGGCGCGAACGCATCCCGGAACTTGCGGCTGCCGGTGATCGACAGCGCGCCGAGGGTCGTGCCGTGGTAGCTGCGCTCCGCCGACACGAACCGGCCGCGCCGGGTCACGAGCCGCGCGAGCTTGAGCGCGGCCTCGACCGCCTCCGAGCCGCTGCCCGCGAGCGTGCACAGGCCGAGGCCCCCGGGCGCGAGCGCGCCCAGCTTGCGGGCGAGCGCCGACGCCAGCGGCTGTGGTGACACCAGCAGGAAATGCGGAACCCCCGCGCCCAGCGCTTCGCCGATCGCGGCCCGGACGTCGGGGTGGTTGTGGCCGAGCGAGGTCGCGCCGTAGCCCGCCAGAAAATCGAGGTACGTGCGCCCGTCGGCGTCGGTGAGCTCGAGCCCGTCGGCGCGCACGAAGTCGCGGCCCCAGCCGACGAGGTCCAGCGCCTCGAGCCAGGTCGGGTTGATGTGCGCGGCGTGGGCCTCGCGCACCTCGGCCACCGGTGTCGCCAGCAAGCGCCGGATGTCTTCGGCGATGCTCACGGCGACACCTGCTTCGACGCCTGCGGATTCGCGTCCGCCGCGCGCAACGGCGACAGCTTTCGATCCCAAAACCGATCGCGAATCCAGCGCGGGCCGAGCGCGCAGACGCGGCTCAAGAGCGACATCTGCCAGGGGAAACGGATCACGCCCTTTCCGGCCTCGACGCCCTTCATCGCGCGGGAGGCGGCGTCCGCCGTCTGGAGGAGGAACAGCGCACCCGACTTGGGGTCGGTCAGCTCCGACACGAAGTAGCCGCACTCGATCAGGCACAGTCGGACGCCCAGCTTGCGCGCGTCGTAACGCAGTCCCTCGAGCAGCGCGCGCAGCGACAGCTTGCTCGCGGTGTACGGCCCCGAGCGCGGCAGGTTGCCATCGGCGGCGACCGAGCCGGTGATCGCGATCGTGCCGTGACCTTGCCGGCGCATGCGCGCGAGCAGCGGCTCCAGCCAGTAGACGATGGCCAGGTAGTTGAGGCGCATCACCCACTCCGCGCTGTCGGCCGAAAACGACGCGGCCGTCAGGTCGTCGCCCGTGCAGCACTCCATGTAGTGCTCCTCGCGCTTGCGCTTGAAGCGATCGCCCGACCCGCCCGCGTTCAGGTACACGCGATCGATCTGTTTCCAGCGCGCGTCGAGGATCGCGACCGCGGCGTCGATGTTGTCGCGCAGGGTGGTGTCGAACGGGAGGATGATCACGTCGCGCGCGCCCAGCGCCCGGCAACGCTCGGCCGCCGCTTCGAGGCGCTGCTTGCGGCGCGCGAGCAGCGCCACCGCGTGTCCCTGGCGCGCGTAGGCGTACGCCAGCTCCTCGCCGAGACCGCTCGACGCGCCGGTGATGAGGACGTTGAGCGAGCCGGGCGCGGCGACGCAGCAGCCGCCCACCGACACGGGGTAGCCGAGCACCCGCCCGAGCACGCGGCTCCACAGCTGCGCGCCCGCACCGAACACACCCGCCGCGCGCGCGAGCGCCCTCATGCGCGCTCCCGCTTCTGGGTGACGATGTTCATCAGTGTCCGGACCGTGAACAAGCCGAGGATCTCCGTCGGCCGCAGCCCGGGTTTGATCCGATCGCCGGCCTCGGGCATGAGCTCGCGCAACCGCCCGAGCCCGGCCTCGCCGATCACGCCGCCGGGCGCGAACGCCTCCTCGCTCATGTCGCCGCGCGCCGCGCTCTCCATCTCGCCGCGGGTGATCTGGATGCCGAAGCTGCGCTCGAGCTTGAACACGATGTCGAGAAAGTCGAGCGACTCGGCGCCGAGGTCGTCCATCAGGTTCGAGTCGAGGCGGACGCCGTCGGCTGGGCGGCCCAGCGCCTCGGCGACGATCCGGCAGAGCTTCGCCTCGAGCGTTTCTCCCAGCACGTCAACCTCCGCGCTCATGTCGTCGTCTCCTCATGCTGCTTGCCCGTCTCGAACCAGAACGCCACGCGATCGGCCGGCTTCCGCCCCGGGGCACGCGGGGCCGAGGCCGCCGGCCAGCCGACCGCGACCGCCCCCAACATCTGCCACGGTTCGCGGATGTCGAGCAACGCCTCGACCTCGCGCCGCGCCACCATCGGCCCCGCCATCCAGCACGCGCCGAGGCCCTCGGCGTGGGCCTGCAGCAAAATCGCCATCACGGCGCCGCTGGTCGAGCACAGCTCCGCACGCATCGAGCGGGCGGTGTCGAACCCGCTTGCGTCGCCGCCGCCGGACTCGATGAGGTGTGCGATTTGATCGGGGAACTCGCGAACCTGCGGGATGATTATCGCCGAGGCTGCCGCGAGCGGCTCCCAGAAGAAGTCGCCGTAGCTGGCGAACTCCGCGCCGTGGTGGCCGCGCGCGATGATCGCCTTCATCTCGTCGCTGCGCCGGCGAACGGCGGCCACCAGCTGGTCGCGAACCTCGGGCGCGGTGACGACCGCGAACCGCCAGGGCTGGCGGTTGGTGGCGGACGGCGCGGTGATCGCCGCCTCGATCAACCGCTCCAGCACCGCCCGCTCGACCGGCGAGGGCGCGAACGCGCGCGTGCTGCGGCGGGTTCGCAGCCACTCCAGGAATTCGGTTGCCG
>WNGA01006792.1_pt1 | contig 28346 bp, 24 predicted proteins | sample 5400061 | NCBI WGS metagenome assembly WNGA01 (sample SAMN13153366, study PRJNA577476) | soil metagenome | isolation source: 100 cm soil or saprolite under grassland replicate 2 | place: USA:California | collected 2016-06-15
CATCAGCCCGGTCATGCTCGCGCTCTTGACCGACCGCGCGCTCCGCTTGGTGCTGAGGTCCAGCGGTGGTGCGATCCCGGAGGGCAACGCGCCGGCGCTCATGTCCCCCGTCCTGGTCGCCAGGAGCGCTGGACGATCGCGGTCGCCGTCAAATTGACGACGATCGTGATCGCGAACAGCGTCACGGCAAGCGCGATCAGCGCCGCCTTGTGCAGCTCCTGGGCCTCGCCCCATTCGTTGGCGATCACCGCCGGCATGGAGTTGCCGGACGCGAACGGATCAAATGTGATCTGCCCCAGCGCAGAGCCGATCACCAGCGCCGCGGCGATCGTCTCACCCATCGCCCGCCCCAGCCCCAGCATCACCGCCCCCACCAGCCCGCCCTTGCTGTGCGGCAGCACCGTGGCGGCGATCATCTCCCACCGCGTCGCGCCCATCGCGAGTGCGCCTTCCTTGTCGCCCGGCGGGGTCGTATCAATCACCTCGCGTGACAGCGAGGTGATGATCGGGGTGATCATGATCGCCAGGATCACGCCCGCGGTGAGGAACGAGCGGCCGAGGTTGAAGTGCTGCGACAGCACCAGCACGCCCCACAGCCCGAACACCACCGAAGGCACGCCGGCGAGCAGGTCGATCAGCGAGACCAGCGGCTTGGCCAGGCGGGGCGGCGCCACCTGAGTCATGAACAGCGCCAGGCCCAGGCTGATCGGCACTGCGATCACGATCGCGAGCGCCGCCGTGAAGGTGGTGCCCCAGATGAACGGCAGCGCTCCGAAGATGTCGTCGGGTGGCGACCATTGCCGATCCGTCAAGAACCCGAGCCCCATCTGCCGAAAGACGGGCAGCGAGCGCCGGGTCATCGTCACGGCGACGAGCCAGAGGATGAGCAGCACCACCCCCGCCGCGCCGGCGGTCATCCACCGGAATGCGCGATCCGCATAGGCGCGTTTCGCCCCGAGATCGATCATGGCGCCAGGCTGGCGTGAGCGGCGACCTTGATCTTGTCGACCTGCTTGACCGCCCTTTCCTGCAGGCGCTTGGGCAGCGGCGCGTAGTCGATCTCCGTCAGCAGACCCTGGCCGTCCTGCAGCAGGTAGGTGAGATAGGCCTTGAGCGCCTCCCCTTTCGCCTGGTCGACCTGGCGCGCATAGACGATGACCCAGGTCTGGGCGGTGATGGGATAGGCGTGGTCGCCTTTCGCGTCCAGCGCGCTGAACAGGAGGTTGTCCCTGACCTCGATCCCTTCGCCGGCCGCCGAGGCCGCGGCGGGGCTGGGCTCGACGTACTTGCCCGACCGGTTCTTGATCGCGGCGGCCTTCAGCCCCGACGCCTTCGCGTCCGAAAGATCGACGTAGCCGATCGCCCCCTTGGTCGACTTGACGATCTGGGCGACGCCGGAGTTCCCTTGTCCGGCCTGCGTATCGCTCGGCCATCCGACGGTCGAACCGCTGTTGAGCTTCCAATCCTTCTTGGCGGCGGTGTTCAGATATTCGGTGAAGTTCTGGGTGGTGCCCGAGCCGTCGGCGCGGTGGGCCACGACGATGGCGGTGTCCGGCAGCCTCGCGCCCGGGTTTTCCGCGGCGATCGTCGGGTCATTCCACTTCTTGATCTCGCGCTGGAAGATCTTGGCGATGGTGGGCGCCGAGAGTTGCAGCTTGTCCACCCCGCCGACGTTGTAGCTCAGTGCGATAGGCGACAGCAGAATCGGGAAGTAGAGGATCGGACCGCCCTTGGCCTTGGCCGCCTCCGACGCCTTGAACGGCGAATCGGATCCGGCGAAATCGACGACCATGTCGGCGAGATCCTGGCGGCCTTTGCCGCTGCCCCCGCCGCCGTAGTTGATCGTGATCTGCTTGTGGCTTTTCCTGAACTGCTCGATCGCAGCTTCCTGGAAAGGTTTCGACAGCGTCGAGCCGCTGCCATTGAGGGTGACGCCTGCCGCGCCGTATGCGAGCCCGGCGACGGCGAGCGCGACGGCGGCGAACATCGCGGCCAAAGTCTTGGTTGGGTACGTCGTCATTGTTCGATCTCCTGAAAGAATGTTGCTGAGCCTCAATTCGCGGGACTGGCAAGCCGGTGGCGTACGTCGTCGGCGGACACCATGAAGATCACCTCCTCGGCCAGGTTCTTGACGTGGTCGCCCATCCGCTCGAGGTAGCGGCTGATCGCGCTCAGCGGCAGCACCCGCGTGACAGTGGCCGCGTCGGTGGCGACGTGGGCGATCAGGAGAGCGTGCAGGCTGGAGTTCAGTCGATCTATCTCTTGATCGGCCTTGATGACGGCGTACGCCGCGTCGAGGTCGCGGCGCACGAAGCTGTCGAGGACCAGGTGGAGGTTCTTCTCGACCAGCGTGGCCAGCTGGGTCAGATCGCCGCGCCAATCGGGGGCGGCCAGACGGTTCAGCTCCAGCGAGCGCTGGGCGATGTTCGTCGCCAGGTCGGCGATTCGCTCGATGTCCACCACGAACTTGAGCGCCATCGTGACGAAGCGCAGATCCGACGCGACCTGATGCCGCGCCATCAGGATCCCCATCGTCAGCCCGTCGATCTCGTTTTCATCCTTGTCGATGATCTGATCAGCCTCGATCACTCGGCGCGCCAGCTCGTCGTCCTGGGTGGTCAGCGCCTCCATGGCGAGAGCGATCTGCTGAGCCGCACGCCCGACCATGGCGCACAGCCGCTCCTCCAGGTTCCTGAGCTCACGCGCGAACTCACGATCTGTGGGTTCGATCATTGACCACCGACGACAGCGCTAGCCGCCTTGCGCGTGGGCTGGCCGACCTTTGAGATAGCGGTACGCCGCGTATCCCGCGCCCAGCGCGACGGCGATCTCCGCCCCGCCGACCACGGCCAGGGCAAATCCGAGGCCGCCCGCGACGCCCGCGCCGACATAAGGGTGCTTACGGACCAAAGTCCAGGTCCTCGCGGCCGAGCGCTCGACGTTCGTCCTGGCTTCCTTGACCCCCTTCTGCAACTGGCCGACGTTGCCGGTCGTCCCTGAGTCTTGTTGAGTTCCTTCTCGGGTTGTTGCTGACATGGCTCTCCTCCTTTTGGCGACGAATTCCGCATCCATCGCGCACACCTGAAACCTAGCGCCGCGTTGCACGGGAGGAATGGGAGCGAATGTGACGTTTGTGGCTCCGCATTGCCGCTCGACCTCGCAACCGCGAAGCCCGTGCTTACTGTTTGTCCTCGGCATGTTCGCGTGGCCCGAAGATCGCGCTGCGTCGGTCGGGCTCGGCCGGCTGATCCGGCACGCCCGCGCGGCGCGACGCATACGACTCGAAATTCCGGGGCTGATCGGCAACGAAGTCCTGGCCCGCCGGATCGAACGAACGGTAGTGGCGCGACCCGGGGTTGCCGCCGTGGCGGCAGACGTTCGTTCGGGCCGAGTGCTCATCGAGTATGCAGAGGGCGCTCCAATCTTCGATCAGTTGGCCGCACTCACGTCGCCCGCTTACGATTCACCGCCGTCTCCGGCCGACCCCGCGCCGAAATCCGCCGTCGCGTCGGGAGCGCCGCCGTTCCACGCCCTCCCGGCGGGCGATGCCTTGCGGCAGGTCGGAAGCTGCGGCGAGGGTCTTTCTGCTCAAGAGGCCGCCGCGCGCCTGCGCGCGCATGGCCCGAACGAGATCGAGTCCTCGACGGGCCCGGCCTGGTACCGGCTGCTGGCCCGCCAGATGTTGAACCTGCCTACCGGCATGTTATTGGGCGCAGCGGCGGTCTCGCTGCTGCTCGGCGACATTCTGGAATCTAGCGCGATCATCCTGGTACTGGGGCTCAACACCGCGATCGGGTACACGGTCGAACAGCGCAGTGAGCGATTGCTGGCGTCATGGCGGAACCTGGAGGCCGGCACGGTCAAGGTCGTGCGCGGTGACGCCGTTTGCGACGTCCCCGGCTCACACCTCGTGCCGGGCGACGTCCTGATCTGCGAAGCGGGGGACGTGCTGGCCGCCGACGGCCGCGTGCTCGAATCCGATCGACTCGCTTGCGACGAGGCCCCGCTGACCGGCGAGAGCGAGCCTCAACGGAAGGGTGCCGGCGCCGTCCCCGAAGATGCGCCGCTCGCCGAGCGAACGTCGATGGTTTACACCGGCACGGTGATCGTGAGCGGGCGCGGCCGCGTGCTCGTCACGCAGACGGGCCGGCAGACGGAGCTCGCCCGGGTGCGCGCGCTCATCGACCAGTCGCGCGCCCCCACCTCACCGCTGCAGGCGCGCATGGGCGAGCTCACCAACCGTGCTAGTGCCGTGGCCGTGGCCGCGGCCGGCTTGACGACGGTCGTGGGCCTGCTCCGCGGACGATCCACCCTCTCGGTCCTGCGCGATGCGGTCGCGCTGGGGGTGGCGGCGATTCCCGAAGGATTGCCGCTGATCTCGACCGCGACTCTGGTCAATTCGATGGCCCGCCTGCGCGCGGCCGGCGTCGTGGTCAGGAGGGTCTCGTCCGCGGAGGCGCTGGGAGGCGTCACCGTCGTGTGCGCCGACAAGACCGGGACCCTCACCCGCAACAAGATGGTCCTCGAGCTCGTGGACTTTCCGAGCGGCGCGGTCCGGTTGGAGAACCTCCGGGCCAATGCGGCGGACGCCCTCGGCGATCCGGTGAGCATTGCGCTCGGCGGCGCCGTGCTAAACAGCGAGGTCGACCTCCGTGAGCGCCACCATCGGCTCACCGTCATCGGCAGCTCGACGGAACAGGCATTGGTCGAGGCAGCACGTCGCGCTGGAATCGACGTGGCGGCCCTCCGCGCGAAGTTTCCGCGGCGCGTTCTTCACGAACGTCAGGAAGGGGTCCATTACGTCACCAGCCTGCACGACACCCCCGATGGCGGGCGTGTCGCCTTCGTCAAGGGAGCGCCGGAGCAAGTCGTCGCGTTGTGCGATCGCGAAGCTGGCGAGGCGCTGTCAGCCGTTGCGGCCGAGCGCGTCCTGGCCCGCAACGGGGCGCTGGCCTCGCAAGGGCTGCGCGTGCTCGCGATCGCCTGGCGGCGCGTACCGGCTGACACGGACAGCCCTCCCGACAGCGGGTACGAGCTGGTCGCCCTGCTCGCGTTGCGGGATCAACTCAGGGAGACTGCGGCGCGCACCGTAGAAGGGGCGCGCCGCGCGGGCATCCGTACGGTGATCCTGACCGGCGACCAGAGCGCGACGGCGGCGGCGATCGCGCGTCAGCTCGGGCTGGATGGCGAGGTGATCGACGGATCGGAAGTGGCCGGGCTGCTCGCCGATGGTCCGGAGGCGGCGCGGGAGCGGCTGCAGCGGGTGGCGGTGTTCTCGCGGGTGACGCCCTCCGAGAAGCTCGCGATCGTACAGGCGCTGCGTGGCGCCGGCGACATCGTCGCGATGGCGGGCGACGGCATCAACGATGCTCCCGCGCTGAAGGCGGCCGATGTGGGAATCGCTGTCGGCCGCGGCTCTACCGATCTGGCACGACAGACCGCCGACATCGTCCTGGAGGGCGAAGATCTGGCGTCGATCATCGCCGCGGTCGGCGAGGGGCGAGTCGTTCAAGATAACTTGCGCCGGGCGGTTCGCTTTCTGTTCGCGACCAACCTCTCCGAAATGGCGATCGTGGTCGTTTGCTCGTTTTTCGGCGAGGTTCCGCTGAGCGCGCTTCAGCTGCTGTGGATCAACCTGCTCACGGATACATTGCCGGCCCTGGCCCTCGCGTTCGAGCCCGGAGATCCGGACGCGCTGACTCGACCGCCGGTACTGGACCGCGATTCGTTCTTGACCACCACCGCTTGGCGGGCGGTGGTGCGCGATGCGGCGCTGCTGGGCGCGACCGGCGCCACGGGCTACCTCTCGGGCGGTCCGGCGGCGGCGTTCGCGGTGCTGCCCGCCGCGCAACTCGGCTACGCGCCCGTCTGCAGAGCCCCCGCAGATCGACCGGTCCCCGACGGCAACCGGCGGTTCCGGATGTTGATCGGCGGTTCCCTCGCCGTGCATGCCGCCGCGCTGGTCGTCCCGTCGCTGGGTCGCGTGCTTCGCTTGCCCCAGCGTCCCTCGGGCATCGTATTGGCGGCCGCTGGCTTCTGTTTCCCATGGCTCGCGACCCGCGCCGCAGCCCTCATGCGGCGGGGACACGCGCCCGTCTTGCCGTCGACGTCTTGAGCGAAGGAGGTCCGTCATGCTGTTCCATCTACCGTCGTTCTTGGTGGGCTACGGGGCCGGCATCGCCACCGGTGTCATGTGGCCGCGCCTGAGACCGATCGCGCTCGAACTCGCCACCGCCGGTTATCGGCTCGCGGATGCGATCGCGGTCGCCGCCGCTCGCAAGCGCGAGGACCTCCAGGACATCTTGGCGGAAGCCCGCGCCCACGCGCGCACGGCATACTCGCCGTCGCGTCCGAGCTGAGGCGCCGATCATGACGAGCAACGATTCCGCTGGCGCGCGGCCGGAAGCGCCGAGAATCATCGTCGTCGCGCAGGCCCTTCCGGGTCGATCGCGCTTTCGCTTGTCGTGGTTGCATCCCGGTCCTGGCCGGCGGCCCGATGCCGACGATGTGAATCGGCTGGCCGATCAGCTGGCCGCTATCCCCGGAATGATTGACGTCGAGATTCGGGCCTTCACCGGGAGCGTGCTTTGCAGCTACGACCCGCAACGTGTGGATCCCGACACCCTGCTGGCTCATCTCGAGCGGCTCACGGGGGCGGCGGTGCAGCCCTCCGGGACCGCGCCGCTCGCGCCCGCCGTCGTGCGCGCCGGACCGGGCGTGGTGGCGCGAGACGTCGCCAGACTGTTCAAGGAGATCGACGACAAGGTGCTGCTGGCCACCGATGGCCGGATCGATCTCGGCACCCTGACGACGTTCGGGTTTCTGGGCGCGGGGTTCGCCGGCGTGGCGGCGAGCGGGCACGTGTCCGCGCCGCCCTGGTTCAATCTCGCATGGTGGGGCATCCGCACATTCATGACCATGGAGAGCGACGCCATCGCCGACTCCGCCGCAGACGAGGAGGGATCATGACTGATCTCAGAGCTTGACGTCGACGCGCAGGATCGACATGAGTGCGATGGTCAGGGTGATCGCGAGGAGAAGAGCAGTCCCTATCGCGCTGCAGGCCATTCGCCCGATGGTGGCCGGAATCGACGTGGGCAGCCGGGAACACTGGTCTGCGGTCCCCCTCGAGCGGACGGAGAGCCCAACGTACGCGTAATTCGAAGCTCGTCGCCTCGCAGACCTCAAAGAGACGGCCAGAGCGATGGGCTACTCACTCACCAAGGAACCCCTCCCGGCGCCCGTCCCTGCCCGGTAGTTTCAGGTCAGGGTTCCATCAGGTGTCTCCCGCGCTATCATTCCGGCCCCGACCGTGTCCGCGTCCGACTCCGACTCGCTTATTCCCCCGGCCGACGGGCCGAGCCCGCTCGTTCGCCGGTTCGTGGCGTGGACGCTGCGCCGGGGCAAGCTGCTGTGGGCGCTGGCGCTGTTGGCGGCGATCCCGGCCGCGATGCGCACCGCCTCGCTCTACCGCCATCTCCGCAGCGACCTCGAGGAGCTGTTACCGCGGGACGCGCCCAGCGTGGTCGCCATCGCTGAGCTGCGGCAACGCATGCCGGGCCTCCAGCACCTCGGGGTGCTGGTCGAGGTACGCGACGCGGCCCAGCTCCCGGGCGCGGACAGATTCCTGGATGACCTCGCCGCCCGCGTGCGCGCGTATCCGGCTCACGAGGTCAGCGAGGTGCGCACCGGGCTCGCGACCGAGCGCGCGTTCGTCGAGGCGCACGCCGCCAACCTGATGGAGCTCGCGGACCTGCGATCGATCCGCGCGCGCATCGAGGACCGGCTGCACTGGGAGTACGCGAAGACCACCGGCACGCTGCTCGACGCGAACGAGCCGCCGCCGTCGCTCGACTTCGGCGACATCGAGCGCAAGTACACGGGCCAGATCGGCGGCGGCGCGCTGGACGGCAGCCGGTTCTCGAGCAAGAAACTGCGCCTCACGCTGATGTTGATCGAGGTCGCTGGGTTCTCGACCAGCGCGCACGAGGCGAGCGCGCTCATCCACAAGGTCGAGGCCGACATCCGCGCGCTGGGCGGCGTCGAGGGTTACGTGCCGGGCGCGCACCTCGGCCTCACCGGCGACGTGGCGATCTCGTCCGAGGAGACGTCGGCGTTGGTCGAGGATCTCACGGTGTCCTCCGTGCTCGTGATCGCGACGGTGCTGCTGGCGAACGTGCTGTTTTACGGCTGGCGGCGCAGCGTGCCCGCGCTGTTCCTGCCGCTCGGGGTCGCCACCGTGTTCGCGTTCGCGGTCGCGAGCCTGCCCCCGTTCGGCGTCACCCAGCTCAACTCGAACACCGCGTTCCTCGGGTCGATCATCGTCGGCAACGGCATCAACTTCGGCATCATCCAGCTGGCCCGCTACGTCGAGGCCCGGCGTCAGGGGCAGACGGTCGAGGACGCGCTGGTGCTGGCGTTGTGGGGAACGCGCGCAGGCACGCTGTCGGCGGCGTTGGCCGCCGGGGCCGCCTACGCGTCGCTGGTGGCGATGCAGTTCCGGGGCTTCCGCCAGTTCGGGGTCATCGGCGGCCTGGGGATGGTGTTCGCGTGGCTCACCACCGTCTTGCTGATGCCGCCGCTGGTCTCGTGGCTGGATCGCAACGGTCATGGGCCGACCGCGCGCGTCCGCCCGCGCCGCGCCATCGCCGGGATCACCCGCTTCGTCACCGGCCGGCCGCGCACGGTGGTGGCGGCGGCGGCGCTCCTGACCGTGCTCGCGGGCTGGCAGGTGCATCGGTTCGGCCGTGATCGGCTCGAATATGACTTCTCGCGCCTGCGCCGCAGCGACACCTGGAAGATCGGCGAGGGCTACTGGGGCAAGAAGATGGATAGGCTACTCGGCCGCTACCTGACGCCGACCGCGCTGCTCGCCGACAGCGCGGCGGAGGCGCGCGCGATCCGGGACCGCATCGTGACCGCGTCGGCCGCACCGCCGCTCGCGGGCCTCATCGCCAGCGTGCGCACGTGGGACGACGTGGCGCCGCGCGACGAGGACGCCAAGGCCGCCGAGGTCGCGATCATCCGGCGCAAGCTGACCGAGAACGTTCGCGACGGCGTGTCCCCCACCGACCTCGCGAAGCTGGACAAGCTGCTCGGACCGGCCGAGATGCTCCGGATCGATCCGGCACGCATCCCGGACGTGCTGACCCGCGGATTGCGTGAGCGCGACGGCGCCACCGGCCGCGCGGTGCTGGTTTACCCCACCCCCAACGCCACCTGGTGGCGGGGCGAGACCATTGTCGCCTTCGTGCAAGCGCTGCGCGAGGCGGCGGCCGCGCCCGCCGCGCTCGGCGGCCGGCCCGCGCGCGTCGCGGGCGGACACCCGCTCTCCGCGGACATCATCGCTTCGATGGAGCGCGACGGCCCGCTCGCGTCGCTGCTCGCGTTCCTGGGCGTGATGGCGACCGTGCTGCTGGTGTTCCGCGGCGGCGTGGCGACGCCCTACGTGATCGGATCGCTGATCGTCGGCGTGCTTTGGCTGCTGGCGGCGACGATGGTGCTCGGGATCAAGATCAACTTCGTCAACTTCATCGCCTTCCCGATCACGTTCGGCATCGGTGTCGACTACGCGGTCAACGTGATGGCCCGCTACCTGCGTGACGGCGGCCGTGACGTCTCGAGCGCCGTGCGCGCCGCCGGTGGCGCGGTCGCGCTGTGCTCGTTCACGACCATCGTCGGCTACTCGTCGCTGCTGCTGGCCAAGAACGTCGGCCTGTTCCTGTTCGGCGTGATAGCCGTCCTCGGCGAGTTCACCTGCCTCACGACCGCGGTGATCGTGCTGCCCGCCGTTCTGATCTGGACCCGCTCCGACGATCCCGATTCTAAAGCCAGCCCAGCGCTCGTCCCACCACAAGCACGATAGCCGCCCACGCGCCCGCGGCGACGTCGTCGAGCATGATGCCGAGCCCGCCGCGGAGGCGCTCGGCCGCGCGCGCCGGCCACGGTTTGAACTGGTCGAACACGCGAAACGCGATGAACCCGACCGCCAGCCCAGCGAACGTCGGGGGCGCCGCGACCCAGGCGACCAGCACCCCCGCCACCTCGTCGACGCAAACGATCTGCGGGTCCTTGCCCCCGAGCCTGCGTTCCACCCGTCCCGCCGCCCAGATCCCGACCAGCGTGATCACGACCGCCGTCGCCGCGACCGCGATTGGTCCGTGGGGTCGGAGCGCGAGATAAAGCGGGATCGCGCCCAGCGTGCCAGCCGTCCCGGGCGCGACCGGAACGTGGCCACACCCGAACCACACCGCGGTCACGTGCGCCGTGACGTCGCGCCAGCCCGACAGTGGCGGTGGCGCCGCCGCCGGCCCGCCGGTCAGCTCTGCCAAAGCCGCTCGCGCTCCACCACGTCGAACACCTCGCGCAGGAGCTCGACCGCGTTGCTGGCCGTGGCCTCGTCGATCGTGAGCGCGGGTTGGATGCGGAAGCTGGCGGCGTACGACATGGTCAACAGGCCGCGGCGTACGGCTTCGAGGAAGATCCGCTCGGTCACGCGTCTGGGCAGCGGCTGCTTGGTCTGCTTGTCGGCCACCAGCTCCATCCGCAGCATAAGCCCGACGCCGTCGACGAAACCGACGAATGGGTAGCGGTCGACGAACGGACGCAGCTCGCGCAGCAGCGCCTCGCCCACCACGCGCGCGTTCTCGACCAGATTCTCGTCGTCGATGATGCGGAGCGCGGCGGCGCCCGCCGCGGCGCCGAGCGGGTTGCCGCCGTAGCTCGACGACGACCCCGACGGGTTGCCCCACGGCTTCGCCGCGGCGATCTCGTCGGTGGTCAGCAGGCCCGACAGCGGGAAGCCGCCGCCGAACGCCTTGCCGATCGTCACCACATCGGGGCGGACGCCGGTGTGGTCGGTGCCCCAGCGCTTCCCCGTCCGGCCGAGACCGGTGATCATTTCGTCCGTCACCAACAGGGCGCCGAGCTCGTCGGCGAGCGACCGCACCGCGGGCAAGAACTCCTTGGGTGGGATCACGTTGCCCGCCGTGCCCTGCATCGGCTCGACCACGACCGCCGCCACCGCGCCCGCGCTCGCGGTCTTCACCTGCTTGCGGCCGATTTCGGCGCACGCGATGCCGCAGCCCGGGTAGCTCGAGCCCACCGGGCACCGGTAGCAGTCGGCGTACGGCAGCTGGTGTGCGCCCGGCACCATCGGTCCCAGGCTGTCCTTGAACGACGATCCCATCAGCGACAGCGCCCCCATCGTCTTGCCGTGGAACCCGCCCCAGTAGCTGACCATCTCGTATTTGCCGGTGTGGCACTTCGCGAGCCGCAGCGCGCTCTCGACCGCCTCGGCGCCGCCCGAGTAAAGCTGCAGCCGTTTCACCCCCGGCGCGGGCGGCGCCGCCGCCAACCGTTCGCCGAGCTCGACCCGCGCCTCCGAGGTGAACGATCCCACCGACAGCTTGCCCACCTGCGCACGCATCGCCTCGACGTGTTTCGGGTGTGTGTGGCCGAGGGCGTTGACGTTGATGCCGCCGATGACGTCGAGGTAGGTATTGCCGTCGACGTCGGTGACCGCGCTCCCGTGGCCCTGCTCGACGACGACGCCGGCGAGCACCGCGTAGTTTTGCAGTCCGGGCGCGATGAAGGCGTCCTCACGGGCGCGCAGCGCGCGGCTCTTCGGGCCGGGCACCTCGGTGTGAACCGCGGCGCGCTGGTTCTTGGGCTGGCTAGGATTGGTCTCGAGGCGTTTCGTGGTCGTCTTGGTCATGAGCGCGGCGTGGGCCGGGCCGAGAATACGAAAAATCTCTGCAATGGATAGTTCCACGCGTTGCTGACGATGATGGACGTGACGACCCGCGCCACGAAGTAGTGCAGTCCGAGCACATTGGCGAACAGGTGCTCACCGGCGGCGTTGAGGCCGAGGCTCGCCGCCGACACCAGCGCGTAGCGCCACACTTGCGCGTGCGCGGGGACGTCCGCGGCGCGGTAGGTGAAGTGGCGGCCCATGGTGAAACTGGTGATCGCACCAGCGAGCGCGCCCACGGCGGTCGCGGCCACCGGCCCGACGTGCCCGAGCTCGACCAGCGCGACCATCACGACGTAGTCGACGCCGGTCGCGATGACCGCGGTCGCGTGGTGCCGGAACCACTGCCAGAGGCGTGATCCGGACCGCGCGTCGCGCGCGGCGGAGGTCAAACCACCTCGACCGGTGGCGTGCCAGGTTCGGGCACCAACGACGGCCTGTCCAGGACGCCGCTGCCGCGACAGCAGCTCTCTTGCGACCGCCGCGAACCGGCGCGCCACCGACAGGTTCCCGACCACCGCGACCAGCACGAGCGCCAGCACGATCGGCAGCTCGCGCACGGCCAGCGAAGGCGAGCGCGCGAACAGCTCGCCCGCGAACGGCGTGAGCCCGGCGCCGAGCAGCAGGTATGTCCCGCGCTCGGCGTGGCGCATCGCCCCGCGCGGCGGCTTGACCCCCATCGCTTCGGCCTTCGCGGTCGAGTAGCTGACCATGAACGCGGCGCCCAGCGCCGCCAGCACCACCAGCAACATCGGATGCGACCGGTAGTGGACCGCGAGCCCGCCGAGGAAAAACAGCTCGACGTAGCGATCCACCGCGGCGTCGATCACCTCGCCCGCGTCGGACGCCATGCCCAGCTTGCGCGCGAGCAGCCCGTCGAGGATGTCCGCGAACTGCGCCATCGTCGCCAGCAGCGCGCCCAGCGCGAACCAGCCGTTGGCGAGCGCGACCCCGGCGAGGAACGCAGGCAGCAGCGAGAACAGCGTGACCGCGTTGGGCGTCGCGCCGGCCGCCGCCAGCCAACCAACGAGCGGCTCCAGCATCCAGTACACGCCCTCCATGAACGGCTTGCGCAAAAGCACGCTGCCGCCGTCGGCCTCGGTGCGCTCGTGACGGACACGGCCCCCGAACAACATACGCAACACGTATCCGCCGGCGCCGACGACCGACAGGACGACGAGAAACCAGGCGAAGTGAAGATCCCGCACGCTGCTCCCGTGTCCTCTCGCTCGTCGCTCCCTCGTCGTTACCCAGCGAGGCGATCGCGCAGGTCGTCCCCCGCCAGCGCGGCCAACCCCGCGAGCGGGAGCTCCCGGCTTCCGTCGCGCGCCGACGCGTACGCCGCGGTGATGAGCTGAACGCACAGGAACGCCTCTTCCGCCTCGCGTCCGACGTATTCGCGCCGCTCGACCGCGGCCTTGAACTGGTCGAACAAGGAGTCGAACCAGGTGACGTGGCTCGAGTCCATCCAGTCCGACGCGATCACCTGCTTCTCGAAACTCCAGCGGATGTCTCCCCGGGGCGCGCGGAGATCCCGATTTTGAACCGCGATCTCGATGTGGTCGTCCTCGACGCGCACCGCGCCGCGGTCGCCGTGCACGGTGTAGAGGACCTTGCGAACACCCGCGTTCCACGACAGGTGTGCCGACGCGACGCCGGTCGGGAACCGCATGCTGCACGAGAAGTCGTCTTCGGTGTCGAACCCTCCCATCGCCGACGCGCGCGCCGTGATCGCGGTCGGGTACGCGCGCAACCACTCGAACGCCAGGTAGAAGGTGTGGCTGCCGTGGTCCATCGCGATGCCGCCGCCCGAGTAGCGGCGCTCGCGCCGCCAGTCAGGCCGCCAGCCCGCGACGCCCTTGGCGTGGGTGTTGCGGAAGGTCTGCAGCGTGACCAGGTGAACCTTGCCGATCCGTCCCGAGTCGATGATCGACCGCACCGCCTTGATGACGGGCGCGTGTTTGTAGTTGTGACAGGGATGGATGACCCGCTCGGCGCGCGCCGCGTGGACCAACATCGCACGCGCGTCGTCGACGGTGGTCGCGAGCGGCTTCTCGCACAGCACATGGAGGCCGCGATCGAGCGCGGCGTGCGCGAGGGCCGCGTGCTCGCTGGGCGGCGCGGCGATGTCGACGAAGTCGAGCCCGCCGTCACTTTCTCGACGATCCGATTCGGCTTCGAGCAGCGCGCGCGCGTCCTCGTAGATGCGTGCCTTGGGCCACTGCCGCGCGGCGATCGCGCGCCGCTCCGGCGCGGCGTCGGCGATCGCGACGATGTCGACGTCGGCACGCTGGCGATATCCCGCCGCATGCCCCTCTTCCATGATGAATCCGTACCCGACGAGCGCTCCGCGCATCTTGGTCATGTCGAATTGGTCCATGTCATGTCGCTTCCGGCGCTCGCGGTCAAGTCGCCTTTATCACAGTGGTTGACGATGCCGGTGTGGGGGAATAGTTTCCGCACGCCATGATGGAAGCGCTGTCGTCCGCCGATCCGGAGGTTTTCGAGCTGTGCCGCGCCGAGGAGCGCCGTCAGGGCGACAAGATTCGCCTCATCCCGTCGGAAAACTACGTCTCGAAAGCGGTTCTGGAAGCCTCGGGAACGGTATTCACCAACAAGTACAGCGAGGGCTACCCCGGCAAGCGTTACTACGAGGGGCAGGAATACGTCGATCCGCTCGAGCAGCTGACCATCGATCGCGCCAAGCGATTGTTCGGCGCCGCGCACGCCAACGTGCAACCTTACTCGGGCTCGCCGGCGAACCTGGCCGTCTATCTCGCGTTCCTCAAGCCGGGCGACAAGGTGATGGGGCTGGCGCTGCCGATGGGCGGCCACCTCACCCACGGCTGGAACGTTTCGATCACCGGCCGCTACTTCACCTCGGTTCAGTACGGCGTCCGCAAAGACACCGGGCGCCTCGACTACGACGAGATTCGTGATCTCGCCAAGAAGGAGCGGCCCGCGCTGCTGTGGGCGGGCGGCACCGCGTACTCCCGCATCTGGGACTTCGAGATCATGGCCTCGATCGCGCGCGACGTGGGCGCCCGGTTCTGCGCCGACATCGCGCACATCGCGGGTCTGGTCGCGGGCGGCGCGCACCCGTCGCCGGTCCCATTCGCCGACGTGGTGACGACGACGACCCACAAGACGCTGCGCGGTCCACGCGGCGGAATGATCCTGTGCCGAACCGAACATGCCAAGGACATCGACCGGGCGGTGTTCCCGGGCCTGCAGGGGGGTCCGCACGTGCACAACACCGCCGCGCTCGCTGTCGCACTCAAGGAAGCCGCCCAGCCCGCGTTCAAGGATTACGCGCGCAAGGTCGTGTCGAACGCGCACGCGCTGGCCGAGGCGCTGATGGCCAAGGGGTTCGACGTCGTGTCGGGCGGCACCGACAATCACCTCATCCTGATCGACCTCACGAACAAGAACGTGTCGGGCAAGATCGCGGCGCGCGCGCTCGACAAGGCGGGCATCGAGCTCAACTACAACGCGGTCCCCTACGACACGCGCAAGCCGTTCGACCCGTCCGGGATCCGGCTCGGGTCGCCGTCGGTGACCAGCCGTGGGATGGGCGATCCGGAGATGCGTCAGATCGCCGCCTGGATGGACCGGGTCGTGACTTCGCCGAGTGACGAGGTCGCGGAGAAGGTATATGGCGAGGTGCGCGAGATGACCCGTAAATTCCCGGCGCCGGGCATCTCGATCTAGGTTCGGGCGGTCGAAGGTTCGGGAGCCGACCATGCTGAGCACGCACAAGACCCGCGCCTACCGGCGACGATTATTGGGAGGTTTCATCGCGGCTGCGATCGCGTGCGGCGCGGCCGGCGCGCGCGCCGAGGTCATCGAGCTCGTCGACAAGACGAAGATGACCGCCAAGATCCTTCACTTCTACGACGGCGTCTACACCGTCGAGGCCAACGGCCAGACCGTGAAGCTGCCCAAGGACAAGATCCGATCGATCTCGTTCCAGCTGCCCCCCTCGCGGCCCGAGTTCTCGACGCCCGAGAAGACGTTCGAACGCTGGCGCAAGGCGCTGTCCGAGGGCGCGGTCGAGCGCGCCATCGAGTGTTACGCGCTCGTGTACCAGGGGATGCTGGCCAAGCAGATGGGCCTCGGCGAGACCGAGGGCGGCATCAAGAAGATGCAAAAGGAAATCGAGGGCACCAAGTTCGCGATCAAGGGTTCGTCCACCAAGGGCGACTCGGCCACGCTCAAGGTGCTGCGCCAGAAGGGCGAAGAGAGCGACACCGGCGAGATCGCCTTCGTCAAAGAAAACGGCGAATGGAAGATGCTCCCCCCGCAATGACGGGGAGAGTCCGGACCGTCGCAGCAGGCCTCTGCGCGCTCGCGGCCGTCGTCGCGGCGCCCCTGACGGCGAAGGCGGGCGCGACGTCCATGGATCCGTTCCGGCGCCCGAGTGCGCCGCGCGAGGCGAGCCTCGATCCCGTGCGCGTGGCGGACGCCGCGGTCACCGCCGCGCCCGCGACCACGCCGGCCGCTCCGGCGTCGGCGCCTGCCGCTGCCGCGCCCATCCGGTGTGAGAAGGACGAGCAGTGCCCCGAGGACAACATCTGCCAGTCGGGGACCTGTCAGAAGATCCAGACCCGCACCAACTTCCTCTACCTCTTCTACAAGGAGGGGACGTTCACCGAGGTCTTGCTGCTGTACTGGTCCAAGCGAGGCGCCGACGGGTACCGGGTGCTGGCGCCGTTCTACTGGCACTTCTGGGGCCCGACCAGCGAGACCACGGTGATCCTGCCCGGGTTGCCGGTGTCGTGGTCGCATGGGCCGAGCGCGGGGCAGAGCTCGTTCGCGATATGGCCGCTTTTCTACCACTCGAGCAAGCTCGGCTGGGCGGCGCCGCTCTTGGGTACGTTCGCGCTACGCGATCCCAACCGGGGGACATCGGGAGGCGCGGTTGGTTTTCTCTATTGGTGGCGGCGCGGGCCCGACCGCGCGCTCGACATCGGGTTCCCGCTGTTCGTATCCAAGCGCTCGAGCCGAAGCGCGTTCACGTGGGCGTTGCCGTTGAACTTCTATTCACGCACCGGCGACGACGCCCACTTGCTGGTGTTTCCGCTGTTCTATACCCACAGCTGGAACACGGGCCGCTCGTTCTACACCTGGCTCGGCTACCACCGCCGCCACGGCCGCAGCTCCAGCAACGCGATCGCGTGGCTTTACTGGTTCGGCGGCGACGAGGCCGAAGACTCCCGTTACGACGTGCTGTTTCCGCTGATTTGGAGTTTCCGGCGGCCGGCGGCGAACACCACCATCGCCGGGCCGTTCATGCACTTCCGGCGCGATACCAGCACGCTGAGCACGCTGTTCCCGGTGTGGTGGCGCTGGCACGACGGCGCGACCGGCAACGGCGTCCACGTCTCGCCGCTCTACTTCTGGCGCCGGTCCGACGGCGGCAAGTCCGCGCTGCTGGTGACGCCGCTCGGCGGGTATGCGCGCGACGACGCCGCCGGGACCCGCACGTGGCTCGCGCTGCCCTTGCTTTCCTTTCACCGCCGCGACCGCGACAGCGACCTGCGCATCTTCACTCCGTTGTACGTGAGCTCGACGTCCGAGCGTGCGCGCACCGCGACGCGGTGGGCGGGCTTGCTGTTCTACCGACGCAGCGATCCAGACGGCGCAACCACCGTCTTGTTCCCGCTCTACTGGCGCTTCCACGACGCCGTGACCAATTCGAGCGCGACGATGTTGTTTCCGCTGTTCGCGCACCGCTCGGGTCCGCACGACAGCACCACCGTGGTCACGCTCTTCTACTGGCGCAACTTCAAGAACGGCGGCTGGAGCGCCGGGCTGTTCCCGCTCGCGCACTTCGGCAGCAACGCCGGCCGGTCGCACGCGGTGGTGGCGCCGCTCTACTGGCACTTCGCGAGCGAGGAGCAGTCCACCACCCTCGCCCTGCCCGTTTTCTACTGGCGCGGCACGCGCCACGGGTACGACTCCGCATGGTTGCCGCTCCTGTTCGTGGGCAATCACGACGGCGATCGGTACGCCGTGCAATTCCCGACCTTCTTCCACTTCTCGTCCGAGCGGGCGGGGACCAGCACGACCGTGACGCCCGTCGGCTACTTCCACACCGACCGCGACGGCTGGAGCGCGGCGGTGGGTCCGATCGTGCCGCTGCTGTTCGCGCGCTCTGGCAAGCAGCGCTCGCATTTCGCGCTGGTGCCGCTCATCTGGCACTTCAAGGACCGCGAGGCGGACCGATCGACCACCGTGGTGGGTCCGTACTTGCACCGCCGCTGGGGTGGCGAGACGACCGACGCGCTGTTCCCCCTCTTTCACTACCGACGCGGCGCGCGGCCCGGCGGCGGCGACGAGACCAGCTTCACGCTGTTTCCGCTCGTTCATTATCGCCGCGACGCCGACACGCGCGTGATCGCGACGCCGCTCGGCGTCTCGGCCCGCGGGCCGAACCGCGCCGCCGGCTTCATCGGGCCGTACTTCTGGTACGACGACAAGAACCTGGCCGCCCGCTTCATTCCTTTTCTCTACGCCGACGTGACCCGCAAGGACACCGGCGAGCGCACGCGTCAGGTGCTGAACTGGTTCCAGGTCGACGGCCCCGGCCGCAAGGCGCGGGTGCTGTTCCCGCTTTACGGCCACTACCAGGACGACAAGGAGAGCGGCACCTGGGCGTTCCCGAACTTCTTCCGCATGCGGCGCGCGAACGGCGATCGCGTGGACTCGTTCCTGCTTTACTGGCGTTCGTCTTTCGGCGGCAAGACCACGACCGTGGTCGGTCCGTACTACGACCGAACCGCACCCGGGGTCCACAACACGGGCCTCGTGCCGCTATTCTTCCACGCGCGCAACCCCGAGCGGACGCTGACCTTCGTTCCGCTCGCCGCGTTCTTCTACCGGCACAACTCGAAGGAGGACCGAACCTGGTTCTGGTGGGGGCCTCTCTTCTATCGCGGCGATCCCGACGGGCACCTCGCCACCCTGTTCCCGCTGCTCTGGTCCAAGCGCAGCGGCCCGCGTAGCGCCCAGATCCTGTTCCCGATCTACTGGCGGTTCGCCGACCGCGACGCCAACACCGACTGGGCGCTGGCCGGGCCTTTGTTCTGGTCGAAGGACGGCACGCGCCGGACCTACGGCGTGCTGCCGGTGGCCTGGGTGTCACGCGACCGCGAGAAGCACGAGTCGAGCAACGCGCTCATGCCCCTCTTCTATCATTCGAGCGGACCGGACCGGACGACGTTCCTCACCTTGCTGGGCGGCTACCACCGCGACGGGCCGTCGCGGTTCTGGTACGTCGGGCCGCTCTGGTTCAACAAGAGCGACGAGGTGACCGAGACCACGACGCGCGTGGTGCCGCCGCTCTTGCTGATGTCGCACACGACCCCGTCGACCAGCTTCACCACGTTCGCGGGTATCTTCTGGCGGCACCGGGACGTGGTGTCGTCGACGACGCTAATCCTGCCGTTGTTCTACGACGTGAACGATTTCCACGCCTCGCGCACGACGGTGCTGCTCCCGCTGTTCATCCGGCACGAAAACGCGGCCGAACAGAGCACGACCTGGGTGGCGCCACTCGTGTACCGGCGGTCGAGCCCAACCGAATCCACGACCGTCGCGTTCCCGCTCTTCTGGGACTACAAGCGCGCGGATCGCCGGACGACGCTGTTGTTCCCGCTGTTCGCGCACTGGCGCCGGCCGGGGTACGTGAGCACTTGGGTGTTCCCGACCTACTACCAGCGCAAGGGCCTCGGCAAGGATGGCAAGGAAGACGGGACCTACCGGCGGCTGCTGGCGCCGATCTTCGAGACCGCGGTGAAGCGGCCGGGCGACTTCATGTGGGAGGTTCTCGGCGGGCTCGTCGGTACCGAGCGCATCGGCCACCACCACTTCCTCAAGCTGTTATGGTTCTTCGACGTCGAAACCAGCTCCGCGCCACCGGCGCAGACCGCGTGGTACAGCCAACCACCTCGGCCGGCGCGCAAACACGTCGCGCGCGGGCTTTCGGTCGCCGGGTTCTAGTAACCACCGACAGGTGCGCCAACCCCTGTTCGAGGCCATCGCAGCCGCGAGCGGTGTCGCCGCAACCGCCAGACGACGCGGGTCGACAACCCGGACATGGCATAGTTCCCGAGACCTATGTCCGCGAAACGCCCCGCGACCTACGCAGATCTGCTCAAGGTGCCCGAGCACTTGGTAGCCGAGATCATCGACGGTGAGCTCGTGACCAGTCCCCGCCCGGCCGCGCGGCACGCCGCGGCGTCCACAACCCTGGGTGCGGATCTACATACGGCTTTCGGCCGCACGGGCGGTGGCGGACCAGGAGGTTGGGTCATCCTCTTCGAACCCGAGCTACACGTCGTCGACCAGGTGATGGTTCCGGACATCGCCGGCTGGCGGCGCGAGCGGATGCCCGAGATCCCGGACGTGGCGTTCTTCGAGCTCGCACCCGATTGGGTGTGCGAGATCCTGTCGCCGTCGACGGCCGCCCTCGATCGGACACTCAAGCAGCGGCACTACGCCCGCGCAGGAATCGGCCACCTGTGGTTCCTCGATCCACTCCCACAAACGCTGGAGGTCTACCGTCTCGACGGCGACAGCTGGCGCCTGATTTACTCGGCTGCGGGCGACACCAAGGTACGCGCGGAGCCGTTTGGTGCCATCGAGGTAGATCTGGCGCAGATCTGGGCGCGCTAAGGGTCGCGAATCCCCGTCAGACCGGGTCGGAGGTGAATTCGGGATCCGTTGACTCGCCGAGCAGGTGGGCGCGCACGGCGCCGACGAGGAACATCGAGCCGCAGACGACGACGAGACCCGCGGGCGCGGCGAGGCGGCGGGCGGTGGCGAGGGCGGTGAGCGGGTCGTCAATGGCGGTGACGTCGGCGAAGTGGGTGCGGGCGACGGCGGCCAGGTGGTCGGCCGCGAGGGCGCGGGGATTTGACGAGCGGGTGACGACGACGGCGGCCGTGCTGCGTTCGAGCGCGGCGAACATGGAACCCGGGTCCTTGTCGTTGACGACGGAGATGAGGAGGACGATGCGCCGGCCCGGGGCGAGATCGCCGAGCGCGATGGCGAGGGCGGCGGCGCCGTCGGCATTGTGGGCGCAGTCGAGGAGGACGTCGTCGGCGACGGATTCGAGCCGGCCCGGCCAGCGGACGTCGGCGAGCGCGTCCGCGACGGTTTTCGGGTCGAGGTGCCGCTGGCGCGCCGCCAGCACGGCACCCGCGAGCGCGAGCGCGAGCGCGGCGTTGTCGCGCTGGTGGGCGCCGGGTAGGCCGAGCGGCATCCCGGGCGCCGTGAGGTCGCGGCCGAGACGGACGAGCGGGGCGTTGACGCCGGCGGCGACGCGGGTGATTTCGTCGTCGGCTTCCGCGGGCAGCCGCCCGAGGAACGCGGGGATGCCGGGGCGGAGGATGCCCGCCTTCTCATACGCGATCTCGCGCAGGCTGCCGCCGAGGTAGGCCATGTGATCGAAGCCGATGGAGGTGATGGCGGTCGCGAGCGGCTCGGCGGTGGTCACGGCGTCGAGGCGGCCGCCGAGGCCGGTCTCGAGCACCGCGACGTCGATGGCATCCTCGGCGAACACGACGAAGGCGAGCGCGGTCGCGATCTCGAAGTAGGTCAGTGGCAAGCCGGTCGCGGCGACGCGGCGGCCAATCTCCGCCAGCCGGTCGCCGTCCGCCTCGACGCCATCGACGCGAATGCGTTCCGAAAAGCGCGCGAGGTGCGGCGAGGTGTAGAGGCCGCAGCCGAGGCCGTGCGCGCGCAGGATCGCCTCGGTCATCGCGGCGGTCGAACCCTTGCCGTTGGTGCCGGCGATTTGCACGGCCGCGAACCGCTGCTGCGGATCGCCGAGCCGCGCCAGCGCGGCGCGCATCCGGTCGAGGCCGAGCTCGACGCCCAGGGCGCGCACGCCCGCGAGCTGGGCGAGCAGGTCTCGATACGCCACGGCCTACCCCCCGGGAGCGTTCGCGAGCAGGCTCAGGAGCTGCGACAACGTCTTCCGCATCTCACGCCGGTGCACGATCTTGTCGAGGAAGCCGTGGTCGAGCAGAAACTCGGCGCGCTGGAAGCCGGCGGGCAGCCGCTGGCGGATGGTGTTCTGGATGACGCGCGCCCCGGCGAACCCGATTAGGGCCTTGGGCTCGGCGATAATCACGTCGCCCAGCATCGCGAAGCTGGCCGCGACGCCGCCCGTGGTTGGGTGCAACAGCACCGACAGGTACGGCAGCCCGGCCTCGCGCAGCCGTCCCAGCGCCGCCGACGTCTTCGCCATCTGCATCAGCGACAGCACGCCCTCTTGCATGCGCGCCCCGCCCGAGGCGGAAAACACCACCGCCGGCACCCGGCGTTCCAGCGCACGCTCGTAGAGGCGCGTGATCTTCTCGCCCACCACCGATCCCATCGATCCGCCCATGAACTCGAACACGAACACGCCGACCTCGAGCGGCTGGCCCTCGATGCGGCCCGACCCGACCTTCACCGCGTCGGCGCCGCCCGCATTTCGGCGCGCCGCGCGCAGGCGATCACTGTACTTCTTGCTATCGCGGAAACCGAGCGGATCGACGCTCTCGATGGTCGCGTCGGTCTCCTCGAAGCTGCCGGGGTCGAGCACCAGCTCCAGCCGCCGTGCCGACGGCATCGGGAAGTGATGCTCGCACTGCGGGCAGACGAGATCGTTCTTCTCGAGGTCTGCGGTGACCAGCGAGGCTCGGCAGCCGGGACACTTGGTCCACACGCCGGCGGGGACGCTGCGCTTCTCCTCGGTGAGGTCGTCGTCGTTGTCTTGTCGCTTGTACCAGGCCATCGGGGTCGGACGTAAATCCGAAGGGCGGGAGAATAGCACCACGCGGGCCCGAATCTCCGCCACGGCGAGAGCCTCTCTTGTTATGCTCCGCGCGTGCATTTTGGCGCCTGGCATCCGATTTCCGAAGCGACAGCCGCGGCTCCCGAAGCCGCCGGTGTCCTGCAGGCGCGCGCCGAGGGCGCGATGGACTATCTGTCGGGGCGCAGCGCGATGGTGATGTACCTCTGCACGGCGCCGACCGAGACGCTGCGCGGCTTCGTTTCGGGTGGCGGCGCTCGCCGGATCGCGCGGGCGGTCAGCGCGGGCGCGCGCTGGATCCGCTTCGCGGAGGCGCCCGATCCTGCCGACGAGCTCGACCGGTTGCTGCGCTTGTTCGTCGAGCGCTTCGGCTCGCCCCCGATCGGGAACTCGAGCGCGGCGGCCGGCGGCACGCCAACGCCGACTAAGAGCGAAAGCGGCACCTAGCAGCCTGATGGCCGACGACCGCGCCCCGATCACGTACCGCGACGCGGGCGTCGACATCGACGTCGGCGACGCGCTGGTGGAGCGCATCAAACGCCACGTGCGCCGCACGTCGCGGCCCGAGGTGATGACCGACCTAGGCGGCTTCGCCAGCCTGTGCGCGCTGCCCAGCCGCTACCGCGAGCCGCTGCTGGTGTCGTGCACGGACGGCGTGGGGACCAAGCTCAAGCTCGCTTTTCTCACTGGGCGCCACGACACCGTCGGGATCGACCTGGTCGCGATGAGCGTCAACGACATGGTCGTGTCGGGGGCGGAGCCGCTCTTGTTTCTGGACTACTTCGCCTCGGGCAAGCTGGACGTCGGCGTCGCCGAGCGCGTGATCGCCGGCATCGCCGACGGCTGCCAGGTCGCCGGCTGCGCGCTGGTGGGCGGCGAGACCGCGGAGCTGCCAGGGTTCTACGCCGACGGCGAATACGACCTCGCCGGTTTCGCGGTCGGCGTGGTCGAGAAATCGAATCGCGTGGACGGCCGCGGGATCGCCCCCGGCGACCGTCTGCTCGGCCTCGCGTCGAGCGGATTCCACTCGAACGGATATTCGCTGGTCCGGCGCGTGCTGCTCGAGCACATGGGCCTCGACCTCGCGGCGACGCCGTCCGGCCTGGATGCGCCGCTCGCCGACGTGCTGCTGCGTCCGACGCGGATCTACGTAAAGGCCCTGCGCGCGCTCCACGATGCCGGCCTGCTGCGGGGAGCGGCGCACATCACCGGCGGCGGGCTGGTCGACAACCCACCGCGCATGATTCCTGGCGATGCCAAGCTCGCGCTGCGGATCCGGCTCGGCAGCTGGGAGGTGCCGCCCGTGTTCGGGCTGCTCCAGCGCGGCGGTCACGTGCAGGACGCCGAAATGTTTCGTACGTTCAACATGGGGATCGGCATGATCGTGTGTGTCGCGGCGGATCGCGCCGCAGAGGCGCAGGCGTTGCTCACCGGCTCGGGGGAACGGGTGTTCGAGATCGGCGAGGTGGTCAGCGCCGACGCGCCCGACGCACCGGTGGAGCTCGTCGCGCGATGAACGTCGGCGTGCTGGTCTCCGGCCGCGGGACCAACCTGCAAGCGCTCATCGATCGCGGCCGCGCCGGCGAGCTTGGGCCCGCCCGGCTGACCGTGCTCGGCTCGAACACCCCCGACTGTCCCGCGATCGCGCGCGCGCGCGCCGCCGGCCTGCGCAGCTTCGTCGTCGACCATCGCGACTACTCGGCGCGCGCCGGCTTCGATCGCGCGCTCTTGAGCGCGCTCAAATCGCACCAGGTGGATCTCGTCGTGCTCGCGGGCTTCATGCGCGTGCTCGGCGTCGAATTCCTCGCCGCCTTCCCGCAGCGGATCATCAACATCCACCCCGCCCTGCTCCCCGCGTTCCCCGGCGTCCACGCCCGGCGCCAAGCGCTGGAGGCGGGCGTGAAGGTCACCGGCTGCACCGTCCACTTCGTCGACGGCGGCGTCGACACCGGCCCGATCATCGCGCAGGCCGCGGTCCCGGTGCACGAGGACGACGACGAGGAAGCGTTGCGCGCACGCATCCTGATCGAGGAGCACCGCATCCTCCCGGCGGTCGTCCGCGCCATCGCCGAACGCCGGGTCGTGGTCGAGTCCGGCAAGGTCCGCGTTCTGGGCGTCCTAGCGTGAGTGAGCACGACCCTTGGACACGAACTACTACGACGTGGTGGTTTGTGGCGGAGAGACCACCGGCCTCGTAGCGGGCGCGCTGCTGGCGCGACGAGGGTTCCGGGTCCTGCGGATCGGCCACGAGCCCGACGCGCCCACGTTCGACGCCGGCGGCGCGCCGGTGCCGCGCGCGCCCGCGCTGCTGCCGCCGCTCGACGAGCCGCCCGCGGCCCGCGTATTCAAGGAGCTCGACTGCACGGCGCTGGCGCGGAAACGCGCGCCGCCGGCCAGACCTGGCTTCCGCGTCGCGCTCCCCGGGCAGAACATCGACATCTGGGCCGAACCCGCGGCGCTCGAGAAAGAGATCGCGCGCGCGTTCAGCGCCAGCGCGTCCGCCGCGCTCGGGCGTCTCAGCGACATGGCGCGGGTCATCGACCCACTGCTCGCGAGCGCCATCGCGTTGCCCCCGAACGGGTTCTGGGAGCGCCGTGAGGTGGGGCGGTTCGAGTCCCTGCTGCCCAGGCCCGGCACCGATCTGTTCGCGCCGCTGCACGCGGACCACCCGCTGCGCGCGGTCGTGGCCGCACCCGCCGCGCTCACCGTCTCGCTCGTTCCCCACGACATCGGACCGGTCGCGGAAGCGCGCGCGTTCGAGCTCGGGCGCCAGGGTCTCCACCTTCACGAGTCCGGTCTCGCCGGCCTGCATGAGCTCCTGGTCGGCCGGCTCGAGACCTTCGGCGGCGATCGCCGCGACCACCTGCGCCCGGTCGAGATCGTGACCAAGCGGGGACGCGTGTCAGGCGTCCGCGTCCAGCCACGCGCCGAGACCATCGGCTGCGAGTGGCTGCTATGGGCGGGCCGCGCGCGGGAGCTCTACCGCGCGCTCGGCACCGACCCGCCGCCGGCTGGCCGCGGCGGCCCGCGGATGTTGCAGGTCGCGGGTTATCGCCACGCGCTGGTCGCCTGGCTGGACGCAAAGGCCATCCCGGAAGCCACGCCGTCCATCACTTTCGCGGTCGGCGATCCGTCCCGCCCGCTGACGGAGGACAACGCCGTGCTGTTCACGCTCGGTACGCCCGGACCACGCGCGCCCGGACACGTTCCCGTGTGGGTCGAGTGCGTCGTCCCCGCCAACGTCGTCGAGCCGGGTCCGAGCTACCTCGGCGCGCTGCGCGGCCGGCTGCTTCATACGCTCGGCCGTGCGTTCCCGGGCGCCGCCCGGACCCGCGTGGGCGCCGCCTCGCCCTACGACGGGCTCGCCGCGGACGTTCCTGGCAGCGCGCCCGGCAAGCCCGCGACTGGACCGGTGCCGCAGCCCCCGGCGGTCTTCGGGCTCACCACGCCGCGCGCGCTCGACGTGCTCGGCGTCCCGCACGCCACCGACGTCGGGAACCTGTACCTCGCCGCGCGAGAAAACCTCCCCGGCCTCGGCCTCGAAGGAGAGCTCGTGTCCGGTTGGGGCGTCGCGCGCTTGGTCAGCGGCCGGCATCCACACCGGCAGAGCCCGCAGCGCCGAATGTTGCTCGGCCAGGGCTGAGCGGTGCCCCCGGGGGACTAACGCACACGCCGACAGTAACCGGCGATCAGCTGGACGTGATCGGGCCGGAGCGCGATGAACCGCAGCCCGGTGCGGCGGAAGCCGCCCGACATGCCGTCGCTCACCACCAGGCCGCGCGCCGCGATCTCCTCGCGCGACCCGGGCAGCGAGAACGACACCGACACCTCCGCCCGCGGCAGCGCGCCGCTGCCCCGCGGCCGTTTGATCGTCATCCCCGAGGGCGCAATGTCTTCGGCCTGGCAGAGCTGAATCTGCCGGCCGAACGACTCCTTCACCGCGAACACCGCCGGAACCCGGGCCGTCTGCCGGCGCTCACCAGGTGCACGTCGCCTATCAGAGCTCATATCTCGATGATACGGACGCCACCGGAGAGCGCAAAAAAATGCACGGAGGCGACCCTCGCAAGGCTTGCCCTCACCCTGCCCTCTCCCGCTTGCGACGCTTGCGGGAGAGGGTTCAGCCTTGGGCGAGGGGCTGAGCTTCTTCCAAGATGAAGTTCGGAATGTCGTCGACGACGGCGTAGACGAGCCGGCAAGCCGGGCACTCGAAGGCCGACTCGTCGCCGCGCAGGGTGAGCGGGCCCTTGCACTTCGGGCAAGCGAGGATGTCGATGAGCTCTCGGTTTAGGGGCATGGCCTGGATACTACTCGCTTCGCCCGCCATCGAGTACGATACGCGAGCCTTGCTGAAGCGCATCCTGTTCGCGGCGCTCCTCACCGCCGCCATCGCGATGTTTGCCTGGACTGTCCGCCGGTTCACCCGGATGATCCTCGCTGGGAAGCCGGAGAATCGGACCGATCAGCCGCTCGATCGGATCGACTCGGTGCTGCGGTATTTCTTCGGCCAGAAGAAGGTGGTCGAGCACACGACCCTCCCCGCCAAGCGCCTGCCGGGGTTTGTCACCTGGATGGGCAGCAAGTACCACTTCGTCATCTTCTGGGGCTTCATCGTCATCACGATCGGGTCCGCGGAGACCATCGTCCAGGGGCTGTTCCCGAGCTTCTCGCTGGCCCTGATCTTCGGCGCAACCATCGCGGGCGCCATCAACTGGATGATCGACGTGTTCTGCGGCCTCGTGCTGGCGCTGGTGGTGTTCGCGCTGTTCCGGCGCATCGTGCTTCAGCCGCGCCTCATCCCCATGAGCCGCGACGCCGCGGCGATCCTGGGCGCGATCGGCATGCTGATGGTGACCTACTTCGGAATGAAGAGCCAAGGCGGCGACGGCGCGCTCGCCGAGGTCAGCTGGTGGGCGCACGTCATCATCCTGCTCGCGTTCCTGAACTACCTGCTCTACTCCAAGCACAGTCACATCATCGCGGCGCTGCCCAACATCTACTTCCGCAAGCTGGGCCAGCGCGGCGTGTTGCCCAAGCTGAACCTCGAGGCCGACGACATGGCCGCCACCGGCGTCGTGCAGAGTTGGAAGGACTTCACCTGGAAGTCGCTGCTCGACGGTTACGCGTGCACCGAGTGCGCGCGCTGCTCAAACTACTGCCCCGCGTTCAACACCGGAAAGCCGCTGTCGCCCATGCACGTCGTCCACGACCTGCGCGACGACATGCGCTACCACATGGCCGACCGCGGACCGCTCGACGTGCTGCTCGACAAGTTCCAGCACGGCTCGGGTGCGGGCGCCGATGCCGAAAAGGACAAGCCGCTCGTCGGCGGCCGCACCACCGAGGACGTGCTGTGGGCGTGCACGACCTGCGGCGCGTGCCAGGAGGTCTGCCCGGTGTTCATCGACCAGCCGGAGAAGATCCTGCAGATGCGCCAGAACCTGGTGCTGTTGCAAGAGAAGGTGCCGCCCGATCTCGCGCGCACCTTCACCAACCTCGAGCGCAACGGCAACCCGTGGGGCATCGGGGCGGACAAGCGGATGGACTGGGCCGAGGGCATGAACGTGCCGACGCTGGACGACCGGCCCGACGCGGAATACCTGCTGTGGGTCGGGTGCGCGGGCGCGTTCGACGATCGCATCAAGAAGCAGACCCGCGCTCTCGTCGAGGTGATGCGCGAGGGTGGTGTCGACTTCGCGGTGCTGGGGCTCGAGGAAGGCTGCAGCGGCGATCCGGCGCGCCGGTCCGGGAACGAGATGCTGTACCAGATGGAGGCGCAGCAGAACA
>WNGA01005972.1_pt1 | contig 28333 bp, 28 predicted proteins | sample 5400061 | NCBI WGS metagenome assembly WNGA01 (sample SAMN13153366, study PRJNA577476) | soil metagenome | isolation source: 100 cm soil or saprolite under grassland replicate 2 | place: USA:California | collected 2016-06-15
CTCGGCATCCGCACCGTGGGGGAGCTGGCCGCCGTCCCGGCCAGCGTGCTGGCCCGGACCATCGGCGAGGCCCACGCCACGCTCCTCTCCGAGCTGTCCCGCGGCGTCGACGGGCGCTCCGTCGTCCCGTACGAGGCCCGGGCGTTCGGGATCACCTCCGCCATGCCGTCGGTCCGGGCCCGGCGACTGGTGCCGAACACCGTCTTCGTCTCGCCCGACTTCACGTCGTACCAGGCCTACTCGAACCGGTTCCGGGAGATCCTGCTGTCGTTCACGCCGCTGGTGGAACCGATCGCACTGGACGAGGCGTTCCTGGACGTGGGCGGGGCCGGACTGTTGTTCGGGGAACCGGAGGGGATCGCCCGGCGGATCCGCGAAGAGGTCCTGGGACGGCTCGGGCTGCGCTGCTCCGTGGGGGTGGCGCCGAACAAGTTCCTGGCCAAGCTGGCCTCCACCCAGGCCAAGCCCGACGGGCTGATCCACGTGCCGCACGACCGGGTGCTCGAGTTCCTGCATCCGCTCCCCGTCGGCGCCCTGTGGGGGGCCGGGGAGAAGACCGTCGAGACGCTGGGGCGCCTCGGCATCCGCACCGTGGGGGAGCTGGCCGCCGTCCCGGCCAGCGTGCTGGCCCGGACCATCGGCGAGGCCCACGCCACGCTCCTCTCCGAGCTGTCCCGCGGCGTCGACGGGCGCTCCGTCGTCCCGTACGAGGCCCCCTCGACGACGACGGGGAGATCCTCCGGGAGATCCTGGCCCTGTCCGGCCGGGTCGGGGCCCGCCTCCGGAAGGAGGGGTACGCCGCCCGGACGGTCGTGCTGAAGATCCGCCTGGCGAACTACACCACGCTGACCCGTTCGCGGACGCTGCCCCGGCCCACCGACCTGGCCGCCGACATCAACGGCGTGGCGTCCGGGCTGTACCGGGCGCTACCCGGGGCCAGGCGACGCATCCGTCTCATCGGCGTCCAGGCCACCGGGCTCGTCGCATCCGGAGCCGAGCAGCTCGGGATGCTGGCCGAGACGCGGTGGGGCGATCTGGAGCGAACGGTGGACCGCATCGAGCGGCGGTTCGGTCGGGGGGCGACCCTCCCGGCGGCCCTTCTGGGCCGTTCTCGGGTAGACAGGGGGCCCCGGGGGGAACAACCTCTGAGGACGGATCCGCCGCCGGGGCTGCCCATGAGCGAGGGGAGGTCCTAAAATCAGAGCTGTGGGACGGCCAGGATAGGTATGTCGATGCCCCTTTCTCCCGACGAGCAACGGATCCTCGAAGAGATCGAGCGACGGCTCTCCGAGGAGGACCCCCGTCTGGCCGAGCAGGTCTCCCGGACCTCGCTGTACACCCACCTGACCCGGCGCATCCGGTGGGCCGTGGTCGCCTTCGCCGCCGGGTTCGTCATGCTGTGGCTGTTCATCGTCTCGGTGTGGGTGGCCCTGGGCGGGTTCATCGTGATGCTGCTGTCCGGGCTCCTCGTCTACCACTACCTGAAGCGGATGGGCCGGGACCAGATCCAGTCCTGGAAAGGCGGTGGGAAGTTCTCGGTGACGGGACTCCTCGCTCGCCTCGCCGAACGCTTCCGGGGGCCCCAGAGCAAGTCCTCGTAGCGTCGCTCAATCGGCGACGCGTGTACGGTCGCCGTCGATCGCCACGTCGGGCACGCCGGTCTAGCCGCACACTTGCAGCGGCCGAAGTCTCGGGGTACAACACGCGTCGCCTTCCCCCGGAGTTCGGCCCTACGGTTCTGCGTGTCTGGCACCTGCCGCGGACCGAGCCCGAGTTGGGTGGTGCGTTTGCCGGGACGAGGGACTCGGGGGGGGACGGGGTAATGGATGGATTCACCTCACACCAGGCGTCCAGGCTCACCGGGTGCACGGCGCGCCAGCTCCGGTACTGGGACCAGATCGGCCTGGTGAAGCCCTCCATCCAGGGCACCGGCGGCAGGCCGGGCGTGCCGCGGCTGTACTCGTTCCGTGACCTCGTCGCACTCCGCGTCGTGCACTCGCTGCTCGAGGGCGGGATGTCGCTCCAGCGGATCCGCCGGGCCTGGGACTACCTGAACCGCAAGGCCGGCCTGGACCAGCACCTGTCCGAGGTCAAGCTCGTCACCGACGGCGTCAGCATCTTCAAGGTCGTGCGCAAGCGCGGCGAGATCCTGGACGCGCTGAAGCAGGGGCAGATGGCCTTCTTCGTCGCGATCGACGAGATCGCCCGGAGCGTCGGGGACGGGGTGGCCCAGTTCCGGGAGGACCGGGACCGGTTCATCCGGGCGCTCGAGGACGCGAAGCGCGAGGCCCGAAGCGGCTGACGGAGGCGGAACGCTCCCCGAGCGGGGAGTGTCGGGCACCGTCCCCGACTACAGGGTCGGGCGCCACCACCCCATGACGCGGCGGTAGGTCGGCGAGTCCCTGCGCACCTCCCGGATGGTGGTGCGGGCGGCCCGCATGGCCTCCCGGACGTCCTCCCTCGTGACCTCCTGCTCGGAGTAGGCGGCCCGGCCGGCCAGGCGCGTGAGCTGCCCGAGGTGCCCGTCGGAGAACCGGACGTCGTGGCGCAGCCTGCGCTCGTACTCGGACAGGGTCTCGCCGGGACCGCGTCCCAACCCCAGGTCCGCCGCCTGGCTCGTGAACAGCCCGTACGTGGCCAGCACCACCTGGCGCGGGGTGCGTGCTCGCCGGACCCGCAGCCGCCGCCACACCAGCTTGGCCAGCGGCAGGAACACCGCGACGGCGCCGGCCAGCAGCGCCAGCGCCAGCAGGGCCAGCAGCCTCCACGACACGGGCTGGGAACGATGGCGGGGAATGGGGAGAGGCGTCAGGTCAGGCAACCCCACGTTCCCCGGCGGCGCCACCGGCTCGACCGGGCGGTTGTTGTCCTGCTGGTTCGACGGCGGGCCGTTGGAGCTTCCCGTGTCCTCTGACTTGCAGCCGTACTGGTCGCGGGTGCGGAGGTCGCAGTGGGGATTCGGCAGCGCCGTGGCCGGCGCCGTGAAGTAGCTCGGCTCCGGCGGGTTGCCGGGGCCCGGAGTGGGCTCGAACGGCAGCCACCCGAACCCGGGGAAGTACACCTCCACCCACGAGTGCGCGTTCGCCGTCGACACCCGGTAGGACTTCGTGGCCGGGTCGAAGGTCCCCTGCGTGAACCCCACCGCGATCCGGGCGGGATAGCCCAGGGCCCGGACCAGCACGGCCATCGCGGTGGCGAACTGCTGGCAGAACCCCTTGCGATCCCGGGTGATGAACCGCACCAGGAAGTTGGTGTCGTGACGGCCCGGGACGTGGGTCGAGTACTGGAACTGGCCGGACCGGAAGAACCGCTGGATCGCCAGGATCTGCCGGAACGGGGTGGACTGGTCCCGGGCGATCTGCGACGCCAGGGGCTGCATGTCGCGCAGGGTCGGGTCCGGCAGCTGCGTGTACGGCCGGAGGGCCGGATCGGTCACGTCGTACGTGACCCTGTCGAGTTGGCGGTACGTCGGGTCCACGACCCTGGAGGTGACCTGGTACACGAAGCCGGAGCTGATGCCCGGGTCCGGCACGACCGCCGCCCCGATCACGGGGTCGTAGCGAAGCGGTCCACCGCCGGGGAGCGAGACGGACTCCGGCCGGTACGCCGCCGGCAGCCACTCGCCCGGCGGGTTCAGCATCGTCACCACCTGGGTCAGCGACGTCACGTCCGCGACCGGGAACCCGTCCTTCGGCGAGACCTTCAGGTCGTCGAGGGGCGTGACGGGGAGGTCGTGGCCAGAGCGGACCGTCCTTCCGTCGTCCACCTTCAGGTCGTCCGTGCTCCACGACGTGCCGTCGAAATGGTCGAGCGAGAGCCACCGCCAGTACGTCGGCTCGTCCGACCGGACCTGGAACAGCTGGACGGGGTGGGAGTTCTTCAGGCTGGCGGTGACCGACACCAGCGGATCCACCGCGATGCCGCCGCCCGCCCTGTTCCCGACGTCGAGGATGGAGCCCGACCGGAACCCGGGGAGCAGGCCGGGCAGCAGCACGGCCAGCCCCACGGCGGCCACGGTCACCCGGCGGGCCCCGCGGGTCGTGGTGGCGGCGGCGAACCGCCGGTGGCCGAACTGCCCCCAGGCACGGAGCGGCCCCCACTGGCGAACCCGCCGCAGGCTGTCCGAGAACAGCAGTGCGAACAGCGCGACGAGGAAGAACACCGCGTAGGCGGGCCGGGGCCCGTCTCCGACCACGATGCCGGCGAAGGTGAACAGCGCGGCCGACGGGATCGCTGCGAGCAGGGGACTTCCCGAGCGGATGGCCAGGGCGTGGGTGGAGAACGCGGCCGTCCACGCGGCGGTCACGGCGGCGAGCAACAGCGGGCGCACGGGCGGGCTCGGCGCGACCTGGACGGCCGCCTGCTGGCTGATGTGGCCGATGGCGCGGCCGATGGCCCGGACGGTCCTTCCGGCGGGGAACCCGTAGTACAGCGTGTGCGGGAAGACCAGCAGCCCGATGGCGACGAACAGGCCCGCCGCGCTGACCAGGGCGGCCAGCAGCGAGCTCCGCCGCTCCATCGCCGCGGCCAGCGCCGTCGACGCCAGGGCCGCGGCGACCAGCTTCAGCGTCGGAACGCGCCCGGCGAACACGCGCCCGAAGGCCACGGCGGTGGCCATCGACAGCAGCCCGACCGCGCCGAGCGCGATCAGACGATGTCCGCGGGGAGCTTCTTCCTGTTCGCGTGCCATACGTCGGCCAGTCTTCCTTGGGGGGTGATCACGAAGACGTCCCATCCCGCCCGGGCCAGCGACAGCCGGGCGGTGGTGGTCTGTCCCTCGAGGATGGACCTGCGGTCGGGGGGGAGCGTGGCGGGATCGGTGGGATAGACGATCACGGCGACCTTCGGGCCGAAGGCGGTGCCCGCGCGGGTGAGCGAGGCCACCTCGGGGGGCGGAGGCGGCGGCATGACCACGGCCAGCGTGGAGTCGGCCACCGCGGAGGTGCGCAGGGCGAGCAGCATCGACGACAGCGGGCCCGCCGGGGTGTGGGCCACCGAGGCCAGCGCCTCGAGCAGCCCTTCCTCGGTCACGGCGCGGGGCCGGTTGGTGCCCGAGGCCAGCCGGAGCGAGAACCCCCCGCGCGACAGGTGGATGCCGAGGGTGGCGGCGACGGACACCGCGCGCTCGAACGGCGCGGTGTACGTCTGCCCGAACGAGGACACCCGCGTGTCCAGGAACACCGTGGCCAGCGAGCGGCGGGCCGCCTCGTCCTGCCGGATCATGAGCTTCCCGCGGCGGGCCACGCTCGGCCAGTGGATGCGGCGGAGGTCGTCGCCGACCCCGTACTCGCGCATCGTGTAGAACTCCTCGCCGGTCCGGAACAGGTGCCGGTTCGCCGAGTCGCCCGCGCCCGAGCCGAACCGCGACCCCAGCGGACCGGGAAGGTCCTCGACCTCCGGGAACACCACCAGCTCGTCCTTCTCCGGGTACTCCAGCCGGACCCGGGTCAGGGCGAAGGGGTCGGAGATGTCGAGCCGGAGGGGCCCGATCAGGTAGCGCCCCCGCGTCCGGCACACGATCGAGTAGCTCACCCGCTGGGAGTTCCGGCCCGGGAGGCCTGTCAACACGAGGCGGGCCGGGCGGCCCAGCGAGGCCGGCATGTGGTCCTCGAGCAACACGAACGAGGTGGAGACCGGGGAGTCGTTCTCGACCTCGAGCTCGACGCCCACGCGCTGCCCCGGCCGGACCTTGGTGGCGGACAGCCGCCGGGTGACGAGGAGGCGGTGGCGGTTCCAGCGGACGAACACCACCGCGATGAGGGGCAGCAGGGCGACGCCGACGGCCACGATGTGCAGGTCGGGAGACCCGACGAGGCGGGCCGCGAGCCACAGGCCGATCCCCGCCCCGAAGACGGCGACGCCCCGAGCCGACGGCATCAGCGCACCCTCGCGAACGCTCCGCCGGGGCCTAGGCCTCGCCCCGGACCGGGACCGAGACTTCCGCCAGGAGCTCGCCGAGGACGTGCTCCGCGGCCCGGCCGCTCATGGCAGCGTCTGCGGTGACGATGAGCCGGTGCGCCAGGACCGGCACGGCCAGCGCCTTCACGTCGTCGGGGATCACGTAGTCGCGGCCCTCCGAGGCGGCCCACGCCCGCGACGCCCGCAGGAGCATGATCGACGCGCGGGGGCTGGCGCCGAGATACATGTCCGGATGCACCCGGGTGGCTTCCGACAGCCCGACGATGTAGCGGCGGAGCGCCGGCGCGACGTGGACGTCCCGGGCGATCTCGGACAGCTCGGCCACCCCGGGCGCGTCGGTCACCGCGCCGATGGTCTCGAGCAGCGAGGTCGTCCCGTGGGTCCCCAGGATCCCGACCTCGGCTTCCGTCCCCGGGTAGCCGAGGGCGATCCGCATCATGAACCGGTCGAGCTGCGCCTCGGGCAGGGGATACGTGCCCTCGTGCTCGATGGGGTTCTGCGTGGCGATGACCATGAACGGCGTCCCCAGGTGGTAGGTCACGGTGTCCACGGTGACCTGCCGCTCCTCCATGCTCTCGAGCAGCGCGGACTGGGTCTTGGGGCCGGCCCGGTTGATCTCGTCCGCCAGCACGATGTTGGCGAAGATGGCGCCGGGCTTGAACTCGAAATCCCCCCGCTCCTGGTTGAACACGTTGACGCCGGTGACGTCGGACGGCAGGAGGTCGGGGGTGAACTGGATCCGTCGGAACGAGCAGTCGATGGACCGGGCGATGGCCTTCGCCAGCATGGTCTTGCCGACGCCGGGAACGTCCTCGATCAGGACGTGCCCCTCGGCGATGAGCGCAACGAGCGCCAGGCGGACCTCGTGCTCCTTGCCCTGGATGACGCGCTCGACGTTCTCCTTGATGGCATTGAAGCGCGAGCCAAAGCGCTCCCACTCCGCCTGTTCTTTCCGCGCGACCACGCCCGCCTCCCGCCTGAGATCCTCGGCCATCTTACCCGGCTCCTTCCGTCCCCAAGTCTGCCGAGCAATACGCACGAGGAGGGCCCCTGGGGTTGCCCGGCCTCCATCTAAGACAGTGGACGAGGGCGTTCCGTGCCCGGATGGCTGGAATCCGTCGACCCGCCGATTGGCCCGGGGCGGGGACCGGGCGGAGAGGGTACGAAGGCGGCGGGGCCGTGACCCTTCATACCTCGGAACGCCCCGCGCGGCCCCTTGTTCGCTTAAAGGCGCCCTTCATACCTCGGGCACGACCACCACGCCGCCTTCGAGGAGAATTACACCGCTGTGATTCGCTCCGGTCAAGCACATCCGGGCGGCGGGGGCGGGTTCGCCACGCCGTGGCCCTGGGGCCGCCATGGCCCCGTGGGCCGGATTCCGCCAGGTCGCCCGCTATACTCGCTGCCGTCGGCTTATGCCTAGAGCGCTCGTCCTCAATGCCACCGACCAGCCACTCGCTGTGGTCCCCGCGAGGAGGGCGGTCGTGCTCGTCCTCAAGGAGAAGGCAGAGCTGGTCGTCTCCAACGGCGTGGTGTTCCGGTCGGAGCGCCTGGAGCTCCCGGCTCCGTCGGTGGTCCGCCTGCGGTACTTCGTGCGGATCCCGTTCCGCGCGCACGCCGCGCTGACCCGCCGGGCCGTGTTCGCCCGCGACGGCTGGGTCTGCCAGTACTGCGCCCACCCGGCCGAGAACGTCGACCACGTGATCCCGCGTTCACAGGGTGGGGAGCACAGCTGGGACAACGTCGTGGCGGCGTGCCGCCGGTGCAACTCCCGCAAGGAGAACCGCCTCCCGCACGAGGTCGGGCTGCGCCTTGCCCGCAAGCCCTTCTTCCCGTCCGACGGGTTCCGCCTGTCGCTGGGGCGGCTCGAACCGGAGTGGGAGCCCTACCTCTTCTAGGTGCACCGCTAGTGCAGCTCCGCTCGCTGTCCGGCCGCTCCGTCGTCATCGCGTTGCTCGTGCTCGCCATCGGAGGCGCGGTGGCGCTGAACCTCGCGACGAGGGGGACCCCCCAGCTCCCCCGGGGGACCCGCGTGTTCCTGACCCCGACGTCCCACCGGGCCTCCCTCGGCGTGACCTATCCGGCCCGGCTGCTGGCGAGGTGCGCGCCGGTGGTGGACTTCGACGGGGACTTCTGGCAGCCCCCCGGGGGCTGGACGCTCGCCCAGCCCGCCGAGCCGGCGACCATCCGCCTGGCCGGGCCCGACCGGGCAGTGCTCCGGACGGCATCCGGGCAGTCGCTGCCGCTCGTCCGGGCGGTCCCTCCGGTGGGCATCGCCAGCTGCTCCCCGTAGCGGGGCCGGGTCACTCTGATTGACAGCAGGCCACAACTTTTCACCCATGTGTGCTCCGCTCACTTGACCGAGTGGAGGAAAGGTGGCATAAAAGGGCGCTCAGGTGGAGGAGAAGGGGAGAACGCGTGGCCGTACTGTCCGGCACGCACCGCTATCAGCTCGACGCGAAGGGCAGGATCTCACTGCCGCAGCGCTTCCGCGAGTCCTTCGTGGAGGGCGGGTGGATGACGCTGGGGCAGGACGGCTGCCTGGCCGTGTACCCGGCGGACGCCTGGGAGCGCTGGAGCGGCGGCATCGACGATTCCCCGAACGCGATGGGGAACGACCGGGCCTTCGCCCGGATCGCGTTCGGGATGGCGGAGCAGGCGGAGCTCGACGGCCAGGGCCGCCTCACCATCCCCAACCGCCTCCGCGCACAGATCGGTATCGGCAAGGAAGTGGTGGTGGTCGGCGTGCGCAGCCGGCTGGAGGTGTGGGACGGGCCGAAGTGGGACGAGTACTTCGGCCGCAACGCCCCCAACTTCCAGGCCGGCGATCTCGCCCCTGGTGGAAGGAGTCGGGAATGACGGACGTGGAGCGCGCCGAGGCCGCCCGGTTGCAGCCCGGGGTGGCCAGGGAGCTCGGGCAGAGCCTGTCGTTCATGGCGCTGTTCGCCGGGACGCTGACGGCCTTCCTCGGCCTGGGGCTCCTGGCGGTTCGGGTCCTCGGCTAGCGGATGTGCGACCCCAGGACGCGGCTTCGGGCCAGGACCGGGCCGGCCACGTGCCGGCCATGGCGGCCGAGGTCGTCGAGCTCCTCGGGGGAAGGGACGCGGTGCTGGACATGACGGTCGGAGCGGGAGGGCACGCGGAAGCCCTGCTGGAGTCGGGCGTCCGGCGCGTGGTCGGGCTCGACCGCGACCCGTCCGCGGTGCGCTCGGCCCGGGAGCGCCTGTCGAAGTACGGCGACAGGTTCGAGGGCATCCTCGGGCGGTTCTCGGAGCCGCCGGCGGGCCCCTTCGACGGCGTCCTGTACGACCTCGGGGTGTCCTCGATGCAGCTGGATCGGCCGGAGCGCGGATTCGGCTACCGGGTGGACGGGCCGCTCGACATGCGCATGGGCGGGGACGGCCCGACCGCCGCGGAGCTGGTGAACGAGCTTCCCGAGCAGGAGCTGGCCCGGATCGTGTTCGAGTACGGCGAAGAGCGGCAGTCCCGCCGCATCGCCAGGGCCATCGTCCGGGCCCGGGCCCGCCGACCCATCGAGACCACCGACGAGCTCGCGGGCGTCGTGGCCGGCGCGGTCGGACGGCGCCCGGGCGGCGCACACCCGGCGCGGCGGACGTTCCAGGCCCTGCGGATCGTGGTCAACCGGGAGCTCGAGGAGCTCACCTCTTCCCTGCCTCGGGCGGTGGGGCTCCTCGCTCCCGGTGGCCGCGTCGTGGTGATCGCGTACCACTCGCTGGAGGACCGCATCGCGAAGCGGTTCTTCCTCGGGGAGCCCTCGATTCGTGTGCTGACGAAGAAGCCCCTCCGGCCGAAGCCCGAGGAGATCGCCCGGAACCCCCGCGCCCGAAGCGCCAGGCTGCGCGCCGCAGAGCTTCTCCCAGAGGCGGGGGAGCTCGAGGGGGGGAGCTCGCCCCGAGCGGCACGGCGCGGCTCTCCTCGAGCGAGCGGACCCCCTCGATCGAACAGTGAGGCCCCGGCGTGAGCGTTGCGCCGAAGGATCGCCGGATCGCGCCGCCGCACGCCCCGGCGCGACCCTCGCGGGCCCCGAGAAACCGAACGGCCCACTCGACCGTCTCCACTCGTACGGTGCGGCGAACCCCCCCTTCCCCCACTCGCCGCCCGTCGCGAGCGCCGCGCCCGGACCCGCCCCCCCGCCGGGCGCGGCGCTCTCTCCCTTTCTTCGTGTTCTCGGCGCTCGTGGTGGGCGCGCTCGTGCTGGGCCTCACGGCCTTCAACGCCGTGCTGGCGCAGAGCTCGTTCCGCATCGCCGACCTCTCGAAGAAGGTGCAGGACCTGTCCCGGACCTACGAACGCCTCCAGCTCGAGGAGGCCCGGCTGTCCTCGCCGGGACGCATCGCGGAGGCCGCGCGAAGGCAGGGGATGGTGCTGCCCGACACGGTCGAGGTCATCCACGTCCGGTTGCCTCGGCAGGACGACGGTCCCCCGGCTCGGGACGGCGGGTCCGCCCGGTCTCTGGCCCTGAAGGCGGTGGTGGGGGGAATCGGGTGAAGCGGCCTCCTCTCGGTCGCCTCGTGGCGGTGTTGGTGACGCTGTCGCTGGGGTTGGGGGGAATCGTGGCCCGGTTGGCGTTCCTCCAGGTGAAGGACGCGCGGGCCTACGAGGTCGCCGCCTTCCGGCAGCGAGTGCACACGGTCGTCCTCCCCGCCGTGCGAGGCTCACTCCTGGACCGCCACGGCGAGGAGCTGGCCCTGTCGCTCCCGGCCAAGGACGTCTACGCCGACCCCCGGTACGTGAAGCACGTCGACCGCACCGCCCGCCGGGTGGCCTCGATCCTGCACATGAAGCGCCGGAAGGTCCTGGCTGCGCTGCGGCAGGACACCTCCTTCGTGTACCTGGCCCGGCAGGTGGACGCCGACGTCGCCGCCCGGCTGGAGAAGCTGGAGCTGCCCGGCATCGGGTTCCTCGACGACGCGAAGCGCTACTACCCGAGCGGGCCGCTCGCATCCCAGACCCTGGGATTCGTGGGCGTCGACGGGACCGGGCTCGCCGGCCTCGAGCTCCAGTACCAGCCCCAGCTGGCCGGGAGGCCGGGGAAGCGGACCGTGGAGATCGATCCCTCGGGCCACCTCATCCCCCAGGGGGTGAACCGCGACGTGCCGCCGGTCCCGGGCGACGACGTGGTGACGACCATCGACCGGGAGATCCAGTACCGGGTGCAACTGGCCCTGGCCCAGGCGGTCAAGCGGAACCAGGCGAAGGGCGGGACGGTCATCGTGATGGACCCCCACACCGGCGACGTCCTGGCCCTGGCCTCCTATCCATGGTTCGACCCCGAGCACTTCGCCACCACGTCCACGGAGTTGCTGCGCAACCCGGCCATCGTCGACGCGTACGAGCCGGGGTCGGTGAACAAGGTGATCACGGCGTCCGCGGCGATCCAGTCGCACGTCATCCCGCTGGAGCAGACCATCAACGTGCCGGACCAGTGGCGCATCGGGCCGAACGTCTTCCACGACTCGCACGTCCACCCGATCGAGCAGATGACGCTCGCGGACGTCATCTCCCAGTCGAGCAACGTGGGGACCATCCGCATCGCCTCCATGCTGGGCCCGGACCGGCTCGCCCAGTTCCTGGCCAGGTTCGGCCTGGGCCAGTACACCGGGATCGACTTCCCCGGCGAGTCGGCCGGCATCGTGCCGCTGCTGGCGAACTGGACCAGCGCGAGCATGGGGACGATCCCGGTCGGCCAGGGTCTCGCCGTCACGCCGCTCCAGATGGCCGCGGTGTATGCCGCGGTGGCGAACGGCGGCGTGTGGGTCCGGCCCCGGCTGGTGCGCGGCTTCGTCGATCCGGACGGGACGTTCCACCCGGCGCCGGCGGCGGCGACCCGGCGGGCCATCTCTGCGCGAACCGCGCGGGTCATGTCCGAGATCCTGGCATACGTGGTCGACAGCGGGACGGGCGTGAACGCGCAGATCGCCGGGTACTGGGTCGCCGGGAAGACGGGGACGGCGCTGATCCCTCGGACCGACGGGCCCGGCTACACGAACAAGTATGTCGCGTCCTTCATCGGGTTCGTCCCGGCGTCGCGGCCGCAGCTGGTGGTCGCCGCCGTCCTCGACCGGCCGGTGACCGAGTACGGCGCCGTGGCCGCGGCGCCGCTGTTCCAGGAGATCGCCCGGTACGCGCTGGCCCGCCTGCGCATCGCGCCGGCGGACCGGCTGCCGCTGCCACCCCATGCTCTGCCCTACCAGGGCGGCTGAGGGAACGGGGCGGGCGCGATGGGGACGACGGGGGGTGTGGGCGCGGTCGGGACGGTGGGACACCCGCGCCGCCGGGAACTAGAATCGCGCCGCACGCCGGTCCGGGGCAGCGTGCCCGCGCCGCTCGGACCGGCCCTTCGCGATCTCTCGACCACTGCCGAGCTGGCATCCATGACCGGAACTTCTGGTAGGCGGCTCGCCGACCTCGTGGCCGGGCTCCCGGCTCGGTTCGTGGGTGACGCGGACGTACGGGTCACCGCCCTCACGTACCGGTCGGACCAGGCCGGCCCGGGGAGCCTGTTCTTCTGCGTGCCCGGGGACCACGTCGACGGGCACGACTTCGCCGCAGCCGCGGCGGCGGGCGGCGCGGTCGCGGTGGTGGGGGAGCGCGACCTCTCGCACCGGGTGCCGGGGCGGGTGGCGCAGGCCGTAGTGCCGTCGGTGCGCGAGGCCATGGGGCCGATCTCGGCCGAGTTCTACGGGCGCCCAGCCGACGGCATGACGGTGGTGGGGGTGACCGGCACGAACGGGAAGACCACCACCACCTATCTGCTCGAGTCGGTGTTTCGCGCCGCCGGCCTTCCGCCCGGCGTGGTCGGGACGACCGGCGTCCGCATCGACGGCGAGCCCGAGCCGTTCCCTCGCACCACGCCCGAGGCGCCCGACCTCCACCGGCTGCTGGCGAAGATGGCGGACCGCGGCGTCCGGGCGGTGGCCATGGAGGTCTCGTCCCATGGTCTCCACCAGCACCGCGTCGGTGGCGTTCGCTACGCGTGCGCCGTGTTCACGAACCTCACGCAGGACCACCTCGACTACCACGGCACGCTCGAGGAGTACTTCCGGGCCAAGGCCATGCTGTTCACACCGGAGATGGCCGAGCGCGCGGCGGTCAACCTCGACAGTCCGGAGGGCCGGCGCCTGCTGGACACGGGCGTGCCGACGCTGACCTACGGGCTGGCCGACGGCGCCGACGTCCGGGCGGATGACGTCCGCACGGACGCGTCGGGGCTGTCGTTCCGGGTGGGGCCGGTCGCCGTCCGGTCCCGGCTGCGGGGCATGTTCAACGTCTCGAACTGTCTGGCCGCGCTGGCCGCGTCGCAGTCCGTGGGCATCGAAGACGACGTGGCCGCGGAGGGGATCGAGGCCCTGGTCGGCGTGCCCGGGCGACTCGAACCCGTCGAAGCGGGGCTGGACTTCCTGGTGGTGGTGGACTATGCGCACACGCCGGACAGCGTGGAGAACGTGCTCCGGGCGGCCCGGGCCCTGGCCACCGGGCGGGTGATCGTGGCCTTCGGCTGCGGCGGGGACCGGGACCGCGGCAAGCGCCCCCTCATGGGCGAGGTTGCGACGCGCCTGGCGGATCTCACCATCGTCACCAGCGACAACCCGCGCTCCGAGGACCCCCTGGCCATCGTCCGCGAGATCGAGGCGGGGGCCCGGCGCGGGGGCGGACGGTACGCGGTCGAGCCGGATCGCCGGGCCGCGATCGCGGCGGCCGTGGCGACGGCCCGTCCGGGCGACGTCGTCGTCATCGCCGGGAAGGGCCACGAGACGGGCCAGGAGTTCGAGGGCGGCCGCACCATCCCCTTCGACGACCGCCTCGTCGCGGCGGAGGAGCTTCGCGCGCTGGGGGCGCGGTGAGGGACCGCCGGCTCTCGGACGTGGCGCGCGCCGTGGGCGGCCGCGTGGCGGGCGATGACGTGACGGTCCGGGCCGTGGCGGTCGACAGCAGGACCGCGGCGCCCGGCGCCCTGTTCGTCGCGATCCGCGGCGAGAACCAGGACGGGCACCGGTTCGTCCCTGACGCGTTCGCGAACGGCGCCGCGGCCGCGCTCGTCGAGCGCGACGACACGTTGGGCGGTCCCGGCGTGATCGTCGGCGACACAGGCCGCGCGCTCCTCGACCTCGCGGCCGACGAACGGAGGTCCCTCGTGGCGACGGTCGTCGGGATCACCGGTTCCACCGGCAAGACGTGCACGAAGGACTTCGCCGCGTCCATCCTTCGCACCCGGTTCGATGTCCTGGCCAACCCGGCGTCCTTCAACAACGAGGTCGGGATGCCGCTCACGCTGCTGGCGGCCGGGCCGGCGACGGAGGTCCTCGTGTGCGAGATGGGGGCGCGCGGCGTCGGCCACGTGGCCCGGCTGTGCCGGGTGGCCCGCCCCTCGGTCGGCATCGTGACGAACGTCGGCGTCGCCCACATGGAGCTGTTCGGCTCGCGCGAGAACATCGTGCGGGCCAAGGCCGAGCTGGTCGAGGCGCTGCCCGCGGACGGCGTCGCCGTGCTGAACGCCGACGACCCGGTGGTCCGCAGGTACGCGCGACGGACGCCCGCCCGCGCCGTCACGTTCGGGGTCGCGGAGGACGCCGACGTGCGAGCCGAGGACGTCGTGCTGGACGGGGACGGCCGCGCCTCGTTCGCGCTGGTGGCGGGGGGCGTCCGCGAGCGGGTGGAGCTGGCCGTCCCCGGCGCCCACATGGTGACGAACGCGCTGGCGGCGTCGGCGGGCGGCATCGCGCTCGGCGTCACGCCGGCCGAGTGCGCCACGGCGCTGAAGGACGCCCACGTGTCGGCGTGGAGGATGGAGACGTTCACCACCGCCGACGGCGTGCGGGTCGTGAACGACGCCTACAACGCCAACCCCACTTCGATGGAGGCCGCGCTGAAGGCCCTGCGGTGGATGGCCCGCCCCCCCGCCCGCGCCGTCGCCGTGCTGGGGCACATGGCCGAGCTCGGTCCCATCGCGAGGGAGGAGCACGAGCGGGTCGGCGAGCTGGTCGCCCGCCTGGGGATCGACCGCGTGATCACGGTGGGCCCCCAGGCCCGGACCATCGCCCTGGCCGCCGTCCGCGAGGGCGTGGAGCCGGACGCCGTGCGGTCCGTGGACGACGCCGCCGGCGTGCCGGCCGTCGTGCGCGGCTGGCTCCGGCCGGGCGACGTGGTCCTGGTGAAGGGCTCCCGCGTGGTCGGCCTGGAGCGATTCGCCGAGGCGCTCCGCTCCGACCAGCAGGAAGGCCGGCCGTGACCGCGATCCTCATCGCCGCCGCGACCGGCCTCGTCGTGACGCTCCTGGGGACCCCCGCGGCCATCCGGCTGTTCCGGGTGTGGGGGTGGGGGCAGCGCATCCGGGAGGCCTGGTACGGCGAGGGACCCGAAGCGCACCACGGCCACCTGGGCAAGGTGGGCACGCCGACCATGGGCGGCATCGTGATCCTGGCCGGGATGGGCGCGGCGTACCTGGTGGCCCGGGTGAGCGGCGCGAAGTTCAGCGCCGTCGGCGCCGCCGTCCTGACCGCCGCGCTGGGGCTCGGGATCGTGGGCTTCCTCGACGACTTCCTGAAGATCCGGCGGCAGCGGTCGCTCGGCCTGAACAAGACGGCGAAGGTCGCCGGGCAGGCGGTCGTGGCCGTGGCCTTCAGCGTTCTGGTGCTTCGCGAGGGCCACCAGATCAGCGAGCTCTCGTTCATCCGGGTCACCGGCGTCGACCTGGGCCTGTTCTTCTATGTGTGGTCGTTCCTGATCCTGTCGGCCGCCTCGAACGGCGTGAACCTGACGGACGGCCTCGACGGGCTGGCCTCGGGCTCGACGGCGCTCGTGCTGGCGGCGTTCGTGTTCATCGCGTTCTGGGAGGACCGGCACTCGTGCCTGCTCGGGCCGCGGAAGGCCTGCTACCCGATCAGCGGGCGGGCCGCGCTCGACACGGCCATCATCGCGGCGGGTGCGCTGGGGGCCGTCGCCGGGTTCCTGTGGTGGAACGCCGCCCCGGCCCGGATCTTCATGGGCGACACCGGGTCGCTCGCGCTGGGCGGGCTGGTCGGCGCCCTCGCCGTCGCCACCGAGACCCAGCTGCTGCTGGTGATCCTGGGGGGGCTGTACGTGCTCGAGACCACGTCGGTGATCGCCCAGGTCGTGGCGTTCCGGCTGTTCAGGCGGCGGGTCTTCCGGATGGCGCCCATCCACCACCACTTCGAGCTGGTGGGGTGGCACGAGTTCACGGTGATCGTGCGGTTCTGGATCGTCGCGGGACTGTCCGTGGCGGTGGCCCTGGGGCTGTTCTACGCGGACTTCCTGGCCCGAGGAGGGACGGGGTGAGCACCTTCGCGGAGGTACGGGCCGTGGTGATCGGCCTGGGGACGAGCGGCCTGGCCGCGGCGCGGGTGCTGGCCGAGGAGGGCGCCCGGGTCCGGGTCAGCGAACGACGTCCCCTCGAGGAGCTCGATGGCGTCGGCACGCTGGACGACCTGGGCGTCGAGGTGCTGGCCGGGGGACACCGTCCCGAGCACCTGGACGATGCGACGCTGGTGGTGACGAGCCCGGGGGTCCCCGAGCGCGCGCCCGTCCTGGGATGGGTTCGCCAGCGCGGCCTGCCGCTGTGGAGCGAGCTCGAGTTGGGGGCCGTTCTCTGTCCGGTCCCGTACGTCGCGGTCACGGGGACGAACGGGAAGACCACCACCACGGAGATGGTCGCGGCGGCCATGCGCGCCGCCGGGCTGTCCGCCGTGGCGTGCGGGAACATCGGGCACCCCTTCTCGCTGGCGGCACGGGAAGGCCACGACGCGCTCGCGGTGGAGGCCTCCTCGTTCCAGCTCCGGTTCCACCATACGTTCCACCCGCGCGTGTCGGTGATGCTGAACCTGGCGGAGGACCACCTCGACTGGCACGGGTCGTTCGGCGCGTACGGCGACGCGAAGGCGCGGGTGTTCGAGCTCCAGGGGCCGGACGACGTCCACGTCGGCAACCGCGACGACGCGACCGCGGCGGCGGTCTCCCGTCGAGCCTCGTCCCAGCTAGTCTGGTTCAGACTAGATGCGCCCGAGCGGGGCGAGGTGGGGTACGTCGACGGCGAGGTGGTGGCCCGTCTCGACGGCGACCATGACCACGGACTCGGGCTGGGGCGGCCGGCGTCGGAGGGCTCCGGGTTCCGGGCCGACGCCGCCGCCGCCGCCGCCGCGGCGCTGTCCTTCGGCCTTCCCCCCGATGCCGTCCGCGACGGCCTCGCCTCGGTGCACCCGCTTCCACATCGGGGCGAGGTGGTGGCGGCGGTCGGCGGCGTGCGGTTCGTGGACGACTCGAAGGCAACGAACCCCCACGCGGCCCTGGCCGCCCTGGAGGGAATGGCCGACGCCGTCCTTGTCGCGGGCGGCCTGGCCAAGGGCGTGGACCTCTCGCCGCTCGCGGACGCGACCCCGGCGCTGGCGGGCGTCGTCGTGCTGGGCGAGGCGGGGCCCGAGATCGCGGCGCTGTTCGAGGGCGCCGTCCCGGTTCGCAAGGCGGGCTCGATCGAGGAGGCGGCAGCGGTGGCGCTGGAGCTGGCCCCACCCGGGGGCGTGGTGATCCTCGCGCCGGCCTGCGCGAGCCAGGACATGTTCCGCGACTACGCCGAGCGAGGCGACCGGTTCGCCGCGGCGGCCCGGGCGCTCCAGGAAGGGACGGAGCACTGATGGCCTCGAGGGCGATCGCCGTGACGCGGGACCGGCACCTCCGGGTGGTCCACGACGAGGCGCGCACACGGTCGCGCCTGCTCGAACGCGTCCGGAGGAGGGCCGCGGCCCGGACCCGCAACCCCACCGTGGTCCTGGTGCTCCTGGGCGCCACGTGGCTCCTCGTCGGCATCGGCCTGATCATGGTGCTGTCGGCGAGCTCGGTGTCGTCGTACGCCCGGTACCACTCGAGCTTCCTGTTCTTCAAGCGGCAGTCCCTGTACGTGGCCGCCGGGGGCGCGATGCTCCTGGTGACGTCGCGGATCCGCTACCGGGCGTGGCAGCGACTGGCGATCCCGCTCATGGCCCTCCGAGATCGCGAAGCTCGCCATGGTCGTGTTCACGGCGACGATCCTGACGCGGAAGTGGAAGCGGCTGGACGATGCCCTCCACGTGGCCCTCCCGCTGCTCCCCGCGGTGGCCGTCGTGTGCGGGCTGATCATGCTCCAGCCGGACCTGGGCACCACGGTCATCGTCGCGTCCACCGTGTTCGTCGTGACCTTCGTCGCCGGCGTCCGGCTCCGGTACCTGATCACCGGGCTCCTGGCGAGCGGCCTGCTGGGCCTCGCCGCGATCATGGCCAACGGGTACATGAAGGCCCGGCTGCTCTCCTTCCTCCACCCCCAGAAGGACCCCCTGAACACCGGCTACCAGCTCATCCAGTCGCTCATCGGGCTGGGGTCGGGTGGGTGGTTCGGGGTCGGCCTCGGGGCCAGCCGGCAGAAGTGGATGTACATCCCGAACGCCCACACCGACTTCATCTTCTCGATCCTGGGCGAGGAGCTCGGGCTGATCGGGGAGATCGTCGTGCTGGTCCTGTTCGGCATGCTCATCTACGCCGGCATCCGGGTGGCGGCCCGGGCCCCCGACACGTTCGGCCGGCTGCTGGCCGCGGGCATCGTGGGATGGCTGGGGCTCCAGACGCTGGTGAACCTGGGGGCGGTGACCGGCCTGCTCCCCGTGACGGGCGTCCCGCTCCCGTTCGTCTCCTTCGGCGGCTCGTCGCTCGTCGCGACGCTCGCCGCGGTGGGGATCCTGGTGAACATCGGGCGCTCGTCGGCAGAGACGGCGGCCCCGGCGGGACGCGCCACCCCGGCGGGACGCGCCACCCCGGCGGGACGGGCCGGCCCGGGGAGGCGGCGGTGAAGGTCCTCGTCGCCGGCGGCGGCACCGCGGGACACGTGTTCCCCGCCCTCGCCGTGGCCCGGCGCCTGGTCGACGCGTTCGGCGCGGACGTCACGTTCGTGGGGACGGCGACCGGCCAGGAGGCGAACCTGGTGCCCGCGGCCGGGTTCCCGTTCGTGGAGGTGGAGGCCCGGCCGTTCGTCCGGAAGATGTCCCTCCGCGCGGTGCGCGCGCCGATCACGGCGCTGGGGTCGGTTCGGCGGTGCCGTCCGCTGGTCCAGGATGCCGACGTGGTGGTGGGGATGGGCGGGTTCGTGAGCGTGCCGGCCGTGATCGCGGCGCGCCGGGCGCACCGGCCGGTCGTGCTGCACGAGCAGAACGCCGTGCCGGGACTGGCCAACCGGGCGCTGGCCCGCATGGCCGGCGTCGTGGCCCTGTCGTTCCCGGAGGCGGCGCCGGCGTTCGGCCGCCGCGTCCGCACGGTCGTCACGGGGAATCCCATCCGCGAGACGATCGCGTCGGTTCCCGCGGAACGGGCGTCGCTGGCGAAGATCGCGCGCAAGGAGCTGGACCTCGAGGAGGATCGCCGGACGGTGGTCGTGTTCGGTGGGAGCCAGGGGGCGCTCCACATCGACCGGGCCGCCGTCGGGGCCTGCGGCCTGCTGCGGGGACGCGCGGACCTCCAGTTGGTCCTCCTGACCGGGCCGGCCCACCACGACGCGATGGTCCGTGGGCTTCCTCGGGGCGGCGCGCTGGTGGTGCGGGCCCTGCCGTTCCTCGATCGCATGGAGCTCGCGTACGCGGTGGCCGACCTCGTGGTCAGCCGGGCCGGCGCGACCACGATCGCCGAGGTGACCGCGTGCGGCCTGCCCGCGCTGCTGGTCCCGTATCCGTACGCGACCGCACGGCACCAGGAGGCCAACGCGCGCGCCGTGCAGCGGGCCGGCGGCGCCAGCGTGCTGCTGGACGACCAGCTCACCCCCGAGGAGCTGGCGGATCGGATCGACGCCCTGATCGGACACGAGGAACGGCTCCAGGCCATGGCGGCGCGGTCGGCGGCGTGGGGCCGGCCGGACGCCGCAGAGCGCCTGGCCGACGTGATCGTGGGAGCGGCGCGATGATCGTGCGGAACGGAGACGGCGTGCTCCGCCCGGAGGAGACGCCGCTTCCCGGGTACGCTCCGGCGGAGGGCAGCATCCCGACCCTGGACGTCCCGGATCTGTCGCCGCTGCGGCGAGTTCATCTCGTCGGCATCGGGGGCGCGGGGATGAGCGGGATCGCCCGGCTCCTGCTGGCCCGGGGCCTCGTCGTTTCGGGCTCCGACATGAAGGAGTCCCGGGGCCTGGAAGACCTCCGGGCGGCCGGGGCGACCGTGTTCGTCGGCCACCGCGCCGCGCAGCTGGAGACGCCGGAGCCCCCCGACGCGGTGGTCGTGTCGAGCGCCGTCCCGCAACGGAACATCGAGCTCGTGGAGGCCCGCCGCCGGGGGATCCCGGTGTACGCGCGGGCCCAGGTGCTGGCGGCGCTCATGCGCGGGTCCCGGACCGTGGCCGTGTCCGGCACGCACGGCAAGACCACGACGACGTCGATGATCTCCGTGATCCTGGACCGCGCCGGGCTCGATCCGACGTTCGTGATCGGGGGGCACCTGAACGAGGTGGGGTCGGGCGCGCGCCACGGTGCGGGGGAGTGGTTCGTCGCGGAGTCGGATGAGAGCGACGGATCGTTCCTCCTGCTGCACCCGGAGGTCGCCGTGGTGACGAACGTGGGGGAGGACCACCTGGACTTCTACCGTGATGCACGGGAGATCCGGGCCGCGTTCGCGCGCTTCTTCGAGCAGGCCCGCCACGTGGTGACGTGCGGCGACGATCCCGGCGTCCGCGCGGCGCTCCGGGCCGCGGGGCGCGAGGGCGACGCCACGACGTACGGGCTGCATGCCGGCAACGACGCGGTGGTGACATTGCAGGATCCCGGCGCCCTCGGCGCCCGCGGCGTTCTGGAGGTCGACGGCAGCGGATCTGTCTCCCGAGTACCGCCGCGTGGTCGCGGTGCTCCAGCCGCACCGGTACACGCGGATGCGGGCGATGTGGCGGGCCCTCGGCGAGAGCCTGGCTCCCGCCGACGTCGTCGTGGTGACCGACGTGTACGGGGCGAGCGAGGAGCCCATCCCCGGCATCAGCGGGAAGCTGGTCGTGGAGGCGATCGCGGAGGCCGAGCCGCGCAAGCGGGTCGTGTACCTGCCGCGGCGCTCGGACGTGGCGCCGTTCCTGGCGGGGGAGGTCCGCCCGGGCGACCTGGTGCTGACCCTCGGCGCCGGCGACATCACGATGGTGGCCGACGAGACCCTCGATCGGATCCTGGGGAGAGCATGAGCGACCGACGAGGCCGCCCGGTCGATGCCGGAGCCATCGCGCGCGCGGAGTCCATCCTCCGCGCGGCGTGCGGTGACCGCGTCCGTACCGGCTTCGCGCTCGCACCGCTCACCACCTTCCGCATCGGCGGACCGGCGGCGCTGTTCCTGGAGCCACAGTCCATGGACGACCTCGAGGCGGCCGGGCACGCCGTGCGGGAGGCGGGCATCCCGTTCGCTGTCCTCGGGAAGGGATCGAACGTGCTCGTGGCCGACGCCGGGTTCCCGGGGCTCGTCGTGCGGCTGGGGAAGGGGTTCCGGTGGGCGGCTCGGGACGGGACGCGGCTGACCGCCGGCGGCGCGATGCCCCTGCCGGCGCTCGCGGGCGTCGCCCTGGCCCACGCCCTGGCCGGCCTGGAGTTCGGCGTCGCCATCCCCGCGTCGCTCGGTGGCTCGGTGCGGATGAACGCCGGCGCCCACGGGCATTCGCTCGACGAGGTCCTGGAGCACGTGGAGGTGTTCGAGATGGCGTCCGGCGCCGGCCGCTCGATCGCCGCCGGCGACGCGGGGTTCCGGTACCGGGGGTCGTCGCTGCCCGAGGACGCCGTCGTCGTCGCCGCGACCGTCGCCCTCCGGGCCGGGGAGCGGGGCGAGATCCGCCGCCTCATGGAGGAGGCCCGGGACTGGCGCCGGGCCACCCAGCCCCTGGCCGAGCCGAACTGCGGCAGCGTCTTCAAGAACCCGCCCGACGGCCACGCCGCCCGGATGATCGAGGAGCTCGGGCTGAAGGGCGCGGCCGTCGGCGGGGCCACCGTGTCGTCGAAGCACGCCAACTTCATCGTCACGTCGCCGGGGGCTCGCGCCGCCGACGTCGTCGCGCTGATCCGCCTGGTCCAGGAACGGGTGAAGGAAACGCATGGAGTCACCCTCGAGCCGGAGGTGCACCTTGTCGGGGAGTTCGACCTCGCGAACCGCTGATCGACCGGGTGGCCTGCCGGCCCGCCGAAGGGTCTCCCGGTGGCTGTCCGTTCCGCTCGGCGTGGCTGTCCTCGGCGCGGGCGCCTGGGGCGTCGCCACCTCGCCGCTGTTCCGGGCCCGCACCATCGAGGTCGCGGGCGCGTCGCACTTCGACCGTGCGCAGGTCCTCCGTCTTGCCGGCGTGGCTCCGGGCACCAACGTCCTGTGGCTTCACACCGGGGACCTCGAGCGACGGCTCGAGGCGAATCGATGGATCGCGTCCGCGACGGTCCGGCGGTCCCTCCCGTCGAGCCTTCGGATCACCGTGACGGAGCGAACGCCGGCGGCCGAGGTGAAGGTGGGGACCCGGTGGGCGCTGGTGGCCGCTGACGGCACGGTCCTCGATCGGGTCGTGGCCGACCCGGGCCTCCCCGCCCTTGCTGCGTCCGTCGGAGACCGGCGGGCCCTCGCCGGCTCGGCGGCGGTGGTCGGGGCCATGACCCCGTGGCTTCGGGCGAAGGTCGGCTCGGTCGTCCCGGCCCCCGACGGCACCGTCGTGCTCGAGCTCTCCTCGGGGATCCGGGTCCTGTTCGGCGCGCCGACCGACGTCGACGTCAAGGACCAGGCCCTGGCCGGGATCCTGCGGTGGGCCCTCGACACGGACTCGGCCGTGGGCTACGTCGACCTCCGGGCGCCGCTGGCCCCTGCCGTCGGCCCCGGCCGCTCGCCCGCCGACACGTCCGGCTCGCCCGCGCCGTATCCCACGACGGGCTCCGGCGGGTAGGTGCCCGCGCCGCCGGCCGCCCCTCGGTCCCCCCTCGATCTCCCGCTTTCGTTTGTGTCACCCGAAGGATCAACCGCATGGCCGACAACACTTGACGGACCAGCACGTTGACGCTAGAGTCCTCCCCTTGTAGGTGAGGTTCATATAACAATGAACCTCAACTAGACAGTCAGGATCGAGGGTGAGGGGCACGGCGTTTCCCCAGGTAGACGGGCCGGGGCCACGAGGGAGGATCCAGTGATGCAGTCTCCATCGAACTACCTCGCCGTGATCAAGGTCGTCGGGATCGGCGGCGGCGGCGTGAACGCGGTGAACCGGATGATCGAGGCGGGCCTTCGGGGCGTCGAGTTCGTCGCGGTGAACACCGACGCGCAGACGCTTCTCATGTCGGACGCCGACGTGAAGCTCGACATCGGCCGGGAGACCACCCGCGGCCTCGGCGCCGGCTCCGACCCCGAGGTCGGCCGGCACGCCGCCGAGGAGCACCGGCAGGAGATCGAGGAGATCATCAAGGGCTCCGACATGGTGTTCATCACCGCCGGCGAGGGCGGCGGCACCGGGACCGGCGGCGCGCCCGTGGTGGCCGAGATCGCCCGCGACCTCGGGGCTCTCACCATCGGCGTGGTGACCCGCCCGTTCGGGTTCGAGGGCCGCAAGCGAGCGACCCAGGCCGAGATGGGCATCTCCAAGCTCAAGGAAGCCGTGGACACGCTCATCATCGTGCCCAACGACCGGCTGCTCCAGGTGTCCGAGCCGAGCACGCCGATGCTCGACGCGTTCCGGATGGCCGACCAGGTCCTGTATCAGGGCGTCGAGGGGATCACGTCGCTCATCATGACCCCCGGCCTCATCAACCTGGACTTCGCGGACGTGAAGGCCGTGATGACGTCGGCCGGCTCCGCGCTCATGGGCATCGGCCACGCGAACGGCGAGCACCGGTCCGAGGAGGCGGCGAAGGCGGCCATCTCGTCGCCGCTGCTGGAGTCCTCCATCGAAGGGGCGAAGGGCGTGCTGCTGTCGATCTCGGGCCCCCAGGACATGTCGCTGCACGAGGTCCACAAGGCCGCGGACCAGATCACGCGGGTCGCGCACCCCGACGCCAACATCATCTTCGGCGCGGTCATCGACGACGCGCTCGGCGACGAGGTCCGCGTCACCGTCATCGCCGCCGGGTTCGACAAGATGGGCGGCGGCTTCGGCCTCGCCGACACCCGGCTGTCCCGCCTGCTCGAGGAGCAGCCCTCCGAGGACACGCAGCTCCCGTCGCTCCTGCGGGAGGACGAGGAAGAGGAAGAGGACATTTTCAAGCCGGCGCCGGAGACCGTCGTGTTCGACGCCGAGGAAGACCTGGACATCCCGGACTTCCTCAAGAGCTGACGACGACCTGACGAAGCTAAAAGGACCCGCCGGCGCGCGCCGCAGTCCGGCGGTTGGGGGCGGGAGGTTGCGCCGAGGCGCCCTTCCCCCGCCTCGGGCGAGACGAGAAGTCGTCCCCCCCGCCCCCTCTTTTTTGGTTTGAATTGGGGAGGGGCCACCCCTCCCAACCCCCACCCCGGCGCGGATTTATGGGCCACCCCCCCGGACCCCCACCCCGGCTCTTGTGTGCGTAGCGGGGGGCGGGGGCCCGTAGGATCTCCGCAGGACATGTCCTTCGAACGACGCTCCTTGGGTCGACGTGCGTACGCGCTCGTTTCGAGTTCGCTCGAACGAGCGGGGTTTCTGGCGGCCTTCACCGAACGGACCGGGGGGGCGAGCCCCAAGCCGTTCGACTCGTTGAACCTGTCGTTCGCCGTGGGTGACGACCCCAAGAACGTCCGGGCCAACCGCGCCCGCGTGATCGAGTCGCTGGGTGTGCCGCCGTTCGCGACCGCGGAGCAGGTTCACGGCGCGAACGCCGTCAGGGTCGGGGCGAAGCGGGCCGGTGCGGGATTCGACGACATCGAGTCGCGGATCCCCGCCGCCGACGTCATGTACACGGGGAGCGCGGGCATCCCGCTCGCGGTCCTGGCGGCGGACTGCCTTCCGATCGTCATGGCGTCACCGGGCCAGGGAACGGTCGCGGCCGTCCACGCGGGGTGGCGCGGCCTGGCGGCGGGGATCCTCCAGCGGGCCGCGGCACTGTTCGAGGATCCCGCCGACGTTCGAGTCGCCATCGGGCCGGCCATCGGCCCGTGCCACTACGAGGTGGGGGAGGACGTCGCGCTGTCGGTGGCCGCCGCCTTCGACGTGGGGGCCGTCACCGAGCGCCGCGGCGGGAAGCTGTACCTCGACCTGGCCGGGACGGCGCGGACGGCGTTTCGGTCCTGGGGGTTCCGCAAGGTGGAGGGGGCGGAGCTGTGCACGGCCCACCAACGGGCGCGGTTCTACTCGTACCGCCGCGACGGCGGGACCACGGGGCGGCAGGCCGCGATCGCGATGCGCCTGTGAACTATTGAAGCTGCTGATGCCTTCTGTAAAGCAGTGATAGACTCCGGCGCCGCCCTCGAGGACAGGCTGGCCCGGATCAGGGCCCGGATCGAGGCGGCGTGCGCGCGGACCGGCCGCGATCCGGCCTCGGTCCGCATCGTGGCGGTGAGCAAGGGGCAACCGGCCGAGCTCGTCCGGTGGGCCCGGGAGGCCGGCCAGGCCGACTTCGGGGAGAACTACGTGAAGGAGCTGGCGGAGAAGCGAGCGGAGGCCACCGGCGCCACATGGCACTTCGTCGGCGTGCTCCAGAGCCACACCGCGCACCGCGTGGCCGATCTGGCCGACGTGGTCCACACGCTGTCGCCGGGGCACGGGCCGGAGCGCCTGTCCCGGCGTGCCGAGCAGGCCGGCCGGCGGATCCCCGCGCTCGTCCAGGTGGACTTCGGGGCACGCCGATCCGGCGTCGACCCGGAGGACGTGGCGTCCTTCGTCGACGGGGTGCGCGGCCTCGGCGGCCTCGACGTCCGGGGCCTCATGACGCTGCCCCCGCTGCCCGACCGGCCCGAGGACAGCCGTCCGCACTTCCGCCGGCTCCGCGAGATCCGCGACTCCCTCGCCGACCGGTTCGAGGGCATCCACGAACTTTCCATGGGAATGTCGGCCGATTTCGAGGTCGCGGTGGAAGAAGGCGCTACGATGGTCCGCATCGGAACGGCGCTGTTCGGCGAGCGTACGCCGATGCCCCGGTAGGTCGGGACCCGTCCCGGCGACAGGCCGGGCCTGCCCCCGGCACAAGGAGGCGAACGTGCCAGGCGTGTGGAAGAAGACCCTCAGCTATCTGGGACTGGTCGAAGACGACGAGTACGACGACGAGCCGGAGCCCGACGTGAGCCACGGGCCGGACGTCTCGTCGGCCCCCCGGCGGTTCGGGCGGGCCGAGCCCGTGACGTTGCATCCCGCTCCGGACCTGGGGGCGACCGTCGTTCGCACCATCCCGCAGCCCCGTCCCTCCCCGGCCTCCACCATCCACAAGTCCGAGCCGAAGCGGTTCAACGAGGCCCGCGACCTCGGGGACAAGTTCCGCGAGGGGGTTCCCGTGATCATGAACCTCCAGGGGACCGAGGACGCCACGGCGCGCCGCCTGGTGGACTTCGCCTCGGGCCTGGTCTTCGGGCTCGGCGGCAAGATCGAGACCGTGGCGAACCGGGTCTACCTGCTGACCCCCGCGAACGTCGAGGTCTCCGCCGAGGAGCGGGAGCGCCTGCGGGAGGGCGGCTTCTACAACCAGTTCTAGTGGTCGGGCCGCCCCGCTCGGAAGGGACGCCGTGACCTGCCTCGCCGTCTCCGGCGGCGTGAGGATCGCCTGTCTGGTCCTGACCATCTACTGGCTCATCCTCATCGTGCGGATCCTGTCCTCGTGGTTCCCGCCGCCGCGCACGGGGCCGCTGCGCACGATCCTCCGGTTCTGCTACGACGTGACAGATCCGGTCCTGCGGCCGCTGCGCAACCTCATCCCGGCGCTTCGGGCCGGGTCCATGGCCATCGACTTCTCGCCCATCATCCTGTTCATCGTGATCGGCGTTCTCCAGCGTGCGATAGGCTGTGGCGGCTTCGGATTCTGAGGGGAAGGCAATGAGGAAGCGACGGGACTCCGAGGCCGGCGTGGAGTTCGGAGGAGACCTTGCGCGGCTCACGCCGGTCGACGTTCAGCAGCAGCAATTCCGCCGCTCGTTTCGCGGCTATGACGAGCAGGAGGTGGACGACTTCCTCGACCGGGTGACCGAGGCGCTGTCGGCCCTGGTCGAGGAGAAGCGGGCGCTCGAGGAGGGACGGGGCGGCGCGCTCGCTCCGTCCCCGGACGTGGGACAGGGTGCGGACGCGTCGCGGGCGGCCGACGAGATCAAGCGGAACGCCCGCGAGCAGGCCGACGCCATCGTCCGGGACGCCCAGGCCCGGGCCGGGGCGATCCGGCGCGACGCGGAGTCCCGGGCGGCGGCGAGCAGGGGCGAAGCGCCCGAGACCGGGGCCGGCGCCGCTGCCGGAACGGCCGGCCTGTCCGCGTTCGTGGCCCGCGAGCGAGAGTTCCTCCAGCGCCTGGCCGGCCTGGTCCAGGGCCACGCGGAAGGGGTCAAGGAGATGGTGCAGGCTGCCCGGCGGTCGCAGGCGCCCGCCCCGTCGGCCCCGGCCTCGTCGGCCCCAACCTCGTCGGCTCCCCCGACGCCACCCGAGCCAGCGATCCCCCCGGCGCCACCGGGTCCCCCGGCGCCCGGAGGCTTCGGCCTGCCGCCCGAGCCCGAGCGTCCCGCCTGGCAGTCGGAGGGGGGCCCGGCCATCGAGGCGGCCGCGCCGGAGCCGGAATCCCCCGGTTCCGCCGTGCTCCGAGTGCCGGAGGCCGACGCGGAAGGGGACCAGGAGAGGGGAGCGGCGATCGAGGCCGGCATCGCGGGACCGGGGGCCGCACCGGACGAGGCGCCTCGGAGCGCGACCGTGGATGCGCCCCGGCCCGCGCCGGTGGAGGCCTCGCCGCGATGGTCGCCGCCCGAGCCTCCGCGGCTTCCCGACCTCCCCGCCCCGCCCGGGGAGGCCTCCCTGCCGCACGTGGACGCCCGGCCCGTCGGGGACGCCCGGTCCGTCGAGCGACCGGTCCCCGTCCCGAGGGGCCCGGCCGCGCGCGGTGCACCGGAGGAAGACGAGCCGGAGGGCGAGCGGGAGGCCACGCTCCGCGAGCTGTTCTGGGGCGAAGACTAGTCTCGCTCAGACTAGCTCGAGCGACGCGGGATCCGCTCCACGCGCTCGTCGCAGCGTGATGCGCACGGCCGTCCCGTCGAGCGTCTCCTCGGTGTCGTACTCGGCGTCCGGGAGCGCGGTCGTCTCCAGCCTCACGGCGAGCGTCTCGCCCACCACGTGGTCGTGGTGCTCCTGGAGGGCACGGGCCACCTCTCCGCTCGCCTCGACGCCCAGCTCGATCCGATCGGTCACATGCAGGCCCGCGGCCTTCCTCGCGTCCTGGACCAGCCGGACGACCTCGCGGGCCAGGCCCTCGCGTCGCAGCTCGGGCGTGGCGTCGAGGTCCAGGGCCACGGTGAG
>WNGA01002455.1_pt1 | contig 28305 bp, 22 predicted proteins | sample 5400061 | NCBI WGS metagenome assembly WNGA01 (sample SAMN13153366, study PRJNA577476) | soil metagenome | isolation source: 100 cm soil or saprolite under grassland replicate 2 | place: USA:California | collected 2016-06-15
TCACCCCGGCGCGCAGGGCAACCTGGGCGTTGTGGACGGCACGCAGCATGAGCCGCCGATTATCCTCACCGAGGATGTCTTGCAACGCGCTCGAGCGGGCGCTGAAGACGAGGTGCACGTGGCAGTCGACGAGTCCGGGCAGAAGGGTGTACGCCGAGTAGTCCAGCCGTACGACATTCTCGCCCTGTGGCTCGGCCGACCGCCCCTCGTCGACGATCTCTCGAATCCGGCCGTCCTCTACCACGATCGTGACCGCGTCGCGGGGCGGAGCAGCGGTGCCGTCGATCAGGCGCCCGGCCCGGATCAGCGTCAGCACTCGTCACTCCTCCGATCCACAAGGCCGCAGGCTCGCGCGTCCCACTCGGCGCAGCCCGGCCTGGCGCCACGCCCCAGCATGACGCCGCCATTCTAGCGGACTCCGGCCTCACCCTTGCCGCTGAACGACGACCGGAGTCCCGTCGGAGAGCACGTCGAGCGCCGAGATCGCAACCTGTTCGCCGAGATTGAGGCCCTGCACGATCTCGATCTGGCGCCCATCGTTGATGCCCACCGTCACCTCGCGCTGCTGGACGCGGCTCTCGGGCGTTACGACGAACACCAGGCTCTTGCCTGAGCGATTGACCACCGCCTGGACCGGGACGAGCAGTGCCTGCTTCGCCGGGGTCTGGAGCGCGACCTGTGCGAACATGCCGTCGCGGAGGCGGTTGAGCGGATCGTTGGGATAGACGCGGACGGCGAAGGTCCGGCTGCGCGGGTCGGCGGTCGGGGCGATACTGGCGACCAAGCCGGGGGCTGGCTCGCCCGGGTACGCGGCGACCGCGATCTGGGCGGGCTGCCCGCGCGCGATCTGACCGATCCGCGCCTCCTCGACCTGCAGCACGATCTCGGTGTCTTTGGAGACCAGGCTGAAGATCGGGGTGTTCGGACCCACCGTCGCGCCCGAGCTGACGAAACGCTGCGCCACGATCGAATCGAAGGGCGAGCGAATAATCGCCTCGGCAAGGTTGACTTTAGTCGCCTCCAGCGACGCGGCCGCCTGATCGAGCTGCGCGGCCGCAATCTGGATGTCCTCGGCCGTGGGGCGCTGGCGCGACGCGAGCGAGGCCTGGGCCTGGTCGAGTGCTGCCACCGCCGTGCGGACGTCGAACGGGTTGGGATTCACGAGCCTGGCCAGGTTCGCCGCTGCCTGATTTACCGTCTCCTGAGCGTTACGCACGTCGAATTCGCTCGGGTTGCGCGCCGAATCCACTCTGGCCTGAGCGGCATCCAGACTGGCCTGGGATTGCTCCAGTAGAGCCTGAAGCCGCTCGACGTCCGCCTGGGCCTGCCCGAACCGCAATTCGAGCGTAGCCAGATCTGTGGTGCCCCCGAAGCGGGTCTTCTGGAGGTTCGCATCCGCCTGGCGGACGGCCTCCTCGGCCTGGGCGATCTCGAACGGCGTCGCGCCGTTGCGAGTTTTCTCGAGTTGGTTCTCAGCCTCCTGCACGGCTACACGCGCGGCGTTGCGCTGGGACACGAGCTGGTCGCGCTGTGACTCGCTGCACGACGCCCGCTGACTCGTGGTCGTCTCGGTTGTCTGGCCGGTCGTGATATTGCGCTGCACGCTGCGGGTGGTGGTGCTGCTACGACCGCAGGCGTCCAGGGCCTCGTCGGCGGCATTCAAATTGGCACGCGCGCGGGTAACGGCAAGCTCGGCCGCGCGCAAATCTTCGGGCCTCGGGCCCGCCCTGAGCTGGTCGAGACGACTGCGGGCCGCGTTCAACGCCGCGACCGCTGCCGCGATGTCTTCGGCCCGAGTGTTCGGGCCGCCGAGGCCGGCCTTGGCCTGGTCGAGCCGGAACTTCGCCTCCGTCATCGAGGCGTTCGAAGAGGCCAGTTGGGCTCGCAGCTGGTCCTGCTGAGAACGCGCCTGATCGACCGTGGCGTCCAGCCCAGCCAGGTCCTCAGACTTCGGGCCAGCCACGAGCGAATCGAGGCGCGACTTGGCCTGGCCAACCTGCGCCCGCGCGGCGGCGATCTCCTCGATGCGGGCCCCTGAACGAGCCTGGTCGAGACGGGCCTCAGCCGCCCGCACAGCGGCGGCGGCCGCGTCGATATCTTCCTGCTTGGACCCAGCCTGGACCTGCGCTAGCCGCGCCTGGGCAACGCTCACGGCCGCCTCGGCCTGCTGGACCTGGGCGTCCAATGAAGCCCGATCGAGCTCTGCCATCACTTCACCCTGGCGCAGCTCGTCGCCGATGTCAGCGTAGAGCTTCTCCACGCGACCGGTGATCTTCGGCACGACATTCACCTGGGCCCGCGACTGCACGTTGCCAGAGTAGACCAGTGTCGCGGCGATGCTGCCCTGAGTCACCAACGCCGCCGTGATCGGGATCGGGGCCGGGCCGAACTCCTTGCCCGTGGGCTTCGGCGTGGGCTGGCCGCCAAACGTGCAGCTAGCGAGCGCGATGACCAGGATCAGCGCGATGGCGCCGGCTCGGCGCCTCACCTCTCGCGCGCTCATCGACTCCCCCTGCTCCCCGCGATGGAGGTCTCGCCTGGCTGACAGGACCTGTGGGCCGACTACCGATCTTACCCGTGGCTGGGGCCGAAACGACCCCGAAATCATTTTGATAGCCCCGAACTGTTTGGGGCACGCGAAGGAGTCTACGCCCAACCTTACGTCGTGTCAAGGCGCTCACGTGTCATTGCTCCGTGAATTTGTCAGTCCGTAACTGCAACGTGATTTTGTCAGTGGGAGGCTGGTCCGTGATGCTGTCCGCCTATGAACAACGGCACAGAGGACACAGCCTGGCAGTCTGGTACAAGGGCCACTGGCTGCTGCGTACCCGCCCGTCAGACCAGGCCAAGCCCCTGCGAGCCCGCAAGCGGAAACCTGAGCGGCCCGAAGCGCCCACCCCACTCCCGACTGCGCCTGCAACTCCCACCACGCCGAAGCCAGCCGGCCCATGGCGGCCGCCCCCCACGCACCCCTGGAGGCGAGGATTCAAAGCCCCAGCACTGACAGAATCACGGAGCAGTTAGCAGCCCAGACTGACAGAATCGTGTTGCAGTTAGCCGCCTTTCGACTGACAAATTCACGTAGCTACGACACGACCCGCGATACTCGTTGACACTTCTCCGAGCCCGGGTGTAGACTCAAATGTGTCCGGGACAGCCGGGGCACGGGTGGACGTACTTGCATAGAACATCCACGGGAACGACCGCCGCGCCAAACGCCAGTGTGCACGTGCACACTGGCGTTTGTGCTTTCTAGCCCCATTTTCGCGACGGAGGAGCCGCATGCAGTCGAGCTTGATCGGCAAGATTCAGAAGGCCAACATGTACGCTCGCGAGCCGGAGCGCGTGACGTTCTCGGAATTCACGACGAAGTTCAGAGGCGAGCACGACTCGTACGAAGTCTCGTTCCGCGACGACAAGTGGAGCTGCGACTGCCACTTCTTTCCGACCTCCGGTATCTGCAGCCACGTCATGGCCCTCCAGAAGCTGATCGGCCCGATGCTGCCCACCGAAGCCCGGTACTGGCCCGTAAGCGAGTCGGTGCCCGTCAGCAGTGGGACGTGACCGCTTACCCTTAGAGCTCCCACAGGCCCCCGGGCGACGCCCGGGGGCCGTTGCGTGTCTCGGATGCCGCACCGCTTCAAAACGCTACTTCTGGCGCTCGCGCTGGACCTGGCCTTCGGCGAGCCACCGCCCGATCTCCATCCCGTAGTCTGGACCGGCCGAGCGGTGGCCTGGCTGCGGCGACAAGCTCCTCGCCATGGTATCGCATCGCAATTCGCGTACGGCGTCGGCCACGTGCTGATGGTCGCCGGCCTGGCATGGCTTGCCGGTCGGGCGACTTCCGGACTGGTTCGGCGTTCGCCTCCAGCCGCCGCCTTCGTGGCCGAGGCCGGTCTGCTGAAGACCACGTTCAGCCTCCGAGGCCTCATCCAGGCAGCCTGTCGCGTTCAGGCCGATCTGGACGCCGGCGACCTGGCCGCGGCGCGGGTGGACGCGCACGCTCTGGTGGGTAGGGAGACAGCGGCCCTAGAAGCGCCGCTGCTGGCCAGCGCAGCCGTCGAGTCTGTCGCCGAGAACGCCAGCGACAGCGTCCTGGCGCCGCTTCTGTACTATGTCCTGGGCGGCCTGCCAGCCGCGCTCGCCTACCGCGCCGTAAACACCATGGACGCGATGATCGGCTATCGCGAACAGTACGAGTACACAGGCAAGGCCGCGGCCTGGGCCGACGACCTGCTCAACTTCGCGCCCGCCAGACTCATGGCCGGCCTGATTGTGGTCGGCGCCGCCCTCGCTGGCGGCAGCCCGGCCGGCGCTTTCCAGACGCTCTGCCGCGACGGGGGCAAGACCGCGAGTCCCAACGCGGGCTGGCCGATGAGCGCCATGGCCGGCGCACTCGGCGTAAGACTCGAAAAGCGGGGCAGCTATCGCCTCGGCTGGCCGCTCCCGCCCACCGATACGGCAGCCATCGACCATGCCGCTCAGGTGCTGATCGCGTCGACGATCGCTTCGCAGTTGATCTTGTACGGACTCGCCCGCTGGTGGGCAGGGACGGATCGAGAGCGCTTCGGCCGAAGCCAGTGAGCCGGTCAATCACGCACCAGCATCGATTCGAGCGCGTCGACGGCCAGGCTATCCTGCTCGTCCACGCCCCGGCACGCGGGCGGCGCCTGCTCGCGACGCTCGCGGCTCGTCGGCCACTCTTCGTGTGCACCATGGCACATACCGCGACCGCCGAGATCGATGGCCTGTCCGCTGCTGGCGCAACGCCCGAGCTCAGGCGCCTCACCGCGGCCGCGGACGCCGAAGCGCTGCATTACGGGCGCCCACTCTGCATGGACGGAGTGCCGTCTAATCCAGAGGGCGCGCCCGGCCCGGTCATCATCACTATCGCCGCGCTACAGTTGGCGGGTATTCCGATCGAGTTGATCGACGCCGGCCTGCGGGTCAAACCCGCGGCGCCTGCCCGGGTCCTCTCCGACGGCTGGGGCGACTCGATTCTGACCGGGCGAGCGGTGCCCCACGCAGCCGAGCTCCTCGAAGCGGGACGAGCGCTCGGCGCGGAATTGGCCGATCGAGCTGACTACTTGCTCCTGGCGGAGAGTGTGCCGGCTGGAACGACGACGGCCCTGGCGGTCTTGTGCGGGCTCGGCCTCGACGCGTGGGGCAAAGTATCGAGCAGTATGCCCGGCAACGCCCACCAGCTCAAAAATCGGATCGCCAGGCAAGCGCTCGAGGCAGCCGGGCTCGGCCGGTTGCCCAGAACCGGGCCGAGTCGAGGAAGGTCACCTGATCCGCTGGCGGTCGTGGCCGCGGTCGGCGATCCGATGCAGCCGGTTGTGGCAGGCCTGACTCTGGGGGCGCTGCCACGGGCACCGGTCCTGCTGGCAGGCGGCAGCCAGATGGTGGCGGTGGTGGCCCTGGCGGCGGCGCTGGCCGAACGCGAAGGCTGTCCGCTCGACTTCGACCGGCTGGCCATAGCGACCACGAGGTGGGTGGCGACCGACCCGACTGCGGACCTGGCCGGGCTGGCGGGCCAGGTCGGCGACGTCCCGATCCTGGCCAGCGACCTGTCGTTCGCCGCCTCGCGCCATGCGCCTCTTCGCCGCTACGAGGAATACCTGGTCAAAGAGGGCGTGGGAGCCGGCGGCGCGGCGATCGCGGCGGCCCTGTTGGGAGTCGCTCCCGAGCGGCTCCTGGCCCAGATCGAATCGGTCTACGAGACGCTGCGCTGAGACCGTGCGACCCTCGGCGGCGGTATTGTCATCCTGAGGACTCACGGGCCTTCGGCCCGCCGCGAGCGGATGAAACCATCCTCACCCCCCGCCCCTCTCCCTGCCGCGGGAGAGGGGAGCTTGCCAGGCGAGGCTCGCGCTGCGGCGGGCACCCCTCACCCCCCGCCCCTCTCCCTGCCGCGGGTCAGGATGACAATGGAGACATGGCTGATAAAATCGTTTCCCGATAAGACCGGCTCGGAGGGGAGATGGCGGTCCGGCCGATCCTCGTGCTCGGCAATCCCGTTCTGCGTAACAAAGCCAGGAAAATCTCGCGCTTTGATCAGTCGCTTGAAAGACTCGTCCAGGACATGATCGAGACTATGCGTGAGGCGCCAGGCGTCGGCCTGGCGGCCCCGCAGATCGGCGTGCCGCTCCAGGTAGCGGTCGTCGAGGCGGAGAAGGACCAGGTGCACGTCCTGGTTAATCCCGAGATCCTCAAGATCGACGGCGAGTGGGAGCCAGATGAGGGCTGCTTGTCCGTGCCGGGCTATTGGGCGAAGATCAAGCGCGGCGCCAGAGTGACGGTCAAGGCCCGAGACGCCAAGGGACGGGAGCTGCGTGTGACCGGCGAAGGGCTGCTCGGCCAGGCTCTCCAGCACGAGATCGACCACCTCCACGGCCTGCTTTACCTCGACCGACTCGAAAGCCTCGACGAGCTGCATCGCTCCAGCCCCGAGCGCGAGCGGCACGACCATACGGAGCCGAAAGTCGATTGACCGGAGACCCGTTCGCCTGACAGCAGTCGCTCGTGCGGTCGTCCTGATCGCGCTTGGCGCCGCGGCCTGCGGGGCTCCAGGGGCGATCGAGTCTTCGACGCCGGCCACACAAGCCACGTCGCCCACACAGGCCAGCGAGACGCCAGTCTCCTCACCGGCAGCCGCGCCAGGCACCCTCACTCCGGCCGAGCCGGTCGTGGCCGAGCCGAGCATCAGGATCCCCATCACCGAGCCGGCTACGCTCGATCCTGCCATCGCGGCCGATATGGTCTCAATCGACCTGATCGGCCAGTTGTTCGAGGGGCTTCTGGGCTGGGACGAGAAAGGCGAGCCGGTCCCACTCGGCGCCGAGAGCTGGGACGTCTCTGCCGACGGACTGGTCTACACGTTCAAACTGCGCCCCGGCGTGGCGTGGTCGGATGGTAGGCCGGTGGTCGCCCATGACTACGAGTGGGCCTGGAAGCGGGTTGTCGACCCGAAGACCGGCTCGGACTACGCCAGCATGCTTTACCCGGTCAAGAATGCCGCCAGGATCCATCGCGAGGGACTCGACGTCGGGCAGCTCGGCGTGACCTCGCCAGACGATCAGACGCTTGTCGTCACCCTCGAGCAGCAAGCCGCCTTCTTCACCAGGCTGGTGAGCAGTTGGACGCTAGTGCCCGTCCGACAGGACGTGGTCGAAAAGCGGGGCTACACGTGGACTGACCCGGGCCAGGTCGTGACCAACGGCCCATTCCTCCTCAAGGAGTGGCAGCCGGGCGCGCAACTTGTCCTCGAACGAAACGGCCGCTACTGGGGCGACAAGCCAGCCCTCGGCTGGGCCGTCTATCGAATCTTTCCCGAGGGCGCCGACGATCGAGTCTTTGCGGCCTACCAGGCGGGCGAGCTCGATGCGTTCGGCTCGGGAGCGGTCTTCGAAGTCCCAGACGCTCAGCTCGAACGGGTCCTCGCTGACCCAAAGCTCTCCCAGGAGGTCAAGACGTTCGCCCACTCGGCGACGATGTTCATCGTGGCCAATCACCGTCGCGAGCACCTGCGTGACCCGCGGGTGCGGATCGCGCTTGGCCAGGCCATCGAGCGCCAACAGCTGCTAGGCGACGTGCTGCGGCGGGTCGGCGTACCGGCATTCGGGCTGCAGCCGGAAGGGATCACCGGACGCCAGCCGGACCTGTGGCCGATGGAAGACCTGGCCGAGGCGCAGAAGAACCTGGCCGCGGCCGGCTTTCCCGACGGCAAGGGCTTCCCAGAGATCACCTTCACCTACGACGCCGATCCCCAATGGGACCTACTGGCCAGCTATCTTCAGCGGCGATTCAAGGACGGCCTGGGCATTACGCTGAGGCCGCAGCCCATGGATGGCGCGGCCTTCCTTACGTGGCGTGGCAGCGATGACTGGAAGAGTGACGGTGATCTCTGCCGCGGCGGCTGGATCTCAGATTACGAGGACCCGCACGACTGGTACAACCTGCTGTGGGATAGTCGTGAGGATGCCGTCCTCTTCGGCACGGGGTGGCAAAACGAGGAGTTCGATAAACTGGTCCGCCAGGCCAAGGGTGAGCTCGATCGGCCAAAGCGCCTCCAGCTGTACGAGCGAGCCGAGCGAGTCCTTGCCGCCGAGTACCCGAGCATACCCCTCTTCCACTACCGCCTGCGGACGCTCGTCAAGCCATACGTCCAGCACTTCGAGCCGCAGCGAGTGCTGGGACTGGTCCCGCTCAAAAGGACCAGGCTCGAACGCCCGCGCGCGGCCAGTTAGCGAGCGGCCGCCATTTGGCGTCGGTGAGGAGCCCCGTCCGTCGGCGCCGCGGCCGGGCGCATCGGCAAAGTGAACCAAAACGTCGCGCCCCGATCAGGTGCGCTCTTCAGGCCGACCTGGCCACCGTGAAGCTCCACCAGGTGCTTCACGATCGACAGACCGAGCCCACTGCCGCGATGAGCTGAGATGGCCGCCGCGCCACGATAAAACTTCTCCCAGACGCGGGCCTGCTCTGCGCGTGCGATCCCTGGACCGCGATCGGAGACCTCCACCCGCAGGGACTCCCTCCGACGGCCCGCGCGCACCACGATCGGCCCATCGGGCGCGTATCGCAGCGCGTTGGCGAGCAGGTTCCCGATGACCTGCGCCAGGCGATCCGGATCTACGCTGGCCACGAGATTGTCTGGGATCTCAGACCTGATCCGGGCACCGTCCGGTTGATGCCCGAATGTCTCCACCAGGCGAGTCAGAAGCGGCGTGATGGCGACTCGGCGTCGCCGGAGCTGCAGCTTGCCCTGCTCGATCCGAGAGAAGTCGAGCAGGTCGTCTACCAAGCGGACCATGGTGCGCGAGCCGGCGTGGATCTCGGCGGCCATCTCGGCCATCTCCTCGGAAGACAAGCGGGACGCGCGGTGCATCAACAACTCGGAGTAGCCGTGAATCAGGCTGAGCGGCGTCCGCAGCTCGTGCGAGACCGTGTTCAGGAACTCGGCCTTGAGCCGGTCCAGCTCACGCAGCGCCTCAACCGTTGACGCTTGCTCGAACAGCCGAGCGTTCTGGATGGCGATGGCCGCCTGATCGGCAAACAGACCGAGCAGGCGCTGGTCTTGCTCTGAAAAGCCCGGGGCACTCGCCTCGCGACCCATGGTTATGACGCCGATGAGTCGATCGCGGTACAGGAGCGGCTCGGCCAGGGCCGCCCCAATGCCCGACCGCTCTCGGAAAACCGGATTCGCAAGTGGCCGCGTGCCATAGTCATTAGCGATCACGCCCATGCGTCGTTCGGCGGCCGCGCCCGTCACGCCCTCGCCGAGCTTCACCTGCACCATCCCCGTCCACACGTCGATGCCGTGCCAGGCTCTGGGAAGCAGGACCTGGCCCTCCTCATCCCAGAGGTAGACGATGCCTAGCAGCGCCCTGACCAGCACCGCCGCGCGCTGGATGATCAGGTCCAGCAGCTCAGACAGATCAAGCTCACGGGTGATCTCGGAGGTCACGTCACGGACCGCCTCCAGCTCGAGGCGCCGCTCTTGCTCCTGTTGGAACGCTCGTGCGTTCTCGATGGCGATAGCCGCCTGGTCGGCGAACACTCGCAGTAGATCAACCTCCTCCGATGTGAACGGGCTGACCGTGTCGCGGTACACGACCAGCGCACCCAGCACGCGGCTGCCGGCCAGCAGCGGGACAGATAGGACTGCGTGGTAGCCTTCAGCCTCGATGGCCGCGCGCGTGCTGGGGGTCAAGTCGAACTGGGGATCGGTGAGCACGTCGGCTGTCCAGATGGGTCGCCGCTCGGCGATCGAGGTCGGAGTGGTCCCATCGCGCCCGTGGCGCGGCCGCATGCGCTCCGGAAAGCTGTCGCTCAATCCACGCCGCGCAACGAACTCGATCACCGATTCGTCGCCGCGCGACTCGACGACCGCCAGCGCCGAACGCCGTGTCCCGAGCAACCGGCAGGCCTGGTCCACGATCAAGTCCAGCACGGCTTGCAGGTCGAGGGAGCCGGTGATCGCCCGTCCGACCTCGGCCATCGCCATCGCCTCGGCAGCCCGGCGCTCCGCGGTCGCGAACAAGCGCGCGTTTTCGACGGCGATCGCCGCCTGGTCAGCGAACGCCTCCAGCAGCCCGACATCCGACTCGTTGAACAATCGGCCGTGCTTGGCGAGCACGATCAGCGCTCCAAGTACCTGGTCGCGACCGCGCAGCGGCACGCCCAGCCAGGACCGTAGCCCCTCCGCGCTGGCCTGGACCCGACGATCCGGCGGGGCTCGCGGATCGTTCAGGACATCTGGGATGACGATCGGGCGGTTCTCGATCACCACCCGCCCGCTCAGGCTGCTGTCGACCCGCATCCGCTCGCGGACCATGACTGGCTGCCGGCCGTAGATCGCGGCCCGCACCAGTTCGTCGCCATCCAGCAGCCGCAGCCCTGCCCCGTCGGCCCCGATTAGCCGCGCTGCCTCCTCGGTGATGCGTGAGAGGATCTGCTCGAGCTGCGGCCCAAGCGCCAGTCGCTTGTTCACGTCGAGAACGGTGGCCAGCTCCCTCGCCTGCCGACGCGCATCCTGATACAAGCGAGCGTTCTGGACCGCCACCGCCACTTGCGCGCCCAGGGTCTGGAGCAGCTGAACGTCGCTCTCGTCAAATGCTCGCTCGCGCGGACTCAGCGCCACCACGACGCCCATTGGACGCTCCTGATGAAAGAGCGGCACGAAAAGGCCGCTTTCCGACCGCGGAGTGTGCGGCAGGCGGTCCAGCCACAAGGGGTGCTGCCGCACACTGTCGGCCACCAACGGCTGGCCAGACCGAAGCACCAGGCCAGCTATGCTGCCCTCAAGCGGCAACTCGTGAGCGTCGGCCACTTCATCCGCGGGTACTCGCGCTCCAAGGCGAAATATGCCCTCGTCCGGTTCGTAGAGCCAGAGCGTGACGTCCGCCACGCCCAGCAGACGTGACGTTGCCTGGACCGCGGCACCCATCAGGGCCGGCAGCTCGAGGTTACCGGTCACCAGCCGGCTGATCTCGGACAAGGCGGCCAGTCGATCGTAGGCGCGGGCATTGGCCAGCGCGGCGGCCGCCTGGGCAGCGACGGCCTCGACCAGCTCCAGGTCGGCCGGGCCGATCACGCGGCTCTCGGGAAAGAGCAGCGTCATGATCGCGTACCGATGCTCGCCAACCAACAGCGGCACGCCCAGGTAGGTCCGCAGGCCGTGCTCGGTGGTCACCGCGCGGTTGTGCCAGCGCGGGTCAGCAGCGACGTCGGGCGTCTGGAAGATCCGGCCGTCGGCCAGCACGGCCTGGTTAAGGTTGCACAGGCTCGCTGGGCGCCGCAGCCCGATCTCGGCCTCGCTGGTCAGTGGTCCGGCGGTGGCCACGACGACCAGGTCGCCGGTCTGGCGCTCGAGCATCCACAATCGCGCGTAGGGCGAGTGGAGCAAGCGGGCCATGGCCTCCGTCACGTGCTGGAGGATCGCGCGCTCGTCCAGCCCGAGCATGACCAGCCGACTGATCTCCGCAAGCGCCTGCAGGCCGCGCGCAGAGTCCCCGTTCGCCGTGCCTGGCACGCCGGCTTCGCCGGGCGACGGATCACTCTCGGTTACGGACAATGTCACTCATCCGGGGCACCGTTGCATCAACTCTATTGCTGCCCCGGCAAGTATAACGACCCCCAAGTGACCGACGTGCCGGAGGGCACCGGAAACCGTGTATAAATCGAACGAATGCGCAATCGTTGGCGCCTGATCATTATCGCCATCCTGACGCTCCTGGCCGGCCCGGCGGTCTGGCCCCAGCGCCCAGGTAACTACATTCCGGGTGGCGACGCGTTGCCCGGCAGCCTGGGCATCCACATCCAGTTGGGCAACTTCCGCTTCGACCGCCAGGGCGCCACACTCGGGCTCGACCTGCAGGGCGGCACACATCTGGTGCTTCAGGCCGACATGAGCAAGGCGCCCGGCCAGGACGCCGAGAGCGTCCTCAAGGGCGTCATCCAGGTCCTCGAGCGGCGCGTAAACGCCTACGGTGTGGCTGAGCCGCTCATTCAGGCTCAGGGGCAAGATCGAGTCATCGTGGAGCTGCCGGGTGTCAAGGACATCGAAGAGGCCAAGAAGCTGATCGGCCAAACCGCCCAGCTCGACTTCCGCGAGCGCGATCCTGCCAGCGGCGAATGGCGGATCGCCACTGCGATCGGGCTGGACGGCGAAGAGAAGGAGTTGACCGGGAAGTATTTTCGGCCGAACGCCCAGGTCGTCTTCGACTCGCGGACCAACCAGCCGCAGGTCGCCTTCGAGTTCGATGACGAGGGCTCGGCCCTATTCGAGCAGATCACCCGCCGGTTGATTCAGAGGCCGCTGGGGATCTTCCTCGACAACATTCAGATCTCGGCGCCAACGGTTCAGGCCGTCATCAGCCGCAACGGCGTGATCACCGGTCTGAGGTTGAATGAGGCCAGGACGCTGGCCATTCAGCTCAACGCCGGCGCGGTCCCGGTCCCCATCTCGATCATCGAGGAGCGGACGGTCGATGCGACGCTCGGAAGCGACTCGGTCCGCAAGAGCATTGTGGCTGGCGAGATCGCGCTGCTGGTGGTCGCTCTCTTCATGGTCCTCTACTACCGCCTGCCGGGCCTGCTGGCGACAGCCGCGCTGCTGATCTACACGGTGCTGACCCTGGCCGTGTTCAAGCTGATTCCGGTCACGCTGACGCTGGCTGGTATCGCCGGCTTCATCCTGTCAATCGGTATGGCGGTGGACGCCAACATCCTCATCTTCGAGCGACTGCGCGAGGAGCTGCGCTGGGGAAAGAGCCTAGGGGCGGCGATTCAGGCCGGCTTCGACCGAGCCTGGAGCAGTATTCGTGACTCCAACACGTCCACGTTGATCACGTGCGTGTTGCTGTACTGGTTCGGACAGAACTTTGGCGCAAGCCTGATCATGGGCTTCGCCTTCACACTTGCGATCGGCGTGCTGATCAGCCTGTTTAGCGCGATCTTCGTCACACGAAGCTTGCTTCAGGCCATCATCGGCAGTAGCTGGACGCTCAACCCGGCCCTCTTCGGGATGGCCATCCCCGACCCTCGGCTGGCGCGTGGCCCGGCGGGCCGGTTGCGGATCGAGGAGCGCGGCACGGGGGCGCTCGGAGGGGCCGGGTCGTGACGCTCGATTTCACCGCCCGCCGCTGGTGGTTCTACGCGCTGTCTTTGCTGCTCATCGTACCCGGTTTCATCTCGCTGGTCCTACCCGGCGGCCTGCGGCCCGGCATCGACTTCACCAGCGGCACCATCATGACCCTGCGGTTCGATCGGCCGGTCGAACAGGGCCAGTTGAGGCAAGCCTTCGCCGAACTGAACCATCCGGAAGCCATCGTCCAGCGCTCAGACGAGGGCACCTTCGTGGTCCGCACGCTGCCGTTCGAGCAGGCGATCACCGAGAGCGTCGAGCGGCAGGCTCAGACCGAGCGTCAAATCGTCGTCGGCGGCCTCACCGATCGCTTCGGGTCGGTCGAGGTGTTAGGCTTGGACCACGTCTCGCCAATCATCGCCTCCGAGATCGTTCGGTACGCGCTCCTGGCCGTGGTGGCTGCCTGCGGCGGGATTCTGTTGTACCTCTGGTGGGCGTTCCGCAAGGTGCCGCACCCGCTGCGTTACGGGACCTGCGCGGTGGCCGCCCTCATTCACGATGCCCTGCTCGTGCTGGGCGTCTTCTCGATTCTCGGGCGTGTGTTTGGCATCGAGATCGACGCCATGTTCATCACCGCCATCCTGACGGTCATCGGATTCTCGGTCCATGACACGATCGTGGTGTTCGACCGGATCCGCGAAAACATCGTCCGCCACGCCGGCGAGCCGTTCTCCGACGTGGTCAACCACAGCCTGGCTCAGACCCTCGGCCGCTCGCTGAATACGTCGATCACGGTGCTATTAACCCTCGTGACGCTTCGCCTGTTCGGTGGCATCACGATCCACAATTTCGTACTGGCGCTGCTGATCGGCATCACGTCTGGGACGTACAGCTCGATCTTCAACGCCAGCCTGCTGCTGGACTCGTGGGAGCGCGGCGAGCTCGCAGACCTCGGGCGCCGCCTGGTGGGCCGGCGCCCAGTGCCGGCGGCGGCGTAGGGCGCCTTGGCCCCACCCCTCGCCCCTCCCCCAAGTCTGGGGGAGGGGGTGAGATGAGGGTTACAACAAATCCTGCCGCTCGGGATCTAGGCCGAGCCTGTCGACCAGCTTCTTGACGTCCTGGACGCGGTCGCGCGGGCAGACGAGCACTGCGTCCGGCGTCTCGACCACGATCATGTTTTCCAGGCCGACGGTCGCGACCGGTCGTGAGGTCGCGAAGACCAGGCTGTCGCGAGTCCCGAGCCCCAGGTGGGTTCCCCGAACCACGTTACCCGCCTGATCGTGAGGCAAGATGTCGAGCAGCTCGCCCCAGCTGCCGATGTCGCTCCACCGAAATCTGGCCGGGATGACCGCCACGCGGTCCGATCGCTCCATGATCCCCACGTCGATCGTCTCCTGGGGCACACGCGGATAGATCTCCGCCATCGCCCGCTCACGATCCGGACCGTCGATGCTCGGTACGATCTGGGCAGTCCGCTCCCGAATCGCGGGCTGGAGACGGGCGAACTCATCCAGGATGACGTCCACCCGCCACACAAACACGCCCGGATTCCAGAAGTGCCGCCCGGAGGCGACGAAGCGGCGGGCGCGCTCCAGCTCTGGCTTTTCCACGAAGCGCTTCACCTTCCGCACGGCGTACTCGCCGACCTGGCACAGCGTCTCGCCAGCCTCGATATAGCCGAGCTGGGAAGATGGAAAGGCGGGCGGGATCCCCATCAGGACCAGGTGGCAAGTCGAGTCGGCCGCGCAGAAGGCCGCGCTCAAGGTACGACGAAACTCGTCGCCGTCGTCGATGAAAGCGTCAGAATGAACCGAGGCCATGACCGCGTTCGGATCACGGCCCTGGATCGTGGCCGCTGCCAGCGCCAGGCTGCCAGCCGTCCCGCGGCGCGTCGGCTCGACCAGGACGTTGGCGGCTGGAAGCTGGGGGAGCTGTTTTCGAATCCCGTGGCCGTGCGAGCTTTCGGTCATCACCAGGATGCGCTCGGGTGGGACCAGGGGCAGGACGCGGTCGACCGTGTTCTGGAGCAGCGAGCGATCGCCCGCCAGCGTCAGGAGCTGTTTGGGTCGGTGGGAGCGGCTGAGCGGCCAGAGTCTGGTGCCGCTGCCGCCAGCAAGAATGACGACGAAGGTCTGTGGCTCGTCCACCGCCACACCTCGTTCAACGTCGAACGCCGCATGCTACCACACGGCATCCGGGATCAGACGCGAGGGGTGGCAACTTCGCGAAGCTCGAGCAGGCCCTGAGCCGGGCGGCGCGACCTGGCGGCGGCCACGAACTCGCGGAACAGCGGGTGCGGGCGATTGGGCCGCGATTTGAGCTCCGGATGGAACTGCGTCCCCAGCATCCAAGGGTGATTGGCGACCTCGGCGATCTCGACCAGCCGACCGTCCGGCGACAGGCCGCTCAGGACCAGGCCAGCCCGCGTCAACGGGTCGCGGAAGTCGTTATTGAACTCGAAGCGGTGGCGGTGACGCTCGAACACGATTGACTGCCCGTACGCCGCCTCGGCCAACGTGCCAGGCGCAAGCTGACAGGTATACACGCCCAGCCGCATCGTGCCGCCCTTGTCCGCGATGTCCTTCTGCTCGGGCAGCAGGTCGATCACCGGGAATCGGGTGAACAGGTCGAACTCGGTGCTGTTGGGCTCGTCAGAGTCCAACGCGTAGCGGGCGAACTCGATCACCATGACTTGCATGCCGAGGCAGAGCCCCAGGTAGGGAACGCCCCTTTCGCGCGCGAAACGTGCGGCCCGGATCATGCCCTCGACACCGCGATGTCCGAACCCGCCTGGCACCACGATGCCGTCCAAACCTCCCAGCAGCCGGTCCGGGTCGCCCTCCTCGAGCAAGGAAGAGTCGATCCACTCGATGCGCAGCCGCAGGTTGTGGAGCCAGCCGGCGTGGTTGAGCGCCTCACGGACGCTGATGTAGGCGTCCTCCAACTCGACGTACTTTCCCACTACGCCGACTGAGACCTCCTGGCTGACCGTCTTGGCCCGCGTAACTAGGTCCCTCCACTCGTCCAGCTCAGGCTCGCCAGCCGCCAGGTTCAGGCGCTCGACAACGAAATCGCCCAGTCCAGCCTTCTCAAGGATCAGCGGTACTTCGTAGATCGTCTCTGCCGTCTCCAGCGGCACCACGGCCCGCCGCTCGACGTCGCAGAACAGTGCGACCTTGTCTTTCAGGTCATCCGGGACGGGGTGATCGGATCGCGCCACGATCACGTCGGGGTGGATCCCGATGCTCCGAAGCTCCTTGACGCTGTGCTGGGTGGGCTTCGTCTTCAGCTCTCTGGTCGGCCCGACGAATGGGAGCAGAGTGACGTGGATGTACAGCGTCTCGTCGCGGTCCAACTCGCGGTGCATCTGGCGAATCGCCTCGAGGAACGGAAGACACTCGATGTCGCCGACCGTGCCCCCGACCTCGACGATTACGACCTGGGCGCCGGTCTGTTTGGCCACCCGCGTGATTCGGTCCTTGATCTCATTGGTGATGTGAGGCACCACCTGGATGGTGCCGCCCAGGAAGTCGCCCCGCCGCTCGCGGCCAATGACGCCCGAGTAGATACCGCCACTGGTGACGTTGCTGGCCCGAGTCAGGCTCACGTCAATGAACCGTTCGTAATGGCCAAGGTCTAAGTCGGTCTCGGCGCCGTCGTCGGTCACGAACACCTCACCATGCTGGTACGGACTCATCGTGCCCGGGTCGACGTTGATATATGGGTCCAGTTTCAAAATCGAGACGGCCACGCCGCGGCTCTTGAGCAAGCGCCCCAGTGAGGCGACCGTGATCCCTTTGCCGACCGACGACACGACCCCACCGCTGACGAAGATGTACTTGGCCACTACCACTCCTCCCGCGCGCGATTAAACCTGAAACCGGCGCCCCTGGCGGGAGCGCCGGTTTCGTTGCTAGAGACGATGCTTTGGGGGAGGTTTCGGTACGACTGACTACAGCCCACCTCAGCCCTCACGGGCTATCACCTCGTCCCTGCACACCCAGATGATACGCCCGCGGCCCGAGACGTGACAAGAGGCGACGTCACCCCAAGCCTCTGTCCGTGCCGCGGCCCTCACCCCCCAACCCCCTCTCCCTGCCGCGGGAGAGGGGGCGGACCAAACGTAAAGGGCACGTAGCGGAATTCCGGCTCGTCCGACCAGAGGAGATGGTTGTGAGCGGTCCGGATCTGGCCGGTCACAACCGGGCAGTGTAGCTCCAGCCGGGCCAGCTCCGCCGCCATATCCTGGGCCGCAACGGCTAGCTCGGTTCGTTGCCCCTGCTGGGCGATCAGGCAGTCATCGTGGTGCAGCACGGCGCAGAAGACGACGGGCTCACCCGCCCGCGTGAGAGACTCGGCCGTACGGCGGAAGCCGGTGCCGAGGTTGCCGCCCGGTTCGTTGAGGATGTAGATCCGGTCGGCGCGCAGCCCCGACCTCTCGAGCCTCTGGCGGACCTGAATTCGGATCAACTCGTGGTTGACGCGCGGATCAACGCAGACCTGGACCAGTGCTACGGCCATTCGCGGGTCTCAGAGGCCGTGCCCCTCTAGGCAGACGCGCCGGGCGCCGAGACACCCCCAGGCCGAGCGCGCGCCGGCGGACGGCTGGGGCCGTCGCTGTCGTCCATCGCCGCTCCTGCCAGACTCACCAGGGGGCGCAAGAGGGCGGTGAACTCCATCGGCAGTACGAATTTGGTTGCTGGACTGCTGCCCAGGGCGCGCAGCGCGTCCAGGTACTGCAGGCTCATCGTCTTGCTGTCGACCGTCTTGGCGACGGAAAAGACCTTGTCGAGCGCCAGGGCAAATCCCTCCGCCCGCAAGATAGCGGACTGGCGCGCGCCCTCAGCCTCGAGAATCGCGGCCTGTTTCTGTCCCGTGGCCACCATCACGGCGGCCTCCCGCTTGCCGTCGGCCTCTAGGACCACGGCGCGCCGATTCCGTTCGGCCGACATCTGGCGGTTCATCGCCTCCTGGATGTCGCGCGGCGGATTGATCTCGCGGATCTCCACTGTCGTGACCTTGACCCCCCATCGCTCGGTCACCTCGTCCAGCTTTTCCCGCAGCAGCAGGTTGATCTGCTCGCGCTTGGCCAGGACATCGTCCAGCGAGATGTCGCCGATCACGGCCCGCAGGGTCGTCGTGGCGATCCCCTGAGCGGCGCCGACATAGTTCTGCACCTGGACAACGCTGCTGACTGCATTCACCACGTACATGTAGATCAGAAAGTCCACCGCCACCGGCGCGTTGTCGCGGGTGATACAGGTCTGGTGGGGAACTTCGATGAATTGCTCTCGCAGATCGACTCGCACGGGCTGGTCGATGACGGGTATCAAGACCACCAGGCCTGGGCCCTTGGCGCCCAGGACGCGCCCGAGGCGAAAGACCACGAGACGCTGGTACTCGCGCACGACTCTGATGCTGGCCCTCACCAGCAAGACAAACGTGGCGACCAACAGGACGCCGATGCCCACTCCGACCAGCGCTCCAATGTCCACTGCCGGTTCCTTTCTGCCCTAATTGGCGGGCGCCGCCTGTCCCGGTCCCGCCTCCCCGGCGGCCGCGGGGGCGACCCGCCGCACGCGCAGCTTCAAACCCTCCCGGGCGACCACCTCCACGGCCTCACCCGGTCCGATAGTGTCTCCCTCTGCTACCGCCGACCACTGCTCGTTGCGCACCAGCACCGTCCCCTCGGGCTTTAGCGGGGAGGTCACCACACCCATCGCGCCGGCAAGGCTCAGGAGGTGGTCGGCCACGGGCATCTGCCGCGCTCGCAGGCCGGCCCTGAGAGCGATCAGGAAGAATGCAGCCAGCAAGCCGCTCGCCGCCACGAGCAGCCAGCGGTTGACTTCGACGGTCGCGAAGACGGGCGCCACTGGAGTTAGCGGCGCAAACAACAGCAGGCCACCCAGGATGAAGGCCGCAACGCCACCGGCCCCCACGACGCCATGGGATGGCAGCTTTAGCTCGAGCATAAACAGGAGTAGCGACAGGCCCAGCAGGGCAGCCGCTCCCCAGTTGGTGGGCAAATTGCCCAGCGCCACGAAGGCGATCACAAGAGAGATGGCACCGGTTATGCCAGGGAAGAACGCCCCGGGATGGTAGAGCTCGGCGATGATTCCGATCGAGCCCAGGCTCAAGAGCAGCAGAGCGATGTTCGGATCGGCAATGACGTGCAGGGCCGCCTCGGCGGGGTTGAGTGGATAACGCTGGATACTGGCGGCCGCTAAAGACGGGAGCACCCGCTCGCCGGACGCGGTTATTACCCGACGACCCGCCAGTTGGCGGAGCAGCTCGTCCAGGTCACGTGCGACGAGGTCGACGACGCCATCCTGCAGGGCTTCCTGCTCGGTAAGAGCGACGCTGGCGCGCACGGCCTGCTCGGCCCAGTCGGCGTTATGCCTCTTTGTCGTCGCCAGCATCCGAGCGTAGGCGGCAGCGTAATTGGTGGCCTTGTCAGCCGTCGCCTGATCCGTCTGTCCGCCTCCCAGGCTAACCGGGTGGGCCGCGCCAATGACCGTGCCGGGGGCCATCGCCACGACATCGGTCGCCATGGCGATGAAGACGCCCGCCGAGCCGGCACGGGCGCCGGTCGGTGTGACGTACACCACGGTAGGGACCGTCGCCGCGAGCAGCTTCTGGGTCATCGTCTCCATAGCGGAGGCAAGTCCACCAGGGGTGTTCATCTCGATGACCAGCAGGTCAGCCCGCGCCGCCTCTGCCTGGCCGAGCACGCGGGCCAGGTACTGGGCGTTGATCGGGTCGATCACGCCGTCGACTTCGGCGACGACCACCACCGGCTCCGCCGCCCGACTCTCGACGGCCAGACCCCACAGGGCCAGCCCCAGAACAAACGACCTGAGTGACGGCCCCATCCTTCACCCGCACACGGCCCCCACCCCCTCGCCCCGTCCCCCAGGCTTGGGGGAGGGGTTGGGATAAGGGCGTTCACCCAAGGCCCAGGTGCGACTCTGGCCTACCAGGCATCCTCATCGGATAGGCAGTCGTGCCAGCCGCACCCCTGAGGCCCATTGTACAGCCGGCACGTCCAGTAGGGGCGAAGCATTCGCGGATCGTCTTCACCGAGGCGAGCCCTGCGTGCGCGAACGTCGCCCCTACCCGGCTTGGAGCACTCGCTCGACCGCGGACCTCTCCAATGGACCTCGCGCGGCAAAGCGCAGCGCATCCTCGAGTTGGCTGGGGTCGGAAAAACCGACCAACGCGGTGGACACTCCGGTGTGGCTCAACACCATCCGCAGGCTCAGCTCAATGGGTCCTTCCAGGCCCAGCTCGCTCGCCAGGCCGCCAAGCAGCCGCGCTCGCTCGACATGGGAGGCGTAGTCCAGCCCGGGCACGAGTGGGAAACCCGGATCGCCCGCCACTGGGTGGCGGGCATCCCGAGCCGCGAGCGCGCCAGCCGCCAGGACACGGATGGCCAGCACTGCCAAGCCCGCCGCGGCAGCCGAATCGATCAAGCGGCCAAAATCGGTTTCGCCAGACGGCGCGGCAGGCCAGCCAGCCGACGGATTGAGCGCGTTCAGGTAGCACTGAACGGTGTCGAGCGCCCCGCTCGTCACGACCTGCCGGACGGCGTCCGGCTCCCCCAGCCCGGTGCAACCGATGAAGCGGGCCAGGCCGGCATCCTTGACTGCCCGCAGCCCCTCCAGGACTGTGCCGAGCACTGCGCTGGCTGGCAGCCCGTTTCGCCATTCGGTCCCGTCGGTAACGATGCGGTTGTGGAGCTGGATCAGGTCCACTCGTTCTCGGCCGAGGCGTCGGAGACTCGCCTCGAGCGAGCGCCGAATGGCCGCTGGCGCCTCTGGAATCTGCTCGGGCTCCACCCGCAGCTTGGTGCCAACGAACACCTCGGCTCGCAGCTCGCGCAGGACCTGTCCGAGCGTCTCCTCCGATCGCCCGTCCCCATACGAGGGCGCCGTATCGAAATAATTGATGCCAGCCTCGATAGCGCGAGCCACCGTCCGGCGCTGAGTTGCCGCCTCGCCTCGAATCAGCAGCCCGCCGATACTGCCACAGCCGAACCCGATCGCCGAGACCTTCAGCCCGGTTCGCCCGAGCGTTCGATATTCCACGTCAGCCTCCCATCATAGTCGCGGGTCGCGAGTCGCGCGTCGCGAGTGGCCAGTTCGGAATCACTCGCGACTCTCGACTCGCGACTCGAGACTCGCTACGAGCGGCAGCGCGAAGCCGAAGCGGCTGCCGCGGCCAGGCTCGCTTTCGACCCAGACCCCACCCCCGTGGGCCTCGACAAGCTCTTTGACTATCGCCAGCCCCAGCCCCGCGCCGCGCACGTGATGCGCGGCCTCGGTCCGAGCACGGTAGAACGGCTCGAAGACGTGCGCCAGGTCCTCCGAGTTGATGCCAATCCCTTCGTCGACCACCTCGACGACGTGCGCGTCCTTATCGTGACGCAACGTGACCGTGATCGTCCCGCCTTGCGGCGAGTAGCGGACCGCATTGCTGACCAGATTGGCCAGCACCTGCCTGATGCGGTCCGGATCGGCTGGGACCGGCGCCAGGTCGGCCTCGGCTTCGAAGACGATCCGGTGGCGATCGGCCTGGACAACGTAGCTGGCCACGACCGCCCGAGCCAGGTCCGCCAGGTCGGTCTGATCGAGACGCAGCGAGAAGCGCCCGGTCTCGAGCCGCGACAGCTCGAGCAAGTCCTCGATCATTCGAGACAAGGCCTGGGCGTTCTCGCCAATCACGCCCCCGATTCGGCGGACCTCCTCCTGGCTGGGCTCCATCTCGCGCAGAACGTGGGCGAAGCCGACGATCGCGGTCAAGGGCGCGGCCAGCTCATGCGAGATGGCGGACAGGAACTCTCCCTTCAGCTCCTGTAGCTCTTGCAGCGCCTGCGCGCGGCTGGCTTCCCCGAACAGGCGGGCGTGTTCCAGCGCGATGACAGCATGGTTTCCAAGCGAACGGAGCAACTCGATCTCGTCAGCGCTGAACTCTCGACGCTCACGCGAGAACAGTGCCAGGGCGGCGTAGGGGGCGCCTCGCAGCCGAAGTGGAATCGCGATGCAGCCGTGAAAGCCGGCCTCGCGGACGTAAGCGATGTTCCGCAGCATCGGGTGGGTCAGGACGTCTGCCGTGTGGAACACGTCGCCGCTGCTGAACACCAGCCCGATCAGGCTGCCGACGATCGGCAGGCGGGTAGCCGATGGGGGCTGGCCGCTCCCGGAGCGCGGAGCCGAGGCCCCCAGGGCTAGATACTCCCCGTCGGGATCGGCGACCCAGAGGCGGGCCTGGTCCATCCGCAGCAACTCGCGGGCCGAGACCACCAATCGCTCGGTAACCTCTGCGATCTCCAGCGAGGAGGTTACCAGCGCGGCCGCGCGCTCCAGCGCCGCCAGGCGCTCAGCCCTTCGCTCCAGCTCGTCGACTAGTGGGCGCAACCCGCCAGCGCCCGACCGGCGCGCCCTTCCGCGCGCGGCAGCCCCGGATCGAGAGGACCTGTTCGCCACCACCCTATTCACACGAGCGTTGCGCCGCCGATTGTAGCACGCTGTCATCGGCGGTCCGGCGCACCCGGGCGAGAAGGGCCGCGCCCCAGACAGCCGCGAAGGCAGCGAGCGCGGCCACATTGCGCAGGCGCACGTCCCGATTGAGCAGTCCATCCTGAGTCGCGTCCGCGCCCAACAAAAGCAGCAGCACCGACAGCTGCACGTCGAGCGAAAGCAGGAGCAGTACGCTCGTCACCATCCATCTCAGCCAGCCCCACGCATCGACCCGGAAACACCGCCGGGCAACTGACACGAGATAGACGCCCAGTGTCGCAGCCAGGCCTCCAAGCACGGCGTGGTCGAGGTTAGCGAGGGCGATGGGCATAACTGTGTTGGGACGGCCCCCCCTTGTTCCCCCAAGCTTGGGGAGGTTGGGGGGGAGGCTCGAGCCGCGCTGGCGACGACGACGGGCCCTTCGTGGGCAGGAGCCACAAGGTTGCCAGGAGAAGGGCAGGGAGCATCAAGGCCGAGAAGCGCAGGTCGTCGTAGCGGGCTGGTATCGGCGCGAACCAGGCGACCAGACCGAGCCCAACCAGCAACGGCGCCGACAGAGGGCCAGAGGAGCGCCAGACTCGAGGGCCTATCCAGACCAGCGGCAAGGCCAGAACCACGTAGTCGTGGGGATAGGCGTAGGGGGTGATCAGGAGTGACGCCGCCATGACTGCCGACGCCAGCTCGCCACTTGTCGGCTCCGAGCGCCACCACCAGATCGCCAGTCCAGTCAAGAGCGCGGCGCCGAGCGTGGCCAACAAGAACCAGCCCGCGCGGCGGTCCGCGAGCAGGGCGCTGAAAAAGACGTTGGCGCCTACTGTCGAGCCCCAGTAGTCCCAGCTCTCGGGCGGGTTCTCCCTCAGCACGTCGATCCAGCTGCGCGAATGGAGAGCTGCCATGGCGAGCAAGGAGGCGCTGACGACTACGAAGCCGCTGGCCAGGCTCAGCCCCCGCGTCCGTCTGAATTGGTCCGCGGCGAGCGACGCCGCGAGGAGCAAAACGAGGTGCGGCTTGGTCGTCGCGGCGAACGCCAGCAGGAGGCCCGCTGCTGGCGGCGACCTCTGGGCGACCGCGGTCGCGACCGTGGCCAACATCGCCACCCCGGTCGAGCTCTGCCCCAGCACCAGCCCGTAGCTGTCGGCCGGCCACAAGAGCAGCCCGGCTGCCAGCGCGCATACAGGCCAGGCTCGAGCCGGGACGCCTGCCACGTGGAGCGTGGCAGCGGACAATCCGACCAGCCCCACCAGGCTCAGAGCCAGCCAGACCCGGGCCGCCGCGTCGACGCCAACGGCGGTGAGCGGCGTCAGCAGGAGGGCGAACGAGGCTGTACCAACGAAGCCGCTACCATACGGGTTGCCCGTCGCGGCGAAACGACTGGCCGCTTCGTAGAACACCACCAGGTCGTTACCTTCCGCCATGCCAGGCTGGTGACCGGGCTGCAGCGCCCACCACGCGAGCAGCAGCCCGAGCCCCAGGATGGCGGCGAAGTCCCAAGTCGCAAGTCTCATGGGTGTTGGGTGTTCACCCGTCTCCGATCTCCCAATTCCCAACTCCTGGTATAATTGCGCGGACTGAGATTCTTGGGCCTCGGAAGGACGCGGCCACTGGACGCGCAAGCGCTGGCGAAGCACATCGTCGAGGTTGCCTCGGACAAGCAAGCCAGCGACATCGTGTTGCTCGACATACGGCCGATCTCGTTGATCGCGGATTATTTTGTGGTCTGCAGTGCCACGAGCGAGCGCCAAACAGCCGCGATCGTTCGCGACGTGGTGGATACAGTGCGCAGCGATCACGAGGTCCGACCCCTGCGCGTCGAGGGCCAGCCCGCCTCGGGCTGGGTGCTGCTCGATTACGGAGACGTGATCGTTCACGTCTTTGGCGCCGACCAGCGCGAATACTACAAGCTCGAAGAGCTCTGGTCCGACGCGCGGCCCCTGGTCCGGATGCAGTGAGAGGCCAACGGGATCGCCACGGCGGGTTTCACCCGAGCCAGTTCTTCGGGGCCGGGATGACCGTCGGCGTCCTGGTCGGCTTCGTGGTCGGCTCGATCCTCGCGCTGCGCCTGGGCGACGAGGCGCTCGAGGTGATCAAGGACCTGGTCGATCGGGTCGCCGGCCGCCATGACCGAGTTAACTTCGAGCTGCTGCTTCAGTAGTCAGTAGTCAGTAGTCAGTGGTCGTCTTGCGACGCAGCAGGTCGAAGCCACCGATCGAGTCAGCCGGCTCGTAGTGCTCGCGGATGTAGCCGGTGAGGGCCGGATAGTCGGTCGGCTTGAGCCAGTACTCCGCCCCGAAGCGGTCCCAGATCACATAGGCCGCCGGAGCCGACGCCAGCCGCTCGACGCTCTCTCGCTCGTCGGCGGGCGAGAGCAGGCCCGGGAAGATGTGGTTGAAGCGGGTCGCGTTTGGGCGGTCGACGAGGTAATAGAGCAGCGGCGCGGCGGGGTAGACGAAGACCCGATCGCCGGGCTGGGTGTGCCGCCAGATGTAGGCCGCGAGCTGCTGGTACTTCCATGCGAAATCGACCGTCTCGTACACGTGCACGCCGGGCAGGTCGAGCGGGACGTAGTGGGGCGTCGTCAGGCGCAGCGGCTCGCCGGGCTGGCGGGTGAGTAGATCCTCGCGCCGCAGCTCGAGACTGGGCCAGACCGCCGCCAGGGGCAAGCCGAGCATGGCCACATACATCGCCCCGCGCCCCAGAGAGGCCGCCCAGGCGGCCGCCAGGCCCCGAGTGGCCACGCTGAACGCGCGCCGGAGGCAGTACGCGCCGAGGATCCAGACCAGCGGGCCAGACCAGAGCAGGTGGGGCTCGTCCATGCGTGGATACTGGTTGAGCAGCATCAGCGCGCCGGCCAGCAAGTACCAGCGAAGGTAGAAGCGCAGCGATGGCGGCACCCGACAGCTCGCCAGCAGGCCGAACGCCGACCAGAACGCGACCAGCGGCAGGTAGAGGATCAGATTGGTCGTGGCCTTGATCGAAAGCAGCGCAGTAGCACGCTCGATGCGTGGGTGGACAACCTCTGCCTGCCGGAGGAAGGTCGCAACGAGAATGGTCGCCAGGGCCAGCGCGGCCAGGCAGACGACGAGCTTGGCGGCCCACCTCCACGGGCGGAAGAGCGCCCAGGCGACGAGGACGGCGATGCCGAGCAGCCCCAGCACCTGGAACAATTCCGGCCGCAGCTCCTCCATCCCCCAGTAATAGCCGCCCGAGTCGATGGCACCCAGAAAGGCGGCGAAAGGGGTCTCCCGCGGGCCCAGCGCTGCCATCAGCGCCAGCACCCAGGGCAGCGTCACGGCGAGGAAGCCAACGCCGATCAGGCCGAGCCGGGTCGAGATTACGGCGACTTGTTCCGCGCCGGATGCGAGCCTGGTGCGTGAGCCTCGGCGGTTGCTTGTTCGGAGTTGTTCGAAGGCCAGCGCACCAAAGGGCGCGACGAACATGGCAAACAGCAGTGGGTCCAGGTGGGCTCGCGTCACCCAGGCGATCCCCAGACAGAGCGCCAGGGGGTAAGCCGGCCCGGCCAGCCGCGGCAGCCAGTCGGCTAGCCTGGAGGGCACTGCGCGAGCCAGCCGTCGCGCCCAGCCGTGACTCCCGTCCGGGGAGGGCGCCTCGACCACGGCTGCGCCCACCAACGCCGCGAGCGTGAACAGCCCCAGATTTTGCTTGACGGCGAAGCCAAGCCCGGCCGCCAGGCCCGCGACTAGCCACCAGCGGACCCCGCCACGCTCGGCCTGCTGACATACGCACCAGACCGCCACCAGCATCGTTAGGGTCGGCCACCAGGCCGGGTGGCTGCCCCAAACGCTCGGGATCTGGTCCTCGGCCATCAGCACCCCGAGCGGAATCAGCGCGAACGCTGGCGGCATGATCCGTCGGGCGAGCAGGTACATCACCAGCAGCAGCGCCACGCGCGCCACGACCAGAGAGAGGCGCAGCGTCAGCAGGTCCAGCCCAAATAGGCGGAACAGCAGCGCGTTCAGATAGAAGAAGCCTGGCGTGTACGGGGTGGCGAAGTCACGATATGGCATGTCACCGGCCAGCACTCGGCTGGACGTGTAGATGAAGTAGCCCTCGTCGAGTGGGTCCAGGCGATACCGCGCCGCCCACACATAGACGCTCAGAACGGCGACGAGGAACAGACCGACCGCTACCCGTTCGACGTGGGTCGGCTTGAACACCACGGCTGACACGGCCGGCTAGTATACGGTCGCGGGCTGAAGAGGCGAGGGGGCTACGGGCTATGCGTCTGGCAGGACCAGGTGGAACACGGTCCCGCCGTTATCGCCGGGCTCGTGCCAGACCCGGCCACCACAGCGGGCTGCCACCTCCCGAGCCAGGTACAGGCCGAGTCCAAGGCCGCGCACCCCGGTCCTGGTCGCGCTCTGCCCGCGGAAATAGCGCTCATAGACCCGCTCGTGCTCCTCTGGGGCGATCCCCAACCCGGGATCGAAGACTGTGATGTGGACCTCATTGTGGCAGCGCCCGACGCTGATCGGGACCCGTCCACCGTCTGGCGCGTAACAGATCGCATTAGCGACCAGATGGGACAGGAGCTGGCCCAGGCGACGGGGATCACAGCGACCCACAACTGGCCCGTCGTTCAGGACGGCCAGCGCGTGCAGCCCGCTGCGGCGCCTGGCGCGGTCCACGACGTCGCGTACGACACCAACCACATCTGTTACAACCGGCTGATGGGTGACCAGGTCGGCGTCGAGCTCGGCGACTTCTGAGAGATGATTGAGTAGCTCGGCCAGGCGCCGTGTCTCCTGCAGGATCACCCCGCTGGCTCGCATGACCGCGGCCTGGTTAGCCGGGTTGCGCTCGATCAACTGCGTGTACCCGTGAATGGCGGTCAGAGGCGTCCTGAGCTCGTGCACCACCAGGGACGGAATCCCGCCGTCCCGGTTCGAGCGTCGAGGGATCCCGCCCTGCGCCTCAGGGCGCATCGGCCGGGCGCCGGGGTGCATACGGATCTGGTCCACCATAGGCTACACTCCGACGGGGGCGCGACAGGATTCGGATCGAGCTTGCCTCCGTGCCAACACATTGCAGGAGGTGTGCCAGCGTGGCTCCCGGCAGCCCTAGAGGGGAGGGCGGCCGCCAACGCCTGACCGCCTGGCCGCCACTTGTCGGCGACTTCGTGCTGGGAAATCCCGACAGTCCTGTCGCGGTCTGCACGCTCGCCAGCAGGAGCCTGCTGCCCCACCTGGCCGGCCGCCCCGAGATCGCGATCGCTGGGCGCGTTTACACCGAGAACGTCGGGATCGAACGGATGGTCCAGAACCTGGTGTCCAATCCGCGCCTTCGCGTGCTGATCGTGTGTGGCCGCGAGTCACCCCACCGGACCGGCCAGACTATCCTCAGCCTCCACCGGCAGGGCCTCGACTCCGAACGGCGGGTCGCCGGGTTGGCCGGACCCGAGCCGTCCCTACCGAACCTGGAGCCGGCCCAGCTCCGCCGGTTCCAGGAGCGAATCCAGGTGATCGATTTGATCGGCGAGCTGAGCGTCGAGCGGATCGTGGCGCGAGCACGGCTGGCCAGCGAGGCGATCGGCGAAGCAGGCCGCGTTTCAGCCACGGCCGCAGGCGGCCCGGCCCCGGCGCGCGACGTCAAGCGGATTCGGGCCACCGCCGACGCGGCCGCTGACTGGCGCTATGACCCAACCGGCTTCTTTCTGATCTTCGTGGAGCGTGACTCGGGCGC
>WNGA01002457.1_pt1 | contig 28292 bp, 28 predicted proteins | sample 5400061 | NCBI WGS metagenome assembly WNGA01 (sample SAMN13153366, study PRJNA577476) | soil metagenome | isolation source: 100 cm soil or saprolite under grassland replicate 2 | place: USA:California | collected 2016-06-15
TGCGGGTTCGGCTAGGATGTCGTCACAGCGGGCCGGAGTTTTCCTCCGTCCAGGGCGGAACTCCTGCCACGGCGGAGAGGTCACGCCAGATGCCAATCGATCGGGAATCCCGTTACGCCAAAGAAGAGCGCCAACGCCTCCGCGCCGCGTGGCTCCAGCAGGGCCTCGACACCGACCAGATCGCCCAGCGGTTTCGCCTGGAGTACAACGTCGGCGCGCTGACCGCCTACCGGTGGGCCAATGGCCGGACCCAACTGGAGGCCGCCAACGCCTACAGCGAGCAGTTCCTGGATTCCAATGATCGGCTGTACCCGCAGCGGATCTCGGAGTTTGAGAAGTGGCCACGTGAGCAGGGTGGCCGCGAGCCGCCGCTGAGCGTGCTGGAGCGCTTTGCAGTCTTGTATCACACGACCACCGACCGGCTGGTCGCCGCCGTCCTCAGCGACAAAACACCCGACAACCACGCACTACAACAGGCGGTAGGGCTCGTGATGCACACGGCCAATACGGCCGTCGCGGCAAGGCACCAGGCAGCGCCCGAGACTCAAGGGTGGTCCCTTTCGGAAGGATCGGAGAAGCTTGGCCAGGATCTGCTGGACCGCCTGGCTCTTGCCGAGCGCACACCCCACTCCGTTGACCCTGACAAGGTAGAGCGCCTTGAGCTGATCACGGCCATCCACCGGGAGCTGTACCACAGCTGCAGCCCTTCCGAGCTGATCGATGCCCTGCGAGGCCATCTCACGGCAGTGGTCTTTGCGTTGAAGCACGCTGAGCGGTCCAGCCTGCGGCATCGGCTGGCTTCGGTCGCAGCGGAGACCGCAGGCCATGTGGCTTGGCTATGCCACGACCTAAACGACGGTCGTGGCGCGACTCGCTACTACGCGATTTCGGCTATCGCGATTCGCCAGGCACACAATCCGGCGCTGGACGCCTACGTCCAGGGGTTTAAGAGCCAGGTGCGCCATCGCCAGGGCGAGTTCGAGCAGGCTCGTCTGCTCGCCGAAGGCGCCAGTCGCAAGGCCGCGCGCAGCGGGACCGCCACCTTGCGGTCATGGCTGTGGGGGCTTCGCGGCCAAGCACTGGCCGATCTGGGCGACACCGCGGGATGTGGCGCTGCGCTCAAGAAGGCCGAGAAGGCAATCGAGCAGGCACGCCCCGAGGAGGACCCGCCGTGGTTGGACGCCTTCGACGCCGGCAGGTTCGCCGTGCTCGCGGGCTCCTGCTACCGGAAGCTCGGCCAGCTCGCCGCAGCCGAGGAGCTACTGCAGCTCTCGCTGACTCAGATTGGCCCGTCCAGCTCACGAAGCCGTGGCTCCGCGCTATTGGAACTCGGTCTGGTTGAGCTTGACAAGGGGAACCTCGAGCAGGCATGCCGGCTGGCTGGCACGGCACTGCAGGTCCTGGCCGAGATCGGCTCGCTCGCTGGTGTCCACCAAGTCGTCCAGCTTCGATCCCTGGTCGACAATCACGGCGGCACGCAAGCTCTGGCCGACCTCGATGAGCAGCTCACCGCGCTGCTGTGAGCGGCGACCTTACTGCAAGGCGACCGGACGCGGTCTCACCCTATGGCTGCTGGCCTTCGCCGATCAGCGCGGATCTGGTCGCGCGACAGACGATCGCCTACGACGCCGTGCAGGTCACCGCCGAGGCCATCTACTGGCTTGAGACCCGGCCGTTGGAGGGCGGGCGAACCGTCCTCGCGCGCTGGACCTCTTCGGCCGGCGCGGTTGACGTCGTGCCCGCAGCGTTTGCTGTGGGGAGCCAGGTACATGAGTACGGCGGCGGTGCCTATCTGGCCGCCGAACCCACCGCATTCGTCGTGCGGCGCGACGATCAGCGGCTCTATCGGATCGATCTTGACCGGGACCAACGCCCGCAGCCCATTACTCCCGTGCCGCAAAGCCCAGCCGCGCTGCGTTACGCCGACCTCCGGGTCATTCCCGGCAGTCGGCTGCTGGTGTGCGTACGCGAAGATCACCAGGCCTCGTCGGAGGTCCGCAACGAGCTGGTCGCGCTGCCAACCGACGGGTCATCTGCGCCATGGGTTGTGGCTGCAGACCACGACTTCTACGCTGCCCCACGCCCCAGCCCCGACGGCCACCAACTCGCCTGGCTGAGCTGGGACCGACCCCAGATGCCCTGGGACGGCAGCGACCTGTGGGTCGCCGACCTTCGCCCGGGCGGTTGGCTCGGCCGGCCCCAGCACATCGCCGGCGGGGCTGAGGAGTCGATTATCCAGCCCGAGTGGGGACCAGACGGCAACCTATACTTTATCTCCGACCGGTCGGGCTGGTGGAACCTGTACCGCTGCCGCCCTCCCTTTGAGGACGGCCACATTGAGTCATTGCTGCCCATGACGGCTGAGTTCGCCGACCCGCCCTGGGAACTCGACTACTCCACCTACGCCGTGCTGTCCGACGGGCGGATCGTCTGCCGTTACCGCCAAACGGGCACTGACCATCTCGCCGTGCTCGATCCCAACGCTGGCCGGCTGGAGCGACTGCCGGTGCCGTTTACCTCCATCAAGCCTTACCTTCGCGCCGCGGACGGACGGCTGGTCTTCGTCGGAGCCAGCCCGATAACCCAGCCCGCAGTTGTCAGCCTTGATCTCGTCACTCGACACCCGACCGTGCTTGCTGGGTCACCAGAGACCGAGCCGGTCGACACCAAATTTGTCTCGCTTCCCCAGCCGATCACCTTCCGCAGCAGTGACGACTCGATCGGCCACGCGTTGTACTGCCCGCCGACCAACCGCGACGCCGCCGGCCCGGCGGACCAGCGGCCCCCGCTGCTGGTGCAGCCGCATCCCGGCCCGACAACGGAGGCCACCAGCCGGCTGGAGTTGCGCACGCAGTTCTTCACCAGCCGCGGGTTCGCGGTGGTATTGGTCAACTACGCAGGCAGCAGCGGCTATGGCCGCGCCTATCGTGAGCGGCTCACCGGCAAGTGGGGCGTCCTTGACGTCGCCGACTGCATTCATGCCGCCCAGCACCTGATAGCCACCGGCAAGGCCGATCCCCGACGGCTGCTGATCGCCGGGGCGAGCGCCGGCGGCTACACCGCCCTCTGCGCCCTGGCCTTCCACGATGTCTTCGCCGCTGGCACGAGCTACTTCGGGATCGCCGACTTGGAGACCTTCCGCCAGCAGGCCCCGAGGTTCCAGGCGCACCAGCTCGACCGGCTGGTCGGCTTCTACCCAGAGGCGATCTCCACCTATCGAGCCCGCTCCCCTCTACGTGCATTGGGCAGCGTGACCCGCCCGCTGCTGCTGGTGCATGGGCTGAGAGACACCGTCGTGCCCCCCGTCCAATCCGAGGCCATCGCGAACGCCCTACGGGAGCACGGCATCCTGCATGCTCACCTCCGCTTCCCGGAGGAAGGTCACGGGTTGGGCGCATCGACCAGCATCCGTCGGGCGCTGGAGGCCGAGCTTGCCTTCTACATGCGGGTGCTCGGCGTCATACCGCATCGGCTGTGAAAGGTGGGCCGATCCGTCGCGGAGCAAGCGAGCCAAATCGAACCTGCCGGCCTGCTCATTCGCACATCATCAGTCTGATCGATCGTCGGCATACCGCCCGGGCTGAAGCGAGGACGGCGCATCGGTTCGCCCGCGCCGTGGCGCTACCGGACCCATACGATGGGCCTCCACGCCGACCAGCCCCAAGCCGCTCGCCTGGAGCGGCTGGTCAGGGCCTCCGAGTGGTTCATGGCCGTGCTGCAAGCGGCACGCTCCTGCGGGGCACCTGACTGCAGGGTCGGCGCTGGTGCGCTGCGCGACCTGGTCTGGGACCAGCTCCACTGCACCTTCCAGCCCAAACGAGTAAAGACGTCGACGTCGCGCTTTCTGACCCCATGATCTGCGCCGCGAACGTGACCAGGGCGTCGAAGACAAGCTGGTATCGCTACTGCCAGGCGTGCGCTGGGACGCCGGAACCAGGCCGCTGTGCACCTGTGGCACCCACGTTGCTTCGGCTTGGAGTTCCACCGCTGGCAAGCACCGCTGACGGGGTCGCTACCTGGCCCGAGACGGCGACGGCCGTGGCTGTGCACCTCACCGAGGACGGCCGACTCGCAATCGTCGCCCCATGCGGGCTGTCGGACCTGCTGGACGGCGTCTGCCGGCGCAATCCCCGGCGAGTGAGCGTCGAGGAGTACTGCCGACGAGTCCACACCAAGCGGATCGCTGAACCGGCGTTGTGCTGGCATCCGGTCCCGTCGATGCCAACGGCGTCGCGTCCGATTGGCATCGTTGCCCGCTCTCCGCCGTAGCTGATTCCGCTCTGGGCGGAGGAAAACTCCGCCCTCCTGTGATGACTCCACGCTTGTATTACTCCGAAAGTACGACCTAGTCCTGATCGCCTGATAACCCACGATCGCCTGAATCAGGGGACGTTGCTGGAGTGCCGCCTGTGGGCCAGTTGCCGGAAGTCGCACTCGTAGGTGCGAGAGGCGTGTCTCGGTTTGGTCAGGGCGGCCGGCTCGAAGGGTCAGGAATGTGGGAGGGAGGACCGACGATCGAGTCTTCGCAGCAGACAGTAGCGCGACCTACCACTGCGAGCCGGGCGCTTGTCACTGGCGTGGGGGGCTTTATCGGCTCACACCTGGCCGAGGCCCTCGTCGGGCAGGGCGTCGACGTGGTCGGGATCGACCGACGATGCCCGGAACGCGACGCCGCGGCAGCTGACAATCTCGCTGGACTGATCAGCCAGCCAGCGTTTCGGCTGGTCGTGGCTGACCTCAACGACGCGGATCTGCTCCCTTGGCTGCACGGAGTGCAGACCGTCTACCACCTCGCAGGAGTTGCTGGGGTCCGCGGCTCCTGGGGTGTTCGGTTTGCCAACTACGTTGCTGCGAACCTCCTGGCGACCCAGCGCGTGTTGGAGGCATGCGTTACTGCCGCGGTTCCGCGGTTGATCTTGGCGTCCTCGTCCAGCGTCTATGGCCAGTCGTGTGGGCGTCCCAGCCGGGAAGGCGACCCGACGCGGCCGGTATCGCCGTATGGAGTGACCAAGCTGGCTGCCGAGCAACTGGCCCTGGCGTACGCCCTTCGGCCGGGAGCACCCACCAGCGTGGTGGCGTTGCGGTGCTTCACCGTGTACGGACCTCGGCAACGGCCCGACATGGCGATCAGCCGTCTGCTAAATGCAGCGTTGACCGGCCAGCCGGTGCGGCTGTACGGGGATGGGAGCCAGCGGCGCGACTTCACCTATGTCAGTGACACTGTCGCGGCGGCATTGGCCGCGGCGGCGGTTAACGCTCACGCTGAGGTGGTGAACGTTGCGGGTGGGCGCAGCGTCGCGCTGCATGAGGTCGTCCGGATCGTCGCTGCGGTAACCGGCCAGTCGGTCTCGGTACTGGATGGCGTCGACCGGCCCGGCGATGTGGGTCAGACCCATGCGGACCTGACCAGAGCCGCTGCCCTGCTTGGCTACCAGCCCGCCGTCAGCCTCACCGAGGGGATCGGCCGGCAGTGGGCATGGGTCACCTGCCCTCCCCGCTCAGCGCGCAGTTGGCAGGCAGCCTTGATGACATCGAGGGAGCCGTGATGCTGGTCCAGGGTGCCGGTTCTGCGAGTGAGTTGTTCGCTGCTGCTTGTGCTGGTGTCCTGGCCCAGGGCAGGCCGGTTGCTCCTCGAGGAATAGCCACTGTGGAGGTGCTGGGCGCGCACCTATGCCTGACCGATCCGCGCCGCCGGCTGGTGGATCTTGCTCCGGTGCGAGTGCTCAACCCTGCGTTCGCGGCCGCGGAGGCCCTGTGGATCCTTTCGGGCTCGGACGCGCCGTGGATCTACACCTACAACCGCCGGCTACTCGACTACGCCGACGACGGCCGCCTGCGGGGCGCCTATGGGCCGCGGCTGCGCTGCTGGTCGGGCGGCTCGGGCCGCCGGGTGGACCAGCTCGACCAAGTCCGGCGGCTCCTGGCCCGAGATCCGGACTCGCGACAAGCGGTGGTACAGCTGTTCGATCCTGGCCGCGATTCCGCTGGGCACAAAGACGTGCCCTGCACGCTCGGGTACCGGTTTTACGTACGGGACGGGCGGCTGCAGATGCACACCACGATGCGCAGCCAGGACCTATGGCTGGGATTCTGCTACGACGTGTTCGCCGCCACGGTGCTACAGGAGCTGCTCGCGAGTTGGCTTGGCGTCGAGCTTGGCAAGTACCACCATCACGTCGACTCGTTGCACCTCTATCAGCATGATCTGCCCAGCGCCGCGCTGCTGCCAACCGCGGTCGCTGCCGGTCCGCCAATGGTCCCGCTGGCCGTGACGTGGGAGGACTTCGACCAGCTACTGGCCCGCGTGCTGCGCGGGGAGCCACGGTTGCCGGTGGGCTGGGCCGAGCTGGCCCAGGTGCTGTCGAGCTATCGGGCCTGGAAGGCCGGAGATCGCCAGCACGCCCGAGTGCTGGCTGCGGGTGCGGTGGGGACGCTCGCCCGGGCGCTGGAGCGCTGGTATGACCACCTCGAACGCCGCCATATCGCTGGGGTCGCCGTGGCGGAGGCGGGATCGTGAGCGTCGCCATGGAAAAAGTGGTGCGGCCACCGGTGCTGCTGGGGTTGTGCGCGTTCACCCATGACTCCGCAGCCGCGCTACTGGTCGATGGGCGCCTAGCGGGCGTGGTCGAGGAGGAACGCCTGTGCGGCGTCAAGCACACCAAGGCCTACCCCACCCTGGCGGTGCAGTGGCTACTGAAGGACGCCGGGCTCGGACCCGGGGACGTTGGCCTGGTCGCCTACAACTTCGCCGGGCACCGGTATCTGGCGGCGATCCCCCGCAGCTTGCCGTACCTGCTGCGGCGGGAGACCCGCACGCGCGTTCCACCCCGTATGGCCAGCTTCGCGGTCGTCTACGCTCGCTATCGCCGCCGCATGCGCGTCCTGCAGGACACGTTCCCCTCTGCCCAGGTAGCCAGCGTGGTGCACCACCGCGCGCACGGACTGTATGCGGTGGCCGCCTCTGGCTATGCCGACACCGCGGTGCTCATCGTGGATAGCCTTGGCGAGACCCACACCACCACCATCGGCCACGCCCGCACCGTTGGCGCCCAGATCAGCTATCGGGTCGTGGCGAGGATCGCTGACCCCAACTCACTTGGCTACGCCTACGGCGCGGTCACCGTCCACTTGGGCTGGCGCCGCGGCGATGAGGAAGGCACGGTCATGGCGCTGGCGGCGCTGGGCGACCCCGGGCGGTTCCGTGAGCTGTTCACCGAAGCGATCCGCCTGACCCCGGCCGGCTTTGAGCTGGACCCGCGCTGGTTTGCGCTACGCGTGCTGCGCCACGGCTGGCCGCGTGTCACCCCACGGTTCGTGGCGGCCACCTGCCCGCCCCGCCAGCCCGGCCGGGACGTGGCGCAGGTGCACGCCGATCTGGCCGCCGCGCTCCAGGAGCGCACCGAGCAGGCCATACTGCATCTCGCCCGCCGCACCCACCAGTTGACCGGCGCACAGCGGCTCTGTGTCGGCGGTGGGGTCGCAACCAATTGTGTTGCTGTCGGCAAGCTCGCCACCGTGGGGCCTTTCGAGGAGGTCTTCATCCCGCCGGCGCCGGGCGACGCTGGCACCGCCATCGGCGCCGCGGCAGCCGCTCACCTGCACCGGACCGGCGTGCTCCCTGACGGGATCCAAGGCTGCTACCTGGGCCCCCAGTACCCCACCTACACCCCGCCAGTGCAGCCGCGACCCGGGCTGACCGCCTGCAGGATCCAGCACCCCGCCGTCTTCCTTGCCCGGCGGCTGGCCGCCGGCCAGATCGTCGGGGTGTGCGTTGGCCGCGTGGAGTTGGGGCCGCGAGCGCTCGGTAACCGCTCGATCCTTGCCTCTCCCCTGCTGCCAGGCGTGGTGGAGCGGCTGAACGCCACCGTGAAGTACCGTGAGCCGTTTCGGCCGTTCGCGCCGGTGGTGCTGGCCGACCACGCCAGCGACTACTTTGCGTTGCCGCAGCCAAGCCCCTACATGTCGATCGCGGTGGGCGCCACCAACCTGGCCCGCGCGCAGATTCCAACAATCGTGCACGCCAACGGCACCGCCCGGGTCCAGACCGTCACCAACCAGCAACACCCGTTCCTCACCCAGGTACTCGAAGAGTTCCACCGGCGCACCGGCGTGCCGGTGCTGATCAACACCTCCCTCAACATCAAAGGCAAGCCAATCTGCGGTACCCCGGAGATGGCGCTTGACTGCCTAGCCGGATCGGGCCTGGACGGGCTGCTGCTGGACGGCGGCTGGTGGGTGACCAAACAGTGAGGATCGGCTACAGCTGCTGGGGGTTCCTCGGCCCTGGGATCCTCGACACCCCCGACGGGGGCCGCAGCCACCGGCGCGTCCTGATCGATGGGCTCGGCACGCTCGGCCATCAAGTCGTGTTCTTGCAGGCCAACCGCGACCTGGCCGAGGGCGGCCGGGACCTTCGCGACCGCTACAGCTGGGACCCGGGGTTTCCAGAGCTTGGCGTGTTGATGCTGGAGTGGCGCTGGCCCATCCCTGGCCGCAACCTCGGCATCGCCTGCGGCACCCCCGGGCACACCTGCGACCTGCACCGCCAAACCGAGTTGGTCGGCCACTACACCCTCGCGCGGCGCACCCCGACCCTGCTGTGGGACAAGGACCGGCGCCTGGCCATCGACGATCCGCTGCGCGGTCTGGCCAACGTGGCCGTGTGCGAACCCGCCTTGTATCCCACCCCAGGGGCGACCAGCCTGCTGTTCCCGATCGCCGATCGCGCCCTCGACCAGGCCGACCCGAGTGGCCTTGCCGCCACGCCCCGGCCGCTGCCGCTGGTCTACGTCGGTAACCAGTACGACCGTGACCGGGCGTTCGATGCGTTCTTCGCCCCCGCGGCCGCACGCGTTGCGCACCGGGTGGCCGGCAAGTGGACTCACACCAGCCGCTGGCCACACGTGCACTTCACCGGCCGATGCGCGTTCACCGACGTCGACGCGTTGTACCGGTCCGCGGTGACCACGGTGCTGCTGCTGCCCGACCGCTACGCCAGGGTCGGGCACATGACCCAGCGACTGTTTGAGGCCGTGCTCGCCGGCTGCCTGCCGATCACCCCGACCACCATCGTCGGCGCGGCACAGTTCACGCCAACCGCACTGCACGCCAGCAGCGGCCACCACGTCGTGGCCCGCGTCGAGCAACTCCGGCAGCTGGCCGGCACGGCAGCCCACGCCGACTTGCTGGCTGCCTGCCTGCGCAGCCTGGACCAGTTCCGCCTCTCCCGCCAGCTCAGCATCATCAGGCACCTACTGGAGGCACTGACCATCCCAGCAGACCGCCGCTTCGCGCCCGCCGACGTGCCAGGCGAGCCAGCACATCCGGCAGGCCAGCGATGAGCACTGCCGCCAGGCCACCTGGGCGAGCTTGCGCGGCACCGTCGCGTCGAAACGATAGACTCCCGCGCCGTGAACCGGATTGCGATCATCGGCTGCGGCGGCAGCGGCAAATCCCACCTGGCCCGCGAGCTCGGCGCGGCCCTCGGTGTCCCGGTGACCCACCTGGACGCGTTGTACTACGACCGCCAGTGGAATCCGCTGCCCAACGACCGGTTCGCGGAGCTGCAACGCGACCTGGCGGCACAGCCGCGCTGGGTGGCCGACGGGAACTACGCCTCCACCCTCCCGATCCGGCTCACCGCCGCCGACACGGTCATCTTCTTGGACCCGACCGCCTGGGCCTGCCTGTGGGGCATCCTGCAGCGCCGGCTGCGGCACGGCGCTGGCCAGCACGCCACGATCGGCGTCTACGATCGCATCACCTGGAGCTTCATCCGCTACATCCTTGGCTACCGGCGCTCGATGCAGCCCCGCGTGCTGCGGCTGCTGGACGAGCACGCCCGCCACGCCGACGTGGTGGTGCTGCGCAGCCGCCGGGCGGCGCGCCGCTACCTGACCGCCGTGCGCGCCACCCAGGTCGCCACCGATCTGGACGCGGGCCGTTCCCAAACCTGAACTCGGCACCGTGGCCGCGCGATGTCCCGGCTCGTGCCCCACGGTGGTGGTAGGCGTGGACGGCCCGCACCATCCCTTCGTCGACCCTGCCCTGGTCCGCGGGTCGCTGTATGCCACAGCAGCGCGGCTGGCCCAGCGCACTGACGCTCTGGGGCGCGCCAAACGCACCGGCCGGCCTGCGGCCCAGGTCATCGCCGACCTCGCCACGGCGCATCTTCCGAGCGGGCCGGGCCGCATCGTGGTGGACGTTGGCTGCGGCCGTGGCACCACCACCCGGACGCTCGCCCAACGGCTGGTCTGCGCCGGTCTGGTCGGCGTGGACGCCTCGCCGGCGATGCTGGCGGCCGCTCGAGCCCGCCTGGCCGGCGGCGCGGCGTCGGTCCGGTTGGTGTGTGCGGACTTCCACGAGCTGCCATTCCAGGACGCCAGCGTGCACCTGGCCGTCGCGGCGTTTTGCCTGTACCACTCGCCCCGGCCCACCGCCGCGCTCGCCGAGCTGGCCCGCTGCCTTGCGCCTGGCGGGACGGCGATCCTGGCTACCAAGTCCGCCGACAGCTACGCCACGCTCGACCAACTCCTGGCGGCCAGCGGGCTGGATCCTGCCGCCACGGCCCGGCCGAGCCTGTACGCCGCGGCCCACAGCGCCAACCTGCCCGCGCTGGCCGCCGGCCCACTGACCGTGACCCGGGTCATCCACGAACAGCACCGGTTCGGCTTCGCCGATCTTGCCCACGCCGCCGAGTACCTGGCTACCTCCCCCAAATACGTCCTGCCCGAGCCGCTGCGCGGCGATCACCGGGCGCTGGCGGCGGCGCTTCGCGCGCGGCTCCCCGACCAGCCCGTCATCGCGTCCTCGACCGTCACCTACGTCGTCGCCCGCCGCCCCCACGCCAGCCGAGGACGATCCAGGTGAGCATGAATCCTGATCGGCGGTTCACCAAGCGCTACCGCGACACCGCCGCATGCCAGACCGCCCTAGCCAACTATCGTTGGCTCGCGACGCTCCAGGCGACCGTCGGCCTGCCCCGCCTGCTGGCCACCGCCCCCCGTCAGCTCGTGTTCGAGCGCGTCCGCGGCCGCCACGCTATCCCCGCCGACCTCGTCGTCCTGGCCCGGGCCCTGGGCGACCTGCACGGCGCCGCCCACGCCACCGCACTACGTCACGCCCGCCTTGATCGTGCCTACCGCACCGATGCCGGCCACCTGATCCCCGACTTTGTCCATACCCGCCTGCCCGTCCTGCAGGATCGGTTGGCCAACTTCGTGGTGCCCGCGCCCAGCCTCGACCTGGCCGAAGCAACCCAGCTGCTGCGGGCGACCGCCGGCGGCCCAGCAGCGCTGTACAAGGACGCCAACCCGCGCAACTTCCTGCTCACCGCCGACCGCGTCATCATCGTCGACGCAGACGACCTCACCCTGGCCCCGTTCGGCTATGACCTCGCCAAGCTGGTCGTCACCCTGGCCATGACCCACGGCCCCCTGTCCACTACCGCGATCCACCAGGCGATAGACGCCTACGACCAGGCCGCCTGCCGCCATCACTGTGGCCTCAGCAACATCAGCCTGGCGGAACTCCTGGCATGGGCGGAGATCCACCACATCCTCACCAGCCCCTACCTCGGCCAGCATGGCTATCACCACGGCTGGCACACCCTCCGCCCGCCATTGGCTACCGCTCAGCTGCGGCTGCAGGACAGCGCCTCCTCATGGCCCTGATCAGCGAACTGCTGCTGGCACGACATGGCGAGGCGCACTGCAATCGCGCCGAGCTGGTCGGCGGCGAATCCACCTGCGTCGGCCTCACTCCGCACGGCCAAGATCAAGCCACTCGCTTGGCCGTCCGGCTCCGCGCCGACCACCAAGCCGGTCCACCAATCGCCGGGCTGTTCGCCGCCCCACGCCGGCGTGTCCGCCAGACCGGCGAGCTGCTCGCCTGCGCGCTCGAGCTGCCCCTGCAGGTCGAGGCTGGCCTGGACGGTCCATGCCACGGCACCGCAGACGGGCAGCCGTGGTCAGCGGTCAAGGCCGCGTTCGGCGGGCCGCCAGCCGCCTATCCAGACCGGCCCTTGGCACCAGGCGCAGAGACCTGGAACCACTACCTTGACCGCGCCACCGCGTTCCTGGCCGCGCTCCTGGACCGCCACGTCGGCCAGCGGATCCTAATCGCCGCCCACGGCGAAACGATCCAGGCCGCGCACGTCCTCCTGCTCGGCCTGCCCCGCGCCGCCCGAACCCAGGTCGAGTTCCCAACCGATCACACCGGCCTTGTCCGCTGGCAACTGCATCGCAACCGCTTCGGCCGCATGGTCTGGACGATGGCGGCCCACAACGACACTGCCCACCTCCTCAGCCTCCCGCCATGACCACGGCCGAGCGTCTTGAGCAGTGGTGCCGCCGCAGCCTCGGCCGGTGCACGATCCATCCGGGGCCGACAGGCCACCGTGGCCAAAGCAGGCTCGCCTATGTCACCGACGCCTGCCGGCACCGCTATGTCGTCAAAATCCACTCCAGCTACGATAAGCACCAACGGGAAGTCCACGCCTACATCCATTGGACCATCCCGGCGCTCGGCCAGCATGCACCACGCCTGATCGCTGTCGACGCAGAGCTTCCCGCGATTCTGCTTACCGCCGTGGCCGGCGAGCCCGCCGACAGCGCCGCCCACCAACCTCACGCCGTCCTCCTAGCCCACCGGCAGGCAGGTGCGCTGCTGCGCCGCCTTCACCAGGCCAACCCCGTCAGGCCGCTGCCCGACTTCGCCGCCCGCCTCGCCGACCGGCTCGACTGGTGGCTGACCGCAGCCGACGACCTGCTCTCCCCCGCCGAACAGCATCTGGTCCGCCGCCACGTCACCGCGCTCGCCGAACTCCCACCTCCAGCCGGCGTGCCCTGCCACCTCGACTACCAGCCGCACAACTGGCTCATCGACCACACCGGTGCCCTGTGGATCGTCGACTTCGAGCACGCCCGCATCGACGCCGCACCCCGCGACCTGGTCCGGCTCGCCTTCCGGCACTGGAGCGGCCACCCCGACCGGCGCACGGCATTCCTCGCCGGCTACGGCCGTCCGCTCAGCGACACCGAACAGCACCTGCTCACCCACTGCGCCGCCCTCGACGCGGTTACCTGCCTTGTTCGCGCCCGCGACACCGCCAACCCCACCCTGGCCAACTACGGCCGCGCCACCCTCCGCCAACTGCCCCCACCGCCATGACGCGCCGCGGCACACGCCAGAAGCGCCGGCACAGCCTCGTCTGTGACATCCCTGCCCAGCTCCAAGACCCTGACCGGCTCGGCCGCGACCTCACCTTGTTCCGGACGCGGCTGTACCGGTTCAGCGACGACCCACGCCACTACCTGCTCGCCGAGCACCTCGAAGACCGCTACCTGGCTGGTTCTCCGCTCAGGCCAGCCACCCGCCGCTACATCACCCACTGCCTCCAAGCACTGCGCACCAGCGGTGAGCCCCCTACCTTTGCCGCCGACATTGCCCGCGCCGAAGGACTCGACCTCAACACCGAGACCGCCCGGCGGGAACCGTTCGCCTACTCCCGCAACCTCCCCGGTCCCACTCCCCGACAGATCATAGTGATCGTCGGCGCGCCCCGATCGGGCACCAGCCATCTCGCCAACCTTCTGGCCTACCAGCAGCACTTCGCATTCTTCACCACCGTCTCCTGCTGGGCATGGCCCATCCGCAACCTCCACCAACCCCACCGTCTCCTGTTCACCGATGTCGGCGACATCGTGTTCACCGTCGACAACAAACGCACCCGCACCATCCCGGCGCTGGTTATGCCCGCCGAGGCCGAGGACATCTACGCCCGCGCTATCCCTGTCTACCGCCACATCGCCGCCCACCGCTATCACGTCGTTCCCGCCCAATACGGCAACCTCGCCATGCTGCAGGGCGCAGTCACCGCGCACCTTCGCTTCTTCAACCGCTCGATCTTCTTGACCAAGTCGCCCTTCAACTCGCTACGCATCCCACAACTCGATACGCACTGGGGGACGGCAGCCCGTTACGTGCATATCGTCCGCGACCAGCACCAGGCCGCCGCGTCGATGCGCCGCAACCGCTTCGAGTTCATCTACGAGGGTCGACTGCTCGCAGCGGAAGACGCCTGGCTCCTGTTCACCTCTGCTGTTACCACAACCGCCCCCGCCGATCGGCTTCTGACCGTGACGCAGCGCGAGCTACTCACAGATCCCATGGGCGCGCTGCGCGGCATCCTCAGGTGGCTCGGCCTTCACGACACGCCTCGGCTGCCCAGCAACTCCAACTGAGCGACAGTGATCGAGGCCACGCGGCAACTCGGCATCATTGAGCGGGGGCTGCCCCGACCAGCACCGGATAAGACCGCATGGTGGCCTTCCGACCCGATCGCAGGGCGCGATGATTAGCGGTGGCGGTCGTGCTGGCGAGTTGGGCACCGCCTCTACACCTGGCGCATAACCTTCGAGGGGCCAAGAGAACCTATACGGCCTAGTCCCCCGCATGCCAGGCCCATCTTGACCTCCCGGAGCTTGACCTGGTCCCCTCGAAGGGCTGCACCTCACCATGCCGGGTGTTGGCGTCACCGACGAGATCAGCCAGCACGACATGCTGCACATCGTGATGACCGCCGCCCGTAGGCGTTGTGAGTAACTCGCTTCGTTCCCACGTTGGGCCTGCCCGCGTTCACCCAGAAGGCGCCAACCTGCCAGTGATCCACGAGGCGCCCGCCGGCGGCTCCGGGCGACCGTCCGCGAGGCCCTGACGGAGACCTGGGAAGAGGACCAGGTGCCAGAGCCGGCGGAGGACTTCAGGCCGCACGTCACCATGGCCTATAGCAACGCCGACGGGCCGTCGCAACGATCTGGCAGCGCAGTTGATCGACCTGAATCGTGATGCCCGCTTCCACCCCTGGAAGCCCTGGGCGGCCGGCCGCTTCTCGCCACAGCGTCCTCATAGTCTCGATAAGCAGCTGTGGTTGGCCGAGGTTGGCCTGCCACTAAACGCTTAGGTTCGTGTCCACCGGACGCAAAGATGCAACCGCATCGGCTGATTCCGCAGGAATAACTCCTCCGGCTTGACCTCCGCGCCGACGACATCGACAAGCTGGATCGAGCCGCCGACCTGTAGGGCGTCTTCGGGACGCGACCGGCGGGTATTGCGCGTCGGACTCCTGCGCCTGATGGGTGCCGTGGCTTCCGGGCTTCTACGGCCAGCCACCAGAAAGAGCGTCCGTGCCGAGAGCAACGGATGAGCGACCGGCCACCCACTGAAGGAGCGTTGCCGCTCGTCGTTCGTGTTCTGGCATGCCCCGGTCGGCCACTGGCATCCGGGATGCTCGCTCCGCTGTTGCAGGAGCTCCGCCCTGGGCGGAGGAAAACTCCGGCCCGCTGTGAAGACTTCCCACCATTCCGTCCCGATAGTACGCCTGTGGCGCTTCTGCCAACCTCTCCGCCGTTGTCCACCTAACCATTCGTATCGAGGAGAGATCCATAAACCATGCGAACCGTTGCGGCCCGGCTTCCTAGCCTTCGCAGCCGCCAGGAGCGATAGGCACATGGCCGCGAGATACCAGAAGGTCCGCAAACCCAAGGTGGCACTTGTGGGGCTAGGCCTCACGGTCGGGCCGCTGGCCCTGCAGCTACTGGACGCCGGCTACCCGGTCACCGGCTACATCCGCACTCGCTCCAAGACCGACCAGCTCCATGAGGCTCGTCTCGTCGAGGCTGGCCTGATCCTGGCGGAATCACCCCGCGCAGCGACCGAGGCAGCCGAGATCGTCTTCACCATGGCAAGCGACCTGCAGACGCTCCGCAGGCTGACCGGCGGCGCTGACGGCATCCTGCAGGGCCTCGGGCCCGGCAAGGTCCACGTGGAGATGAGCCCGATCGGTCCGCTGGCCACCGTGGAAATCGCCGCCGAGGTCGCGCTAACCGGTGCGCAGATGCTTGATGCGCCCGTGGCGACGTCGGAGCAGGAACCCCTGCGGCTGCTGCTGGTCGGCGGAGCCGATGACGTCTTCGCCACAGCGCGGCTAGCCCTGCAGCAGCTTGCCAGCCGGGTTATCCACGTCGGGCCTAGCGGTTCAGGCGCGCTGATGAAGGTGGCAACCAGCCTCGTCCTCGCGAGCCAGTGGGCCGCGTTCTGCGAGGGGCTGCTACTGGCCGAGCGTGCAGGCGTCTCCCGCGCGCTGGCGGTGGAGGTGCTGGTGGAGTTGGCGTCGCCAGCGGTGGCAGGCCGCGCGGGGATGCTGGAGCACCTGCCCGAAGTACCCTGGTTGGACATCGTCGGCGCACAGCAGGATCTGCGGCTGGCGTTGGAGCGCGGCCACGCGTTTTGGCTGCCGCTGTGGGTGACTGCCGTGACCGACCAGCTCCTGACCGTTTGCCGCAGCCAGGGCTACGAGCATCAGGACCTGGCCACGCTGTACCACAGTCTGGCCATCCTCAGCGGGGATGCCCCAAGCGGCGAGGATGCCGTGGCGCCCTCTGCGGCAGACAGCACGAGGACCCGATGACCGCCGCGGATTGTACCTGGACTGCCGGGCCGGCAGCGCCTCCCCCGCCCCGTGGGGGCGCTGCCGCCCCGGCAGCGCGGCGATGTCATCAAGGAAACACCCCAGCGCGGCTGCCGGCAGCCCGACAGCCCAGAGCTGTGCGCCTGCTCTGGCACCCGCAGGCTCTCGCTCGCTGCGCGCCAGAGGGACGCCAACCATGAAGGTCTACTTGTTCGTTGCGGCGCAAGGGGTGGACGCCGTCGACCAGTGTGTGCTCGGCCGCGCTGGCCGGAGCCTCCTGACCAAGCTGGCGAAGGAGCAGAGGGGTCGACCCGCTGCCAACGGAGCGCTGGCGTGCGGCACGCCGGTAGTGACCCAGCCGGGACTGGTGACCGAGATCGTGGAGGAGCGCGTGACCGGGCTAGTCTGCCAGCGACCCGAGGGACGCGGATTGCCGCTGGAGCTGGTCGACAGCATCAGTCCGACGCGTACCGTGATCAGGCACGCAAGCGGTGACCTTGGTGAGTGAGGACCTGCCCAAACTAGGGCCTGGTCGAGCGGCCGTTCGCGAAGACATCGGCAGGCGGTCCAGGGACGGGCAGGGGGCTACCGCCAGGCTCGCCTGCGGCGATATCGCTGTCCACATCCACAGCGACCCTGATGGTCCCGGCCACCTGCATCTATTGGTCTGTCGGATTCGCCAGGCCTTCGGGGACGCCGTCGCCACGGTTGTGCCGCTGACAAACTGGCTCGACCTGCCATTGGAGCTGCCCAGCGACCAGTTGCGGGTCGTCGACCATGTCGATGCCGACAGGCTGCCCGCAGACCAGTGGCAACGTCACTCGCCGGTGGTGCTCGCGACAGTTGCCTCCCAGCTGCGGGTGCCCATCGTCGGCCACAGCGACTGGACCGACCGACACAGCCGTGAGCTTGTTCGGTTGCTGGAGGCCGCTGACGCTGCCGGTGCTCAGCGCCGCGCCCGCCTGGTCGCCTGGTACTGGCTGGACCGCATCCGGGCCGCCAGGGTGGTCGGCGTAGGCCGCGGGGCGGGTGGTGGAGGATGCAGCTAGGCCAGCTCACCATCAGCCCACGCGAAGAGCAGGGACATCCGCATCAACGTACGGGGCAACGTGGGGATGGGCCCTCCGGCCGACTGCTCGGCGAGGCTGCTGGCCAGCAGGCCGCGAGCGCCACTGGAAAGTCACTGACCCTATCGGAGGTTGCTGACTTGTGGCAGGTGAGCCGGCAGACGGTCAACACCCTCCGCCGAGCTGGCCATATCCCTGCTGAGCGAGGCCCCGACGGCAAGCACCGCTTCCCAGAGGACGCGATCCGCCAATCGGTGCACCTGGAGCCCGGCGACCGTTTGCTTCGGCGAAAGCAGGTTTCGGACCTGACGGGGCTCCGGCCGCAGACCATCACCGAATGGGGGCAGGCTGGGAAGCTGCCGAGCGTGGTCTTGCCTGGCGGCAGGCAGCGTCGCTATCGGGAGAGTGATGTCCGTCGATTGCTGGAGGTACGCCAGCAGGCCTGGTCCCGATAACACGGCTGGAAGAACGCTGATCAGCGGTTGCGCGACCGGGCTGACAGGTGGCCTCGACTGGACAAGGTGCCGATGGTGAGACGGTGCGGCCGACCGACGCCGCCACGAGGCCTGGCGGCGGCGCGAGCGATGGCGTGGCGTAACAGCGCTGTCAGGATCTCGCGGGTCGCGTCCCGGCGCCGGGGATCGCAGGTCACGATCGGTGTGTCCCATCTGACCGCGAGCGCGTCGCGCACGCTCCAGCACGGGTGGGTTTCGACGCCGTCGAACTCGTTGATGGCGACCACGAAGGGCAGCCTGCGGTGCTCGAGGTAGTCCACTGCGGCGAAGCAGCCGTCCAGTTGCCGGGTGTCGGCCAGCACCACCGCGCCGATGGCGTTGTCGGCGAGGTCATCCCACGCGAACCGCGAGCGGTGGTGGTCGGGCAGGCCGAGCAGGTACACGAGCAGGCTAGGGCCGAGCGAGATGCGGCCGATGTCGATGGCGGCGGCGCTGACGGCCGGTCGATCATCTGCGCCGCAACGGCCGGGGACAATGGCAGTGACGCCGCAGGACGCCGCGGTCTGCACGAAGGTGGTCTTGCCCGCACCGCGGCCGCCAGCGATGAGGAGCTTGACCGCCGTGGGTGCCACGCCGTGGTGGGAGGGGGCCTCGCTAGATTCTGCGGAGTCCATGCAGCACTCGCTCCAGAAGGACGATGTCGGGACGATCGGTGTGGCCGGGGCGGTGCACGACCACCAGGTGCTGGTCGGCCATGTCGCTGACGAGCACTCGGACGACTCCAAGCGGCAGCTTCAGCTGGGCAGAGACCTCGGCGATGGACTGAGGCTGGCGGCACAGCAGGCTGATCGACCGATGCTCCAGGAGCTGGGTGTGGGTGCTCTCGCCCAGCCAGGTGGTGACCACCAGCGCTTCGATCTCCAGGTCGTCATCGTCATGGCGGGTCCGCCCTCTGGTGATGGCGTAGGGACGCAGCAGCGCCCCCGCGTCTTGGGCGCTGGGATCGTGGCGTGTGCTCATCGTCGGGGGCCGGTCGCGCTTGTGGGTCCTGCTGCCTGGGTGGGGAGCATGGGCTGCTACTCGGGCAGGGCAGCTTGGAGCTCGGCGCGCAGCGGTGGTGTCAGTGCCTCACCAACCGTCGCGGCCAGCACGGCGGCTTGATAGCCGACCAGGCCGATGTCGCAGGAGGGCGCGGCCAGCGCCGCCAGGCAGGAGCCGTCACGGACTTGCATCACGAACAAGAAGCCCTGCTCCATCTCGACGATGGACTGCCTGCTCTGGCCGGCGTCGAGCAGGCGCGCTGCACCCTGGGTCAGGCTGGTCAGGCCACACGCGATTGCGGCGAGCTGGTCAGCGCGGGCCCGGTCCAGCCGCTCGGTGACGGCGATCAGCAGTCCGTCGCTGGAGACCACGGTGGCGTGGGCTGCGCCTGGGGTGTTGCGGATGAAGCTGTTGAGCAGCCAGTTGAGGTTGGTCGCGTCCTTGCTGAGGGTGGTCATGGCAGGTCCTCGGCATCAGGGGGCGGGCCGACGGGTGGTTCGTGGCGGTCGGGCGGCAGCCCGGCGGCTAGGCGCCGGCCACGCTCCAGGCCGCTGCGGTAGTTGGAGAGCATCGCGCGGATCTCCTCTGGTGAGCGCCCTGGGCGGGCGGGTCCGAGCGACGCCTCCGGTGGTGTGGCAAGCTCAGGTGCCATCCTGGTGCCCGGCGCGCGGCGTGGCAGGCCGCTTGACGGTGGCGGCGCAGGCCGCGGACTGGTCGCGGGCGGTGGCGGGGATGGGTGTGGCCCGGTCGGCATCGGCAGCGCCGGGTTGGTGTGGGGCAGGACAGCGGAGGTAGCCCACGCGGATGGTGGGGCATCCGTCGCTGATGATGGTGCTGGCGGCGGTGCCTGCTCGACCTGGTGTCCAGGTGGAGGACGCAGGCCGCCTGGGCCGGGTGGGCTGAACCAGTCTTTGCGGGCCTGCTCGAAGATCGGCAGCCGATCGGTGGTCGGGTCGGACGGGCCGTCTGCTGTGGTCAGCCCGGCGCGGCCAGCGGGGTCCTGCTCATACCCAGCGGCGGCGCTGGCGGAGGGGATGGTCAGCGCGGAGGGCAGCAGGACCAGCGCGGTCACCCCGCCGTACCAGGAGTGGCGAAGCTGCACCTTGATGCCGTAGCGCTTGGCGAGCCTGCCGACCACGAACAGCCCCAGGACGTGGGAGACGGCAAAGTCGATGGTTGGTGGGTTGGCGAGCCGCTGGTTGGCTTCGTGGAGTTCCTCGTCGCTCATGCCCAGCCCGCGGTCCTCGATCTCCACCACATAGCCGCTGGCGGTCGGCTGTCCGGCGATCTGCACCACCGTGCCGGGTGGTGAGAAGGAGGTGGCGTTCTCGATCAGTTCGGCGAGCAGGTGGACCACCTCGGCGACGGCGTGGCCGGCCAAGTCGAGCTCGTCGATCGCGAGGACTTCGACGCGCTGGTAGTCCTCGACCTCCTGGGCTGCGGCGCGGATCACCTGGACCAGGGGGACGGGTTGGGTCCAGCGGCGCGGCGCCTCCGCACCTGACAGCACGATCAGGCCTTCGGCGTTGCGGCGCAGCCGGGTGGTCAGGTGGTCGACGCGGAACAGTCGTTCCAGCAGGTCTGGGTCGGCGTCGCGCTCCAGCTCGTCGATGACCTGGACTTGTTGCTCGATGAGCCGCTGGGAGCGGCGGGCCAGGTTGAGGAACATGTCGCCGATCGACTTGCGCAGGGCGGCCTGCCCGGTCGCCTGGTGGATGGCGGCATAGTGGACGGCGTCGAAGGCACGGGCGACCTGGCCGATCTCGTCCGCGGAGGCGTCGCCGATCGGGACGACCTCGACGTCCGGCTCGCCCGCCCTGGTCATGCGCAGCCGCCGGACGGCCTCGGGCAGGCGGCGCTCGGCGACGTCCAGCGCGCTGGCACGCAGCCGCTGCAGCGGCCTGACCATCGACTGGGCGATCCCGAGCGCGCCCAGCACGGCGGTCGACAAGACCAGCAGGATCAGCAGGCTGTTGGTGACCCAGCGCCGCTGCGCAGCGCTGGCCAGCGACTGGCTGCGTTGGATGACGCCATCCAGGAGCTGGGCTTGGACGATGCGCAGCAGCTCGATCTGGGTGGTGCTGGCCGCCAGCCACTGCTCCGGGTCAAGGTTGAGCTCCGAGCGTGCCTGGCGGTTCACTGCCGCCTGCTGGATGCGCGCCACTGCCAGGACCGCGGGGCCCTTGACGGTGTTGGCGAACAGGGCTCGTTGCTGGCCGGTGGCGTCGGCCTGGAACTGGTTGAGGGCAGCCTGCTGGCGGGCGAGCAGGTCGGCGAAGTCCTGGAACTCCCCGAACCCGAAGTGGCCGCGGATCGCGATGGCGTACAGGGTGCCGCGGAGCTTTGCGGTGAGCTCTTTGGCACTGGCGATGTTGGAGAAGGCCCGCGTGCGCTGGATGAGCTGGTCGTCGCCGCCACGCAGCCCAGCCTGCAGGTCGATGCCCAGCACGGCGGCGATGATGCGGGAGTACTCCTTGGCGACGGCCTGCTCGGTCAGCGCAGCCGACGTGGTGGCGGTGCGAAGTGCTGGCAACTGGGCCAGCTCAGCCTGGATGGTGGCGAGCTGGGCCCGCAGTGCGGGACTGGCGGCGCGGCTGCGTGCTGCCGCCGCAGTCCGGTAGGTGCGCACGGCCCGGTCGACGGCGGCGCGTTGGGCGGCCAGTGTGGGGATGCCGGCCTGGGTTCGGTCTGACTGCCGGCTGCCGGCGATCGCGCCAGCGGCCAGATCCCGCTCCAGTTGCAGCTCGTGGACAAGCGCGACCGCCTGGTGCTCCAAGCGGGCCAGCTGACTGCCCCGGCGCAGCCCAGACGAGGTCTGCAGCGTCGAGACAATGCTCAGGCTGGCCACCACCACCAGTGCAGCGGCGGGGATCGCCAAGACGGCGACGAGCTTGGATCTGACTGGCAAGTTGCGCAGGTGCGCGCGGCCTGCGGGACGCGGCGGGCGGGCGCGGAGCGCGGGTTCGCTCAGTGATGGTTGCACCGGTATTGGCGCCTCTCTGCTTCTGCGTCGTGACGTGCGGCATTACTTCTTGACGCGACATTACTTTTTGACTGGACATTACTTCTTGACGTAAACACGCCTTGTGCGGTGGATTATACTTAAGCGCCGGAGATCTCAACTGCTGCACCTTATTGGATAGTCCGTCTCGCCTGTTATGACTCCACACACTGGAATAGGAGGAGCATCTGTAATGGGTGCTTGGTGCCGCTTGGTAGCCGCTGCTGCCGTCGTCGTCGGGCTCGTGGGTTGCACCCCTGAGTCGCCTCGGGGCACCAGCGTCAATGAGGTCCGAATCGGTCTACTCGCGCCGCTGTCGGGACCGAACACGCCGGTGGGACGCGACGCCAAGCGCGGTGCGGAGCTTGCCGCGGCGCTGGTCAACGACGACGTCAGCTCCACCTCGCTGCCGCTTGGCCCAGGACGTGGCCTGCCTGGGCTCGGCGGAGCCACGCTCAAGATCGTTGACGGTGATACCGCCGACGATCTGACGCGCGGCGAGCGGCAAGCCGTGCGGCTGGCTGCCAGCCAGGGGGTGTCAGGCGTGGTGGGCGCTGGTGACACGCAGGTGATGGCCGTAGCCAGTGAGCGGACCGAACGGCTGCATGTGCCGTTTGTGAGCGGTGATGCCTCCGCCAGCTACCTGACCGAGCGTGGCATGGACTGGTTCTTCCGCACCGGCCCAACCGACCGTATGCTCGGCGCGACACTGCTGTCCCTGCTCGCACAGGCAAACGACGGCCCAACACGGCGGCTTGGCGTGGTCCACACCGCCGACGAGGTCGGCAACGACATCGCCGCGGTGTTCGGAACCCTTGCCGACGAGGCGGACACCACCATCACCGCCACCGCGGCCCTCCCGCCTGGCCAGAGCGACCCGCAGGACGCCATCAGCCAAGTCCGTACCTCTCGGCCCGAGGCGCTGATCGCGGCGGCAGCACAGCCCGCCGACGCCAAGGTGCTGCTCGAGGGATTCCGCGCGGCCGGCTACCAGCCGGCCGCCCTGGCAGGCATGGGGGTGGGCTTCACACCCCAAGTGGTACAGGCGACTGGCGGCGCTGGAATGTTGCGGGTTGCCGGCTGGTCCGCCGAGCTTGCCGCCCGCAACCCGACCGCCAACGCGGTCATGGCGCTGTACCAGCGCCAATACCAGGCGGCGATGAGCGAGCCCGCCGCCGACGCCTTCACCGCCGTGCTCACCCTCGCGCAGGCGATCGACGCGGCGCACTCGACCGAGCCTGAGCAGGTCCGCGCCGCCCTATTGGGGCTGGATGTCCGCGCACGCGACACGATCATGCCGTGGAGCGGCATCCAGTTTGACCAGGCCGGCCAGAACACCCAAGCAGACGGGGTGGTCGAGCAGCTTCGCCAGCACCGGCTGCAGGTCGTGTTCCCGCACGAGTTCGCCGCCCCAACCACCTGACCCCCTGGCGCAAAGCCAATCCGCCGGGACGCCAATTACCCCGGCCGAACCTGACCCTGGACGCCCAGCACCGATCCTCGACAGCCAGAAAGGAAGCCCCATGCGCACACGACGCGGCTTGGCGCCGCTGGCCTGCCTGCTGACACTGGCCCTGGTCGCCGTGGCATGCACCAGCCGCGGCAGCAGCACGAGCACCAACAGCAGCTCCGTCCCGGCCGCCGCCGCGGGCGGGCCGCTGCACCTCAAGGGCGTCTGTCCCGACCCGATCGTGTTCCAGACCGACTGGAACCCCGAGTCCGAGCACGGCTTCCTGTACAACCTGGTCGGCCCCGGTTTCACTGTCGACACTGCTAAGAAGCGGGTCACCGGCCCGCTGGTAGCCTCCGGCAAGGACACCGGCGTCAAGATCCAGGTCCGCATGGGCGGCCCCTCGATCGGCTTCCAACCCGTCCCCGCCGTGATGTACCTGGACCGCTCCATCACCCTCGGCTACGTCGCCACCGAGGAGGCGGTGCAGTACTCGATCAAACAGCCGACCACCGCGGTCATGGCGCAACTGGAGATCAGTCCACTGGCGATCATGTGGAGCCCCGACCTGCACCCCAACTTCCACACCATCGCCGACATCGGCCAGACCACCACGAAGGTCCTCTACACCAACGGCCTCACCTACATGGAATACCTGGTCGGCGCCGGAATCCTGCGCCGCGCCCAGCTCAACGGCTCCTACAACGGCGCACCAGACTTGTTCGTCGGCTCAGGCGGCAAGGCTGCCCTCCAAGGATTTGCGACCTCCGAGCCATACCTGTACGAGCACGAGATCAAGCAGTGGGGCAAGCCGCTTGCCTACCAGCTCGTCAACGACACCGGCTATCCCTCCTATTTCGCAGCGGTGTCGGTACGCTCCGGCGACAAGCAGCAGCTCGCGCCGTGCCTGCGCAAGCTCGTGCCGATCCTGCAGCAGTCCCAGGTCGACTTCGCCAAGAACCCCCAACCCGCGATCAACCTGATCCTGCAGCTAGTCGACCAGTACAAGACCGGCTGGGTCTACTCCCGCGGCCTCGCCGAGTTCTCGGCACGGCAGATGGTCCAAAAAGGCATCGTCGCCAACGGCGTCGTCGGCAACCACTCCGACACCACCCTCGGCAACTTCGACATGGCCCGCGTGAAGCGCACCATGGACATCGTGACCCCGATCTTCGCCGCCGAGAAAAAGCCAGTCCGCCCAGGACTGCGGCCCGAGGACATTGCCACCAACGAGTTCATCGACCCGCAGATCGGACTCCCGTCATGACCAGCCCACGTCGCCTTGCCCCCGCATTGCAGGTCAAGCCCGTCGCGGTCAGCGAGATCCCCGTCGTGGACCTCCAGCCCTTCCCCGACGGCGACCAAGCCCAGCGCATACAGACCGCCCTGGCGCTCGCCCAGGCACTTCGCAACAGCGGCTTCGCCTACCTCACCGGCCACCAGGTCCGGCAGGCACTGATCGACCACGCATTCGCCCAAGCCCAGCGGTTCTTCGCACTCCCCGACCACGCCAAAGCCAAGATCGCCGTCGACAAATCGCCCTACCACCGCGGCTGGTTCGCGGTCGGCATGGAAAACCTCGACCCGGCCAAGCAACAGCACGGCGACCTCAAAGAGGGCATCAAGATCGGCAACGACCTACCACCCAAGCACCCCCTGGTCCAAGCCGGCGTACCCTACCACGGGCCCAACCAGTGGCCCCCGGGCCAGCCGCATTTCCGTCAGACCATGGAGGCCTACTGGCAGGCGATGCGCCAGCTCGCCCACCAGGTCCTGCACGCCATCGCGCTGGCGCTGCAGCTTCCAGAGGACTACTTCGACGCTTGGTTCACCACCCCCATGGCCGTGCTCGGGCCACTGCACTACCCGCCACAGGCCGGCCAGATCAGCCAGGCGCAACTGGGCGCCGGCGCCCACTCCGACTTTGGCTGCATCACTCTGCTCGCCCAAGACGACAACAGCGGCCTGCAGGTCCGCAACCGTGCCGGCCACTGGATCAGCGCGCCACCGCTGCGTGGGGCGTTCGTCGTCAACGTCGGCGACATGCTCGCCCGCTGGACCAACGATCTGTTCGCGTCCACGCCACACCGGGTCATCAACACCGGAGGTGTCGATCGCTACTCGATCCCGTTCTTCTTCGACCCCAACCACGACGCACCGGTGGCGTGCCTCCCGACCTGCCTGGCACCTGGCGAGCAGCCCAAGTACCCGCCCACGACCGCGCTCGCGCATCTCCAGGAGCGGTTCGCGGCGACCTTCGAGTACCTCCCGGACCGTCCCACGCCAGAGGAACAGACGCGGCCGTAGCGCCCGGCGGCTACCGGAGCCCAGCCCGCATCGTCACCCATCCGACCAGCCACGATGCCGAATCTGCGAACCCTCACTAATCCCCATGGACCCCCGGCCGCTCCCGGGCGCGCTGGTGTCGACTGCCGCCTTCGTTGTCAATGTACGGTGCTCGCAATCCGCGCCCGGACTCACCCGCCCGATCGGATGTGGCTGGCCGAACTGGGCATCTCTGTCACCGTCTGGGTCGCGCTCGCCTGGATCTGGCGCTCGCGTTCGGCATTACTGTAACGACAGACAGAGCAACGACGCGAACAGCCAGGCGATCTACCAGAAGGCGGCCTTGAAGCGTCTGGCCCAAGGGATCATCCCGTTGCACCCTATCGCGCCCTGACCCGATAGGACGACAATCTGCGCGAGTGGCTGGTCAAGAGGAGATGCGGATATAACAGTGCTCGGATCGAGAACAGTCCGGATCGGCTGTGCACGGAGCCACGCCACAGCACGCAGCACCGAGGGGTGGTAGACCACCGTGGCCGACAGCGAGCTTCGCGGTTGGGAGTTCGAGCGCTTCTTCAGGGATCTCCTCGCACAGATGCCAGGTATCACGCCGCTTGAGACCGACCGGGACACCGCAGGCGGCCTGGGCATCGACGTCTTAGCGCGGATGGACAACCGGACGCTCCTCATCCAGGTTGTGGCGCAGACGCCCCAGACCACCCGCCGGCTGCGCGAAGTCGTCGCGCAACTCCAGACTGCGGCGAGGCGATACCGACTGGCTCATCCAGGAGAGCCCGAGCCGCGTCTCATCGTCGCTTTTCCAGGGGTCCTTTCGCCTCGCAAGGAACGGCCTCCGAACCTGGAGGTGTGGGATGGGCCGTTCCTACAGGGCGAGGCGCGGCGAGTTGGCCTTACTGCTCCGTCGTTCCTCGCGGCCGTGGAAGGTGAGCAACGATTTGAAGAGCGCGAGCCGGCAGACGACCTCCTGCGACGACTGGCCCTCATCCACCCCGGGCAGGCCGACTGGAGCCGATTTGAAAAGCTCTGCCAAGACATGCTCGACTTCCTGCTTTGTCCGCCGTTGAGCTACGTGGTGCCACAAAGCAGCAACGAGAGCGGCATTAATCGGAGAGACTTTGTTCTGCCGAACTACGCGCCGGACGGCTTCTGGGGATTCATGCGCAGCCAGTACCATGCTGACTTTATTGTCGCGGAAGCGAAGAACCTCGCCGGACAGGCCGGGAAGTCTGAGGTACTCCAGCTGGCCAACTATCTCACTCGGCACGGTACCGGGCTCGTCGGTATGCTCCTGACGCGCAGCGGTTTTAAGAGCGACGCTCGATGGACGAGCAGAGAGCAATGGCTGCTTCACGACAAACTGATCGTCGGGCTTGACGATGAGGACTACCGCCAGATGCTGCTGACCAAGCGGGCTGGTGGCGATCCGTCAGACCTCGTCCGACAGCGGATCGAGGATTTTCGGCTTCGCATCTAACGGCGGGCTCGACCTGGGAGGGATGCAGTCCGAGGGCGTTCCCCAGACCGGAGTAGGCAGCGCCAGCCGCCTCCGCAAAACGCCGTCGCGTGCGCAAGCTGCGAGGCGGCAGTGTCCGAACACGTCGGTAGCAAGTAGGAGGACATCGATGGCCGAGGAAACAGATCCGGTGACCAACGGAGCGCGGGATCGTCTCCTTGGTGAGACGAGCGGCTTCCTGGTAACGATGGGCATGGGCATGAGGATCGCGAGCGAACGCGCCCGCGATACCCAGGCGCGCGCCATTGCGGTCTGTACCCAGATCAACGGCGATCTCACCGGAAGCCAACGCGACCTCATTGCGAATAGCAACTACTACTCTGCCGCAGCCCTGGGACGTCAGGTCCTGGAGACCACGCAGCTGATTGAGTATTTCTCCAGCCACCCGGACCGAGCCGAGTTTTGGCTCACAGCGAGCGATGAGGAACTACTACGCGCCAACGATTTTCGTCCCTATGCGCTTCGTGCAGCCACTGGCGCCAGCAACGATGTCTACAGCCGGCATTGTCTGATGAGTGGCCATCCGCGTTCTATTGCCGTCTTGCTGCTGCCGGGCAGCCGTTGGCGAGCCAGCACCGAGCTGATTGATCTCACGCCGGCTGGTTACGACATTCAAGCCGACTTGCGGGCGCTCTTGTTGGCTGACTGTTTGCAACACATCTACGACGCCGTTCGGGCCACGGTGAAAGTAGTAGACGTGAAAGCATTCGAGGCAATGGGCGCGCTTGAAGATCGAAGCGTGGAGTTGACCTCGAAGCTAGTGGAAGATCTCAGGAACTGGCATACGAATGATCCACTGGCAACTGTGGCGCTCAAGTCGGAGCCGTAGAGGCCCGCCAGCCAACGCTGCCCAGGGTCCCGGCGCTCTCGTGATTGAGTGGGCTGGCGGGGAAGGATGGTTCGCGGAGGCTCGCCGGGCTGCGTAGGCGCGGCTGGTCGGTTGTGGTCAGGCGTCAACGGGCTGGAGTGGACCAGTGCCAGGGACCAGCC
>WNGA01006774.1_pt1 | contig 28288 bp, 37 predicted proteins | sample 5400061 | NCBI WGS metagenome assembly WNGA01 (sample SAMN13153366, study PRJNA577476) | soil metagenome | isolation source: 100 cm soil or saprolite under grassland replicate 2 | place: USA:California | collected 2016-06-15
AAAAATCAAGTTGAGAATCCTGTAATTGATACATATAGACAAGAATTGATAAATTATATAACTGAGCATAATGTGACGTTATATGATTTTCCTATAAGTAACTTTAACAATCATGCATTGGAGTTATTCGTTCAAGAAGATATGATGGCATGCAAGGATTGGAAAGAAAAGGGAATTCCATTTGATCCACGTTGTGCACCAGTAACTAGGGAACTCGCTGATATCCTAAATAAGGGAGGTAAGGAAATAAAATGAAAACAAATTTTTGTGTTTTATTAATAATTTCTACAGTCATAATAGTAGCAATAATTCCTATGAGTTTTGCGTATGCACAATCTCTAGAGAAATATGATGATGTTTTACTAGGCTTTAAATTTCAGTATCCTAATGAGTGGAAAAGATTATTAGAAAAAAACTATGAAGATAATGGTGTCGTATTCAATCTAAGTCCTTTGATTGGTAATAACAATATACTCAATAATAATGTATATGTATGGGCAGATGATTTTCCTATCTCAAATAATAAAACACAAAAACAATACGTAAGAGAGTATCTTCTTAAAGTATTTCCTGGGATTGATCGTGAAACTATGAAGTTGAATGAAACTGAATTAAGTGGTATCCGAGCAATGAATGTAACTTATAGTGACATAGAAAGAAACACTATGATGTATTTTGTTTATAAGGATAATACTGCTTACGTGATAAAATACGAGGCTCAACCTACACTTTTTGACAAGTGGCTTCCACAAGTAAATGCATTAATACGTTCGTTTCAAATAACGTAAATCATTTTATTTAATTTCATATCCCTTTAATGATAATCTTAGAGCATCAAGCGAGTCGTCATAACTAGTTTGTTTCTTATCTAAGATATACTCATTTGCTTGCGCTGTACGTAATGATATAATGAGTTTATCATACTTCTCAGGTATTGCTAAGTATCCCTTATTTACCATCATGTATAAGTGACTTAACATATTTTTATGTTCGCTACTAAACGATATTGGTACTATCTCTTGAGTCTCTAGTGAGGTATCTTTAGGGTCATAATCAGGATCCTCTCCAAATACTACTTTCATATTACGACAGAAACCTGCATTAGATCCGTCTATTATGAATTTTATATTAGGATAAAACTTTCTATGGAAATTATAACACAAATCGATAATGTCTTGAGGATTTGCTTTAGTAAACTCTCTTGAGTAGATGACCCTTACTATTTCAGGAGATCTTAAAGTGTTCCGTTATTACTATAGTGGTATTACTAGAGCCAAAAGCCGGATGTCTTTACTCCTTCTTTCTACTCTTCTTTTGTTTTGGCTGATTCTGTTCTCTTCTATGAATAAAATTATCATTTTTATTTAATCCTGCTGATGCTGGAACTTCTTTGGATTCTCCGCCTACTGCATATTTACTGTAACTGATAACTGTGTTAAAGCCTTCTTTTTCGGGATCAGTTTTATTTTTCTTCTTTTCCTTGTTTCTATACTCTTGGTTTTGCATTCTTGTATGAATATAATTATCGTTTTCATCTAATCCGGCATTTTCATTTACATTTTTGATATGATCTTCTGTTGTAAATGGTGGGATCTCTTTCTTTTTCTTCTTTTCCTTCTTTCTATATTCTTCGTAGCCCTTATTACCGTATGTAGAGGGAGATTTAACATTCTCCTCAGAAGCTTCAGTATTACTCATAAAATCTTGATGAACAACATTCTATTTATTAAATCAATTAACTGGACTTTAAAATAATACATCAATAATAAAGGGACTTTTATTATTTTCTCATTCTGCGTTTTAGAATAGCTACATCTGCAGCAAGTTTCTCCAGCTGTGATTTTTCAATTTCCAGTTTCTTGACTTGCATCTTTAGTTTGTTTACTTCATTAATTATCAAGTTATTAACAGCTTTTTGATATTCGACCAGGAAATCCTCCTCTGAAGCACAAGCATTTAACAAGTCCCTTATCCTATTAGTTAGTCGTTCTCGTTCCTCTCTGGGTATCTTTATTATTTGTCTACGTTAGTCTACATTAGAAGAATAAAAGAGGTAGATAGATAGGGTAAGTCCTAGTGTCCGGAGTGTGGCCACAAAAGTAAATGATGCGGTCTTATGTGTTTGCAACGAAGACATTGGGTCGTGGTAAATTCTCCTTGTCCTAATTAGATTTCTGTGACTATTCTTCAGTAATCGCTAAAGTAGTGTCAATTAGTGTCAATTAGGTTTACTAATCTCTAAAGTAGTGTCAATTAGTGTCAATTAGGTTAGTAATCTCTAAAGTAGTCTCTATTAGTCTCTATTAGAATAAAAGAGGTAGGTAGGTACGTAGTGGTTCTTAATCTAGCCCTGATACCCCTACCCTTTCCACGCATGTTACTAGTTTGGCATACGAATTAAGCGTGATTCTGTCTATAAAATAGACAATAAAATGGACTAAATTTAACCACCATTTGGTTTTTATTTTCTTTTAGGGTTAAAGTAGTATTTGATACAGATCCATAGGTAGATAAAAAGTAATATTTTTACTTAGATTGGATATTGTATCAAGTTTGCGTTAATAAAAAATGGAATTATTTTACAGATAACTTAGGTAAGGCAACTTCTTATATTTAGTAGCATACCTCTCATCACTCTTTTAACACCATCATGCATGCCGGTGGGGGTGGGATTCTGTCTGCATTCGTGTCCAGTCCCACCGGTGTCTAATGCATATTAAATATGTAGTCCAGTTGAAGTTAATGGAATCTCCATCCACGCTCTTGATACTTGTTGTCATAGGCGCATCGATTAGTCTCTTTGGAGTATCCTTGTTACGTATGGTAGATATTTTCAAGAAGCGGAAGGAAAATGTAACGAGTTTCCGACCACACTCTTGAATGCAGGCCAGATGTTGTTCTTATGCTACGATTGCCTCACCCATTCAAAAATAAAGTAGAGATTGATGATGATAAGGATCAAAAAAATAATTGTGATGAGAGTGGACGCGGAACCAACAACGCAGGCTGTACAACTGAGAAATCACTCGATATAGGTCAAATAACAATCGGTACCGGACAGACAAGTCTTAACCCATAGTCGTAGATTTGCGAAGAAATTTAATGATTATTTGGGAATTTGTGCTTTATGTTGTTCACAAAAATACCAGTTATTAGATGGGTCTGGATAATTTTGATTTTATTATACATATTGCATACGCATCAGTTATGAGTTACCTTGTCTTTTATTTTCTTCCAATCACCTAAATCATGTTGTGGCCCGATTGATGCTCCACTACCAGTATAATCACCCATAACCTCCAAAACATAGTCTATGTCATTCAGTTTTTTTAGAATTTCTAGGTTCAAACGGTGATGTGAGACATAGTGAGTACCCTTATCAAAGATGGCGGGAACTGATCCAGTCGTTTGCAATATATGATCTCTTGATTTCTGTGGGTCTGTTCCATCTTTCGTGAACACTTCAACAGTATACATTGGTTTTGGATTCTTAGGATCTTGTTGCAAACGTGTAACGAGATCGAAAACTAAAGCCGGATCTACTTTATAAAAAATTCTGCGATATGATTCTCCTAATTTTGCACTATCTAGCCTTAGTTGTTCTAATTCGTCAAAGCCGTCTTTTTGTTCACTCAAAGTGTTTCTCTCCCGCTGTTCTGGGTTTATTTAAGTTTGCTGAACTAAGTTTGCTGATAACTCGATCACTTATTATCTGATAAGTCGTTCCAACTAGACAATAAACACAACAACATATGTAAGCCAGAGGGCCATATTCTTCCAAAAATTCCGGTTTATGAATATTGTTACTATTTACTAACGTACCCATCACATCGAAATCTGCTCTAACATCTTCAACTTGAGCAACATTTTTGAATATCTCGACTATTTTATTCCCCAAATAATCATGATACAAGTCGTACACTTTTCTTCTAGAATCTCTATGTTCTCTGCTATCAAGTACTCTGAATGCTTCCAGTAAACCTTGAACTTGGTGCTGGTCTCTGTTAAATTCAAATTGTTGGCGGAATTGTTTTTTAACCAAATTGTAAGTAATGAATCCGATCGTTAACGTAGCGGTGGGAGATATAACTCCAAGAATAATAGTCGTAATAAGATTAGATTGTGTAATAAGATCTGATTCCATAACACTTCAAGTTTTAGTTACGCTTATTTATATTCCCCTCACCTGTAGGTGATTTAGGCTTTAAATTGAATAATTCACGATAATGCTTATGGGTAGAACAATTCCTTCGTATCGAATCGCAACTGAAATGGAAAGATGGAAATGGAGACCGTTTAGAAAAGCATTAGACAAGAAAGATAGAAAGATCTTTGATCAAATGTTTTCCTATTCACGATTGTATAATTCTGCAGGAACTATGGCTTGTAGACCTGTTATTCCATGCAATTCTTATGTCGATAATATTTGAACACTACAAGCAATTAACAAAATTACTAAGTAAAAAAATTAAAATTAATAACCAAACATGAATTCGTGACTAGACTACGTAATAGATCCTGATCTCAAAAGAGAGTTAGCAAGCGGTCAAACTCAGTTAATATCTTATACCAGAATCATAATCCGATTCTATCTTTCTACTGATTAGTTGCTCAAGAAGAACATTCTATCTTCTTCCGATAACCTCCGAAAAGATCACTTATGACGGTGTCCAATTTATTTAATTCTTTATCAATATTTTTATCAAACTTTTCCATGAGTGCGGAATCAAATGATAGTTCATAATCGTCATCAGACAAATCGGGAATAAACCATATTTGTGGTTTACGTGTTGCTAAACCAACACTATTATCCAACTCAAATTTTTCAATAAATTTAATTATGAAATATCCTAATTCCGCTACCTTTTCATGCTCATTGAAGAGAGCCATAATTTGTGTAGAATAATCCGTCCATACGGTCTACCAGTGCCAATGGCTTTGCATGTTTTTATGCTCTCAAACCTACCATCCTCATGGAAGTAGCGTAGAGTCACATAAACTCCTTTTCCCCTGTTGTTACCATGCATCAAAATTGTGTTCTTCACGATAGTATTTTGTGCTAAGATCGTTCATTATTTTGGAAGTTTCTAGAATAAATTTATCTTGAGACATCTGTGGATTATCAGCAACAAACGTCACCTAATCTAGTTCTAAATAATTCAAATGTTCCTCTATCTCCAGAAAACCCGATTATTATGTTTCGTATTTCGCCAAATAGTTTTTCGTCGTAAAGGTATCCTGAACCGTAATCAATTGTAAACTTTCTATCGGCTATTAATACAACTCCATCAGAGCACCTCGAATCCAGAATGTATGTCAAATGCTTAATTCGATCTCAAAAGTTTTATTAAACTTTTAATCATTAAAGTGAGTGAGTCACAATTATGGTTCAATTCCTTAATGTAATTTTGTTCCACATCTAAAACAGTTCTCGTCTGTGACCTTATTTACTTCTCCGCAATTTGGATTTGGACAGACTTTATTTTCAAGCATATGATCTTTTTCCAAATCTTCCATCTTTTTCTCAGGTAACACGATTCTCTGGATATATTCCAATATCGTGTATGCAACCGCTACATAGAAGATAGTGGCAGTTTCTCCCATTGCTAATCTTGGTTTTCCCTGATCATCCAGACCAACTGCAACGGTCACATATTTAGGTTCACCTTCATTAAATGTCGAGTCTGAGTTAACCTCGGCGTAAATCTTACTGAAGTTGTTGGATATTTGTGTGAATAGACCAAATGCAAATGGATAAGTATCCTCCAACCTTTTGAAGATTTTTTCCACGTGTTTCCTCTCTAAACTCCCTTTATCGTCTGACATGAAAGTCAAATTAACTAATTTATAATTAAGTTTTTTTATGTTATGGAATAACCTTTTAGTGAAAATCTAAATGCATCATTCCGGATCGTAACTGATTAGGACTTCTGCCTTGTGTCGTATATTTCTCTTTTTGTTAAGTCTTCTCCCTTATGTGCCCAAAATTTTCTTGCTTGCTTTGAAAGCCATTCAAAATTTTCCATTAGCACAAAAAGAACATGTCCTTAATCTTTGGTAACATATCTATCTTTTTAAGTTGTTCTTCCTTCATTCCAGAATAGTGCGAAACTAATGATTTAGCGGTGAAATTATCAGTATAGTAACTGTTTTTCCATTTTCTGAATAATTCAACAATTTGACTTTTCAGGGAACTTGGTGGACCTAATAAGAATCCGGCAAATGGTAAAGTACAGTTTTTTATATTTAAAGTAGTCTTTATTGATAGACCAAATTCTAAAGGTGTCCATAATTCGGGAACTAATTCATTTACCAACTTGTATAAATCTTGATATTTTTCCCTTGTTATATCGCTCCATTCATCATAAGTCCAATTTTCAAATGTCATTGTTCATAATCTCCCAAAACAAAATACTGCCATCTTAATCCAAGGTTTATGATCAATAGAAGATTCCCAAGACCTAGCAGGTCCTCGCATTCTACGTTCAACCCATTGATTTTGTTCATAGGAAGGTTCTTCTAATTCCGGTATATCTCTAAGTGTTTCTTGTGATTTTAAGGATAATTCTTCAAGTCTCTTTAGATGGTATTCTTTTATTTCCTCGTCTGTCTTATCTTGAATTACTACTGTCATTTGATTCCTTCCCTCTTATTTCTAAGACAATGATGAGGATTTCCGTACTCATCAACCGCTTTCCACCTTCCGTTTTCTTGCTCTATCATCTCTATAGCGTTACCACAAAAGGAACAGGGTTTAACAAACGAATTGGTCATTTCCTTTGGTCCTTTTCTTCTATCCGATCAAGTAATCTGCTTATGATGTCATTGAAAGTTTCAGGTACTCTTCCTTGATTACGGAGCCGTTCATATGTGTCTTGTCGTATAGTTATCGTAGTCAGTCTATTCACGAAATAGGTAAGGTAGGTTAAGTATACGGGAAGTATTCTATTTGTCATGTTCTTCTGATCCTTCTGATTTAGATTCTAATTCTGCTGCGAAATCTTGGACATAATCATCTAGAAGATCGTTTATGTATTATTCTGTGTATTTTTCCTTATGATCTTCTAGACCATCGTTGTATATGTCTTCATCAAAATATTTGTTAACCGATTCGACAGCTATTTTATTAAATGCATCTAAATTTCTTATTGGTAGTGAATCGACCTCACAGGCATATATTTGGCCATGCTCCTCTAAATGCTTCTTATACCTCGGATCATTTTCTAACTTTTCTTGTTCATCTTCGCTCATATGTTCTGCATCCCATGGAAGATCGAGTTCGTAAATCTGTTCTTTAGTAACTGCGATTCGTTCTAAACTAAATATGACTCCTTTTGATTTTGCATAATTATATAAACTCCATTCACGAACTTCTTTCAACTTTCTTATTGTGGTACGATCTATTGATTCACCTGATGGATCTAAATCACCATACCATAATATATGGACATTCATACCTTGAACCATTTTTTCCTTAAGTCGAATTACACATTCATTTAATTCAGTCGTTCCGGGAAATCCTCCAAATGGAACTATTCTGACTTGTAAATTGTATTTTTTTACAGTAGAAATAAAATATTTAGTCATTGCTTGCTTTTCTGTCCATATTTCTACATAATTTTTCTGATTCCACCATCTTGGAAAACTTTCAACATCGTTACGATAATTCGTGGCAATGTTTCTAAGTTCATCAACATAATATGCAATGTGATCATTTGGTTTAAGATACCTATCATCAAAATCTTGTATTGGATGTCTATCGTCAGCAAGGCAATCAATCTCAAAGAAGTGTTTTTCTTCCCTAGCCTTGACCATAAATTTATCAAGTGAATTGTATGTTTTATGCAGGTTTGGAATTGCCTTCAAAACAATAAGTGCATAGTTAAGTTGTCTCATTGTTGGTTTAAATCCCTGTTTTTCAACTTGCTTCAATACTTCGTCTATCTTTACAATTATTTTTGGCCAATTATATTGTAGTTGAGAGTTACCTTTTCTAATACCTCTAATATCTGTTTTTCTGCGAGTATTAACACGATAATACCAATCTTCACTTTCGCTAATTGTTGTCATGTTGTTTCATCAACTTTGACTTGATCTTCTAGACCACCGCTTGGAATCGGTATTTTTTTAGAGAAAGGTTTATCTGTACTAAAGTTCACTATACTATCATCCTCACAGAATTCGAGATTCGAAGGGGTTTAACGTCGTGGTGTTGTTGTTTCAGGCAATAACACCACTTTCTTTCTCATGAAACAATTCCTTAACTATATCTGATATGGAATGAGTACATGGATTCTCTTCTAAATGCTTTAGAATTATGTCCCAGATCCTCTCTGTATTGTCTATTACATATTGCTCGGAATTCAATTACGTCTGTTTCTCCATTAGACTGAAATTTTTCTCCAAAAGTCTTGCAATGTATCTACTTCTTGGAATATCTCCCCTAACCGCATCCAGTTCTTCTAGAAGCAATTTTGGAAAAGATACTCCTGCTATTCTTCTATTTGCTGACATTGTTACCATTATCAAGTATGACTAATACATTTAAGGCTTGAGACAATGATATGAGGGTGGGTGGGTGGTTGCAGAGAAATTCAGAAAAAAAGAATTTCCTTGATTAAATTTTATACTTAATCATTTAGACTTAATTGATTTAAATCGATCATAAAGGTAGTTTCAATTGTATCTGTTATGGGTAAACATACTGGAAGCTTCTTTAGTTTCATTCCACCATCAGGAAACAAAATATGCTATCGAGCCGTACACGTTTTTACAATTGGGGATGATGGAAAAATATCTGAACATAAGGCGATTCGTGATGATTTAGCATTGATGTATCAACTTGGAGTGGTTAAAGCTACGACTCCACAATATGAAAACTTCCTAAAAGGTTGGAAAGGTTGATGTAATGATGAATTGAATCCTGAAATGGATGCTAGAGATTGAAGCCTTGACACACTACGAATAAACTGGCATACAAAGAAAATGCTGTTAAACTGCGGAATTTAGTATTTAGCAAAGTATGGGAGAACCGGTGGGCTACTGCACAACCGACTTTATTTTTTCCTCATCCACATACTTTAGGCATGGACAGGCATCGGACTTCGAGATATGATTTACACATCGTCTTTGATGATGCATGTCCATCCAATGCCACTTTATATCGTGGCCACAAATACACGTTGACATAATTCTTTCTCATTTAATAATATAGTTTCCGAGACTTATCTAATTTTCGGAACTTTATTAATCTATTAATCGTTGAGGAGTGTATGAAGCCGTCACATCTTGCTCAAGCTTGAAACTGGTGTCAAATTTAAGATTCCACGGTTTTTAACAAAGGAATGACTTAAGTTAAACTCTTATACACCAATGAGAATTAAAACACACATGTCGTATGATCCAAAAATCCTTCTAAATAGGTATTTACATCTAAATAGATTGAATTCCTCAATAAATTATGTACCATCGATAGTTGATCCTTTCGATATTCAACCCCCTAGTCTATATCAAAAAAATAGAAACAGATTGGCATCAGGAAGTATGATTAATAAAATCCCGGATGTTCCAAAAACTTCAGCTATGGGGACTGAATTATTGGAAGATTTACGTATTCGTCAGGAAGAATTCCTTAAAAGAATACGAAAACATCCTTATAAAACTGGTGAGCCTATCTCATGATATAAAACTAAATAATACCATTTAGATAAGCTGCATTTCAACTGATGATTCCTTCTAATATCCCGGAATCTTTTCACGAATTATTCTCAACTTTAGATCTATATTACCCTAACCTAATTGGAAATTCTGCGTCCCTAAACTTCTAATTCTACGCTAGTCCATAAATGCCAGCTCAATGTGATGTCCTTTACTAAAATTGAGTGCTGTTGTTGTCCTATGCCAGTTCAGTCATTTCATGTAACATTGATTTATTTGATGAATTTCTTACCGATGTTTGAATTATTTTTGCTGTTTCAAAATCACACTCTAATATAGACGCCAGGTCATCAACCTTCATACTCAGAATTTGTTTTTTGTCGAGCGAATGCTTCAAGATCAAATCTTTTAGAACATCAGGGATAGCTAATGATTTAATGCCGCGTCTGAATAGCATGATTAATACTGGTATCTATCTTATATAAGATTTTTCTAATGGATCCCTATAGTCAAAATAATGAGTGTATTTTTGCTAGCATTTCTGGAACATGATGTGGCAGGTTCGTACTGCATTTAATTGCATTTAATCAAAGGACGAGTCTACTATTTGGATAATTATTCTGATTTCCATACAGATTTTCACAAGAAATTAACAAAGTGATCTAAAGATTGGAATAATTTATGTTATTTCAGATATTTGCCTGATATCTACTTATATCATGTCGCTTACAGTCTGATATTGAAATCAGGGCCTAGTGTAAAGGTTGATCTGGTACAGAAATTCATTAATTTCTATCATAGATATGAAAACCTAAATTTAAAAATAACCTTTTTCTTGATATCTCTCCAGATACTTCATTTATACTGGCTCACCGGAGATGTTGTACTCCAGAAGATATTTGGGCAAAGTTTCTTCTTGGTGCCTAAATCTCTCTTACCAATATTTGTGGTAATAGACTATATTGAAATTCCTGCACTAATTTCTGCAATAATTTTTTACTCCTACAGTATACGCACGAAAGAATCTGACGCCAAAAAGAACTATCTATTTTTGGGAATGCTCGGAGTCCAATTTTTTCATATTTTCTGGATTACCGACGAGGTTGTGTATACCAGTCTCTTCAATTTCAGTTTTGTAGAAATTCCTTATGTCCTCTCATGGATTGCCATTCTCATAGATTACCTCGAGCTACCGGTAATGGTCGACCTGTTTTACAAGATCATTAAAAAGAAAAGAAGGTAGAGGGTAGGAAACATACGTGTGTTGCAAATGCAAAAGCAAGCTGTTTCGCAAAGTGGCGGTTCAGCTATCTCAAATGTTTTAATAATCTTTTCAATAGTTGAAATGTGTTTTTAACAATTTTATGTACTTGCAGTATCAAAAGTTGTTTTATATTCTATTTAGGATGCAAAATATTAAATTCCATTTTCTTCAATCTATCGTTATTTACTCTTCGTGCAGTATAGACGAGTTTTTGAGGATTTTGACCTGCAATCTTGATGGTTTCGGGTGTTTCGATGGTGCCTATTCTTCCATAGTAATATTACGCCCTTCGCTAGTCTATACTCTCCAATGACATACCTGAAATCTGAGATAACACCCAATTCATTTCCTACAATACTCTTGAAGACTTCATTATTGTTTGGTTGAACTCCAACTAAGTAACATACAGGTGTAGTAGCATCACCCAGTATTTTTGTTCTAATTTCCAGTGTGATGGATAATTTATGGATACACCACAGCTTCCGTTAATATACTGCCTATCCAGGCAATTATCCATAGGATCTAATAATAATTCCGTTTAGAGTAACAGCGATTAACAAAAGAAATAGAATTGAAACAATCGAGATAATAACATTATTGGAATACAAATTTTTATTTGAATTCAACTTGTATTATTTAGCAAGTTTCTACGATACTCATCTCAGCCAAAATAATTTCTGAGCTTAGGTGCTTACGCGTTTAAAGCCATACGTGTTCATTTATACCATTCACAAAGTTTGAATCTTGGGTAATGAATTGATTTTTAAACGATACTACAACGAGTAACGCAGTACTGCCTTAAGCATTGTAATTTTAATCTTAACTATAGATTGTATCTATGTCATTAGATCCAACGCCATCTTTAGATCAGTAATTTCAGATTCAATTACTTCTCTATCGAGGTCATCTCTTGCATACTTTTTCAATCTATCGCAAGCATGTATCTCTGATATCATTATATCCTTCTTATCTTTGGATAGGTTGTGGAAAGACTCAACAAATGAATATATCACTTTTCTCCCATTCTCTTTACTTCCACAAGTTTTAGCTGTTATTTCATAGGGAGCTTCAGATTCCGTGATGTTCATTCCGATAATCCTCCTATCTCACAGTTCTGAATTTTAAAACCTTGTAATATCGATACGTACGCGGTAAAGGTATTCTGCTTAGTAATGATCACAACTAATATCCGACAAAGGACTATAATAAGCTATATCCAAAGAAATATCTAGTTCATTATCGTACTTCGAAGATCTGTCAAGTTTATTTTAAAATACTTAAGAAATACTTAGCGGATTGCAACCATTTTCAGATATTTTAAGTATTTGCGGCTTAGTTGAGTAGACAAAAATCTGGGAACGTCTTGTAAAAGTTGTTCATCGTATTGAACGCTCACTCAAAATTGTATAGCTCTAATTTCGTCTTTGCTAGACAGCTATATTTTCTCTAGGTAGTATTATAAAAAAGATAATGGTAAGTCGTTAATTACTTTGCGTTAGGGTCGGTTTCCCAAATACCAAAAGTGTTATTCTCAGTATCAAGGCATACAGCAAAATAGCCCATTCCAGCAATAGGTTTTTTTGGGATAACAACTTTACCCCCTAATTGCATTACTCTATCAGAATGCTCGTCTACTGACTTTACGTCAATATAGTTTGTCATTCCCTGTTGTTGGGAATTCTGCCTTTTCATCATTCCTCCGCCAATAGATTTATTGCCTTTATCATCCGCGGTGGTAATAATTAGATATTCCATTCCTTCTGGTAGCGACTCCGGACCAGACCATCTCTCGAAATTCCATCCGAATAATTCACTGTAGAATTTCTTTGATCTTTCTAGGTCATCAGAAGGTATTTCAAAGTGCACTAATGTAGGCATATTATTAATTTAAGAAATGCCTTAATTAAGCTTCTTGCCAACACACGTCAACTAATTTGTTATAAAGTCCGCGAAAAATCTTGAAAGTACCCAGATGGGTTTATTTAATTGCATAGGCTTTATTTAACAGTCAATTTCTTTAGTGCTCTCTAACCATGACCGCATACGATGGATATTTATTTAATTTTAGGCAATAGTAAAGGAATTTCAATGTGAATTAAATAAAGTACTAGGATAGTGAAGTTGGTTGAGAACAGATTATTTGATTGCAATTGCGATGAAATTGCAAAACGTAAAATAGTGCAAGTTTAATTATTCACCTTACTGCTGACCGTGAATTAATTCCCACATATAATTAATTTAGGTTTATAAGTGGACAATCTCCTAATTAGAAACGATAGGAACTGTTAAGTATTGTCAATAAGTAAATCTCACGGAATACAAATATTAGCACCTCTGCTTGTTACCTTAGTTTTACCATATACATATTGCTGGAGCTCAATGGAGGAAAATTCTAAATACTCAAATAAAATGGTTAGTTTTTCTCAATCAGGTGTAGAGTACTTTCGTTCAACCCTAAGTCACCTTGTGAACGAGTCACAGAATTTGACCAAATCGTATCAGGACGAAATTCGAAAGTGGACTTCGGGCCAATTTGATAATTCTACTCTGGTCTTAATTACAGATTCATTTTTGCCAAAGTTTGAGAATCTTATAGTTAATGCAAAAAATATGATTTATCCCAGAGAATACAAGTATGTTCATGATGCATTAGTAAATTCATTGGAATCTGAAACTGATAGTTACACACACTTTAGAAATTATCTTGTATCGGGAAACAAAACAGAAGATGATATCTCAACAGATCTCTTATCACTGGCTTTTCAATATGAACAAGTTTATTCAAAATTCCTCTCAATGCCTACTCCTGATTCTCATCAAAATGTGACTAAACGTATCAGCTACTGAATGTTTTACTTAAGTATATTTAAAACTAGTCCACTGGCAATCTTGTTAGAAATTATATCCGGAACAATTGAAGGAGATGGTCTCTGATTAAATGTCCTTATGTATGTATAGAATACCAAATTAGTAACGGACTTTTGTGTTATGGCATCTATAAACTTTTCAAGATCCAGGTTGGAAATGTGAATGCCATCTCAAGTTCTGTAGTTTAGTTTTTGGCTATTACAATATAACACTCATAAATATAGTGTCGTAATTAAATAAATCTGCACTAGATCTTCCTTATTAACCAGATTCCAGCTATATCCGGGTAGATATGGACCGGGAGGTGTTGCTTGAGTCAGCTACAAGACTTGACGGTAGAAAACTATTAGGTCTTTTTGCCGTAGTAGTCGCTACAATATTAATAGACTCGGAAGTAGGTGTTGTGTCTGATTTTATCCCAGAAAAAATCTCTTCAAGTGCAGGAATATCGCTCTTTGTTTGTACTGCAATAATATTCGCGATTTCCGGTTTCTTTATTCTATCATATGTTAAACAAATAGGCAAAGAAAGTGGCGCAACGATCCTACACCTCAGTCGAACCCATAAATTGGTAACAGTTGTTCAATACGCATTAGTTGCAATAATTGCATTCGTTGTACTGCAAATAGTAATTACTTTGCAATACAATACTTTCCCTCTTGGTTTAACCATTTCTATTAGTTATGGGCTCTGGATAATGACTATGGCGTTGCTAGCTCGTGCATTTTATTCCTGGTACAAATCAATAGTTTACCAAATTGAATCCCAGAGCAAAATCTTAATTTTGATACTAGGATTTTCGATGGTAGCCTACGTTATTAATGGCATACTCCTTATCGCTAACTATCTTGTCTGGCTTGAAGAACAGCCCTCCATAATTTTATCTACAGATGTTGCGTTTTTCCCAGATTTTGAACCCGAAACCCTAGTAAGTCAAATTGGAGCAATAGCCCAAACAGTTTCGGCTGTAGCTTATGTTTTGACATGGATTAGTACTGTAATATTATTGCGACCATACATGAAGAAAATAGGCAGAATCAAATTTTGGAGTATCATGGGTTTTGCACTAGTTTACTATCTGATATCATATCCTCTCTTTGTTCTAGGATACTTTACTCCGAGTGGAGAAACAGATACCGAAGTAATGAACAATATTCTTGTAGTATCAATGTCTTCTATTGTCGCAGGAATAATATTTGGTGCCGCATTTCTTTCTATCGCAAGAACCTTGAGGCGTGGTACTGCTATTAGAGACTACTTGATACTTGCTGCTTATGGGATGCTTATATTCTATATTGCCGGTTCTGCGACAGTTTCCCAAGCCGCTTATCCTCCATTTGGCCTTGTTTCGACTGCATTCACTGGGATCTCCACTTATTTGATATATGTCGGCCTATATTCCTCAGCTGTTACATTATCCCAAGATCTGACTTTACGAAAAACTATAAGAAAATCCGTAATCGAGCAGTCCAAGTTATTAGATAGCACAGGTACTGCACAAATGGAGAGAGAATTGCAAACCTCCGTTCTAACCATTGCCAAAAAAACTTCCGATAAAATGAAGGAAAATAGCGGCATTGAAGCATCGCTTTCTGAAGATGAAATGAGAGATTACATGAGCCTGGTAATCAAGGAACTCAAGAGATCTAACTAACGGATATTTATGTAATTTTTCAATTTTAAGTGGGTTTTAATTTATCATCATATTGTGGCTTATTCAATGATATGAGATAAAATGTAGATACTTACCATTTCATGGAAACTTAATATCATTGTTATAGCTCAAAAGTAAATGACAGATTGTATGATTTTTTTCATCAGTTACTCATTATGATATCAATATTTCATGATTTTGACGGTATTCAATACATTTTCTTATCTAGTACATTTTTCAGTAGGATAATGATAGACTAATTTTCTATTCGATGATAGTGTAATGCATTAATTTAATATAGTGCAATGATGAAGTGTATTCAGGTTTATGAGAAGTACGATTACCTTGCTTATTGGGCTAAGTACTGTATTGTTATTTCTTAGCATTTACGGCATACCATATGTGAATGGTCAAGCATCTAACGCAAATAATAAAACGAGCAACGGAAATTCTGTATCACAAACAGAAAATTTAGATCCATTTCTAAAAGGCTCGGATAACAACATCAATACTGGCAGCGCTAATAATCCTTCTCAAGCTGATGACGGATCTACCAACAAAAACAACAATGACGGATCTACCAGTAATAACAATGACGGTACATCTCAAGCTGATGACGGATCTACCAACAAAAACAACAATGACGGATCTACCAACAAAAACAACAATGACGGATCTACCAACAAAAACAACAATGACGGATCTACCAACAAAAACAACAATGACGGATCTTCCAGTAATAACAACGATGATAATAAAAAAGGATCTGACAATAGCAAATCTTCAGAAGAGAATAAAGACTCAAAATCTAAAGATAATGGCAAAAAATTTGAATTACCGTTCCCATAAATTATTCTGTCTTTGATAGACCACATTAGTACACAATTTGGATTAATGATCACTTCTTTAGAACAAAAACATAATGGTAAGTTCAGATTTTGGATTTTGGATCGATAGTTACGATCTATGTCACTTGTATTATGTATTGAAAATTTTACATACCGTCAGAACCTTTGACCATTCTTCAAGTGATTCAACAACTGATCTAGCCTTATCAAGGTTTTTACCAATTGCCACTACTCCATGATTTTTTATTATTACTGCCCTTACTCTATTATTTTTAAAACATTTCGAAACATTTGAGGCTAATTCGACGGAGCCTGATGGTATATTCTCTATAATAACTGGATCACCTACAATTATCTTTGCTTCCTCGATTACTTCCTCAAATCTAGATGATATTGAGATTCCAAGTGTGTATGGACTATGACAATGAACAATGGCGTTTGCATCGGTATTTTCATAAATCTTTGTATGCATTACCCATTCTCTACTTGGTTTATGTTTACCAGTTATTGCCTTGGTTTTTATGTTAACTCTGATTAGATCTGTAGATCTCATTTTATATCTTGGCACTTCACTTGGTGTGATCCACATCCATATTCTTTCAAATCTTACACTATGATTTCCAGATATTGCCGTGTTTAATCCTAATGTGTAAAGATCCTTGACACAATTTACTAGCTCAGTCTTTAGATTCAATGGCTAACCTCAGTACAGTTACAATGATGATATTTATCAATTTGTACCTAGATTCGGTAAACTTGCTTCCAGTACTTTACTTAAAAGCTTCTTACCATAATATGGTAACATTCGATATCTAATTTTTTCTTTTAACGTATTGCTAACTAGACTTGGTTTGTCCCTGATGCTCATCGTTTTTAAGCTTTTTCATCCATGTATATTATTTCCCAAAGATGACCATTAATATCCTGAAAACTGCGTCCGTACATCCAACCATAATCTTGTGGTTCCCTAGATTCTTTACCACCAGCTTCAAATACGTGCTGCATCATCTCATCTACTTTTTCTCTACTTTCAGTTGACAAAGCTATTATCACTTCTGTATCTTTTGTAGTATCACAGATTTCCTTTTTAGTAAAAGTTTTAAAGAATTTTTCAACCAGCAGCATTACGAAAATATTGTTATTGATGATCATGCATGTTGCATTTTCATCAGTAAATTGTGGGTTAAATGCAAAACCTAGCTTTTTAAAGAACTCTACTGTTCTACTAAGATCTTTCACCGGTAAGTTAACAAAAATTTGTGTTGTCATTTTATTTCTCCATTTATAGTCTGCAAGAAAATATAAATCTAGTGAACCTTATTTTTATTAAATTATCGATTAAAAATAGATGGTAAAAACTAGTAAAAACTTAGACATTTTACTACATTAGCTCAGTTATGTAATGCTTATAGTTCTTATTGTGAATATACTGTTATGATTTTGGACAAAAGTCACAATGAAAGTAATCTGGATAAAGACAGCGGAAGTCTGATATGTGACGTATGTGAACAAACATTCGATACTATGGAATCATTCAGAGAGCATAAAGCGTCAGAGAATAAAGATGAAGGATTAAAATACAAAGGCATAGATTAGAAATATTTTCGCCTTTCAGAGGCCAAAGTCGATTGTTACCAAGTTTGTTAGGGGTTTTCTAAAAGATGAATAGCAAAAGAAAAACTAAAAACGAACAAAGAAATGTATTTTGTGAACAATATAAATTAAGTAATCAAAAGTAACTGTCACCTTCGGAACTTGCGTATAGGTCACCGCAGTAGGATATCACCTTGTAATATTTACATTATTGCCCCTAAAATATTATAAATTTTATAATTTTGGGGTTTGAGCATGATATCTATTTGGACTTCTGAATGTTTGGTTCATAGAAATAGATGAATAAATATTGTTAAATGGAAATTTATTTATACTGTCAAATATACCTTGTGGAAGATGAACAAGAACACTTTTGTCCCTATAGACCAAAAAATACTCGCCAATATCATCGTATCAGTCTTAGCAATATTAGTCCTATCACTGACTTCTGGTGTATACGCAGAACAATATGATTTTAAAAACAAATTACCAGGCGATAACCATGGTGATAATACTCCATCGGAAAAAAATTGTAAAAAGTCTGACACCTTAGAAAAGATATCTATAAAAATAGATGGCGAAAAATGCGAAATGAATAACTTCAAGAATTACAAGAGCTGGGATTTCTATAAATTGGAGGATCCAGAGACCAAGCAGTGTCTCAATCACTTTCATGACCTGGGAGGATCCTTAGTAGATTATGAAGTAGTGTATTGTTATGCATATCCTGAAAAATATGATGAAAAACAGAACTAACTAAGAGCCTCTGATAGGCAGTATCTTTCTCCAAGGGGATGTCATGCCACTTTTTACTAGGACTTGACATCGAATTTGTAATTCCACTTTGTTTACTATTGGATAGCCATATCGCGATTAAGTACTATTTTCTAATCTCCTTTTCCAACCATCAATTTCAAGATCGAAACCTTTTAGTTGTTCTTGAAATTGTCTTGAGGTTAAGTTATCTGGCTTTAGAAAGGTCCACACAGTGGTAGATCCTTTATTATTTGCCAAAATCCTTACGTAAACATTCCATGTAACATCGCCTACAATGAAAATGTGATCTAATATCAAACTCTCTTTGTCAGGAATACACTTTATCTTGGCTTTGCCAGCAGGAGTACTACAAGTCCACTAGTCACTATCAACTTTAGTTACTGAGGTAATAATGCCACCGCTTTCCCAATTCTTCACATACTGAAAGAAATCAAAGACGTCTTCAGGAGTCCTAATGCAAGTCATAATCTTAACAATTGCATCAACTGGATTACCATATTTCACAATAATGCTAGTCCTATTTGATTTATTTAAATATCCTTTTTGAAATATCACTCCATTGAACCTGTTATGTTACTTGATTTATGATTAATATTTGCACCTATAGAATACTAATGACGTTGTCCGGCATGATTTTTAAGTATACATCGCCTATGTTACGGCAGACATTGTTAGAAACGGTTGGTTGGAAACACTCTGATTCTTTCCACACTCGTTCAGATTTAATAAAAGTAATAGAATATAAAATTTGAAACGTGTCAATTTTCGGTACAACCCTTTAATGATAGTCCAGAGATCTCGATGCTGTTCTGAGCTTAATGCAGCGATTATTATTTAATATGTTGGATGGAAAACCCGATAATTATTTATATTCTCAAGGGAATGAAGAGATGAACTTGTCGCTGTCCTTATATCAAAGAATAGGAATTATCATTGGATTTTCAGCAATTTTTCTTATTATTTCATCTAATGTGTTAATGAATTATGAACAAACACTACTAGCAAAGCCAGCAAAGGATAATCCTGGTAAAGGACATGGAAAAAATAGCAAGGGAGATAGAGGGGGCAGTGATCAGAAGGCTGATAAGAAGGCTGATAAGAAGGCTGATAAGAAGGCTGATCAGCAGGACAGTAATGAAGAAGTTCAAGTTAAAACAACTATCTACAAAGGTTTCTCTTTTGACTCTAACGGTGGTAACGCTGGCAAAGGCTTTAATTTTGCTACAGTTGGAGATTTTGGTTGTTCAAAGAACGCACAAAAAACTATTGATAACATGAAAGAGAATAAACCTGAATTCGTGTTTGCGTTAGGAGACCTTTCCTACCAAAAAAGTGCTAATTGTTGGTTTGATATCATGTCACCCTTTAAGAATAAGGCATTAATCACGTTAGGATTCCATGATGTAAATGATGGGCAGGCAAAGTTAGATCAATATTTGAAAAGCTTTGCTCTGGATAAACCATACTATTCTTTTGATTACGGCAAAGTACATTTTATTGTAATGGCATCTGAATCTGATTATCAGAAAGGTTCAGCACAGTACAACTTTATAAGTGAAGATTTGAAAAAAGCATCCGAAAACAAAGACATAGATTGGACAGTAGTAACCACTTATGGACCATTTTACACGTCCCCGTCAACACATAATGCTGAAAAAGATCTTAGGGATATCTATCACCCTATCTTTGAAAAATATAATGTTGATTTAGTATTGCAGGCACATAACCACAACTATCAGAGAACATACCCAATTTCATATAATTCTGCTGGTGATAGTTCAGAACCTATTGTGACAAATCAAAATACTACAGGTTATAACAATAACACAGATGGGACTGTTTTCGCACTAGTCGGCACAGGTGGAGAGAGTTTCTATCCGCTTGCTAGCCAAGCACCTTACGTGGCAAACCAATTTGACAAGTTTGGATTTCTAAATATAGATATCAGTAACGGAAATCCCCACACTAAATTGACTGGAACTTTTTTTGATAATAAGGGGAACGATATAAAAGACCAGTTTACTATAGAAAAGGAAATAAAAAATGGGAACTAAACGAATTAATAGACATGGTATATAGATACAACAAATAGTAACGAACCTGAGGGAACATTACTCCAAATATCTAACACTAAGATGGTTCTACTGGCTCTAATATTGGTCTATGTCTTTTTCGATATTTTTCAATTTCATAAAAAAAGTCTTCAAAATTATTCATATAAAATTCAGTTCCCCTTTTATCCCGTTCTATGAAAATATTTTGTGCAAGACAAATCCAACAAACTCGAGCTGTTCCCCACAATGTTTTCAGTAAAGGATCTTTTAGGATAAGGTTGCTATTATACAACGCACCGATATGGTCAAACGTGGACCTTACTCTTTCCACATCCTGTTGCAGTCCAATTCCTTTTATTTTCATCTCCTCTAGAACAACAGGATCTCGGAAAATGTCAAGAAATGCCTCACCTTTAAATTTTATCAGGTTTTTGGAAAAATAGATTTTACCACCAATTTTTATACCTTTCTTATAATAGTGGTCCATATAGATTCTAAATGCCTCATAGACATTCTTTCTGGCTTCTCTTTCCTCGAAGGTATTAACCAACTTATACACTTCGATAAGTGTTTGGTATTTGCTGTGTTTTCTCTGAGAAATGAGGGTAAAAATGGAAATGAATAAAGCAACTACAACTCCACCTGCCGTTATCGTCTGAGCATAATCCCTAACTAAAGACCAAAAATCCATCGTTAATTATGTAGTGTCATCTTCATTAATAAATACGAATAAATATATTCTTGTAATATTTGGAATGAATCGTGAATGTGACACAATGGATATACGGAAAGAAGGGATAGGAAACATAAACTACAGATGGCGTCAATTCAACTAGGTATATTTGTAGAAATATTATAGGATTCCAGTCATTAAGAAGGATTTTTTTAGAGTTCGTAAGCATTCAACTGAGTAGTCACCTCTTTAATGAGATCGTGTAAACCTATTGGCTTTTGAAGGAATCCATTTATGATTTTCTTTTTGGTATATTCTTGAAATATATTATCTATTGTGAACGCATTCGTTAGTATCGTTCTTACGAAGCGATTCGAATGGTATATCTTTTTTAGTAATTCCATGCCATTCAAGCCAGGCATTTTAAAATCAGATAGTATGAGTACATAAGCATAATCATTTACTTGAAAATGCTCAAGTGCAAAGACAGGATCTGTAAAAGTAAATATTCTAATACCTGGAATACTTTGTAAGGCTTCATGAAAAAAAATGATATGTGGGTCGTCGTCTACGATACTAACAATTCTATTGTTTAAAGACACTGCAAGCTTAAGCCTCCGATTCCACCCTAATCATCTTTCCACCTGAGGTTTTTTAAAGAAGCAAAGGTAGTTAAGTTTATTCTATTTCCCCTTGTGAGTGATTACATTTATGCTGCTAAACATAAGAACTTGCCTTACCTGAGTTACCTTACTCACAAAGGAATTTCTACAGATGAAATGTAAACGAGTACGATTATGAGAGGGAGAAACAGATATTGTGTCACCTTAGTTGTGAATAAATTAGAATTTCTAACTACTATTAGAGAGTATAAACACGAGCAAAGTTAAATTTCATAAAAACGAAAATAATAGTTATGAAAATTGAAAAAAACCCAAAATATCTGTTAGGGTATTGTACATTGGCTGGATTAATATCATCAATTATAATATCAGGATTATTATTCACCTTGGATTTCATTTCAAAAACTCCATTTGGTACTTTTTTTGCTGTAATAGGTTCAACTTTAGGATTTTATGATGCCAACACATCGCCTTATGTAGGTCTTTTATTGCATTTTGCTACCGGTACTGTAGCCGGTAATTTACTTGGCCAAGGAGCACTATTCTGGAATAGACTAATTCCATTTGGCATCAAACGTGGAACAATTTTAGGAATTATAACAGGAATATCTCTCTGGTTGATATTATTTTTGCCCTTGACTGTGTATATTACACAACCGAAATTAGATATGTTCAATTTTTCAGCTCCAAACCAATACGTCTTTGTAATAGCACAACATTTCCAAGGGCTGTACCTAGCTGTAGTAATAGGATCCTTTTTTTTCCATTTGATTTATGGAATAATTTTAGGATTAATTGCCGGGAGACTCATCGAATTAAAATATCCAGCGAGAAATAATGTTAATTGATGCGTTCCTGGTGAGTTTGATATCAGTAATTAGTATTCCATATATTATTTTATTAAATTTGTGTCTGTCATATCATCGATTTTAGGAAGCATCGAAGGTGAAGAAATTGACGGTAAAGGAAAAAAATAACTATTAGCGAGGAAACCTATGACTAGGGTGCTTTAGAGGGCCGATGATTCAAATCGATAAGATAATCGGGAACATCAATTCCGATTCGCATCTTAAAGATAAGTATCAAGACATGTTCAAAATTGACCATGTTGAGAAAATTGAGATCACTAGGCTCGAATCTGAAAGATCCAGAATCAGGAAAGTATCTGATAAAGGTACGGAATTAGCTCTCACCATGGTTCCTGGTTCACATATCAACGACGGTGACGTGCTCCTGTTGACAGAAGAGAAAATGGTCATAGTAAAGAGGATTTCTGAAAATGTGGCTATAATATCTTTAAAGGAAAATATATCAGCTGACCAATTATTCGAAACAGCAATCAAGATTGGGCACACTATTGGGAACATGCATAGACCGATAAAGATTGCAAACGGTAAAATATATTTTCCAATCCAAGCTGAATCTGAAATTGAGCTGTTCCTGAAGCTATTTTCTAATTTAAGATACAATCTTGATATTAAAAGCGAGAACATAATCTTTGAGCCCGAACCAGGTTATGATGTTCATGGACACTGAAATAGGCAATCAAGATGTCAGTTTATTGCAGATGTCTGACTCTTTTTTTCCAACGGGACTGTATGCAACCTCTAACGGGCTGGAAGCATTATCAAAAGTAAAGAAGTTAAAGAGTAAAGATATCTCTCAATTCATAACTATCTTCTTACAACAGGTAGTAGGACCATCTGACTGTACCGCTTTGGGCAGCACTTATGAATCATGCAAGAAAAGGGATCTTGCCGCTCTCCTCAATACAGATGAATCTTTATACTTTATGAGAATAATTGAGGAGACAAGAAGTGCCTCTGTTAGGTCTGGTAATCAATTACTGAAATGTGTTAGCTCTTTCGTTAAGCACAAAAAAATGCTAAAGGATTATCAAAACGCTATTAGTACTGGTAACGCAACAGGAATATATCCTGTATCATTTGGGGTAGCGGCTTGGTCACTTGATATCCCAAAGAACAAAGCTGGATTGATACTATTGTATGGGTTCACTATAAGCGTTATAGGAGCTGCTTTGAGATTGGGTATACTTCAACATTTTGATGGTCAAGAAATAATTCATGAGCTAAGACCGCTCATTTTAGAATCCGTCCTAAAGAATATAGATAGACCAGTTTCAAACATGTGGCAATTCGCACCAGGTCTAGATATTTTGCAGATGAAGCATGAAATGATGAGCTCAAAAATGTTTATTACATGAAAATGGGGTAAATTTGATATGTCCTCTAATCGGGTTCCTCGCATTGGAATTGGTGGTCCAGTTGGTTCAGGTAAAACTATGCTAATAGAGCAGGTTGTTCCTATACTTTCGGCAAAGGGATACAAAGCAGGCATAATTTCAAATGATGTCGTTTCCAAAGAGGATGCAGAAAGGATGAGACGAAATCTTGCAACAGAGAGAGGGCTAATACCAGAAGATCTAGTAATAGGTGTTGCTACTGGGGGATGTCCTCATACTGCCGTGAGAGAAGATCCATCGATAAATCTTTCTGTAGTAGAAGAAATGGAATTAAAACATGATTATCTAGATCTGATCTTGATAGAGAGTGGTGGCGATAACATTACAACGACTTTTAGTCCGGCTCTAGCTGACTATTTCATTTATATAATTGATGTAACAGGTGGCGACAAGTACCCTAGAAAAAGGGGACTGGGAATTGAGAATTGCGATCTTCTTGTAATAAACAAAATTGATATTGCTCCCTATGTCGGAGCAGATTTAAAGGTAATGGAACGCGATGCAAAGATTGTTCGAACTAGCAAACCGACGGTTTTTGTGAACTCCAAAACAGGCCAAGGAGTAGATGCAGTTGTATTTCATATTATAAGGGATGTTCTTTTTGAGGCTACACCAAAAAGCTTAGTAAAAAACTAAAATGTTAATGGTAAATTGTTTAGACACTATGGAAATAGCCACATGGATAATAGAATAATGGAAACCGCACCGATACTCTTGCTAACCTAGCTTTGGATGCAGATTGACAATGTCCATCGATTTTTATACACCAAGAAATATTCCGCCAGAGATTGAGGTGTACCTCACAGAACCAGAGATTGAAGTTGCCAAGTCGGGAAAGGTCGGTATATTGAAGCTTAAACTAGAAAGGGATCAAGGTACTGGAAAGACTGTTATAAGAGAACAATATTGCCGTGTACCTCTATTCATACAGCGGGCCATTTATTTGGAGGAAACTCTGCCCGCAATGGCCTACGTGTACATCATTTCCCCATCAGGTGGTATATTAGAGGGAGACCGATACCGTATAGATATCAGGCTAAGTACTAATGCTGTTGCTCATGTTACCACACAAGGAGCTACTAGAATCTACAAAATGGAAAAAAATTATGGTACTCAGAAGGTTACTATCAAGGTAGGCAAGGGAAGCTATCTTGAGTATATCCCAGACCAAATAATACCGTTTCGTAATTCTAGATTCTACCAGGAAGTGGAATTGAGTGTCCATGACAATGCCACAATGATCTATTCAGAAACAGTCGTTCCCGGTAGGGTGGCAAGTGGTGAAAAATTCGAATATGACATCTGTTACATAAAAACCATCGCAAGAAATCAATCGGGTAAACCCAGGTTTATAGATATAGTAAAGTTAGATCCAAAGAAAGAAGACTTGACAGTTGATGGAATATTAGGAAACTTTGAAGTAGTTGGCACAATATATATTGTTACCAGTGAATCCTATGTGAAAGATCTCCTATATGAGATTAATGAAAAGATCAAAGAATTTGAGGTTGATGGCAAGATATCAGGTGGTACATCAATTCTTCCAGGCAGGCAAGGAATAATAGTTCGGATGCTTGGCAGAACAGCCGGAGATGTGAAGAATCTCATATTCGAAGTCGTAAGGATAGCTAGGAATCAAATTCTTGGGGCGTCGTTCAGTGGGGTAAGAAAGGCATGATTAGGGAGCACATGTTCTCATTATTGGTAATAGTAAACTAACACATCTTCACATTATAATGTTAAGTAGGATAGGAATTTAATTTCCTAATATATTTTCACAATTCTGACGATCTAAGATAACATCACCTTCTTCTGAATTATAATCTCGGATTGTATCGTTTCCTTCACCACAAGTAAATTTGTCAGCACCCTTTCCACCCGTCAGTTCATCGTTACAATTACCAGCCGAGGACAAAGTATCGTTACCGTTACCTCCAACTTTAACAGAACTGCATACGCCGTTGACAGTTGTAACTTTATCTTTGATCATGGAACCACCAACAGCACTACCATTACTGGTGATACTAGACATAACTTTGTTCTTAGATATGACGACCTGGCTCGATGTGAGGTTAGATCCATTACTTAGGGGACTTGAATTCATAATGTTGCTAGTATGATTAAACGCCTCTGAGATTAGATTCTGTATCTTCGACTTTAAGTTGTTGGTAAAGTTGTTTGTAATCGAATCTGTAGAGTTCCCGTTGATGGCAAATATACTCGCGTTTGATGAAACTAACAGTGACAGCACACAAAAAATGATTATAATCACGTGCAAGATAGAAATCATGCTTGTTATTTCAAATTGGCATTGTCCTTTATTATTTTTGTCTAATCTTTTTTCCTTCTGTCTAATAAACAATTAAACCAGCAGTTCAAGAATTAATAACCACTGTAACTGGACAGACGCTATTTGTGCATAAGCATGACTTTGCAGGTTTCTTTAAAACCTCAAACTCGGTCTATCCACCAATTTTGGATATCAGCTAGATTTTAATTGCTGGATTTATCCATTTTTCACACAAAAGATAGCATAATAAATACAGAAAAACTATCACTGTAGCGTAAGTGAATTCAACAATTGTTATGAATTCATTTATTTCGCTTTGCAGATTATTGATTAATATTAATTGGTCCAAAATAAATACAGTAACCATCTTGTAGAACATAAATTTGGAAATTTATACATAAAATTTCAAGTGCTATCTTCTAAACATAAAAAGAACCAGAATATCGTACAGAAATCAATTTTTGAAATTTTCATACTAATATTGTAAAGAACGACTTAAAATGATATTTAATTAAAGTTATTCTAGATTAGGATTTGATTCGATATCTTCAGAATATAGACATAAAATTACTCTTCTCCGTAGTGTCATTATTGTTACTCGCAGTAGTAGCTTATGCACCATCCTTTTTACAAAAAGTCCTTGCAGCATCCGAGACACATATTGTTGCAGCTGGAGATTGGGGTTGTTCTAGCAATACTGAAAAGACAGTAAACAATGCAAAGGGTATGAAACCTCAATTATTATTGGCGCTCGGAGATTTCTCTTATGAGAAAACTTCGACTTGCTGGCTTGATCTCGTAAAACCAGTAGATTCTATCACAAAAATAAATTTTGGAAATCATGAAAAGAGCGATAGTCTCATTAATTCATACCTCAATCATTTTGGACTTTCAAAAGAGTTCTATTCTTTTGATATTAACAATGTGCATATATTAACAATGGCAACAGAAGAAAAGTTCGACACAAATTCTGAGCAGTATAATTTTGTAGTAAACGATCTTAGAAAGGCTGCAAATAACCCAGATATCAAATGGATAATCGTTACTATGCATTATCCTTTTTACTCTTCACCTAACACCTGTAAGGAATCAGATTGCGCTGGAAACAAAGAATCTAGAGAAATATTTCATCCGCTATTTGATAAATACGGGGTAGATCTTGTTCTACAAGGCCATGTGCATAACTATCAGAGAAGTTTTCCCTTAAAATTCAATCAAGAGACATCATCAAAGCCACTGGTAACAACTAGTGCCAAGATAGTTTACGAAAATCCCAATGGTGTAATTTTCGCGATAGTAGGAACTGGTGGAGTTAACTTACATGGTCTGTCGGGTTCAGCTCCATTTATGGCATATCAGCAGGATTCAAAATTTGGTATTTTGGATATGCATATTTCTGATAATAAATTAGATGCCAAATTCGTTACTAATGATGGTGATACCATCGATCATTTTAGTATATCCAAAACAGTAAAGAAGAAAATAATAGAACGGATAAGTGATAATATAGTTACTGATACTAAGGCTAAGACAGTATCAGACAAAGTAGATACTCAAGCCAAACCACTATCAGACAAAGTAGATACTCAAGCCAAACCACTATCAGACAAAGTAGATACTCAAGCCAAACCACTAATAGAAAAAGATGAGAATGGCAAACCAACTATAACCTACAAACTTGATGATGGTGCAGCTACTGATACTAAAGCCGAACCACTAACAGA
>WNGA01002530.1_pt1 | contig 28284 bp, 29 predicted proteins | sample 5400061 | NCBI WGS metagenome assembly WNGA01 (sample SAMN13153366, study PRJNA577476) | soil metagenome | isolation source: 100 cm soil or saprolite under grassland replicate 2 | place: USA:California | collected 2016-06-15
CTCTTAAGGCAACGGTTCGGGGTTCGAGTCCCTGGCGGCGCACCACCATCACCCCAGTTCAGGCCCGGTAGGACGCTGGGCCTGCCTGGTTGCTTGCTTCGCCGTGGGCCGCGACGGGCCGCGGACCGGCCGCTGGCAGCTTCACCACTGCTCCGCCGGCCGCGCGATCTACAGGAGGAGGGCCTACGAAGCTGCCGATCCGCGTTCCGTTGCTGGAGAGGGCTATGACTTGTAGGACCAGGCATCGTGCCTAAAGGCCGAGCACCTGGTCCGCAAGGCCGCAAGTGCATCGACGGTCGTGCACATTGGCAATGCCCCGCGGAGTGGTGGGCTTTGAGGTTGATCCTCGGTGTCTACTCGCCGCTGTCGATCGCGGCGATGCCGCCAGTATCGCTGGTTGGTTTGAGTTGGGCCATACCCCCTCGGACAGGTAGCGGCGCTGGCCTGGTTGCCACTCGTGGTGTATGTCGGCCGCTGGGTTAGCGGTGCCGGCGGTACTGCAGCTCGAGGATCCCGTTGCTGGAGGCGGTGCTGGAGACCAGGTCGAGCCGGTAGGACTTGGGGACGCCGTCGAACAGCCGGGTGCCCTCGCCCGCAACGTAGGGGAACAAGCTCACCTGGAGCTCGTCGATGGCCCACTCGGCCGTCGTCAGGGTCCGGGAGAAGACGACCTTGCGCGCGGCGTTCAGGATGTCGGCGAACGGGTGGTCGGTGGCCGTTGTTGTCATGGACCTGGCGATGGCCTCGTAGGCGGTGCGGCCCATGACGTGCGCGTACGCGCTGTGGAGAAAGTCGAGTTGCGCCGGGTCGTCGGGCTCACGGTTTTCGGGCAGGTCGAAGCAGAACTTCCAAAATTCGGTGCCCTCGTCGGCGAGAAGGCCGTCGAGCGAGTAGTTGAACACCGTCGCTATCAGCTTCCGCATGATCAGAACTCCATGGTCTCGTGTCGTCTGGCGACCGTGCTTGCTAGGGAACGTGCCTGTCCCGGGGCCGCAGCAGCGCTCGCGTGGCCGCGGCGTCTGTGGCCGGTCGCTAGTGGTCGGAGATGACCAGCCGCACGCCGGTCATGGCCTGCACGGCGTCCATGTAGATGCCGTCGAGGTCGGGCCGCTCCTCGCGGTCGACCTTGACGCAGACGAACAGCCGGTTCATCAGCGCAGCCGTCTCGGGGTCCTCGAAGGACTCGTGGGCCATCACGTGGCGCCAGTGGCAGGCGGCGTACCCGACCGACAGCAGGATCGGCTTGTCCTCGGCCCTGGCCCGCTCCAGCGCCTCGGGGCCCCACGGGTACCAGTCCGCCGGGGTTGTAGGCGTGCCGGAGCAGGCAGGGGTTCGTCTGGTCGACGAGCCGGTTGGGGGGTGCCCTGCTTGCCCATGAGGTCAGTGTAGGCTCGGCCGGCGAATCAGCTGATCAAGGAGGGCAGCGTGGACGAGCAGGCGGTCGCCGCCTGGCTGGACGGCTACAGCCGGGCGTGGAAGACCTACGATCCCGGGCAGATCGGGGAGCTCTTCAGCGAGGACGCCGTCTACTTCGACAACCCGTTCGACGAGCCGGTCAGGGGGCGGGAGGCGATCGTGGCCTCGTGGCTGGAGGACCCCGACGAGGAGGGGACCTACGAGGGCCGCTACCGGCCGGTGCTGGTCGCCGGCGACCAGGCCGTCGCCAATGGCTACAGCCGCTACCTCGACGGCGACGGCGGCGTCGTCAAGGAGTTCGACAACCTGTTCCTGCTCCGCTTCGACGCCGACGGCCGCTGCGTCGAGTACCGCGAGTGGTACATGCGAAAGCCCGACGAGGAGGACGGCTGACGGCAGTGTGGTGATGCTCGACGCGCTCGAACACTGGTCGCCGCCGTGACCCGGAAGCCGACCCAGCCCCACCCTGGCCAGGCCAAGCGGCTGTTCGCCGAGGCCTACGATGCTGTGGGCCGCGCTGGGGCCGCGGACGACCAGGAGCGGCCAGTCAGCCACGGACAACCACGGACAGGACACACCCAGGTCAGCACGCGTGCGACTCGCCTTCTCCCAGGTACCGAGACTGGCCGTATAGTCCTCTTACCGGACCGCGGCCCCCCGCCCGGGCGCGGGCTGCCCGGGGCGACGCGGAACGGATCGTCACGCCGACTGACGACGAGAGCGGAACCGTTCATCACGCGGGCCGCTGCTCTGCGCGGAACGGATGTCACGCCGGAGACGACCGGATCGTCACCTGCGCTGGTCAGCGGCTGCGGCTCGTCGCCTCGACGGCCTGAAGGATGAGCTGGGTCGCGGCCTCGGGCTGCGACACGAACGAGACGTGAGAGGCCGGCACCTCCACGATCGTCGCGTTCGCGCGCTCGGCCATGAACCGCTGGAGCGCCGGCGGGATCGCCTTGTCCTCGGTGCCGAGCAGGTACCAGCACGGCAGCGTCTTCCACGCCGGCGGGCCCGACGGCGCGGCTGCGAACGCGGCAACGGCGTACGGCCGCTGCGTCGCGGCCATCACCGCGGCCGTCTCGGGGTCGACGTCGGCGGCGAAGGCTTCGCGGAACGCCTCGGGGTCGAGGTAGAGGTCGGCGCCCTCGCTCCCGTCCGCGGCGGTGAACGGCACGGGCCTGATCGAGGGCCCTACGAGGCTGCCTTCGAACCTCTCAAGGAGCTGCTGCTGGCTCTCGCCCACGTCGCACATCCAGCCGTTGAAGTAGACGAGCGCCTGCACCTGGTCGTTGCCTGTCGCGGCGTTCGAGATGACATTGCCGCCGTAGGAGTGGCCGACGAGCACGATCGGACCGGTCAGGGTCCGCAGGAATTCGGCGAGATAGGTCGCGTCGCCAGCGAGATCGCGAAGCGGGTTGGCGAAGCCGATGGCGGTATACCCGCGGTCGCGCAGGGCGCGGATCTCGGCGTCGAAGCCAGTGGCGTCGGCCCAGGCGCCATGGACCAACACGATCGTCGGGGTCTCAGCAGCCATCGTCGTCACCGCTCCTTTGCTGACGGTTTGACCGATGTCGCGACTGTACCCCGGCGGGCGTGCGCAGCCAAGGCAAGCGAATTTCCGTTGGTGTGGTTGCCACCGGTTGCCGTTTGCGGCGCAGGCAAGTATGAGGTCACGCCATGCCGGCCACGGTCTCATGATCCATCAACCCGACACCCAAGGCCCGGTAAGGCAACGGTTCGGGGTTCGAGTCCCTGGCGGCGCACCACCCAAACCCGCAAGCAAGGTTCGGTCGGACCACGCCAGGACACTGGACCGGCGCTGTCCGATACCACCCCTGGGTCGGGCTAGCGACCGGTTCCTAGAGAGCACCGGTCAGGAATCAGGCGGGCGGTGGTCGTCGCCGCGCGGCCGGACGGCAGGTGGCCCGGCCACGCAGCGAGGTGGTCCGCGCCTACGTCGCCTCGGTCAGGCGGACGATGGTCTCGGTCCCGTCGTCCCAACGCCACTGCACGTGACGCCCGCGCAGGTGGACACCGCCGATCCAGCGGTCGATACCGTTGAGCGAGACCTGGTCCACGCCGCCGGCGAGGACCCGCGCGCCGGTGTCGGTCAGGCGCAGGCCGGACCCGCGGTCAACTGGACGGCCCGTCGGGTCCACCTCGAGCAACGGCACCGGCGCATTCGCCATCCTGTCCATCATCGCGAAGCACCAGGTGTCTCCCAGGTACGGACGCGTCTCCCGTGCTCCCGCGCGAACGAACGCGGTCCCGGCGTCGGGCGCGCCGTCGGCGACGGCGGCGAGCACCCGCCGTTCGGTGAGCGACAGCCCGTCGCGGGTTGACGGGTACTCGCGGCTGAGACGGTCGAACGCCTCGCCCAGGAACCGCAGCTCACCCGAGCGGGTGGCGGCGATGGCGCCGAGACCATCCGGAGCCGGCGCACGAAACGCCGCCCAGGCGCGGGCGGCGAGCTGGAGCGCGGCCGGGGTCAGCCGGGCGCACGCCCTGGTCGCGGGCAGCTCGCGCAGCTGCTCGGCCGTCAGCTCGCCAAGCCCGCCGAAACGGGCGATGCCCGGGTGCTCGCCGATGCAGATCAGGGTGATCCGCGCTGCGGGCACGCCGAGGCCGGCGAGGCGGTCGAGGATCTGGATGATCTGCAACTGGTCGTACAGGTCGGCCTCGAACCAGAGCACGTACTCGCCGTCACGGTTGGCCGCAAGGGTCCGGTCCCGGCCGAGGAACATGCTCACGCCCTCCGCCCGGTCGTCCGCGTTACCCTGGGCGAGGAAGGCGGCCCTGATCTGGCGGAGCTCCTCCGGCCCCACCGCGGGCACCGGCCCTTCGTGCAGGACGTCGCGCCAGTACAGCACCTGCCGCGCAAGCCCGGTCCCGGGCAGGTCGGTGGCATCGCCGTTGCTCACGTGCAGCGCCGCCGCCATCCACTCCTCGGCGGGGCGGGTAGCCGTGCCCCGCTGTTCGGCGAGCAGCTTGCTGCAGGCGGTCGCGTACGACTCGCCGGTCTTGGCCATGCGGGCGCGCACGCGTCGCTTGAAGTCGGCCTGCTTGGTCATCGTGGTCTCCCGCGGCCCGCCCGCGGATCCCCCAGCGACCGATGCGGCGGGCGCACGACCGACGACCAAGCTCCGGCCGAGAGGTGGACCTCCCTTTGCCTCCGTGGGAACCCGGCTGGGGCGGGTTGCCGGAGGTTGGGCGTGGACGGGCGCCGCCCGTCATGGTACTGGGACGCCAATGACGGGACCAGTCCGACCACTCGACCGGTGCTCTAGCGCGAGTCGACGACGGCACCACCGAGCGACTGTTGCAAGCCCGCGGTACGCATGGCGTTGAGCCGGTCACGCAGTTCGGCGTCGTGCCCGGGGAGCAGGCGACCGTAGCGGTCCGGCGTGAAGCTGACTGAGGTGTGGCCCGCCCGGACGCTACCTCCTTGGGATTCGCGCCCGGCAGTCACCGTACGGATCGATCCGCGCCGAATCCTCCACCTCAAACTGCGGACGGTGAACCTGCCGCCCGTGACCCGCTCGCTGGTGGGCGAGCGGCTGACGCTGCTGACCTGAGGCTGCGCCCGTCAGCGTTCGAAGCGCCAGCGAGTCGCGCCGTACGGTTCCGCGGTGGCGACCCCGAACGCGGTTTGGAAGGTGAACAGGTACAGGTGCCACGGCGGCGGTCCGGCGCTCGGGGCGCTGAACGGCGCGGTGAGCGCGTCGCCCTCCACCTCGGCAGGCCACCCGCCCTCGCGGTACAGGCGGGCCACCCGCTCAAGCGTCGGCGGATCGGTGACCCTGGCCGCCTCGCCCTCCAGGACCAGGTCGATGCCCTCCAGCCCGACAGCGAACGTGCAGGCCGGGTTCGCCGCCAGGTTGCGAGCCTTGCGGGTGCCGGGTCCGCTGGTGAAGTAGAGGTCGCCGTCGAGCCATCCGGCGCCGACGCTGGCGGCGTGGGGGCGGCCGTCCGGCCGGGACGTCCCGAGGAAGTACGGGGTGCCCGGCTGCGCCTGGCTGGCCGCGAGGAGGTCATGCGGCCTGCTCCACGGCATCGGCGGGGATCCGTAGCGGTCGAGGTTGGTCACCTCGACGGGCTCTCGGTCGGTCATCGCTCACCTCCGGTCAGGTCCACGCCGGTCCGCGGCCTCTGGTGGTTGGACGAGGTTCCGGGACCGGACGCATCGGATCTGTCCGGCCTCACCGGCCGCTCATATGCTGACGCAATGTACTCGGACAACGAGGCTGGCGTCGCCTGACCGGCCTCGGGTCGCGTCCCGGCTGCTGCGATGCGGGTGCCCTTCAGGCTGGACGGACGGTGGCCGCCGTGCCGTAGGCGACGACCTCGGCCATGCCGTTGCCGAGGTCGGAGGAGTCGAACCGCACCCCGAGCACCGCGTTGCCGCCGAGCTGCCGCGTGTGCGCGATCAGCCGCTCCATCGCCGTGTGCCGGGCCTGGTCGACGACGTCGGTGAACTGGGGCACCTCGCCGGCCCTCAGCGAGCGCAGCCCGCCGGTCACGCCCTTGGTGAGCCCGACGCTGCGCACGATCAGACCCCATGCCAGGCCGTAGGTGCGCTCCACCGTGTAGCCGGGCAGCTCGAACGTCGTGGAGGTCGGGATGCCCGCTGCCGGGTCGGTGGTCATGGGTGCTCCTTCGCGCTGTCGTCACGGCGGCCCGGACCTGAGGCCGGGGCGGCCTACTCTGCCATGACCCGGCCGGGAGCAAGCCGTGACAACTGGTCGCCTGGATGGACGTCGACGGCGACGCTTCTCTGTCACATTCTCTGGTCGTCGTCTGTCATAGCTATGACGGACGAAAGCAGCCGAGGTGACGACGAGGGGAGGAGTCATGGCAACACCCATCCTGGTCACCGGCGGCACCGGGACGCTCGGACGCGTTCTCGTCCCGCGCCTGCGGGAGGCCGGTTGCGACGTGCGGGTGCTGACACGGCGCAACCGAGCGGCCAAGGACGGCGTCCGGTTCCTGACCGGCGACCTGGCCACCGGCGAGGGGATCGAACCCGCGGTGGACGGGGTCACGACGATCGTGCACTGCGCGGGCAGCTACAAGGGCGACGCCGACGCGACGCGGAACCTCGTGCGGGCGGCGTCGGCGCGTGCGGGGGCGCCGCACCTGGTGTACATCTCGGTCGTCGGCGCCGACCGCATCCCGGTGGTCAGCGGCGTCGACCGCACCATGTTCGGCTACTTCGACTCGAAGCTTGCGACCGAGCGCGTCGTGGCCGACTCGGGCCTGCCGTGGACGACGCTGCGGGCCACCCAGTTCCACGACCTGATCCTGATGGTGGCCCGAGCGCTGGCCAAGCTGCCTGTGATGCCGGTTCCGGCCGGCTTCCGCTTCCAGCCGGTCGACGCCGACGACGTCGCGGCCCGGCTCGTCGAGCTCACCCTCGGCAGGCCGGCCGGCCTGGTGCCCGACATCGGCGGGCCGCGGGTGTACGGCATGGCCGACCTGTTCCGGGGGTACCTGCGGGCCAGTCACCGGCGCCGGCTGATCGTGCCGGTCCGGCTGCCCGGCGGGGCCGCCCGGAGCGTGCGGGACGGCGCCAACCTCGCTCCCGGGCAGGCCACCGGCCAGCGGACCTGGGAGGCGTTCCTCGCCGACCGGGTCGGCCGGCGAGGAACGGCACCCTCGGCGCCTGCCAGGTAGCCGGCTCACGCCTCCTGGCGGCGGACCTCGTACCGGACGAGCACGTTCCCCGAGCCGTCCCAGGTGCGTGTGCCGGCGAGCTGGAGCGAGACGGGCGGCTGGCCGTCGAACACCGGTGTGCCCCCGCCCACCACGACCGGGCCGATCATCAGGTGCAGCTCGTCGACGAGGCCGTCGGCCAGCAGGTCGCTCCAGAGGGTGTGGCTGCCGAACATCAGGATCTCCCCACCGGTCTGGCGCTTCAGCTCGGCGATCTGCTCGTGCGCGTCCGCGCGGCCGACGATGCGGGTGTTGTGCCACGGTGCCGTCTCGTCCGGGGCCAAGCTGTCGGAGACGGCGACCTTGTCGATCTCGTTGTCGCGCCGCGAGATCTCCCGCTGGGTGGGCGTGAAGCTGGGATCATCCGCCACGGACGGCCAGAACCCCTTGAACCCGTCGTAGGTGGTCCGTCCCAGCAGCAGCGTGCCGGCCGCTCCCAGCCGTTCGGCGCAGTAGGCGTCGAAGGCATGGTCCAGCGGCATGACCATGACGTTCTTGCCTTGGCCCTCGTAGTAGCCATCCAAGGACATGATGTTGCAGACGATCAGCTTGCGCATCTCGTGCCTCCTTCGGGCAAGGTCCCGGGCGTGCGCCCTCGGCACGCCTCAGGGGTTGAGAGTCGCCACCGACCCCAAACTCATCGCTCCGGGCGAGGTTTCCTCGCCATGCGCCTTGCAGACCGTTCGCGTGGCACCCGGTGCATCCACGCATGCGGAGAGCGGAACGGGAGCGCAGCAGGCGGCGCCATCGTGCATTGGTGGCGATCTGGCGAATTTCGTTCGAGACGGAAACAGCCTCCCGGACGCGCTGGCAATTTGCCCGTGCATTTGCCTCGTGTAATAGGGTGCGACCCCCTCGGGAGAGCTCGAGTCCGGCGAACGGAGGGGGCATGGTGGGCAGCCACGAGGTACGGGCGAGCCGCCACGCCCGGCGCCGCCGGCGGCCCGCTCGCTCGCCGGCGGCCCGGGCCGCGCTGCTGCTGCTGGCGGTCGCCTGCCTTCTCGTGGCCCTCAGCCTGGCCACGCGCTATGGCGCGTACCGCGCCGAGGTCGCCGGGACCGGGCGCGGCCAGGTGACCACCTGGAAGACCGTCATGAAGCTGTTCGACGTCAACAGCGAGAGCAACCTGCCCACCTGGTTCTCGTCGCTGCTGCTGTCCGGCGACGCGCTCCTGGCGGGGCTGGTCGCCGCGATCGTGCGCCGCGCCGGCGGGCGCGACGCCCGGCACTGGGCGGGGCTGGCGGCGCTGCTGTCGCTGCTGTCGCTGGACGAGACCGCCGCCCTCCACGAGCGCCTGCGGGTCCCCGCCGCCGCGCTGCTCGGCGGCCCCTCGGGCGGCCTGCTGCACTTCGCCTGGGTGCTGCCCGGCGCGCTGCTGGCCCTGGTCGTGGGGACGGCCTTCGTGGGGTTCGTCGCGCGGCTGCCCGGGCCCACCCGGCGGCTGGTCGTGGCCGCCGGCGCGGTCTACCTCGGCGCCGCCGCCGGGCTCGAGAGCGTCAGTGGCGTGGTGCTGGAGGCCTACGGCGACCGCGCGGCGTACCTGCTGGTCACCGCGGCCGAGGAGGGGCTGGAGATGGCCGGCGGCGTGCTGCTGCTGTACGCGTTCCTGCGCCTGCTGCGCCTGCGCGCCCATGCCGCCGGCGGGTACCACCTGTCGGCCGTCGACCTGGACGTGACCGGCAGGGATACCGACGTCCTCGACGTGACGGACAGGGATGCGGATCGCCAGCTCGTCCGCTGACTGCTGCGTCCCCGCCAAGCTCGGCATGAGCGACCGGGTGCGGGCCGCCATCCTGGCCCACGACGCCGGCCTGCTGGGCTAGGGTAGCCGGCAGGCCCAGCCGGGCCGGGACGAGAGGAGGCAGGCGTGAGCATCCAGGCGCGTCGGGCGCCGACCAACCCCGCGCTGATCCGGCACGCCGAGGAGCGGGCGCAGAGCGTCCAGAACCGCCTCGCCGACACGATCACGCGGTTCGCCGGCTCGATGCAGTTCGTCTACATCCACGTGGTCTGGTTCGCCGCGTGGATCGGCTTCAGGGTCGAGGATTACCCATTCGGCCTGCTCACCATGATCGTCTCGCTCGAGGCCATCTTCCTGTCGACGTTCGTGATGATCAGCCAGAACCGCGCCGACGCCCGGCGCGAGGCCCTGGCCGACCACCAGTGGCAGATCGTCCAGGAAGAGGAGCAGCAGAACGAGGAGCTGCTGCACCTGTCCAACCAGATCCTCGACCTGACCAGGGCGATCCACGCGATGACCTCGGAACGGGCGGCGCCCTCTCCGGAGGCGGGCGGCACGGCCGGGGCGCCCGGTTCGTAGCATCCGGCGGTGCTGGTGGGATTACCGCAAACCAAAATGGCGATCTATGCTCCGGAGAGTGCCTGCCGGACGGCAGACGCGTTGCGGAGGTGAAGCCCGTGCGTCGGTACCTGGTGGTTGCCAACCAGACACTCGGCGGCGACCAGCTCGTCGGCGCCATCCGCGAGCGCATGGCCGCCGGGGCGTCGCACTTCCACCTGCTCGTCCCCGCCACCCCGGCGGGCGAGCTCGACCCCGAGTACCTCGCCCACGCGGACGAAGCGGCGCGGCCCGCCGCGGCGGGCGCCGAAGGGCTCGACCGCAAGCAGGCACGGCAGCTCCTGGAGGACGAGCTGGACGAGGTCGACCATACCGAGTCGGGCGAGGACCGGGGCCGCCGGCTGGCCCGTGAGCGGCTCGCCCACGAGCTCGCCCACCTGCGCGGGCTCGGCGCGGACGTCAGCGGCGAGGTCGGCGTCCCCGACCCGGTGGCGGCGATCGGGGTGGTGCTCCACCGCTGGGAGTTCGACGAGGTCATCCTCTCCACCCTCCCCGGGCGGAGCTCGCGGTGGCTCGCCAGGGACCTGCCGACGCGTATCCGGCGCAGCTTCAACCTGCCGGTCACCCACGTCACCGGCCCCAGCGTGCCGGGGACCTGACATCCACCAAGAGGACGACCCCATGAGCTCGAGGACGGTCACGCAACAACGGGCCGCGGTCACGGCGCGCACCCTGCGCCGCGACGCATGGTGGCTGCCGCCGCTGATCACGGTCGTGGTGCTCGGCGGCTTCGTGGTCTACGGCACCTGGACCGCCCTGATCGGCCGGGACTACTTCGTCGATCCCTACCTCTCCCCCTTCTACTCGCCGTGCCTGGCCGCCAACTGCGAGCACCCGACCTGGCAGCTCGTCGGCGACTGGTGGCGGCTTTCCCCCGCCCTGCTGGTGCTGCCGTTCCCGCTCGCGTTCCGGCTCACCTGCTACTACTACCGCAAGGCGTACTACCGCTCGTTCTGGTGGGCGCCGCCGGCCTGCGCGGTGCCGGACGCCCGTGCCCGCTACAGCGGCGAGACCCGTTTCCCGCTGATCCTGCAGAACGTGCACCGCTACTTCTTCTACTTGGCCCTGCCGTTCCCGCTGATCCTGACCTGGGACGCGCTGCGGGCGTTCAACTTCCCCGACGGCTTCGGCATGGGCCTCGGCACCCTGATCCTGCTGGTCAACGCCGCGCTGCTGTGGCTGTACACGCTGTCGTGCCACTCCTGCCGGCACCTGTGCGGCGGCCACCTCGACCAGTTCTCCAAGGCACCGCTGCGCTTCTGGCTGTGGCGCAGGGTCAGCGTCCTCACCGCTCGCCACATGCTGCTCGCCTGGGTCAGCCTGGTGGTGGTCGCCCTCACCGACCTGTACGTGCGCCTGGTCGCCACCGGCACGATCACCGATCTGAGGTTCTTCTGAATGGCCGAGTACGAGACCCACGAGTTCGACGTCGTCGTCATCGGTGCGGGCGGAGCGGGCCTGCGGGCCGCCATCGAAGCGTCCGACCAGGGCGCCCGCACCGCCCTGATCTGCAAGTCGCTGCTCGGCAAGGCGCACACGGTGATGGCCGAGGGCGGCATCGCGGCCGCCATGGGCAACGTCTACCCGGACGACAACTGGCGGGTGCACTTCCGCGACACCATGCGCGGCGGCAAGATGCTGAACGCCTGGCGCATGGCCCAGCTCCACGCCCAGGAGGCGCCCGACCGGGTGTTCGAGCTGGAGGAATGGGGCGCGCTGTTCGACCGCACCCCGGACGGCCGCATCCTGCAGCGCGACTTCGGCGGCCACCGCTTCGCCCGCCTGGCCCACGTGGGCGACCGCACCGGCCTGGAGATGATCCGCACCCTGCAGCACCGGGCGGTCAGCCTCGGCATCGACGTGTTCATGGAGTGCACGGTGATGCGCCTGCTGACCGACGACGGGCGCGTCGCGGGCGCGCTCGCCTACTGGCGCGAGTCGGGCCGGCTGGTGCTCTTCCGGGCCAAGGCGGTGGTGATCGCCACCGGCGGGATCGGCAAGGCCTGGAAGGTCACCTCGAACTCCTGGGAGTACACCGGCGACGGCCAGGCGCTGGCGCTGTGGGCCGGGGCGGACCTGATCGACATGGAGTTCGTGCAGTTCCACCCGACCGGCATGGTCTGGCCCCCCTCGGTCCGCGGCATCCTGGTCACCGAGGGCGTCCGCGGCGACGGCGGGGTGCTGCGCAACTCCGAGGGCCGCCGCTTCATGTTCGACTACATCCCGGAGATGTTCCGCTCCGAGACCGCCGACACGGAGGAGGAGGCGGACCGCTGGTACGACGACAAGACCGTGCGTCGCACCCCCGACCTGCTGCCCCGTGACGAGGTCGCCCGCGCGATCAACGCCGAGGTGAAGGAGGGCCGCGGCAGCCCCCACGGCGGCGTCTTCCTCGACATCGGCACGCGCCGCGACGCGGAGTACATCAAGCGCCGCCTGCCCTCCATGTACCACCAGTTCATGCAGCTCGCCGACGTCGACATCACCAAGGAGCCGATGGAGGTCGGGCCGACCTGCCACTACGTGATGGGCGGGGTGCGGGTCGACCCCGACACCCAGGAGGGCACCGTGCCCGGGCTGTTCGCGGCCGGCGAGGCGGCCGGCGGCATGCACGGGGCCAACCGGCTCGGCGGCAACTCCCTGTCCGACCTGCTGGTGTTCGGCCTGCGGGCCGGCCGCTACGCCGCGGAGCACGCCAAGGGGCTCCGCGACCTGCCGGCCGTCGACGAGCGCCAGGTCGACGCCGCCGCGAGCGAGGCGCTGCTGCCGTTCGAGCGCGGCGAGGGCGAGAACCCCTACGCCGTCCAGCAGGACCTGCAGGACTGTATGCAGGACCTGGTCGGGATCATCCGCACCGAGGAAGAGCTGAAGGCGGCCCTGGAACGGATCGCCGGCCTCAAGGAGCGGGCCGGCCGCGTCCGGGTCGAGGGCAACCGGCAGTACAACCCCGGCTGGCACCTCGCCCTCGACCTGCCCTCGCTGCTGACCGTCGCCGAGTGCGTCACCCTCGCCGCCTTGGAGCGTAGGGAGAGCCGCGGCGCCCACACCCGCGACGACTACCCCAAGCCCGACCCGGAGCTCGGCAAGCTCAAGGTGGTGCTGCGCCGGCGGGACGGGGAGCTGGAGGTGGCCCGCGAACCGCTCGCCGAGATGCCCGACGACCTGAAGCAGCTCTTCGAGGAGCGACGCTGACATGGCGGCCTACGACGTCAACCTCCGCCTCTGGCGCGGCGACGCCAGCGGCGGCGAACTGCGCGACTACACCGTGGGAGTCGAGGACGGCGAGGTGGTGCTCGACGCGATCCACCGCGTCCAGGCCACCCAGGCCGGCGACCTGGCGGTGCGCTGGAACTGCAAGGCGGGCAAGTGCGGCTCGTGCAGCGCCGAGGTGAACGGCAAGCCGCGGCTGCTGTGCATGACCCGGCTGAACATCTTCGAGCGCGGCGAGACGATCACCATCACCCCGCTGCGCACCTTCCCGATCGTCCGCGACCTGGTCACCGACGTGTCGTTCAACTACGAGATGGCCAAGCGGGTGCCGGCCTTCGCGCCGAGGCCGCGCGAGGCGGACGGCACCTATCGGATGCAGCAGGTCGACATCGACCGGGTGCAGGAGTTCCACAAGTGCATCGAGTGCTTCCTGTGCCAGACCGTCTGCCACGTGATCCGCGACCACGAGGAGAACAAGCCGAGCTTCGCCGGCCCGCGCATGTTCATCCGCTACGCCGAGCTGGAGATGCACCCGCTCGACACCAACGACCGCCGCGACCTTCTCCGCGGCGAGATGGGCATCGGCCTGTGCAACATCACCAAGTGCTGCACCGAGGTCTGCCCGGAGGACATCGGCATCACCGACAACGCGATCATCCCGCTGAAGGAGCGGGTGGCCGACACCCGCTACGACCCGATCGCCTGGCTCGGCTCCAAGCTGCGCCGACGCGGCAAGGCCGAGCAGGGGTAGCTCGACTGCCCGCGGGCAGGGCGACCCTGAGTCTGGCGGACGACTCGCTCCATTGGTGCCGGCCCGATCAGCGGGGCGAGCGGGCCGTCTCGTCGATCAGCTGCAGCTCGTCCGCGAGGGCCTTGCGGTCCGCACCGCCGCGCGGGTCGACCTTGGCGTCCCAGAGGTCGCCGACCCAGCTCCGCACCCGCAGGCTCGCCAGGGCGCTGGCCGTCACCACCCCGACCTCGCAGGCCAACGCGCCCGGGCCGGTCTCGGCCAGGGCGAGGCAGCCGAGCGAGCCCTGCTGCAGCATCAGCCCGCTGGTCACCGCCCCCGCAGCCGCCTGCGCCGCCGCCTTGGGCGGCGCCTCGCCGCCGTAGACGCCGGCGGCGAACTCGAGGGCCGCCCCGGCGACCGGGCCGCCGCGGGCGAGGCCGCCGGGGAGGGTCTCGTCCAGCCCGCTGCGCAGACGCCCGACCACACCGGCCCGGCCGGGCCCGCCGCGCCCGAGCAGCGCCGGGCCCGCTCGCAGGCTGCCGCGGAGCAGGCCGGCCGCTACCGCGCCGCGCTCGGCGATGCCCTTGAACGGGTCGAGCGTGAGCCGGCCGTGGCGGCCACGCGGCACCGTGTGCGCCCGCTGGGCGATGGCGGCGAGATGGCCGGCGGCCTCGTCGCTGGCCGCCTTGGCGGCCTGGTGCGCGAGCTGCAGCCGCTCGGTGGTGCGCGACGGCGAGGGGAAGCCGAGGGTCGGCCGGCCCAACCCCGCCGCCAGGTCCGGCGACGCGTCGACCAGGGCGTCGCCGCGCAGCTCGTAGCCGGCGGCCTCGGCGCCGGCCATGGCCGCGTCGTACTCCTGCTGGGCCGCTTCGAGGGCGTCGGCGTAGCGGCGCAGGGCCGCGCCGGCGGCCAGGAAGGCGGTGACCACCTCGGCGCAGTCGTTCTCCGCCCAGCCGAGGGCGTGCTGGAACCTGAAGCTCGCCCAGCCGAACCAGACCTCGGAGGAGGCCGCCGAGTGCCGCCGCAGCTCCAGACCGAGCTGCTCGACCCGGGCGGCGGCGGCCTGGAACCAGTTGGCGCCGGTGCGCACCAGGGCCGGGTCGCCGACCGGACGGATCATGGGCCGGTCAACGCCACGCGGCCGCGGACGCCGGTGAAGTAGTCGTAGTTGTCGGCCATGTCGTAGCTCGCGATCGCGTGCAGCAGCCTGGTGACCTGCCCGTCGAGCTCGCCGACGAGCCCGTCGAGGGCGCCACGCCACGCGTCCCACATGGATTCGTAGGCGGCGGTCGCTCCGCCGACGCCCATGTGGCCGCCGAGCGCCCCGACCTGCGCGTCGAGCCCGCCGAGGACCTCTCGGAGCTGGCCGGCCGCCAGCGCGTAGCCGTGGCCGACGCGCTCGAGCGCTTCCATGTCGACCTGGATTCCGCCGCTCATGCCGCGCCGCCTCGAGACCGGTCCCGTTTGCGATCGATCCGGCCACCCGGCGGGTGGCCGTCTCACCTGGTCAGTACGGGCGATCGTGCCCGGATGGTTCATCGAGCCCGGTCGGGCCCGTGCTCAGCCCCGCAGCGGCCAGGTGTGGACCGGCTGGTCGCTGTGGCTCAGTTCGAGGTAGCGCTCCAGCATCGCGGCGAGGGCCCGCTCCTGGCCGAGCCGCGGTTCGAGCGCGGCCAGGGTGCGCCGCTGCCACACCGCGCCGGTCTGGCCGCTGGCGGCGCGCTCGTCGACCACGCCGAGCAGCCGCTCGATCTCGTCGCCGGGGACGCCGGCATGCTCGAGGCCGCGGCGCGCCCGCGGCACCAGGGCGCGGACCAGCTCGGCCGCGCGGATCCGGCGCGGCGGCACCGGGTCGCCGCGGCCGCCCGGCCCGTCGGCGTCGGCGGGCCAATCGAGCTCGGCGTCGAGGCCGTGGCGGGCGGCCTGGTAGAAGTTGGCGTTGGCGCGCGCGAACGGCATCGTGGTGGTCCACTCGGCGGCGCCCGGCGCCGCCGCGAGCGCGACGCCGACGTGGAAGGCGGCGTTGGCGAGCATGTCGACGATGGTCGGGCCGGCCGGCAGCGCGCGCATCTCGATACGCAGGTGACCGCCGTAGCCGGCGTCGTAGATGGCGCGGTTCCAGCGCCACACGGTGCTCTGGTGGAGGCGCAGCTCGTCCAGCTCGGGCAGGCCGCCGGCGGCGAGGCAGTCGAGCGGGTCCTCGTCGGCGAGCATCGGCAGCAGCGGGTCGTGCAGCCGCACGCTCTCCTCGAACAGCTCCAGGGCGCCGTCGCGCACCCAGCCGTTGCCGAACGCGACCCGCGACGCCAGCCGGCCACGCCCGGCCTCGTCGCGGTCGTCGACCGCCTGCTCGAACAGGGCGATGCGGGTCTCCTCCCAGAGCCGGCGGCCGAGGAAGAGCGGCGAGTTGCCGGCGACCGCGAGCACCGGCGCGGTGGCGAGCTGGGCGGCGTTGTAGGCGCGCCCGAAGCGCTCGGGCGCGACCCGCAGGTGGACCTGGAAGGAGGTGTTGGCCCCTTCGAGCACCACGTCGTCGCGCTGGATCGCCAGCAGCTCGCCGCCCGACCCGGCGATCTCGACCCGGAACGGCTCCTGCCGCAGGCGCTGGATGCCGTGGTTGAGCGCGCGGTAGCGGTGCGAGTCCGTGATCGCGCTGCGGTGCAGGTCCTCCTCGCGCAGGGTGGGCAGGATGCCGATCATCGCCACCCGCCCGCCGTGGGCACGCGCGGCCAGCCGCACCCGCTCGAGAACGCCGTGCATCTCGCGGCTGAGCCCGGAGAACGGCCGGCCGTCCAGCGACGACGGCGACGGGTTCAGCTCCAGGTTGAAGCGGTCCAGCTCGAGGGTGACGCGCTCGTCGCCGGCCTCGTCGAGCACGGCCTGGTTCTGGGGCAGGGTGCGCCCCAGCGCGTCGACCAGGAACAGCTCCAGCTCCGCGCCCAGGGTGGTGGCGCCGACGCCGAACCCGGGCCGCTGCAGCAGGAGCCGCAGGGCCTCCAGGCAACGCTCCAAGCGCTCGGAGAAGCGGACGAACTCCGCCTCCTCGAAGCGGTCACGGTCGATGTCGGTGCCTACTCCGGACCACGCTCCCGTCGCCGGGGGACGGCCTTAGACAGTACCGGCCGCCTTGGCCGGTCGCACGTGCCCGGCGGAGCGCCGCCGCCCTGGGCAGGTCAGGGTGTCGAGGTCCGGCGGCGTCCCCGCGCCGAGCCGCCGCGCAGCAGCAGCACGCCGGCCAGGAGCAGCCCGGCTCCCACACCGAGCAGCAGCGACGTCTGCGAGCCGGTGAAGGCGAGCTGGCCGCTGCTCGAGGTGAGCGGCTTGCACGGCGCCACGAACCGGTCGTGCTCCGCGATCACCAGCAGCTGCCCGTTCGACGACTCCAGGACGCTCGACTGCAGCGCGGGGTGGACGCGCAGGTCGATCGGGACCTCCTTGTGGAAGCTTCCCTGGGCGTCGCTGCGCACCGCGACGTTGGCGACCTGCTGGCCGGTCTTCAGGTCGGTCATGGTCAGCCGCAGGTCCCGCGCGGCCGGCAGGCCGGACGCCTTGGCGTCGACGTGGTCGCAGACGCTGCAGGTCAGCACGAGCGACTCGGCGGCCCGGGCGGGCACCGCCAGGATGAGCAACCCGGCGACCAGCAGCAGCGCCTTCGCCGTTGACTTCAACGTCATTTCTCGGGCACCTCCTTGCGGCATGCCTTGCTGGCTGTCACGTAGGACTTGAGCGCCTCGCTCAGGCGGCGGTCCCTGATGCCGTGGACGAGCAGGTCGACGGTCGCGTCTCCGTGGCGCAGGGCGGCCAGACAGGACCGCGGCGCGGCCGCCGGCACCGTGACGACCACCGGCGGCGGCGCCGGTGCCGAGGTGGCGCTGGCGGCCGCGGCCTCGCCGCCGCCCAGCAGGCGGCCAAGCCCGATCCCGCACGCCAGCAGGACGGCGAGGACCAGCACCGTCCAGAGCCGCCCGAGGCGGCGAGCCGGCTCGGGCACGGCCGGCAGCGCCGGCCTCGTCTCGCCGGCCCCCCCGGCTTCGGGCATGAAGCGGTCTTCGTGCGCCTCGGCCATCGACCATCGATCCGATGCAATCGGCCTGAAATTGCGCACAGGTCATAGCAGGTGGCGAACCACCCGACCATGCCCGGTCACCTAGTCCGGTAATAGTGCGTAGCTGCTCCGAATTCTCCGCCTCTGCGGGCTCGAGTAATGCGCCGCCGTGCCGCAATGGCCACCTTTTCGCACGTCGGAGCACTTGCCCCGGCGGAAACCGGTGCAATTGGCGTACAGGCGCCGGTCGTCCCGGCGCCGTAGGCCCGTAGGATGCCTGCTCATCCGTTCGGATGAGGCGAACCGGCGTCGCCCCCGCCCGCCGCGCATTCCCCGAAGGCCGGCGAAATCTTCCGAGCTGTCCGGTGTCGTGGGATATCGCGCCGGCGCTCGTGCCGAAATACCGCGCCGGCGGTGGCCCCCTAGCGCCGGAGATGCCGACCGGCTGGCGAGCGCCAGCCGCCGGAGGCCGCGACGCGGCGGGCCCGGCGCAGGCGCAGGGTCCCCGCCAGGATCAGGGCCGAGCCGAAGCCGGCCAGCATCGGCGGCCACTGCGAGCCGTTCGACCAGGGCCGGCCGCGGGCGCCGGCCACGGTGCCCTCGCTCGAGGTGCCGGGGCGGGACTCCGGGCGCGCGAGGTACCGCCTCGGCTCGCCGGACTTCCTCGCGGGCGGCCGTGGGCGTGTCGCCGCCGGCTTCGCCCGTGGCCGCACCGTCGCGGCGGGACGGTCCTGCCGCACCGTGTGCGCCTTCGACGCCGGTGCCACGGCCGCATGGGCGGCGGCGGGCCGCGGCGTGCGCAGGGTGGGCCGCGTCGGCGCCGGCGGTCGGTGGCCGATCCCGAGGATGTGCTCCCAGGCCCCCAGGAGAACCTCGGCGGCCACCTCGCGGCCGAGCTTGCGCCCCTCGAGGTCGGCGCTGCGGTAGTGGATGCCGGCGTAGCGGCGCGACATGCCGGCCTGGTCGGCCGCTGCCGAGAAGGTTGGCCAGGACAGGGTCACGTCCGCGGACGGCGTGGCGCCCGGCTCGATCCGGGAGGAGCCGCGGGCCACGGTTGCGGCCGCGCCGAAGCGGTCGCCGCCGGTGAACGAGGCCAGCACGGAGGCGCTGGCGGCGCTGTAGGCGCTGTGGCCGGAGACGTGGTCCGGGAACGGCGGCGTCAGCAGGTCGGTGCGGAAGTAGGGCTGCCACCGCTCCGCCGGGATCTCCTGTGTCCCCTGGTACGGCCCGGCCCAGGCCCGGATCGTCCGGCCCCGGTCGAGCCGCCGGACGCCTGAGATCGGCCGCTCGTTGTCGTAGGCGCGCTTGGCGTCCCAGGCGGCGATGCCCGCGTCGAGCTGCGCGTTGCTCAGCGCGAAGAACAGCTTGACGTCGTCGTCGAGGCCGTGGCGGTCGCGCTTGGACACCCAGGTGGCGAACAGGTCCCAGTGGCCGGGCGGCAGCTCGGAGCTGGGCCCGTCCGACCAGTACTCGGCGACCACCTTGGTACGGTCGTCGAGCCGCGCGCTCAGCCCGACGAGCTCGTCGACCTCCGCCCGGTGCGCGGCGCCGCCGAAGGCGGGTGGCCGCGGGGGACGGAGCTGCCCGCCGGAGCGCGGGGAGAACGGCTCGACCCGGCCCCACTGGGGCACGGAGAACTGCTGCACGGTGCCGTCGGGCAGGCGCAGCGGCTGCCAGCGGCGCGGGTCGGTGACCTGGTCGGGACCGTTCACCGGCTTGTAGCCGGTCCAGTCGGCGTACGGGCCGGGGGCGAGGTCGCCGAGCTGGTTGCTGCCGTCGCCGTGCCGGTAGGCGAGCAGCACCGCCGCCGCGACGTTGCCGACCCCGGCGGCGGTGGCAAGGTCGGTGGAGCGGTTGGCGGGGTCGTAGCCGAGGGCACGCAGGCGCGCCTGGAAGTCCGCCAGCCTGGCCGGGAACAGGTCGGCGAGGGCGCGGAAGGCCGCGTAGCTGACCGCCGCGCGCTTGTTGGCGGGCGTGCGCTCGGCCGCGGGGCGCCGCAGCCGGGGACCGAGCCGGGTGCCGACCGCCTTCGGTTCGTAGGCGGCCCAGGCGTCGAACATGGCGGTGTGGAGCACGGCGAGGGCGCGCGCGGCCACCGGCGGCGGCGGCGTGGTGTCCCGCACGGCCTGCAGCGCGGCCGCGTTCCACTGCAGCACGGCGTTGTCGGCACCGGTCACGGTCATGCGGTCGAGGCTGACCGCCGCCGTGGGCCGCGGGGTGGCCCGCTTCGCCGGCCGGGCCAGCGCCGGCCCGGCCAGCCCGAGCGCCAGCAGCACCAGCGCCACCGTGGCCGCAACCCCACGCCGTACCAGGTGCCTGCGCCCCGCCGCCATCTCTTCCTCCCGTATCGCAACGTCCGCGCTCGATTGCGCGCTCGATACGGGTTCGCGGCTGTGCCCGATCTGGATGGGTCCAGCCGGCGGGAAGTTGACGCGACGCGCTGCGGCTGGCAAGAATTAGGTAAGCCTAAATCAAGTCTCTACCAGCGGAGGCGTTGTGGCCGGAAACTACCTGATCGGGCTCAGGGAGGGCCTCGAGGCAGTGCTCGTCGTGAGCATCCTCGTCGCCTACCTGGTGAGGATAGGCCGGCGCGACCGGCTGGCGCCAGTCTGGCTCGGCGTGGCCTGCGCGGTGGCGCTCAGCGTGCTGTTCGGGGCCGTGCTGACCTACACCTCCACGTCGATGCTACGGACCTTCGAGGCGCGCGAGGCGTTCGGCGGGACGCTGTCGATCGTCGCCGTCGGCTTCGTCACCTGGATGATCTTCTGGATGCGGCGGGCGGCCCGGACGATCAAGGCCGAGCTGACCGGCCGGCTCGAGTCCGCGCTCGCGGTCGGGACGGCGGCCGTGGCCGGCATGGCGTTCCTCGCGGTCGGACGGGAGGGACTGGAGACCGCGCTGTTCTTCTGGTCGGCGGTCCAGGCGGCGGGGTCGACCGCGGCGCCGGTGGGCGGGTTCTCGCTCGGGGTCGCCAGCGCGGTCGTCCTCGGCTGGCTGCTCTACAAGCGCACCGTGCGGCTGAACCTGAGCCGCTTCTTCACCTGGACCGGCGCCGGCCTGGCGGTGGTCGCCGCCGGGGTCCTCGCCTACGGCGTGCACGACCTGCAGGAGGCCGGCTGGCTGCCCGGGCTGACCGCGCTGGCGTTCGACGTCAGCGCGCAGGTCCCGCCCGGCTCCTGGTACGGCACCGTGCTCAAGGGAGTCTTCAACTTCAGCCCGCAGACCACGGTGCTCGAGGCGATGGTCTACCTCGCCTACCTCGTGCCGGTCCTGTACCTGTTCCTGCGCCCCGCCCGGCGGCGCCAGGTCGCGCCCGCCACGGTCTCCTCGTTGAGCCCTCCCCAGCGAAAGGACGTCGCGGCCAGATGACCCCCGTCCCCGGCGCGCCCCGAGGGGTCGCCGCTCGTGCCCGTGGGCTGCTCCTGCCCGGGCTCGCCACCCTGCTGGCCGCCGCCCTGGCCGGCTGCGGCTCGGAGAAGTCGCCCTCCCCCGCCGGCGGCGGGAACGGCAAGATCGCCGTGAAGGCCGGCGAGTCGAGCTGCGAGGTGTCCAGCGTCTCGCTGGACGCGGGCACCCACACGTTCGCGGTGACCAACACCGGCACCCAGGTCACCGAGTTCTACGTGTACGGGCCCGGCGACCGGGTCATGGGCGAGGTCGAGAACATCGGCCCCAGCCTCACCAGGGAGCTCACCGTGGAGCTGCCGGCGGGGCAGTACGAGACGGCCTGCAAGCCCGGCCAGGTCGGCAAGGGCATCCGTGGCAAGCTCACCGTCGCCGGCGGGGCCCAGTCGCTGTCGGAGGACGCCAAGCTCGCCGAGGCGACCGCGTCCTACCAGCGCTACGTCCGCAGCCAGTCGAAGGCGCTGATCGAGCGCACCACCGAGTTCGTCGAGGCGGTCAAGGCCGGCGACGTCGAGCGGGCCAAGGACCTGTTCGCGCCGGCCCGCACCTACTGGGAGCGGATCGAGCCGGTCGCGGAGATCTTCGGCACTCTCGACCCGAGGATCGACGGACGCGAGAACGCCGTCGAGCCGGGCAAGGAGTTCACCGGCTACCACCGCATCGAGAAGGACCTCTGGGTCAAGGGCGACGTGAGCGGCGACGGCAAGATCGCCGACCAGCTCCTCGCCGACGTGAAGAAGGTCGTCGAGCTGGCCAACCAGACCAAGCTGTCGCCGCTGCAGCTCGCCAACGGCTCCAAGGAGCTGCTCGACGAGGTCGCGACCGGCAAGGTCACCGGCGAGGAGGACCGCTACTCCCACACCGACCTGTGGGACTTCCAGGCCAACGTGGAGGGCTCCAAGGCCGCCATCGCGGCGCTGCGCCCCGTGCTCGACGAGCGCAACCCGGAGCTGGCCAAGACGCTCGACCGTCGCTTCGACGAGGTCGAGACCGAGCTGGCCAAGCACGCCGAGGGCGACGGCTTCAAGCTCTACACCGAGCTGTCCAAGGCCGAGATCAAGGCGCTGGCCACCAAGGTCGACGCCCTCGGCGAGCCGCTGAGCACGGTCGCGGCGGTCGTCGCCGGCAAGTGACCGAGCGACCTGGGACCGTCTCCCCGATGTCCGACGACCAGCACACCGGCAAGGCCCCGGCGGCCGGCCCGCGGCTGTCCCGCCGCGGGCTCCTGGGCCTGGCGGGGGTCGGCGCCGCGACCGCCGGCGCGGCCGGCATCGGCGTGGTCGCCGCCGGCCGTGGCGGCGCCGATGCCGGCCGCGGGGCCGGCGCCGCCGTGCCGTTCCACGGCGGCCACCAGGCCGGCATCGTGACCCCGACGCAGGACCGCCTCCACTTCGTCGCCTTCGACCTCACCACCGCCAGCCGGCGGGAGCTGGTCGACCTGCTGCGCACCTGGACCGAGGCGGCCGCGCGGATGACCGCCGGGCGCGACGCCGGGCCGCTCGGCGCCGTCGCCGGGCCGGCCGAGGCGCCGCCCGACGACACCGGGGAGGCCCTCGGCCTGCCGCCCTCGCAGCTCACCCTCACCATCGGGTTCGGCCCGACCCTGTTCCGAGACCGTGACGGCCACGACCGCTTCGGTCTGGCCGAGCGCCGCCCCGAGGCCCTGGCCGACCTGCCCCACTTCCCCGGCGACGAGCTCGACCCCGACCGCTGCGGCGGGGACCTCGCCATCCAGGCCTGCGCCAACGACCCGCAGGTCGCCGTCCACGCCGTCCGCAACCTGGCCCGCGCCGCCTTCGGCGTCGCCGCGGTGCGCTGGTCCCAGCTCGGCTTCGGCCGCACCTCCTCCACCAGCCGCGCGCAGGCCACCCCGCGCAACCTGATGGGATTCAAGGACGGCACCAACAACGTGAAGGCCGAGGACCACGGCGTGGTCGACCAGCAGGTGTGGGTGCGGGACGGTGACGGTCCCGCCTGGATGACCGGCGGCAGCTACCTGGTCGCCCGGCGCATCCGCATGCTGATCGAGACCTGGGACCGCACCAACCTCGCCGAGCAGCAGGCCATCATCGGCCGCTTCAAGGGCACCGGCGCCCCGCTCACCGGCCGCGGCGAGTTCGACCAGCTCGACTTCGGCGTCAAGGGCGAGGACGGCAAGCCGCTGATCGCCGCCGACGCGCACGTCCGGCTCGCCCACCCGAGCATGAACGGCGACGCGCGCCTGCTGCGCCGCGGCTACAACTTCGTCGACGGCTCCGACCGGCTCGGCCGCCTCGACGCCGGCCTGTTCTTCCTCGCCTACCAGCGCGACCCCCGCAAGCAGTTCATCCCCGTCCAGGCCAACCTGGCCGGCAACGACTCGCTCAACGAGTACATCCGCCACGTCGGCAGCGCCGTCTTCGCCTGCCCGCCCGGCGTCCAGCCGGGCGGGTGGTGGGGCAAGACCCTGTTCGCGTAGACGGCCCCGCCGCCGGCACGCGCGACCGCGGTCGGGACGTCAGCGGCTCAGCCGCTGGAAGCGCCGCACCGACAGCGGGAAGAAGACCGCGAGCAGGACCAGCGGCCATACCACCGCCATCGCCAGGGCGTTCTCGGCGATCCATGCCTCGCCACCCCACCCCGGGTTGCCGAACAGCTCCCGGGTCGCCGCCGCCGTCGCCGACAGCGGGTTCCACGCGGCGACCGCGCCGAGCCAGCCCGGCATCGTGGCGGGCGCGGCGAAGGCGTTGGAGAGGAACCCGAGCGGCCACACCAGGATCTGTACGGCCGTGACGACCTCCGGGCTCCTGGCCAGCAGTCCCAGGTAGATGCCCACCCACAGCAGGGCGAAGCGCAGCAGCAACAGCAGGCCGACCCCGAGCAGCGCCTGGCCGGCGCCGTGGTGCCAGCGCCAGCCGACCGCGAGCCCGCAGGCGATCAGGGCCGCGAGGCCGACCGTGGAGCTCAGCATGTCGGCGATGCCGCGGCCGGCGACCACGGCCGACGGCGCCATCGGCATGGAGCGGAACCGGTCGGTGACGCCCTTGGCGGCGTCGGAGGTCACCGCGACCATCGTCGCCTCGATGCCGAAGACCATGGTGAGGGCGAACATGCCGGGCAGGAGGAACTCGCGGTAGTCGCCGCCGCCCGGCACCGACATCGCGCCGCCGAACAGGTAGCCGAACATCAGCACCGTCATGACGGGGAACAGCAGCCCCACCACGACCACGGCGGGCTGGCGCGCCCAGTGGGCCAGGTCGCGGCGGGTGACCGTCCAGGCGTCGACTACCGCCCAGCGCAGGCGCTCGAGCAGGGTCCGCGGGACCGGCGGTGCGGCGACGACCGTCATGCCGCCACCTCCTCGTCGGCGCGACGCCCCGTGAGGTGGAGGAACACCTCGTCCAGGGTGGGCCGGCGCACCGCGCTGTTCGAGGCCACCCTCCACGCGGTCTCCGGGATCGGCCTCAGCGGGACCGAGATGGTCCAGGTGGTCAGCCTCGTCGGCGAGTACGTCCGCGGCGCGGCGCAGAGCGCGGTCGACGCGGCGGACGCCGCGCGGCGCACCGGCATGACCGTTGACCAGTGGTGGGCCGCCTACGAACCGGTCTTCGACCGGTACTTCGACGCCAGCCGCTATCCGACCCTGGTCGAGGTCGAGCAGTCAGGCGCCTTCGCGCCCTCCGACGGCGGCGCCGACTACACCCTGCAACGCGCCCTGGACAGCTTCGAGTTCGGCCTGCCACGTGTCCTGGACGGCATCGAGGCATTCGTCCGCGAGCGCTCCGCCCGCCCATCGGGCTGACGAGGCGTACGAGGGTGCCGGGAACAGGTGGTACGGTAGCGGCGAAGCCGCAGGTAGAAGCGAGCCACAAGCTTCCAGCGAGCGTGGCGGAACGGTAGACGCGCCGGGTTTAGGACCCGGTGTCCCCTGGGACGTGGGGGTTCGAGTCCCCCCGCTCGCCCCTCGCCTTTCGGCCTATTGACCTGCACCTTCCCGGAGTGGGACCACGGCTGGTCCGTGCTGGGTCCGTACAAGACTCGTCAGCGCCTCCGCGGGCGTGCTCCAGGCCGGCGGCCGCGTCCAGCTCGTCGGGGAACAGGTGACGGTAGACATCAGCTGAACCCGGAGCAGTTAGCCAGCGTCGACCGGGCGGAGCATGGGACGCGGGGCGACAGCCATCGTGCCGGCGTCCCGCTCCGTCCTGGCTGGCCCGATGAGCTGGTCGTGACAACTTTCTCTACACCCTCAAGCGGGCGGCCTCGCCGCCCAGAGGCCTGCGGACGGCCGCTGCGCGGCCGTCCTCGGCCTCCAGGGCCCCGGCGTTCTGTGAGTCTGTCTCGTTCGTGACGTGATGCCGGATAGTGAAGCGCAGGCACGAACGCCCAAGATCATGCGGTTCTCACAGCCTCATGACCCGGACGGACGCCCGTGCCTGCCGACCCATCATCCCCGATCCCAGCCACCCTCACCCACCTCACCCAGACCAACCCGCGCGAGCTCCAAGAAGCCGAAGCCCCGCACCTGCTCGCCTACCTCGCCGCCGTCCCCGACCCACGAGCCAGCGCCGGGCGCCGCCACCCACTGGTGGCCATCCTCGCCGTGGCGGCGGCTGCGGTCCTGGCCGGCGCCCGCTCGTTTGCCGCCATCGCCGAGTGGGCCGCCGACACTCCCCAGCCGATCCGCGCGGCGCTCGGCGCCCGCCGCGACGTGCCCGACCACTGGGCGGTGCCGGCCGAGACCACCATCCGCCGCACCCTGGCCCGGCTGGACGCCGACGCCCTGGCCGGCGCGGTCGGCGCCTGGCTTGCCGACCGCCAGCGCCATGCCCCAGGCGACCGTGCTGCCCAGCAGCGGCGGCCGCCACGACAGCGGGCGGTGGCGGTCGACGGCAAGACGCTGCGCGGCGCCCACCCACCCGATGGTGACGGCCGCCCGGTGCACCTGCTGGCCTGCATGGACCACGCCACCCGCGCGGTGCTGGCCCAACAGCAGGTCGGCGGCGCACCCGAGGAGGTCCCCGGCGTGCGGTCGCTGCTGGCCGGCCTGGACCTGGCCGGCGTGGTGGTCACGGCAGACGCACTGCACACCCACGCTGACGCTGCCGAGCTCCTGGTCGCCGGCAAGCAGGCCCACTACCTGCTCACGGTCAAGGCCAACCAGCCCACCCTGCTGGCCCGCTTGCAGCGCCTGCCGTGGCAGCGCGTGCCCGTCGCCGACCGGACCTGTGACCGTGGCCACGGCCGCATCGAGCAGCGCGCCCTCAAGGTCGTCACCGTCGGCGACCTCGGCTTCCCCCACGCCGCCCAGGTCCTCAAGGTCACCCGCACGCGCACCATCGGCGTCACCCATGCCAGCAGCCAACCTCGGCGCTGCACGACCGTGGCCGTCTACGCCATCACCAGCCTCCCCTTCGAGCTGGCCCGCCCCGCCCGGCTCGCCGACCTGCTGCGCGGCCACTGGGGCATCGAGGCGCTGCACCACGTCCGCGACACCACCTTCGCCGAGGACGCCTCCCAGGTCCGCACCGGCACCGCCCCCAGCGTCATGGCGACCTTGCGCAACCTGGTCATCGGCGTGCTCCGCCAGGCCGGGCCCGTCAACGTCGCCGCCGCGCTGCGCCACCACGCCCGCGACCCACACCGACCCCTGGTCACCCTCGGGCTCAGCCTCGGATGAACCGACATCACGACAGAACGCCGGAGCCCTGGGAGTCAGGGTGGCGGCGTGTTGCCGGGAGCGCTATGGGTGGTTGACGGAAGCGCTACGGGTTAGCGGATCCCGCTCGTGGCCACGCTGGTTGCGGCGGCCAAGTCCGGCGGTCATGCTGGCGCGGGGTGCCGGGTCCAGTTCGGGGCCCCGGCGGGCTTGGGGGCCCAGCCGTGCAGCGGTAGAGGTACTCGCGGCGCAGGTAGGGTAACTGGGTGGAACAGGACGAACGGCTACTTCACGGATCGTCGTTCGGCGCGGCGGCGACCGCATACGCCGAGCACCGCCCAGACTACGCGCAGGCCGCGGTGCGCTGGGCGCTGGAGCCCGCGCCCGGCCGGCGGGTGCTCGACCTCGGCGCCGGAACCGGCAAGCTCACCGCCACGCTGACCGCGGTGGGCGCCGACGTCACCGCGGTCGAGCCCGACCCGGCGATGCTGACCGAACTGCGCCGCGGGCTGCCGGATGTCCATGCCCTGCCAGGTAGCGCCGAGGCGATACCGCTGCCGGACGGGTGCGTCGATGCCGTGCTGGCCGGCAACGCCATGCACTGGTTCGACATGGCCGTCGCAGGACCCGAGATCGCCAGGGTCCTGGTACCCGGCGGCGTCCTGGCCGGCCTGTGGAACGTCATGGACGACCGGGTCGACTGGGTTGCCGGGCTAGCGCAGGTCAGCGGGAGCGCGGCCATTGGCCCGCGTGACACACCGACCAGCTGGCGCGCCGAGACGGCCGACGCCCACCTTCCCAAGACTGGCGTGGCCGCCCGGTTCGGCTCGCCGGAGCAGGCCGAGTTCCCGCACGGGCAGCGCCGCACCGCCGACTCTCTCGTTGCGACACTTGCCACGAGGGCGGGGATGCTGGTCATGCCGGAACAGGAACACGAGGCGACGCTCGGCCGGATCCGCGCTTTCCTGGTGAGCAGACCGGAGACCGCGCACGGCGAGTTCACCCTCCCGATGCTGACTGGCACGCCGGCCGCGACCCCGATCAGGGCCAGCCCCTCGCCGCGACGTTCGGGCGGGATCAGCGACGCCGTCAGGGCCCCACCCGCCACCAGGGTGAACGCGAAGCCGAGCCCCCGGACAAGGCACACCGCCACGATCCAGCCCATGCTCTGCGACATGGTCAGGGCCAGTGCCGGAGCGCCCAGCAACAACAACCCCACCCCCAGCAGCATGCGGTGACCGCAGCGTGCGGCCAGCCAGCGGGCCATCAGCTCGCCAGCCACCGTGGCCAGCATGAGCGCACCGGTGACCAGACCCGCCTTGTCACTGCCCCGGCCCGGCACGCTCTGCGCGTACGCCGGGACGACCGACAGCAGCAGGAAGAAGCTCGCCGAGGAACCGACGACCGTCACGAAGCGCAACAGGAGTGGGCGGGTCACGAGACGCGGCCGCACCACGGCCGTTCGGTGTTCACGATCGACGGATGAGGACATGGGCGAAACCTAGGGGACGGAGCCGTCCGGTGCGACACGCGGTCACACGTTGTGAGTGAACACACTGACGGAGGTTCGACGATGTCGAAGGTGGAGTTCCAGGCCAGTGCTCAAGACCTGTTTCCGACCCTGACGTGCGTCGCGGGTAACTGCGGGGTGTGAAGGTCGGTGCCGTTGAGGACCGAGGTGACGTCGGCCGGGATTGTTACGGTCTGCGGGTGCCGATGAATGTGCGGGTGACCGCGATCGTGATCGAGGACGACCAGATCCTGCTGCTGGA
>WNGA01002461.1_pt1 | contig 28270 bp, 36 predicted proteins | sample 5400061 | NCBI WGS metagenome assembly WNGA01 (sample SAMN13153366, study PRJNA577476) | soil metagenome | isolation source: 100 cm soil or saprolite under grassland replicate 2 | place: USA:California | collected 2016-06-15
ATCCTCGAGAAGGACCGCACGGTCAAGCTCATGGGAACCGGCCTGGCGACCGCGATCCTGCTCGACGCCACCATCGTCCGGATGCTGCTCGTGCCCGCGACGATGGAGCTCCTCGGCGACAAGAACTGGTGGCTCCCGCGCTGGCTCGACCGGATCCTGCCGAACATCGACGTCGAGGGCCACGCCGAACCAACCCTCGAGCCCGAGGACGAGGACCGGGAGCTCCAGCCCGTCCTGTCGGGCAGGAGCTGACGCCCGCCTTCCACGTTCTGTCGGCAGTTATCGACCTATGGAGCCGGTAACTGCCGACAGAACGTGAGGGTCACGTCCGCGGCGCGCTGGGCACACTCGGGCAATGGCGTCCTACACGCTCAACCAGGAGGCGGTACGGCGAGCAAGGAAGCTCATCGACGCGCGGCAGTACGTGCTCGACAGCGATTGGGGTGACGTGCAGCCTCGAGCGGAGGCCCAGAACACCTACCTGGAGTCGCACTCGTGGGAGGACTACGCCGGCTGGCACCTCGGGCTGACCGACGGCGCCGGCGACGAGACGAAGGCGAGGTACGGGTTCGTGTACGGCGACTTCCGCCGTGTCCATCGGACCGGCTTGATCGCATGCGTGTACCGGGCGTCGGAGTGGCGCCACAAGGAGATCGAGCTCGCAGCCCACGCGCTGTTGCAGCACCTCGACCAGACATCCGGCTGAGACCAGCAGCCGGGCACGGAGCGACGGCCCGGCCGAGCTACGCGGACCGCTCCGACAACAACGCCGCCGGCGGGAGGCCACTGAGCTCCCTGACCTCCTTGGTCAGATGAGCCTGATCCGTGTAGCCGGCGATCCCGGCGAGCAGCGCCAAGCCGTCGGTGGATCCTGGGCGCTCGGCCATCGCCATGAACCGCCAGAACCGGGAGACCCGCTGGAGCGTCTTCGGGCCGACGCCCACGTCGGCGAGCACCAGGCGGCGCAGCTGCCTCGTGGACAGGCCGACCCGGTCGGCCACGGCGACGACGTCACTCGGTGTCGCGAGGGCATGCACGGCCGCGGTGGTTCGTCGATCCATACGGAGCTCGGTGAGCCACTGGTGGACCTCGTCCAGCGCGCCGTCCAAGAGCGCGGCGGTCAGCGCTCGGGCGCGGGCCGGACCGACGACCGCGCCGAGGTCCAGCGTCTCGTTCCGCAGCGATGCCGCCTCGGCACCCAGCGCCCGGCCCACGGCCTCAGGTCGAAACCGCAGCCCGCGGAGCACGGTGCCCGGAGCCAGCGCGGCCAGCAGCGGCTGGTCGTGGACGCCCACGACCGATCCGTTCCCCGCTTGGTCGACGATGACGTCGCCGCATCGGTCGGGAAGGACCCGATGGACGAGGTCGACGACCGGACCGACACGGTGCTCCCAGAGGCAGGTCACCGCGTGCTCCCAGGCCGGCGGCGGCGCCCACTCGCGGTAGGCCGTGGCCGTTTCGTACAAGACCGACAGCGGCTCCACCATGACACTGACCCTATGGAACAGCGAGTCGACTTCATCACGCTCGGCGTCCCCGACGTCGAGGCCGCCCGCCGGTTCTACGTCGAGGGCCTCGGTTGGCGCCCGAGCTTCGAAGTGCCCGGCGACATCACCTTCATCCAGGTCGGTCACGGGCGGATCCTCGCCCTCTGGGGTGCGGCCAATCTGGCGGCCGACGTCGGGGCGGTTCCCCCCGGGCCGATGACGCTCTCGCACAACGTGGCGACGGACGACGACGTCCGCCGAGCGACCGACCTCGCGGTCGCCGCCGAAGCGGCGATCCTGAAGCCGCCTCAACAGGCCGACTTCGGCGGCTTCCACTCTCACGTCGCCGATCCCGCCGGCTTCGTGTGGGAGATCTGTCACAACCCGGGCTGGAGTGTCGCCCAAGACGGCACGGTGACCATCGGGCCGATCGACTAGGTCTGGTCGAGCTCGCTGAAGAGGGTCAGCTGGAGCCCGGCAGGGGCGTCGAGGCGGGAGTTCAGGGAGTTCCACGGTGTGCGGACGGGTGGGGCGATGATCGTCGCCCCGGCCCCCGCGAGCTCGGTCGTCACGGCCGCAGCGTCGTCGACGCCGAACGCGATCCTGATCTGGCCGGCGACCCTCCGGCCGACCTCGACGTCATCGATGTAGGCAGCATGCGACGGATCTGCGATCTCGAGCGTCGCCCGGCCCGCGTCCAGGATGGCGACGCGGCCCCCTGGCGATGAAACGGCCGTCCGCTCGAGCAGCCCGAGCACATCCCGGTAGAAGTGGAGCGCCTCGTCGTAGTCGGCCGCGGTGACGACCACGCGGAGCTCGCCCACCCTGGGAGATGCTGTCTCGCTCAACTCTGCCTCCGTTCGTGCCCGTTCGCGCGCTCCGGTCGTGGACCTAGGTTTGGACCGTGACTCAGACCATCACAGCTCACTTCGCGGTGCGCGGCGCGGCCGATGCCGCGGACTGGTATGTCCGCGCCCTCGGGGCCGAGGTCGGCCGGCGCATCCCTGTTCCCGAGGGCCGCTTCATGGAGATCGAGCTTCGTTTCGGTGACTCGCAGGTGATGATCTGCGACGAGTTCCCGGACATGGGCGTGCTCTCGCCGCCCTCGATCGGCGGCACGTATGGCGCGCTGCACATCCTCACTGACGACGTGCAGACCCTGTGGGATCGCGCGGTTGCTGCCGGCGCCGAGGTCCTGCACCCGCTCGCCGACACCTTCTGGGGCGACCGGCACGGCCAGATCCTCGACCCCTTCGGACACCGATGGGGGCTGAGCCAACACCTGCGTGACGTACCCGACGACGAAGTCGTGCGAGCCGCGGCCGCCATGTTCTCAGGCGGGGACTAATCGCCGAAGACGTCCCGGCTCAGCTGGATGAAGAACGTGTGATCGTGGCCCTTATTGGGATCGGTCGAGTTGTAGGCCTTGGCCGCCACGCCATCGGGGACGTGCTCCTCGGAGTAGATGGCGCCGACCGGGCAGACGTCGGGTTGGTAGCAGGCCGTGCACGAGGTGCACTCCTCGGTGTTCACGTACAACAGGCTGTCCCCGAAGATCGCAATCGAGTCCGGGTTGGGGGTGTGAGTGTTCTCGATCTCGCCGCTGCCGGCTTCGGCCTCTGAGAACAGCCGGTTCTTCTGGGGGTCGAACTCGTAGATGCATTGCACGGGGCAGACGTCGACGCACGCGCGGTCCTTCACGTCGATGCAGGCCTCGGTGATGATCGCGATCCCGGGCATGGGCGGCTCCTCGTCGCTACTCGTACAGCCCGATGATGCCGTCGTGATGCTGTGTGCAAACCAGCCTGCGCTCGGTGCCGGATTTCGGGTCGGTGTTCTCGTGATCGACGACACACGGGTCGAGGTCGAGCCGTGACCGAAGGCCGGCGAGGTCGAGGACGCGGTCGAAGTACACCCACTCCCGGCAGTTATCCGTCCAGGCCTGGCCGCGGAAGGTCTCGGTCGCGCCCGATGCGACGACGGCGACCTCCACCTTTCGAAGATGCTCACACACCATCGGCGGTGATCAGGTCCAGCTCGGCGACCGTCCGGTCTGGGCGAGGAGGCGCTCCTGGGCGCTGGCCGCAGCATCGACCTCGACCGCGGGCCCGAACGCGCCCGCGCCCCGCCAGGCGTCGATCTGGGGGCTGAGGAACGAGTCGACGAACGCGACCAACGGTGCGTCGAGCTGATCGTCCGCGCCGACCGCACGGGCCAAGTCCCAGCAGTGGATCGCGAGGTCCGACGTGATCTGGCCGAGATACTCGCTGCCCGGGAAGTCGCCGAATGACAGGTGAACCGTGCGCGCCTGAACGCCGGGCTGAGACGCCGCGGCTCGGGCGTCGGCGACAGCCGACTTCCAGGTGGCGTGGGGATCGTCGCCCAGGACGTCGCCGTCGAACCGGTCGCCGACGTCGGCGATGGTCTTGCCGTCGAGCAACGGCGGTATCCAGAGCAGTTCACCGACCACGTGATTGACGAGGGTGCGGACGTCCCAGTCCGCGCACGGGGTCGCGGCCGTCCACTGCTCAGCGCCGACCTTGTCCAGCCGCCGTCCGAATCCGTCGATCGCGTCCGCGAACAAGGCTGTGTCCATGGTTGCCTCCGTGGGTCAGCCCCCGACCGTACCGCCGCCCGACCGGGCGAACGGGCTTCGCACGACGCCACAGAGGCGTCACGCCCGCCTGCGCGGTGAGTCGCCGACACACCCAACCGGATGCAGCCCGACCAAACTGAAGGACGATGCGGCGATTTTCGGCTACGCCGCGGACTCGATGACAGGGCCGGCGACGTCGTGCGCGTGGGCCGGGCGGCCGGTGCGCAGCGTGCCGGTGGCACCGCAGCGGCAACGCCACCGCAACTGGACACCATTCGGTGTGTTGACGATCGCTTCGATCGATCGCGGGCCGAGCAGCACCCGACTGTCATGGCTTGGGCAGTAGACGTCGAACATCGCTCTCGGCTCCTTGTCGCAGTGGTTGCCGATCGGACGGCTCGTCGCGCCGGGACTCATCGGCGCGCGGCCCGGGGCGCGGCGCCGGCCCGTGTGGGATACTCCCGGCCGGCCCGAAGGTGGTGGCGGGCCGTCCGGGGTGGGAGCAGCGATGGAAGCACGGGACGGCGACGCGTTGCTCGTCGCGGCGGCGCGGGAAGGTCGCCAGGACGCGTATGAAGCGCTCTTCCGGCGGCATGCCGGCGCGGTGTTCGTCGCGGCGCGGTCGCGCTTGCGCGAGGAGGACGCGCGGGACGTCGTCCAGGAGACCTTCGCTCGGGCGTATCAAAGACTCGGCGAGCTGCGCGATCCCGAGCGCTTCCGCCCTTGGCTGCTGGCGATCGCCCGTCACGCAGCGGCGGACATCACTCGGGCCGCGCGATGGTCAGCGCCGCTGCCCGACGACGTCGACCGCCTGCCGGCCGACGCGCCGGAGCCCGACCGGCTGTCGGAGATCGCCGCGCTCGTCACGCTCGTCGACGGCTGCATGGCCACGCTCTCGAAGCGCGACGCCACCGTGCTCGCGCTCGTCGGCCACCTCGGCTTCTCGCCCGCCGAGGTCGCCCCCGCCCTCGGCGTCTCGATGGGGGCCTCGCGAGTGATCCTCCACCGAGCGCGGAGCCGGCTCCGCGCCGCCGTGGATCAGTCGATGGGCGGCCGCTCTTCGATGTCGAACGCGCCGACCACGAGGCCGCTGGCGCGGACGGCCTCGGCGATGGACTCCGCCAACCGGGCCGGGGACCACGCGACAACGTCGAAGCCGGTCACCTCCGGCTCGGGCTCGTAGGCCTGCGCCACCCCGGGCGCGAGAAGCCACGCGAGCGCCTCTCGTTCGTCGGCATCGAGAGTGCCGGCGAAGGCGCGGAGCTTGTCGATCAGACGCATCGCCGCGCGGTTCGGCATCACTTCCCAAGACGCCCGCCGTTCGTTCTCGTTACAGGGTGTGTAACGCCGAGGGGCGACGGCCGTCTTGGAGGTGTCGAGCGACGGTCGTTCGGCGCTGAGGAGGGTTCGCCATGGGCGATGCAATCGTGGTTGAGCACGACGAGAAGGTGTACGAGATCGCCCTCGACGACCTCGCCAAGTACGAGGTGACCGACGACGACGTGAAGGCCGAACTCACGGCCGCGGCCAGCGCCGCCGAAGAAGGCGAGGACGCCGACGACTCCGAGGCCGACGACGTGGAGGGATTTGCCCGCATGCGGTTGCGCCGGAGCACCCTGCCGCGAGCGTGGATCATCATTCGGCGCTGACCACAGGCGGACGACGGCGACGAGGGCGACGAGGCCGAAGTCGAGGGGTTCGCGCGCCGAGACCGACGGATCTCGCGGCTTCGACGGGCGTACTTCGCGCCCATCCTCCGCCGCTAGACGGATGGTTCGATCGGCCCGCCGGTGAGGCCGGCGGGCCGGGCTGGCTCTCGGGTCACGGAGCTGAAGCGTCCGGGGACACGTACGGCGGACGCCCCGATCACGTTCGTGGCGACCGCGGCCAAGACTGCCTTCACGTGGGCCGGGCGCAGCTGGGGATGCTTCGATCGCACGAGGGCTGCCAACCCGGCGACATGGGGTGCAGCGAACGAGTTGCCGGTCTCGACGACGCGCGTTCCACCCCGCCAGGCGACGTCGACGCCGATGCCGCACGCCAGGAACTCGGTCGGCGGCTTCGGGTTCCAGTAGAGCGTGCGCGGGTCGGAGGCGTCAGTGCAGGCGACGCTCACCACTGAGGCGTACAGCGAGGGGTAGCTCGCCCGGGGCCGGTTGTTGGCCGCCGTCACGACGATCGAGTTGCGAAAGTAGGCCCAGTCGCACAGCTCGTAGAAGGCGAGCGCCCACTCGCGTTTCGTCGTGCCGAGGGAGAGGTTGATCACGTCGTAGCCGGCGTCGACGGCCCACGCCAGCCCGTGGTGAAACACCGAAGCCTTCCCGGACAACCGCCGCCCGAGCACGGCCACACTCGTGAGGCGCGCGTCGGGCGCCAAGGCGTGGATGATGCCCGCGCACGCCGTGCCGTGCCCGTACGCGTCGCCCGCGTGCTCGTGCCCGACGACGGGCTGACCGCCGTCGTCGAGGCTCACCGTGACCGAGCTGTCGACGTCCACGCAGCCCTCGAGGGCCGGATGATCGGCTTCGATGCCGCTGTCGACGATCGCGACGCGCACGCCCGCGCCCGTGGCGCCACCCCAGGCCCACTCCGGCGACAGCTCGCCGAGGTCGATACCGGTCACCGCGACGAGTTCGTGGGCCTCGACCGCCCACGCGATCCCAGAGTCGTCACTCACGGCGCACCAACATGGCGACCAGCTCCGCCACCCGCGCGTACCGCACCGGGTCCGAGCCGGCCAGGCCCTCCAACAGCGCGCCCAGCTCCGCGGGCGTCGGGAGGAGGGACGCGCCTCCCGCGCCGAGCCGGAGCGCCACCCCCGCGACGTCGGCGAGGACGGCCACCAGTTCGAGGTCGTCGAAGGTGAAGCCTCCCCCGTCTTTGTCGACCAGCTCGATGGCCGCGAGCACGATGTCGTCGTCCTCGCACGGGACGCACAGCACGCTTCGCGGCCGGCGGTCGAGGCGGGCGGCGATCCCCTCGTCCAGCCGAGGGTCGTCGGCCGCCGGTTCGATGGCGAGAGGCTGAGCGGACCCGACGACGTAGCCGCTGAAGCCCTCGTGTTCGCCGACCGTGACACCGAGGAGTCGCCGTCCGCGCGGTCCCTCGGCGGCGACGACGACGAGTTGGTCGGCACCGTCGTCGAGCGCGGCGATCCAGCCATCGGCGGCCCCGGTGGCCTCGACCGCGGACCGCAGGACGGCGTAGAGCACGGGATCGGCGGGAACCACGCCCGACGGTTGGTCGCTCATGACACCGCCCGCCGGGTGCCGTTGCCCGCGATGACCGTCGCGAGCGCTGAGGGGGTGAGCGTCAGCATCGACGTCCTGACCGCCGCGAGCAGACGGGTCCCGGCGGGCGCGCCCATGGCCGCCGCCACGCCGAACGCGTCACCCGGTCCGAGCACCGCGATCTCGTCGCCGTCGGGACCGAGCACCACCCCGCGTCCTTTGACCACCAAGGAGAGACCGCCGGCGTTCTCGTCGATCTGCTGGCCGGCCGCGAGCTCGAATGCGGTCAAGCGCGACGCCGTGGCCTCGATGTCCTCGTCCCCGAGGTGCGCGAAGAGGGGGATCCGGCGTAGCGCAGCGCGGACGTCGACGGACGTTTCCGCGACGGGCGCGCCGGTCTGCTCGGCCCACATGGCCGCGTACACGACGCCCGCGGCCAGTAGCTCCTCGTGGGTGCCGCTCTCGACGATCCGGCCCCGGGCGACGACGTAGATCCGGTCGTAGCCCGTCACCGACGTGAGTCGATGGGTGACCGTGAGGGTCGTGCGGCCCTTGCCGACTCGATCGAGGGTCGCGTTGATCTGCCGCTCGGTCTCCGGGTCGAGCGCAGACGTCGGCTCGTCGAGCACCAGTACCGCGGGGTCGCACAGGATGGCGCGAGCGATCGCGAGCCGCTGGCGCTGCCCGCCCGAGAGCTGGCCGCCCCGCTCCCCGATCGGTGACTCGAGGCCGTCGGTCAGCTCGGTGACGTACTCGTCCATCTCGGCGGCGCGCAATGCCTCGAGGATCTCAGCGTCGGTGGCGTCGGGCTTGCCGAGAGCGACGTTCTCCCTGATGGTCGCGTCGAACAACACGGTCTCCTGGTACACGACGCCCAGCTGGCCGCGCAACGACGCCAGGCGCACGCGCCGAACGTCGACCCCGTCGATGGTTACCGAGCCGGCATCGGGTTCGTACAGGCGCAGCACCATGTGGAGAATCGACGACTTTCCGCAGCCGCTCGCGCCCACGAGCGCGACCCGGCTGCCGGCGGGGATCTCGATGTCGACGTCCGCAAGGACGGGGCGGCCGGGCACGTACGAGAAGTCGACGCCCTGCAGCGTCAAGCGGTCGCGCAGCGCGGGGACGTCGACGGCATCGTCGGCGTCGCGGATATCCGGCACCGCATCGAGGATCTCGCCGATCCGCGCCATCGAACCGCTGGCCGCCTGGAGCTGCTGACCGACACCGGTGAGCACGAGCACCGGCTCGATGACGTCGCCCATGACGCCAAGCACGGCGACCAGCCCGCCGATCGTGAGGCGGTCGCGGAAGATGAGCCATGTGCCGAAGACGAGCACGGCCAGCCGGAGCACGACGACGACGAGGTTCACCGCCAGCGAGAAGATGCTCTGCTGGAACTCCATCCGGAGCTCCGCCTTCAACAGCCGGGCGCACGCGCGGGCAAAGCGCGATGTCTCGCGACCTTCGAGGCGGTAGGCCTTGACGACCGGCTGAGCCACGTAGTTCTCACCGGCGACGCCCATCGCCGCGCCGATCTCGTCCTGCACCGCCCGGCTGCGGCGCTCCGCCTCGCCGTTCATGGCGCGGTACACGAGGGCGACCACCGGCATACCGGCCAGGACCACCAGGCCGATCGGCACGTTGAGCATCAACAGGACGACCCCGGACACGAGCACCGACAACAGCTGGTACACGCCGTCGCGCACGATCGAGGACATGCCCTCCTCGACAGCTTGTACGTCGTCGAACAGGCGAGCCATGACGTCGCCCTGCCGGCGCCCGCTGAACCACCGATTCGACAGGTACTGCAGCCGCCCGAACATCTCCATGCGCAGATCCCGGACGACCGAGCTCGTGGTCCACGCGGCGACGTAGCTCCGACGGAGATCGGCGACGAGCGACACCACGAACGTGGCGCCGAGGAACCCGACGAGGCGCAGCACCGAGGCCATGTGCCGGCTCGGGATCGAACGGTCGAGCAGCCGCTCCAAGACGAACGGGAACACGGCCGTGAAGGCCAGGCTCAGCAGCATCAGGACGAGCATCTCGAGCTGACGACGGCGGTATGGCCGGAGGTAGTGCCGTGTCGTTCGCAAGAGGGCTCGGGCGGGCACGGGTGCGGCGTCGGCACCGACCGAGGACCGCCAGGCGTCCTCGAGGGCGACCAGCGGTTGGCCAAAACGTTCGGTCGCGACCTCGTCCAGGCGGTCGGCGGGCGCGCGCATCAGCGCGACGACCGCGTCCGCACCGCCATCGGCGACGAGCTGGCGGACAAAGGAGAGCGCGGCCGCCGGCCGGTCGTCGCCCTCGAGGTGCGCCAGCGGCCCTTCGGGGACGGTGGTGAGCTCGGCCTCCACCCCGGTGACATGGAGCGCGTAGCCCAAGGCAAGCAGCGAGGCCTCCGCCGGCGCCGGCATGGTGGACGCCGCGAGCAACGCGAGGGGAACCTCGAGGTCGTCCAGGCGGCGCTCGGGAACGACGATCAACCACACGGCGCCGTTCGCTGCGTCGACGACGGCGCCGTCGGCGATGACCGCGCCCCGATGGTCGGGATCCGGCAGCGGGTCCACCAGATAGAGATGGGGCCCGAGCACATCCAGCTCGGGGGCCAGCGCTTGGAGCCGGCGCCGAGCGTCGCGTAGGAGTCGGGCAACGTCACGGGCCGCGTCCGCGCCGGCTGACCCCGGCCGGTAGCCGAGGACGCCGCCGTCAACCGTCTCGAGCGTGAGCGTGTCGACCCCGACGGCCACCGCTGCCTGCACAGTCCGCACCGCCACGCGCCCTGCTCCCTCCCTCGCCGGGCCGCGAGTGTACGCAGGCTGCTACCGCCGGGCGCCGCCTCGTTCTGGCGACATTCCGGCTCGTCGGCGGAAACTCTCGCCAGGACGTGCCGGGGCTGTCTCTCCTACTCTGCTCGAGTGAGAACGCTGCTCCTGCTTCGCCACGCGAAGTCGAGCTGGGCCGATCCAACCGTCCCCGATCACGATCGTCCGCTGGCGCCGCGCGGCACGGGGGCGGCCAAGCGGATCGGCGACCATCTGCGGTCCGAAGGCATACGGCCCGCGCTCGTGCTGTGCTCGTCGGCGCGACGGGCGCTCGAAACGGTGGACGCGTTGCGCCCCGCGCTGGGTGACGTCGATGTGGAGGTGGACGACGGCCTCTACGGCGCGGATGCCTTCGATCTGCTCGATCGCCTTCGACGCGTCGGCGCGTCCATCGGCTCGGTGATGGTCGTGGCCCACAACCCCGGACTGCACGATCTCGCCATCGACCTCGCCGCGGACGGCGAGGAGGCCGCCATGGCGCAGCTCCACACGAAGTTCCCCACGGCTGCGCTGGCGACCCTCGATGTCGGATCCGCCGCCTGGGATCAGCTCGGCCCCGGCCGCGCCCACCTCATGAGCCTGGTGCTGCCGCGGGAACTGCACTGACGCCTCGCGCCGCGTGGCCGGCGCGGGGACGTACTTCTACCTCGCGGAAGGCAGGACGAGGTCGAGGATGCGTTCGAGCAGCGCGTCGTCGATGGGTAACCCGTACAGGGCGTGATGCCAGAGCAACGCCGGCGGTGTTTCGGCGATCAGCTCGACGTCGGCGTCGGCCGGCAGGTCGCCCCGTTCGATCGCCGCGGTGACAAGTTTGCGGACGTGTTCCCGCTTGGTACCGATCACCGATCGGTCGAACTCGTCGGCGAGATCGGGATTGCGGAAGCGCTCCATGGCGAACGTCGTCATGAGTTTGCCGTCGTCGCCGCGGAGCCGATCGACGAGCGGACGCATCATCGACAGCAGATCGGCCCGCAGGTCGCCGGTGTCCGGCAGGTGATCGACCATGTGCGCGCCGCATCTCACCGCCTCGACCACCAGTTCGGCCTTGGTCGAGTAGCGGCGATAGATCGTCGCCTTTCCCACGCCGGCCCGGAGCGCGACCCCTTCCATGCTGACCCCGGCGTAGCCCTCTTCCGCGAAGACGTCGAGTGTCGCCTGGAGAATGGCGGCGTCACACGCCGGATCGCGTGGCCGCCCGGCTCGAGGATGTACGTCGCCCTCGGTGATCGCCATCAGCTCACTCCGACCGGGATCGGTTCGTCGGCCGGCACCGGCCGCTGATCATCGTCGCGGGCCCGCGCCGGCAAGAACCGGGCGACACCGATCGCCGCGAGCAGCGTGATCGCGCCGGCGACCGGTCCGATGATGTGGAGCCCACTCACGAAGCTGTCCCGGGCCGCGTCGATGATCTGCCCGGAGAAGGGCCGCGCCGCCGGCGCTTGCCTGGCGACACCGATGGCCTGACCGACGTTGTCCTTCACCTGCGCGAACAAGGGCGCGGGCACCAACGAACCGATCTTGTCCGTGATGGTGCTTGTGAAGTGGCTCGCCATCAACGAACCGAACACGGCCACGCCGATGGCGCCGCCCATCTGGCGGGTGGTGTCGTTCACGGCCGAGCCCACGCCCGCTTTCGCCCGGGGCAGCGAGCCCATGATCGAGTCCGTGCACGGTGCCATCACGTTGGCCATGCCCAGCCCCATCAGCATCGTCAACGCGATCACGTGGAGCGCGGCGCTGTCGGGTTGCAGGGTTGTGAACAGGGCGAACGACGTGGTGATCAGCAGCAACCCGGCGGCCACGACGTTCTTGTTCCCGAAGCGTTGCACCCACACGTTCGACAGCGGGGCGAAGATCATCAGCATGGCGGCTTGGGGCAGCAGGACGGCGCCCGCCTTGACCGTGGAGTACCCGAGGACCGACTGCAGGTACTGGGTCAACAGGAAAAGCGTGCCGAACAGCGAGAGGAACACGAGCGTGATCGCGCCGCTCGCCGCGCTGAACCGAGGGTTCTCGAAGAAGTGCATGTCGAGCATCGGGTGGCTCGAGCGCAGCTCCCAGGCGAAGAACACCGAAAGCAACACGCCGCCGACCGCGAAACCGAGGAGGATCTCCGGTGCGCTCCAGCCGTGGCTCGGGGCTTCGATCACGGCCCAGAGGATCGAGCCCAGCGCGAAGATCGACAACAACGCGCCGACGGGGTCGAGCGCCGCATGAGCCGGGTCACTCGACTCGGGCACCAGGATGAATCCGAGGACCAGGCCGGCGATCACGATCGGCACGTTCACGATGAAAACCGAGCCCCACCAGAAGTGCTCGAGGAGGAACCCGCCGGTGATCGGCCCGAGCCCGATACCCAGAGCCGACACGCCCGCCCAGACACCGATCGCCTTCCCCCGCTCGGCCGGGTTCGTGAACACGTTGGTGATGATCGAGAGCGTCGACGGCATGATGAATGCTCCGCCGACACCCATCAGCCCGCGGGTGGCGATGAGAACGTTGGCCGACGATGCGAAGGCGGACAAGGCCGAACCGACGCCGAACACCCCGAGGCCGAAGGCGAGGCACCGGTAACGACCGAACCGGTCGCCCAGACTCCCCGCGGTCAGCAGCAGGCCGGCGAACACGAGGACGTAGGCGTCGACGATCCACTGAAGTTGGCTCGCCGTCGCGGCGAGGCCGCCCTGATCCGTCGGGTGCGCCAGGGTCGGGATGGCGACGTTGAGGATCGTGTTGTCCAGCACGATCACGATGAGGCTGATGCAGAGAACGAGGAGGGTCAGCCACCTCCGCCGGTACACGGTCTCCGGGTCACGCAGTGCCGATCGCATCCGGAGTATCTATACGGACGCGATTCGGAACACAACCGTCTCGCAAATATTTCGTCGCCCACCCGGGGCTCTTGCACCAATGGGCGTGCAGCCCACGGCTCGGGGTCGTCCCGGGCCTTCGGCCACTGTCATCCTGGTCGGCCGGCGACGTGGTCGCGGCGTTCGCGTCCGCACCACCACGAGCTGAGACCCCGCCGAGCGACCGCTCGTCGGTGGTGGCGTCCGATCGAGCGCGGCCTCGGTCGCCGCGATGGCCACGTGTCCCTCTTGATCGCAGCCCGCGTGTTCCCTCGACGTGATCGGCGACCGTTGGGCTTTGCTCGTGATGCGCGAACTGCTTCTCGGGATGTGTCACCCTCAGGTTTGCGGCGGGGCTCCTGGCAAGAAGGCTTCGTGCATCTCGATCGCGCGAACCGCGCGCTGCGTCGCGTTCGACGGGCCGGCACCGTCAGAGAGGAGATCCTCGCGTTCTCGACCGAACCTCGCCGCCGCCCGCACGGCATCGTGCAGAACCTCGTCGATCTCGGCCGGAAAGTCGAACCGCCAACGACGCGCCCGCCGCGCGATGTCGACTTGTTTCCCGTCGTCGATCTCGACCCCCGAGGCCGGGAAGACCCGGCAGTCGTACGTACGACAGGTCTTCGGGCGGTCGTCGTAGATCGAGCACTCGTTGTCGATCAGCATGGGGCAATGGCCGTTCTCGTCATAACCGAGAACGACGTTGCCACTCGGCAGCCGCGGGGCCGGGAACAGCAGCTCGGCGGGGATACGAGCGAGCGTCTCCACCTCGTCCGGTCCGATGTGGATGAACTGGGACGACGTGCAGCACGCGGTGCAGCCACCGCACGGCACATCAGATTCGCCTGCGCCACGGAGGGCGCGCTGCATCGCGGCGAGCCAGACGGAGAACGTCCCAGCCGAGAGCGGCTCATCCTCCGTCACGCGCAGCAGGTGTCCTCGAGAGACTCTGCTCGCCACGTGCGGGCGGCTTCGAGGCCGGCCAGGGTCGCGATGCCGAGCCCGGCGAGGGGGTCGGCCCACCACCATCCCGCGAACGCGTTCGCGACGAGGCCGACGAGCAGCACCGCCGAGAGCAGCGCACAGAGGTTGGTCTGGTTGGCATCGGCGACGACGGCGGCGGACCCCAACACAGGAGCGAGGCGCCGCTTGGCGCGGGCGAGCACCGGCATGGCCCCTAACGACAAGGCCGCCATGACGATGCCGACCACGCTCGCCTCCGGGCGTGCGGTGGTGGCCAGGTCGCGCACGGCTTCGATGCCGACGTAGGCCGCGAGGACTGCGAAGCTCACGGCGATGGCCCGCGTCGCCCGCCGGTCGGGCTCCTGCATGCAGCCGCCCTGGCGCTCTTGGTGGAGCCGCCACGCGACCACGATCGCGGCGGACACCTCGATCGCCGAGTCGAACCCGAACCCGACCAGGCTCACCGAGCCCGCGGCGATGCCGGCAGCGATGGCGACGACGCCCTCGACGCTGTTCCACGCGATGGTCGCAACGTTGAGTCGGCGGCTCCGGTTGACGGCGGCGGCGCGAGACGTGGGCGCAGCCGTCGCGATTCCGAGACCGTGCGGCGCTTGGTGCCCGTGCTCAGCCACGCCGGCCGTCCGGAGGAACGTGGCCCGCTTCGATGTCGAGCTCGATGGCCACCAAGTCCGCGAGCGCGTGGGCGAGGCGCGGGGACGCCAGCTCGTAGCGAACGCGCCGGCCCTGCCGTTCCGCCCGCACGAGCCCGCACCCCCGCAGGCATGCGAGGTGGTTGGAGACGTTGGGCTGCGTCGCCGCGAGCGCAGCGGCGAGGTCGCCCGGGTTGGCCGGGCCGCCCAGCAGCGTGAGCAGGATGCGCCGTCGCGTCGGATCAGCCAGCGCGGTGCCGACTCGTTCGAGCGTGTCGAGCGCGGCCGAGGTTCCGTTCACCGCCTCAAATATATCACTGCCTACTGATATCAGAAACGGCTGAATCACCGAGCAGCTGAGGAGCTTGTCGCCGTTCGCAAGCGCTGCTCGGCACCCTCGCCGAGTTCGCGCACCTCGTCCGCGGCCGGCACGATCGCCCGCACCTCGCCGACCGACTCGCCGGCGGTCGCCACGGAACTGCTTGACGGACAGTCTCGCGTGTCCCGCCGGCGTTACATCACCGACGCGTTCTCGTCGGATGGAGCCGCGCCGGGATCGGGCCAGCGGGCGTTGTGCGTGGCCACACGCCGGGCGCGGTGGGCCCGTCGGACCATTCGCCAATTGGCGGCTTGGAGCTCGAGGGTGCGGTGCCGTTCGGCCACGAGGCTGGCGGCCAGGCTGGGAGCAATCATGACTGGTCTCCTTCTCAGGCCGCGGATGCGACGGCTTGGATCCGGTCGGCGGTGGGCGAACGACGTCCGGTGGGGAGCGCGCCGCGCTCGCCGCAGTGGCAGCGCCACTCCAGGACGATGCCGTCGGGGGTGTTGACCAGAGCTTCGATGGAGCGAGGTCCGAGCAGGACCCGGGTCCGGTGGCGAGGGCAGTAGATATCGAACATGCGTCTACCGTACGGCGAATGTGGACCGATGGTAAGGTCCAGTTCGAGATCTTCTATGCGTACCACTTCGTCGGAAGTACTCATCGAGCTCGACCGGTCCCGGCCCCGGGGGTTGAGGGCCCAGGTGGAGGACGAGCTACGGAGTGCGATCCGGTCCGGTCGCCTCGCGCCGGGAACCTCATTGCCGTCGAGCCGAGCGTTGTCCGGCGATCTCGGAGTCACTCGGGGCGTGATCGTCGCGGCGTACGACCAGCTGATCGCCGAGGGGTACCTCCTGTCTCGCCACGGGTCGGGCACGGTGGTCAACGCCACTGGGCAGGGCGCCGTCCGCCGTTCCCCGCAGCCATCCGAAAGCGTGCCGGTCATCGTCGACTTCCGGCCGGGCCTGCCCGACCTCGACCTGTTCCCACGAGCGGCGTGGCTGCGGGCGACTCGCGTGGCGCTGCAGACGGTGCCACGTGACGACCTCGGCTACACCGACCCCCGCGGGTTGCTCCCGCTCCGACAGGCTCTGGCCGACTACCTGGCTCGGGTTCGGGGCGTGAGCGCCGACCCCGATCACGTCGTTGTCTGCAATGGATTTGGCCACGGCTTCAGCCTCCTGGCGGCCGTGCTGCGCGACCTCGGCCACGACGTGGTCGCGATCGAGGATCCCGGCTACGACGGTCCCCTCGAGGTGCTCGCGGCGTCCGGTGCTCGCCATCGGGCGATCCCGGTCGACGCGGACGGTCTCGTCGTCGACCAGCTTCGACGGTCCGGCGCCCGGGCGGTCGTGGTCACGCCGGCCCACCAGAACCCGACGGGGGCAGTGATGTCCCCGGCCCGCCGCACCGCCGTCGTCGCCTGGGCTCGCAGTGTGGACGGCTATGTCATCGAAGACGACTACGACGCCGAGTACCGCTACGACCGACACCCGGCCGGAGCCATCCAGGGCCTCGACCCCGAGCGGGTGATCTATTGCGGGACCACGTCCAAGAGCCTGGCTCCCGGACTCCGACTCGGCTGGCTCGTCGTACCGCGCGATCTCGTCGACCCGATCGTCGCTGCCCGCCGAGCAACTGACCGCGCCACCTCGTCGTTCCAGCAGGCGACCTACGCTGCCTTCCTCGCCCGAGGCGATCTCGACCGTCACCTCCGACGAACCCGGCGCATCTACCGTCAGCGCCGAGACGCGCTCATCTCGGCGTTGGCCCGCTGGTTCCCCGCCGCCATGCCGTGCGGCGCGTCCGCCGGGCTGCACGTGCTCGTGACCTTGCCCGAAGACCTGCACGAAGGCGTGCTCGCCGAGCTCGCGCTCGAGGCCGGTGTTCGCGTCTATCCCCTCAACGACTACAGAGCGAGCCGACGCTCGGATCACGCGCCGGGACTCGTCCTCGGTTACGGCCAGCTCACGGCCGCGCAGTTGGAGCACGGCGCGCGAGTGCTCAGCGAGGTGGCCGCCAGCGCTCGCGGGTCGGTCGGCTGACTGCGGCGCGCTTGAACACCCGGATCGACGCCGCGGTGAGCGTGACCGCGTCGGCCCGGGGCGGCACCACCCCGATGCTCGCCGCCTCCGGACTCCTTCCTCAGGCTTGCCGGACTCGGCTCCGCAGGGCCCCGAAGCACAGCGACATGCTGACCAGACCGAGCACCGCGATGGCGACGAGCGCTTGGCCGAGGTCGTCCCATCGCCAGCCCTGCATCGTCAGCGACCGCAGCCCGTCGAGCAGGTAGGTGACCGGATTCCAGGCGGCGACCGTGTCGAGCCATCCCGTGAGTTGCGAGCGGGGTACGTACGACGACGTGAGGAACAGGAACGGGAAGAACAGCAGGAAGCTGCTGTTCACGGCGGCCGGGTTGCCGGTCTTCAGGGCGATGGCGTAGCCGAACCCCGCGAAGCACAGGCTCCAGAGCGCGGCCAGCAGGATGAACGCGAGCACGCCGAGCGGCCCGGCCTCGAACCGCACGCCGAGCACGAGCCCCAGGATGACGATCGGCACGGTGAGCGCCGACGCCACGGCGACGTCGGCGACCATGTGGCCGAGCAGGATCGCCAACCGGCGCACCGGCGTCAGCAGCAGCCGGTCGAAGTAACCGTTCTGAACGTCGAGGACCAGCGATCCGGCGCGCGAGACGCCGGTGACGCCGAGCAGGATGGCCGTCGCCATCATGAACGCCTTGAAATTCAAGCCACTGATGCTGCCTTCCGTGAGGCGCTGCAACGTGCCGATGTTCACAACGAAGAAGAACAGGGCGATGAACACCGGTGGGATGACGGCCTCGATGTCTCGGGGAATGGCGCGCAGCGAGCGTCCGGCAACCGCGATGACGTCGCGGGCGAAGCCGGCCTGCCTTGGACGGATGGCGCTCGGTTGGAGGATGGTCGTGATGGCGGCGCTCATTGCGCGACCTCCTTGGCCTCGTGATCGATGTCGTCGTCGTGCCGGATCCGCACGCCGGTCAGCTCGAGGAACACGTCGTCCAGCGTCGGCGTGCGCAACGTGAGGTCCCTGACGCGGACACCGCCACTGTCGAGGGCAACCGCCACCGGGCCGATGGTGGCGGCGCCGTCGCTGGCCGTGACCACCAGCTCGCTGCCGCGCGCGTCCACGTGCTGCACGCCCGCGACCTGCGCCACCGCTGCTCGGGCCGACGACGGGTCACCGTCGACGCGGGCGATGATCACGTCGTTGCCGACGCCGCGCTTCAAGTCGGTGGGCGTGCCCTCGGCCACGAGGCGTCCGGCATTGAGGATGCCGACGCGGTCGGCCAGTTCGTCCGCCTCTTCGAGGTACTGGGTGGTGAGGAAGATCGTCATGCCCAGCTCGTCGTTGAGCCGTCGCACCTCCTCCCAGACCCTGGCCCGGCTGATCGGGTCCAGGCCCGTGGTCGGCTCGTCGAGGAAGAGCACTTCGGGGTTGTGCACGAGCGCGGCCGCGAGGTCGAGGCGCCGGCGCATCCCGCCCGAGTACGTGCCGATCCGGCGCGCCAGGGCGTCGCCGATGTCGACGAGCTGGCTCAGCTCCGCGAGCCGCTGGTCGATCTCGCCGCGGGTCAGGCCGTAGAGCCTGCCCTGCAGCCGCAGCAGTTCTTCGCCCGTCTGCTTCGGATCGAGCGCCACGTCCTGGAGCGCGACGCCGATCCGCAGTCGCACGTCCCCGGGCTCGGTGGCCACGTCGTGTCCGGCGACGACGGCTCGTCCTGCACTGGGGGCCAGCAGTGTGCACAACACCCGCACGGTGGTGGACTTGCCGGCGCCGTTGGGCCCGAGGAAGCCGTAGATCTCGCCTTGACGAATGTCGAGGTCAAGACGTTCGACCGCCGGCGTCGCGCCGAAGTTGCGGACGAGGCCCTCCGTCGTGATCGCGGACAGGCTGCTCCTCAGGTCGGCACGGGCGCGGGAGCGCGTCGGCTCGGCTTGCATGGTCACGATGGTCATGACTCCATCCTCCACTTCGAACCTGGCCATCTAGTGACCGGTTTTGAGGGTTGTCCCGTTAGAGACCTCTCGACGAGGCCGAACTCACCGGGCGGGCTGCTGCCGGAGCTCGATCTCGTCGAAGGCAGCGGCCACGCGCGTCAAGCCGACCGTCGCGTCGTAGGCGAGCCGGCAGATCGCGGTCACGGCGACGTACCCCGCCTCCACCGCCCCGCTGTCGGTGTCGGCCGGGAGCTCGAGTGGGTCGCCCCACGCCATGCGGACGTCGAACGCGCCATCGTGGCCGACCTTCGGGACGAGATCCGCGCTCGCCAATGTTCTCGTCGGCAGCAACGCCACTTCGGTCTTGCGCCACCCGGCGACCTCGGCGAGCGAGCGGTTGGGCACGTTGACGTTGAGGACTATGGGATCGGCGGGGAGATCATCGAGCATTGCTCGCGCGACGTGGGCACCGACCTCGGCGGCGGTCGCCCAGTGCTGGTCGAACAGCATCTCGTCCCACCCCTGGCCCTCGACGCCGAAGTCATCGACCGCCTGGCTCACGGCGAGCCCCGACACGCCGCCGTTGCGCGCGGTGAGGGCGGCCCCGACGGTGCCGGAGTGATAGATCGCCCGCCCGGTGTTGGCCCCCGGGTTGATGCCGGACACGACGAGGTCGAACGGCCCGCCGAACACGCCGAGCCGGGAGAACATGACGCACAACGCCGGTGGGCCGGTGACCGACCAGGCCTCCGGCACGCAGTCGATCTCGACTCGTCGGACTTCGGGTCGGATCAGATGGAGGGTGCCCAGCGCGGCACCTGCCCCGGAGTACTCGCGGTCGGGAGCGGCGACCACCACGTCACCCAGCTCGACGAGTCGGCGGGCGAGGACGTGGAGCCCGACGGCGTCGACACCATCGTCGTTGGTCACCAGGATGCGCACGGGACCTTCCTATCGCGGCGGGGGTGAACCGGCGGTGAACAGATCAGGTCGGCGTGTCGGACGATTTCGATGATGGTGGTGGACCGCCAGGTGGCGATGCCGAGGGAGTCGGCGACCTATACGCCGCGGCCAGAGTCGAGGGTCACAACCCCACGCCAACCAACGCAACGACCCCCTTGTCGGTCACCCCGCTGGCGTCACTGACGCGGCACCGGCACGATTCGCCACGATCCGGTGCACCTCACTCATATCGAGCTGTCGGACCTCGCCGATCAGCTCCTCCAGCGCCGACGCCGGGAGCGCGCCCGGCTGGGCGAACACGAGCACCCCTTCACGGAACACCATGAGCGTGGGAATGGACATGATGCCTGCGGCCTGGGCCAACCCAGGGTCCGCTTCGGTGTCCACCTTGGCGAACACGATGTCGTCGTGTTGTGCTGCCGCCTGCTCGAAGATCGGGGCGAACCTGAGGCAAGGGCCGCACCAAGAGGCCCACCAGTCGACGATCACGATGTCGTGGCTCGAGATCGTCTCGTCAAACATGGGCTCGGTCAGCTCGATGGTGCTCATGTGCGCTCCTTCGTCGGCCTGAAGTACCCACCTCAACGCCGATACCCCCTGGGGTATTCCTCGCGCCGATTCATCGACGAGTGACCGCGTCGACGGCGGTGTAGGCGGCGACGGCGACGAGCAGGCCGGCGAACCCGCGCAGGGATCGCTGCGGGTCGAGCCGACCGGCGAGGTGACCGCCTGTGAGGACACCAGCGATCGCGGCCACAGCGAATGGGAGCGTCACGCTCCATTCGATGCTCGCGGTGCTGACCCGGGCCGCGAGGCCGACGGTGGAGTTGATGGCGATGACGACCAACGCGGTGCCGACCGCGGTGGGCATGTTGAGGCGGAGTAGCAGCGTGAGCGCGGGGACGATGACGAACCCACCGCCGACGCCGAACAGCCCGGTGAGCAAGCCAACGCCGCTGCCGGCGGCCAGCACGGCGCCCACGCGACCGGTGTCGATGCGAGTCGCGGTTGCGACCCCGCCACCGCCGTGGACCGCGAGGTCGTCGCCGACCTTGGTACAGGTGGGACAGCCGGTGAGCATGCGCCAAGCCGCGACGAGGACGAGACCGGCGAAGCCGAGCAACAGGAGGTCGGGATCGAGCCGGCGGTTGATGGCGGTACCGATCAGGGAGCCGGGGATGCCGGCCGCGCCGAACGCGAGCCCGGTCGCGACGCGCACCCGGCCGGCCCGCAGGTGCGGGCGCAGCCCGACCAGCGATGCGATGCCGACGAGCAGCAGGCTTGAGGCCGTCGCCTCCCGCGGGCTCTGGCCGGCCGCGTAGACGAGCGCAGGAACGGCGAGGACGGAGCCGCCACCGCCGAGGGCCCCGAGCGACAGCCCGATCAAAAAGCCGAGGGGTGAGGCGATCAGCCCCCGAAGCGACATGTCAGGCGTCCCCCACCGCCGTTCTGTCGGCAGTTGATGCATCCATAGGTCGATAACTGCCGACAGAAGCGCGGCGGTCCACTGGCAGGTTGGACGCGGCCCACGCGTCGTAGCCGCCCTGCAGGTCGGCGACGCGCGCGAATCCCTTGGCCCGCAGCAACGACGCGGCGATTGACGATCGGTACCCGCCGGCGCAGTACACGACCGTCGGGGCCTTCGGATCGAGCTCGCCATGGCGATCGAGCAGCCGGGCGAGCGGGATCCGCACCGCTCCGGGCACGACGCCCGTGGACTGCTCGGCGGGGTTGCGGACATCCACCACCTGAAGGCCGGGTTCGTCGTCACGCCACTGGGCGAGGTCGGCGGCCGCCAGGCGGCGGGACCGCTCGGCCAGGTCCGGCCGCTCGGCGAGAATGCGTTCGACGTTGACGACCGCGCCTCGCACCCTGTCGAACCCGATGCGGGCGAGGCGCACCTTGGCCTCGGCCTCGCGGCCCTCGTCGGCGACGACGACGATGGGTTGACCCGGGCGGACGACGTCGCCCGCGTACTCGGCGAAGCGGCCGTCGAGCCCGACGTTGACGGAGCCACGAATGTGCCCAGACGCGAACGCCTCGGGGGACCGGCCATCGATGATGACGGCTTCCTCTCGAGCGCAGCGCTCGACGTCGTCGATCGTGAACCTGGGCGGCGGGTCGACGTCGTCGAGCAGATCGTGGATGCGCCGGTTCGAGTCGGCGGTGAACGCGAAGTACAGCGGTGCTACGGACTGTCCCTCGGTGACGGCCTCGACGAACGCGTCCTCGTTCACGAGGCGGAGCGCGTAGTTGAGCTGCCGCTGTTCACCGATGGTGGACGACACGGCATCGGACATCGACTTCCCGCACGCCGAGCCCGCTCCGTGGGCCGGGAAGACGCGGGTGCTGTCTGGCAACGTGAGGAGCTGGTCGTGCAGCGACCGGTACAGGCTTCGAGCCAGGGTGTCGGCCGTCCAGCCGATCGCGGTGAGCAGGTCGGGACGGCCGACGTCGCCGACGAAGAGGGTGTCGCCGGTGAGCACCGCCCACGGATCGGGGGCGTCGGCGTGTTCCCACACGACGACGGAGATGGACTCGGGAGTGTGGCCAGGGGTGTGGCGGATCTCGAGCACCACGTCGCCGAGCTCGAGACGCTGGCCGTGGGCAAGGGGGTCGATGGGGAACTCAGCCTCGGCCTCATCGCCGTAGGAGATGGCGGCGCCGGTGGCCTTCGCCAGCTCGAGATGCCCGGACAAGAAGTCAGCGTGGAAGTGGGTCTCGATGACTCGCTCGATCGTCAAGCGGTTGGCCGCGGCGTCGTCGAGGTAGCCGCTGATGTCGCGCTGCGGGTCGACGACCACGGCCCGGCCAGTGGTCTCGTCTCCGATGAGGTAGCTGAAGATGGACAAGCACGGCAGCTGGTACTGGCGGAAGAACATGCGTGCTCCTAGGCGTCGAACGTCACGATGGGAAAGCCCGCGGTAGGCAGCGGCTCTTGGCGGCGGGCGCCAGGACCGGGCGTGTTTGCACGTTGCGGCTCACGCCAGCTTCAGGAACATGCGTTGGACGTCGGCGAGCGCGTAGCCCTCGGCCGCCGACGCCTCCCGGTCCGACAGGCACCACTCCAGGCCGGCGGCGACCAGCAGGAAGCCCACCTGCTCCAGCGCCTTGTTCGCCGCCGACAGCTGGGTGACGACCTCGCGGCACTCGCGCTTGTCGTTCAGCATCTGCTCTATACCGCGGACCTGCCCGCCCACCTTGCGCAGCCGCCGGGTCAAGTCGTCGATGATCGCGTCCGGTAGTTCCACGCTCGCTCCTCGGTATGCCTGGGGATACGTTGAAGCATACCCCCTGGGGTACCAGTTCCTGAGCGGTGGCCGTCACCCGGCGCGCGCTCGGATGCGGATCCGCTCGACCTGACCTTCGAGCTCGAGACGGCGAGCGAGAACGGGATTGTCGCGGGCTTGGCTCTCGTGGCACGCGATCGCCGCCCGCTGCGCCGACCGATCGACGGCCACGTCGACGACGGCGTCGCCCTCCAGACCGACGAACGCCGTCCCGAACTGCGCGTTGAGGGCGGCGGCCACCGCCGGCGCGACGCCCCACTCCACCACGGTCACGCCGTGGCGGCGGGCCACTCGATGGGCTGACGCGGTGGCGGCCCGGTGATCGGGATGGCCAGTGACTCCACCAGGTTCGAACACGACGAGGGTTGCCGCGTCTCCGAGCGCTCGCTCGACGACGTGGTCAACCAAGGAGGATGCGACCCCACCGAGACCTCCGTCCGGGAAGTCATGAAGCACGACATCCGTGACGCCGAGACGCTCCGCCGCGGCCGTCAGTTCGTGGTGGCGAAGCCGGCCGAGATGATGGATGGCGCCGAGGGTGCTCGCCTCACCATGGGTGAGGCACACGACGCGCACGTCGGCGCCGGCTGCGACGAGAGCGGCGAGGACCGCGCCCAGCCCGAAGCTCTCGTCGTCGGGATGGGCGACCACCGCCAACGCCGGGCCGCGGCGAGCGATCTGGCGGACGGCCGCCATGTCGACGGCGGCGCGATCGACCATCAGGACGCGGCTGCGACCGGTTTCACCGCCGTGGGAACGTCGGCGAACTCGCGGTAGGCGTCCCAGGCCCGCGGCCCGTACACGCTGGCGGTCCCCCCGTCCATCAACAGGGCGACGCCCAGGGCCTCTGCCACCTCTTCGGAGGTGGCGCCTCGTCGGGCCGCGGCCTTGGCGTGGTAGGCGATGCAGCCGTCGCACTGCTTGACGACCGCGATCGCCAGTGCCATGAGTTCCTTGGTCTTGGCCGGGAGGGCACCATCCGCCACCGCTGCCTTGTGGAGTTGGGCGAAGCCGCTCCATCCATCGGGGATCGCCTTCGACAGCGACCGCGTCGGCTCGTTCAGGTCGTCGATGACGTCGGTGAAGTGTCCCATCGTCGTCAGGTGAAGATGATCTGGCCGCCGGCGGCGATCTCGTAGAACTCGCCGACGGTGATGATGTCTTGGACCTGGGGGATGAGGTCGTTCTTCTCGAGGCCGAACAGGTCGACGGAGGCCTTGCAGGCGTACAGTCCGGCGCCGGTGTCGGCGATCATCTCGACGAACTCGGGGATGGAAGGGATGTCGAGCCTCTCCATCTTGTGGTTCATGTAGTGCGTCATGGCCGTGGATACGCCGGGAAGCCCGCCGAGCATGGTGGCGAAGTGCAGGCCCGGGTTGCCGACGGTGGCCATCTTGATGTGCTCGTGGCGAGCCTTGTGGATGGCGTCGAGGCCGAAGAAGGTGAAGAACAGGTTGGCGGCGATCCCTTCGGCGCGGGCGCCGTTGACCATGATCAGCCCCGGATAGATCCCGTCGAGGGATCCCTTGGAGATGATGATCGAAACCTTCTCGATGGTGTCGGGCATGGGGTTCCTTTCAGATGCAGCCGCGCGGCTTGGGGATGCCGGCGATGCGGGCGGCGATCTTCGCCGGACCTTTGGGGAAGAGCTGGTAGAGCTCCTTGATCGAGACGCCGGAGGTCTTGCCGAGCACGCGCACGGTGGGACCGGTGCCCTTGGCGAAGTACTCGGCTCGCATGAACCGGATCACCGTCCAGTGGGCGTCAGTGAGGGAGTCGATGCCGTCGCGGCGGGCCAACTCCGGCACCATGTCCTCGGTCCACTGTTCGGGGTGCACGAAGAAGCCTTCGTCGTTGAGCTCGACGTCGGTCGCGGCGATGGTCATGGTGGACATGGGCGATCAGTCCTCTCGTGTGATGGTCGTGGTCGTCTTGCCGGCGGTGGGCATGGTCGAGCCGATGCCGGGGATGTCGCGGCCGGGCAGGAGGCTGTGCCAGTAGAACCACTGGAACATCAACTTGCCGAGGTGGTTGAGCCGGGACTCCTTCAGCAACGGCAGGCCGAGCGCCGCCGGGTAGTGACCCGGCAGCGGTTCGGTGTCGTAGTTGAAGTCGATGAGCAGCGCCTTGTGGAACCCGGTCTCGATGAAGCAGTTGGCGTGCCCGTCGAAGCCGGCCTCGAGCGGCTCACCCACGAGATAGCGGCGGACGTTCTCCACCAGGGTTTCCCCCTCGAAGTGGGTCACCGAACCGGCCTTGGACGCAGGCACGTTGGCGGCGTCTCCGATCACGAAGATGTTGGGCGCCGCCTTCGATTGCAACGTGTGCTCGTCGGTGGGTACGAAGTTCAAGTCGTCGCCCAGCCCCGGTGACCGACCCACGTAGGGCGCGCCACCGTGCAGCGGCACCACCACGGCCAGATCGAACGGGACCTCCCGGCCGTCGTATCCGACGAGGCGGCCGCCGGCACCATCGACCTCGCCGGTGTTGAACTCCGTCACCAGCTCCACGCCCTTGTCGGCCAGCATCCCCCGCAGCTGCGCCGACGCAACCGGCTTGGTGAACGCACCGTCCAGCGGGGTCACGTAGGTCAGCTCGACCCGATCCCGAATGCCGCGCTCGGTGAAGTACCAATCGGCCAAGAAGCAGAACTCCAGTGGCGCGACCGGGCACTTGATCGGCATGTCCACGACGTTCACGACCACTCGGCCGCCGTCGAAGGTGGCCAGCGCCGCCTCCAGCGCCCCCGCGCCCTCCGGTGAGTAGAAGGTGAACACCTTCTCCATCCACCCGGCCCCGGTGAGACCTTCGGTCTCTTCGGGCACCAACACCGCGCCCGTCGCCACGACCAGCACGTCGTACTCGAGCGCCGAACCGTCGTTGAGGTGCACACGGTTGGCTTCGATGTCCACGCGGTCGATCGCCGACTCCACGAACGTGATCCCTTTGTGGAGCTGGCGCTCGCGTGGACGCACGATCTCCTCCGTGTGGGACAAGCCAAACGGCACGAACAGCAACCCCGGCTGATAGACGTGGCGACCGTCCTGGTCGACCACGGTGATCTCCGCCTCGTCGGCCCGGTACAGCCGGCGTAGCCGATTCGCGGCCAATGTGCCGCCCGTACCGCCACCCAGAATCACCATGCGATGGGTCATAACCAGCAGACAACCCCAATGGGGCGTACCGCAGTAGATCCAAAGGTCCCGAATGGGGGCAGCGTCAGTCCCAGGTGCGTCCAAGCCGTCGACGCCTCCGCCGGGCGTCGACTACGCCACCCTCATCGAACGAAGCCCACCCGATCGCCGTCGCCGCCTGAGCCCGGCCCCTCGGCGCGGGTGATCGTGCGAACCAGGCGTGAAAACAGCAGTGAACAGAGGCGGAACACCGGCTCCTTGGCTCTGATCGAACCGTACGGTCGGCGACGACCGATCGTCGTCACGTGAAGGAGCCAAGATGGTGCGCCTGCTGACCCGCAGAAGCCTCGCCGGTGTCATGCTGGTGGTCATCGTCGCCGCCGGCTGCGGCGACGATAGCGATACGACCGCCCCGACCGACACGACCAGCGCGCCCGTGACCGACTCGACGAACTCGACCGGCAGCGAGGCCGCCGGCGACGTTTTGGAGGTCGCCGCCGCCGAAGGCGACCTGAACACCTTCCTCGAGGCCACCGACGCGGCCGGGATCATGGACGGCCTGCACGGCGCCGGGCCATTCACGGTCTTCATCCCGACCGACGACGCGTTCAGCGCCTATCTCGACCAGGCTGGGATGACCCAGGCGGAGCTCTTCGCCGACCCGGCCCACTTGCGTACCGTCGTCGCGCAGCACATCGTCGACATGAACGAAGACTCGGAGATGGTGATGTCGATGGCAGGCCAGTCGTTCACGACCGAGGCGGGTACGCCGCTGGCGGTGTCGGTCGAGGGCGACACCGTGATGGTCGACACGGCCACGGTCGTGCGCTACGACATCGAGGCGTCCAACGGCGTGATCCACGTGATCGACCGCGTGCTCGCCCCACCCGGATCCTGAGTCCGTCAATGGAGAGCACCGTCTCGGACCCGCCGACTCGTACGGGCAGCGTGGTGTCCCGCAGCCGTGGAGCGACAGCGGGGGTGGTCGCGGCCATGGCGGCGCTCGGCGTGAGCGAGCTGCTGTCGGGACTCTCGGGACGCATCCCGTCGTTGGTGCTGTCCGTCGCCGACGTCTTCATCGCCAAGACACCCGGCGGGATCGTGCGCTGGAGCATCGACACGTTCGGCACGAGCCAGAAGACGGTGCTCGTCACCGGCATCGTCGCCGTGTCATTGCTTCTCGGCGGCTGCTTCGGGATCGTCGCCCGCCGAAGTCTCAGACGCGGGGCTGTCGGCTTCGCGGTGTTCGGGGCCGTCGGCGGCTGGGCCGTCGGCGGCTGGGCCGCCGCGCGCGCGACGCTCACCTCGGATACGTGGGGCTGGCTGGCCGCGGTGATGGCAGCGGCCACCGGGATCGCAGCCCTCAGCGTCCTGCTGCCACCTCCCCGGACCGCCAGACGAGCGCGGCCCGGCACCGCGGCGACCACGGCACTGGCCGGCGTGGTCGACCGACGTCGGTTCCTGGTCGCGTCCGGCGCGGTCGCAGCCGTCGGCGCCCTCGGCGGCGGGATCGGACGGCTGCTGCGCCAGGCCCGCAACGTGGAGGCCGCGCGCCAACGGCTCGCAACCGAGCTGGATACGGAGCCACCACCGTTGCCCCCGGACATCGCAGCCTTCGGCCGCGCCGTGGACGGGATCTCGCCGATCGTGACGTCCAACGCGGACTTCTACCGCATCGATACCCGGATCCTCGTCCCCCAGGTCGACCCCGGCGACTGGTCGCTGCGGATCACCGGCATGGTCGACAAGGAGGTCGAGCTCACCTTCGACGACCTCCTCGCCATGGATCGGATCAGCGAGTACGTCACCATCCAATGCGTGTCCAACGAAGTCGGCGGCGATCTCGTGGGCAACGCCCTGTGGTCGGGCGTGCCGCTCACCGATCTGCTCGAGCGCGCCGGCCCGCGCCCCGACGCCACACAGATCGTGGGTCGCGCCGTCGACGGCTGGACCGCAGGGTTCCCTACCGACGTTCTCGCCG
>WNGA01002463.1_pt1 | contig 28268 bp, 27 predicted proteins | sample 5400061 | NCBI WGS metagenome assembly WNGA01 (sample SAMN13153366, study PRJNA577476) | soil metagenome | isolation source: 100 cm soil or saprolite under grassland replicate 2 | place: USA:California | collected 2016-06-15
GGGCGGCAGAACAGGAGGTCACCCTCTCCGAGCTCGAGCTCCTCGCCGTCGCACACGAAGCGCGCCCGTCCGCGGAGCACCAGATAGAGCTCCTCCTGCCCGTACTGCGTCTCCTTGTGCGGGACGATCAGCGGGTCACCCTCGGCCGCCTCGCTCGCGTTCACGCCGAACGAGGTGATGCCGAAGTGGCGTCGCACGGCATGCCATGTCCAATTCGTGTCTGGGAAGCGTGCGGTCAAGCGCTGAACGCGTTCGATAAAGGCAGGGTCGCGTTCGCGCAGCGCGGCACGCTCCTCCTCCGGTGTCGCCGTCGAGCCCGGGACGGGAATCTCCGGGTTCGTCGGGATCTCCTCGATTCGCGCAACGCTCCAGCCGTCGCCGCCCACTCGATTGATTATCGCATCATGCAGAACGCGTCAGCTGCGCTCGGCTTCCTTCGTGGCCGGGAACAGCACTGTGGGCGTCTCCTCGTCGGCCGGGTTCTTGTTCCTGACGATGACGTCCACGAGCGTCACGAGCACCGCCGCGATCGGGACCGCGAGCAGGACTGCGAAGCCGCCGAAAAGAAAGACGACCGCCGAAGCGGAGAAGAGCACGACGAGCGGTGACATGCCGACTGCCGAGCCCATCACCCGCGGGTTCACGAGATAGTCCTGCGTCAAGCGGACGGCCACGACGACGATGAGCGCGAGGAACGCAAGATGTAGCGACTCCGTTAGCCCGACGCCGACGGCGAGGCCCGCCGCGGCCAGGGGGCCGATAACCGGCACGATCTCCACGAAGCCCGCGAAGCAGCCGATCAGAAGCCAGTACGGCAGCCCGATCGCCCAGAAGAGCAGCGAGAGCGTCGTCGCGACGATGAGGACGATCAGCGCGACGCCGCGGACGTACGCGCCGAGCTTGAGGTCGATCAGTACCCAGGTGTCGCGAACGACTTTTCGCTTCGATCTGGGTAAGAGCTCGGCGACGAGGTTCATCGCCTTCTCGCGCTCGAAGATCCAGTAACCGGCGACGGCGAACACGAAGAAGATCCCGATGCCGACTTCGAACGCGGTCATGCCGATCTCCTTCAACGTCGTGAAGAGCGTGCGACCGCTCGGGACTTCCTTCAGCCGCCGCTGCAGGCTCTGCAGGACCTCCTGCTTGATGCCGGACGACTGCTTTGCCTCCTCGCCGATCGCGTTGCGTGTCTCGGGCAGGTTCGTGATCGCGCTGGTGACCTGGTTCAGCGCGCGCGGCACGGCGAACCACAGGGTGAGGGTGATCAGTCCGGCGAAGACGAGGTAGTGCACGGCGAGGCCCGCAGGGCGCGGAACGCGACGCCGCTGCAGCGCGTCGATGCCCGGTCGTATTGCAGCCGCGACGACGAAGCCTGCGAACAGGAGCGCGACGACGAGGCGAAGCTTCCAGAGCGCCAGCGCGAACACGACTACGCCGACGATGACCAGTGCCGTGACGAACGCCTTGCGGCCGGTTTCCGCCATTACCAGCGTCTTTGTGGCCGCTGCCACGTGCAGGCAAACCGAGCCGGCGGGCCGGGGCCTACACGAGGCGGCGCGCGCCGTTGAAGCGGCCGCCGTACCTGAGCCGTTCGACGCGGACGCGCGAGCCGGTGTGCGGCGCGTGGATGAAGCGTCCGCGGCCGATGTAGAGGCCGACGTGGTTCAACCCGTCGAAGAAGACGAGGTCGCCGGGCGCGAGCGCGCGCCGACGGACATGGCGTCCGCGTTCGAACTGCGCGAACGTGTAATGCGGCAGCGCGACGCCGAAGTGCCGGTAGACGTACGCGACGAAACCGGAGCAGTCGAAGCCGCTGCGCGGTGACGCGCCGCCGTAGACGTACGGGACGCCCAGAAACTTGCGCGCGTACTCGGCGGCGCGTGCGCCCAGGTCATCCTGCGGTGGCATCCGCGTTACGGCCGGGCTCGACTTCGCCGAGACACCCGCGAGCACGAGCAAGCAAACGATGAGTGTGAGTCGGAGTCGCAGCATGTGAGCGCTTGGCCGGCGTGCGCGGGCGGCTCACCAAGCCGCCGCGTGTCGTCGGTCTGAAATGACCATCGGGGCGTGGGGCGGCGGCTTCACTCCCCCGAAGGGGGGAAAACCGGGCTTTACGAACACACGTTCGCTAGGTAAACTGGCTTGGTTATGCCTGCCGAAGAGCTGGTCGTCCACGGTGCGCGGGAGCACAACCTCAAGGACGTCACGGTTGCACTGCCGCGGAACAAGCTGATCTGCATCACCGGGCTCTCGGGCTCCGGCAAGTCGAGCCTTGCCTTCGACACGATCTACGCGGAGGGGCAGCGGCGCTACGTCGAGTCCCTCTCGGCCTACGCGCGCCAGTTCCTCCAGATGATGGAGAAGCCGGACGTCGACTCGATCGACGGCCTTTCGCCCGCGATCTCGATCGACCAGAAGACGACCTCACGCAATCCTCGCTCGACCGTGGGCACGGTCACGGAGATCTACGACTACCTGCGCCTCCTCTACGCGCGGGTCGGACGCCCGCACTGCCCGGTCTGCGGCCGGCCGATTGAGGGGCAGAGCCTCGAATCGATCGTCGACCAGATCCTCGCGCTGCCCGAGGGCACTCGGTTCACCGTGAACGCGCCCGTCGTTCGCGACCGTAAGGGTGAGTACAAGGACGTGCTCGAGGAGTTGCGGCGGGAGGGATTCACGCGCGTGAAGGTGGACGGCGAGCAGCGCCTGCTCGAGGACGACATCCCGCTCGACAAGAAGTTCAAGCACACGATCGAGGTGGTCGTCGACCGGCTCGTGCTGAAGCCGGATCTGCGCACGCGGTTGTGGCAGTCCGTCGAGACGGCGACGCAGCTCGCGGAGGGGCTCGTTTCCGTCGATCTGGTCGATGAGGGCAAGGAGCTGCTGTTCTCCGAGAACTTCGCCTGTCCAGACCACGGTGTCTCGCTGCCCGAGCTGCAGCCGCGCATCTTCTCGTTCAACTCGCCGCACGGTGCATGCCCGCGCTGCACCGGGCTCGGCTCGCAGCAGGAGATCGATCCCGACCTGCTCGTGCCCGACGGCTCCGTCTCGATCTCCGACGGCGCGCTCGTTCCGTGGTCGGTCGGCAACTCGAGCTTCTACGAGTCCGTGGTCAACGCGATCTGCGAGCGCTACGAGATCGATCCCGACGCGCCCTGGGACGAGTTGACAGAGGACCAGCAAAACCTCTTCCTCTACGGGACGCAGGGCGAGCGCGTCTACGTCCAGTACCGCAACCGCATGGGGAGGCGACGCTCGTACATGCTCGCGTTCGAGGGGATCGTCCCCAGCCTGCAACGGCGCTACAAGGACACGGACTCCTCGCAGCAGCGCGAGCGGATCGAGGAGTACATGTCGTTCCGCCCGTGTCCCGTCTGCAAAGGCGCGCGCCTGAAGCCGGAGGTGCTTGCGGTGACCATCGGCGAAAGGTCGATCAACGAGTTCACGCAGCTGTCCGTGACGCGCGCTCTCGAGTTTCTCGACGGGCTCGACCTGACACAGACCGAGCAGCTGATCGGACACCGCATCATCAAAGAGATTCGCGAGCGGCTGACGTTCCTCGACAACGTCGGCGTCGGCTACCTGCAGCTCGACCGGGCGTCGGCGACGCTCTCCGGCGGCGAGGCGCAGCGGCTGCGCCTTGCGACGCAGATCGGCTCGCAGCTCGTCGGCGTGCTCTACATCCTCGACGAGCCGTCGATCGGCCTGCATCAACGCGACAACGGGAGGCTGATCGAGACGCTCAGGCGGCTGCGCGATCTCGGGAACACGGTGCTCGTCGTCGAGCACGACGAGCAGATGATGCGCAGCGCCGACTGGCTCGTCGACATGGGCCCGGGTGCCGGCGAGCACGGCGGTCACGTGGTCGCGGAAGGGCAGGCGGCGAAGGTCGAGCGCGCAAAGGGGTCGATCACCGGCGAGTTCCTTTCGGGGAAGCGCTCCATCGCGGTGCCGGAGCGGCGCGGCCAGGACCGCGGCTTCTTCAAGGTGTTCGGCGCGACACAGCACAACCTCAAGGGGATCGACGTCGACTTTCCGGTCGGGAACTTCACCTGCGTGACGGGTGTATCCGGCTCGGGGAAGTCGACGCTCGTGAACGAAATCGTCTACAAGGCGCTTGCGAATCGTCTGAACCGGCTGCGCGTGAAGCCGGGCGAGCACGACCGCGTTGCGGGGATCGACGTGTTCGACAAGGTGATCGAGATCGACCAGAAGCCGATCGGCCGCACCCCGCGCTCGAACCCGGCGACGTATACGGATCTCTTCACGCACATCCGCGAGCTGTATTCGCTGACGCCGGAGTCGAAGGTGCGCGGCTACAAGCCCGGGCGCTTCTCGTTCAACGTGCGCGGCGGCCGCTGCGAGACGTGCAAGGGCGACGGGCAGATCAAGATCGAGATGCACTTTCTCCCGGACGTGTACGTCCCCTGCGAGACGTGCAAGGGCGCGCGCTACAACCGGGAGACGCTCGAGGTCAGGTTCAAAGGCAAGTCGATCGCGGACGTGCTGGACATGAGCGTCGAGGAGGCACTGCGCTTCTTCGCGAAGATCCCGAAGCTACGCCGGCGGTTGCAGACGCTGCACGACGTCGGGCTCGACTACATGAAGCTCGGCCAGCCTGCGACGACCTTGTCCGGCGGCGAAGCGCAGCGCGTGAAGTTGGCGTCGGAGCTGGGCAAGGTCGCGACGGGCACGACGCTGTACATCCTCGACGAGCCGACGACCGGCCTCCACTTCGCCGACATCGACAAGCTGCTCGAAGTGCTGCAGCGGCTTGTCGACGCCGGGAACACGGTGCTCGTGATCGAGCACAACCTCGACGTGATCAAGCAGGCGGATTGGCTCGTCGACCTTGGTCCGGAAGGCGGCGAGGCCGGGGGCGAGCTGATCGCCGACGGTTCGCCGGAGGACGTGGCGGACGTCGAGGAGTCGTTCACCGGGCAGTACCTGCGCAGCATCCTGCCGGCGCGCGAGGTTGCGGCCGCGTAGCAGTGCGCGCGCTCGCCGCTTGTCTCGGCGTTGCGCTCGTCCTGGCCTTGGGCGCGAACGCCTCCTCGCGGCGGTCGTCGGCCGTGTTCAGCGTCGACCGGAACCAGGCGGCGCAGGTCGGGGTGATCGTCGAGTTCGTGCGGGCCTGGGACACGCGGCATTTGGGCAAGGCGCTTGCGCTGCTGGCCTCGGCGGCGAGCTTCAGCGACTGCGACTACCGCACGCACCGGGCGGTCGTCCTGAGCGGCAAGGCTCAGATCGCGGCCTGGCTCCGGAAGCGTTTCGCAGATCGCGACGTCTTGACGATCGGTCGAATCTTCAACGAGAGCCCCGACCAAGATCGTGTTGCCGGCGTGGACTGGCAGCGCCGAACCAGCGTGCTGTTTCCCGCGGGGACGGTGCCGAAGGCCACCGCCAAGGTCATCTTCGCACGAAACGGCCGCATCCTCGCGTTCGCCAACGGCCCGGGCGGCGCTCCGGTGGATCAGCAGGCCAGAATCTGCAGTCCGTAGCGCGTCCTTAGCGTCCGAGAGCGAAGCGGCGCCGTTCGCGCCAGCGGTCCGGCGCGAATTCCTCCAGCTGCACGACGTGCGTTCCGCGCGCGGCGATCGGAAGACCTTCGCGAAGCTGCGCGTCGACCTCCGTTGGCACCTCGCGCCGGAAACCGACCGTCAGGTGCGGGATCACCTCCGCGTGCGCGCGCTCGTACGGCGGGTGCTCCGGATATCGCTCGACGAGCGCCCGCGTCAGCTCGACGAACGGATCCGCGGGCTCAGGCGCCAGCCACACGACGTCCGGCCAGCGGCGTACCTCGGTCAGCGCGAATTCGAATGGCGCGAACCGTGCGAACAGCTCGGCCAATCCATCGTCCCGATCGCCGAAGGGGGACAGGAGCGTGACATGCGCCGGAATGCCGGTCTCGTCCGCGTCGTCGTACCGCGAGCGCAAGGCGCCGACGACAGGCTCGGCCTCGGGGACGACGATCACGAGCGCGGTGCGCACGGCCCGACGTTACCTCGCGTCGTGCACCTCCAACGCTCCCTCGCGCGAGGGACGGCAACGATCTCTGCGATACCGACAACTGATGCATGCGCCGCCGGATCGCAGCCGCCCTCGCCTGCTTCGCGACAACCGCACTCCTCGCGGGCTGCATGGGCGCCGAAGGAAAGCACGCGGAAGCGCTACTGCAGCGAGCGACGCTCGCCCAGGACAGCGTCACGTCTGAGCGCTTCCTCCTGCGCGCCGGCATCGACGTGGACGGTCAGTCGATGACGATGGTGATGCAAGGTGGCGCGTACCTCAAGGGAAAGCAGGCGGGCGACTTCTACGTCACGGTGAGCGGCTCCGGCGTGCCTGAGATCAGCGCCCTCGATATGACGTTGACTCAGCGTGGAAATGTCGCCGCTATCCGCTCCGACGGCCGCACCGAGCGCATGTCGGTCCCCGCGGCCGAGGACCAGTTCGGCTCGCCGACTGACATGCTCGAAATCACGCGCTACGTCAAATCGGTGTCGGTCGACGAAACCACTCTCCGGGGCCGACCTGCCGACCGGATCGTCGGAACGCTCGACACGCAGGCGATGCTCAAGAGCGGGGGCAGCTTGGTGAAAGAGCTGCTCGACTCCGCGGGCGTCCATGTCGGCGACATCCGCGCGATGCTGCTCGTCCCGCGGGATACGCACCTCGTGCAGGTCACGCTGGCGGATCTCGACGTCACCGCACATGGCGAGAAAGCGCACATGCATCTCTCGCTCTCGGTGAGCGATATCAACAAGCCCGTATCGATCCCGCAGGTCTAGTCTCACGCAAGCACTACGCTGCGCTTGTGGCGTTTCACGCGCAGCCGCGTTCGCTCGAAACGGCCTGGCTATTGCGCACTCTCCTGGTTCTCGAGGCGCCGCGGGCCGTATTCTCGGCGCTTCGGGACGACGCCGACAAGGCGGCACACGCTCGGCAGGAGCCCGTGCTGGCGCTGCTGTGGCTCGCCGGGATCGCGGGCGTACTCGCAACGTCGGTTGCGCGCACGCTGCTCGACGACCCTACGCGCGACGGCCTGGTGGTTGCCGTCTGGGCATTTCTCGGCGGCGGTTTCTACGGGGCGCTCGCGTTCTGGCTCGGCGGCGCGCTCGTCCACGGCGCATCTCGCGCGCTCGGCGGCCAGGGGACCTACCGGCGGGCGCGCCACGTCGTCGCGTTTGCCTGTGCGCCGGTGGCGCTCTCGCTCCTGCTTCTCTGGCCGATCGGGCTCGCAGCGTTCAGCGGTGATCTCTTCCGCTCAGGCGGATCCGATGCGGACACCGGCGGCACCGTCTTCTTCTGGGCCGCCGTTGCCTTCGGCGTGTGGGCGCTTTGCCTCCTGCTGGTCGGCATCCGCGCCGTGCACGGATGGACGTGGCTCCGCTCCCTTGCGACGCTCGCGCTCGCGGCGGTGCCGATCGCGCTAGTCGCGCTGGTGAACGAGCTCGTCTAGGAACTCCTGCCGCTCCTCCTCTGCCATCGCGTACGTGTGCTGCTCCTCGGGGAAGGCACCGCTCCGGACGTCGGCGACATACGCTTCGAGCGCATCGCGGATCTCGCGCGAGAGGTTCGCGTAGCGCTTCACGAAGCGGGGGAGATGACCCTCCGTCAGTCCCAGCAGGTCGTGGTAGACGAGCACCTGACCGTCGCAGTCGACGCCCGCGCCGATCCCGATCGTCGGAACGCTGAGCCGGCGCGTGATCTCTGCGGCGACCGGCGCCGGTACGGCCTCCAGGACGATGGAGAAGCAGCCCGCAGCCTCGAGCTGGAGCGCGTCCTCGACGAGCTTGCGCGCCGCTTCGCTCGTCTTGCCCTGCGTCTTGAAGCCGCCGAGCATCGTCGCGGACTGCGGCGTCAGGCCCACGTGGCCCATCACCGGAATTCCCGCGCCCACGATCGCGCGCGCGCGCGACACCGACGGGCCCGCTCCCTCGAGCTTGACGACGTCCGCGCGAGCCTCCTTCACGAAGCGGATCGCGTTGCGGAGTGCGTCCTCGTCCGAGATCTGGTACGAGCCGAAGGGCATGTCGCCGACGACGATCGGCCGGTAGGCGGCGCGCGCAACGGTCTTCGTCAGGAAGATCATCTCGTCCATGGTCACGGGCACCGTCGTGCCTTCGTGTCCGAGCACCACCATCGCGGCGGTGTCGCCGACGAGGATCAGATCGACGCCGGCGTCTTCCGCGAAGCGGGCTCCCGGCGCGTCGTAGGCGGTGACCATCACGATCTTGTCGCCGCGTCTCTTCATCTCGGCGAGCTCCGGGAGCGGCAGCTTGCCTGCGGGTGGTGCGCTCATCGTGGTTCTCCTTCCAGAGGGACGTTGTCGATCAGCCGGGTGGAGCCGACGCGGACCGCGCCGACCAATGCACGCGAGCCGTTGTCTTCGAGGACGTCGACGTAGTCGGTCTCGATCCCCGCATCGGCAAGCACCGCACGGGCGCGCGCCGGATCGCCCGTTTGTAACGCGCGCGGGAGGGCGAGGGCCCGCGCGCGTTCTTGCGGGGCGAGAAAGACGTTGCGCGACGAGAGCGCGAGTCCGTCGGCGTCGCGCACCGTAGGCAGCACGCGCAGGACGAGCTCGAGGTTGAGGTCGAGCACCATCCTGCGCAGCACCGCCACCTGCTGTGCGTCCTTCTGGCCGAAATACGCGCGCTCCGGGCGCACGATGTTGAACAGCTTGAGGCAAATCGTGGCGACGCCGCGGAAGTGCCCGGGGCGGTGTTCGCCCTCGAGCGGCTTCGACAGCTCCTCCACGTCGACCCACGTCTGGAAGCCGTCCGGGTACAGCTCGTCCGAGGCGGGCGCGAACAGGATGTCGACCCCCGCGTCCCGCGCGATCCGCCTGTCGCGTTCCTCGTCGCGCGGATAGTGCGCGAAGTCCTCTCCGGCTGCGAATTGCGCCTCGTTGACGAAGAGGCTGGCAACGACGCAGTCACATTCGTCGCGTGCCGCCTGGAAGAGCGACACGTGGCCTGCATGCAGCGCACCCATCGTCGGGATGAGCCCGAGCGTGGCGGCCTGAGGACGCGCCGTGCGCATCTCCGCGACGGTGCGGATGATTCTCACGGCTTCGTCGCCTCCGCAAGCGCGACGTACATCGATTCGAGATCGGGCGCTTCGTCGTGGATCGCACGTACGTGCGTGCCGACGGTGGTCCAGTCACCGCGCGCGATCGGCCCGGTCAGCTCGAAGCCGTTCTCGATCGTGCGCGTCATCAGAGGCACGAGGGCCTCGGGCGGCGCGCCGGCGGCTTCGAACAGCCGCGTCGCGGCGCGGTGCAGCGTCACGAGGTAGTTGGAAGCGATCGCGGCACCGGCGTGGTACAGAGGCCGCGCGTCGTCGGCGAGATCGAACGGGCGCAGCCCGAGCGCGTGCGCGAGCGCGTGGCCGTGTTCGCGTGCCTCGTCGTTCTCGGCGGTGATCGCTGCCCAGGCGCCGTCGAGCTGTTCCGCGCCGCGCGTCCGCGTGAACGTCTGCAGCGGGTGCATCCCGAAGCGGCGTGCGTGGGGCTCGAGCGCGCGCAGCGAAGTCGCGCCGCTGACGTGTGCGACCCACGGACCCGGAGCGAGGTCCCGAGCCGTGGTCGCAATGGCTGCGTCGGGAACGCAAAGCAGGATCAGCTCCGCGTCTTCGCGCAGCGCAACGCCGCGCTGCCCGAGGCGCTCAGCGAGGGCCGCGCCGACGCGGCCGCGTCCGATGACGTTGACTGATCCGAACATTCAGCTCCAGTTCCAGAGCGGATACCGGGCGCTTCCGAGTCTACGCCAAGTGACAAAGTGTCACTTGGCGGAAAGGCGGCGTTCGAGCGCCGCCTTCACGTTCGGCCAGTCGTCGTCGATTACGGCGTACCAGGCCGAGTCGCGCCGTTCGCCGCCGCGGACGAGCATGTGCTTGCGGTGAATGCCCTCGAACTGCGCCGGCAGCGCGGCGAGCGCGGCGCGTGCGCGGTCGTTCTGCGCGTCCGTCTTGAACTCGACGCGCCGGCAGCCGAGCGTCTCGAACGCGTGCCGGAGCAGCAGGTACTTCGCCTCGACGTTCGCACCGGTTCCCCACGCGGACGGGTGCAGCCAGGTGTTGCCGATCTCGAGCCGCAGGTGCTCCGGTGCCAGGCTCATGTAGCTCGTCGAGCCCGCGACGATGCCGTCGCGCAGAACCGCGAACTGCACGCGCTTGCCGGCCTGGTGTTCCGCGAAGGTGCCGGCGAGCCACGCGTCGATGTCGGCCGTCACCATGAACGTCCACGTGCGCTCGTCGGCCGCAGCCGCGCGCAGCCCGTCCGCATGCTCGGCCGTCAACGGCTCGAGCGTGACGATCCGTCCCGAGAGGACCGATGCGATCTCGTCCCACACGGAGGTATGTTCTTGGCGTTACGGCGCGACGTTGCGTTCGCGCGGGACGAGCAGATGCTTGGTCGACGCCGGATTCGCCTTGACGTGTGGAACGGGAGTCGTCGGATGCGGCCGCACCGGCCGCCGCGTCTGCGCAGCTGCCTTCTGTGCGGTTGCCGGGATGGTCTTCACGGCACGCGTGGCCGCCACGTCCTGACCGGGCGGAGCGGTCCGAAGCACCTTCGGCGTTGCAGTGTGCTTCTTGACAAGCTGTGCCTTGACGATCTGGCCGGGCGGAACGACGGCTGCGCGTCCGCGGGCAACGCGCTTTGCCTTTAGAACGCGCTTCGCCTTTGCAGCATGAACGGCGCGCGAGCGCGCGAACCCGCGCATGTGTGTCTTCGTTTGCGCCTGCACCGGAGCTGACGACTTCGGCGTCTCGAACGTGCTCACGCTCGCGAGGGGCGCACTCGACAGGGGAGGCGCGACAGCCTGCGCGCGGGCGGCCGCCGGTGGCGCCGCGGTGTGCGACGGAGGAAGCACGACGCGCGTGACGCCTTCGTACGTACCGCCGCCGACGACGATTCCCGCCGCCACGACAGCCGCGACCTTGGCGGCGACTCCGCCGCCCGTCACGCCGACTGCCGCCAACCCGCCGGCGCCGGCTGCCCCCGCGCCGGTGGCCGCAGCAGCTGACTGGCCGCCCATCCAGTGCGACATCGTGGCCGGAAGCGGAATGAGCACGAGCGCCTTGAGCGCGCGGCGCTGTGCACGCTGGCTCTGCGCGAGGCTGTTGCACTCGGGGCAACCGCGCAGATGCGCGCGCAGGGCTCGCTTCTCGCCGAGGGACAGTCGTCCGTCGATCTGCTTGTTGACCGCGAACGCCGCCTCCTGGCACGTGAGCTGCTCGTCGAGCTGCTCGCGCAGCGCGCGCCGCGCTCGGAAGAGCAGCGTCTCCAGCGCCGACACGCTGATCCCGAGCACCTTCGCGATCTCGGCGTATGAACCGCCCTCGAGCTCGCGCATGACGATGGCCGCGCGCTGGTTGGGCGGGAGCTGCGACAGCGCGCGGCGAAGATCCTCGGCTGACGGGCCGGTCGGCTCGGGCGGGCCGTCCCGCTCTCCGATGCCGTCGTCGTAGGCAACTTCATGCGGCCGCCGCTGCGCCTGGCGGAATCTCTGGCGGCAGACGTTGTGCGCAATCGTCATCAGCCAGCTCTGCGGCTTCTCGGGCCGCGTGCCGCTCTGGAAGGCGCGGTAGGCGTTGAGGAACGTCGTCTGCGTGACGTCCTCCGCGTCGGCTGCCTCGCCGAGCATTGCGATCGCGTAGCGGTAGACGTCCCGTACGTGGCGCTCGTAGAGACGCTCGAATGCGGTGTCGGCGTCGGGCCTGCGTAGGAACAACGGTGCCATCGTTTCCTCAGTTTAGGTGGGAGGGGCGCAGATTGCGCCCCTCCCTGGGCTTGCGAGCTACGGGGTGGCCTTCGCCGTCTTCGAGACGCACTTCCCGAAGGCGCTGGCCTTGTTGCCGTACTTGGCGTTGAACAGCGTCGCACCGAGCGACGTCCGCTCGGCCTTGCACGTCTTGGCAGCGGAGACCGTTGCTTCCTGCTGCTCCTGCACGAGCGCCTTCGCCTTGCTGGAGACGCACTTGCCGTAGGCGTTGTTCCCGTGTGGTCCCGTTCCGTACAACTGCGCGAACGTCTTGCCGTCATGCGTTGCGGCGAAGTTCGCATCGCCGCGCTCTGCCGCACACAGCTTGGCGGCGTTCGCCACGTCGTGGCTCACGGTGCTCGCAAGCTTCGAGACGCAGCGGCCGTAGGCGTTCTTACCGCCTCCGTAGAGAAGGGTGAACGCGTTGGTGCCGACGGCAGTGCGCTGCTGCTTGCACAGAGTGCTCGCTTGCTGCGAAGGCGTCGGCGAATCCTCGGCGAGGGCGGCCGGAACGACCGCGAACGCGAGGACGATGAGGAGGGCCATTTTGCGCACTGTCGTGCTCCTTTGCTGGAATTGATGCTCGATCCGTTTATCGGTTCGCGCTCGCTGACTAGGATCCCGCGGGGGGTCAAAACCTGCGAAGCGCAGGGAAAATTCCCCCGTTCGAGTGAGCGCAGCCCGCGGAGTAGAATCCGCCCCGATGCCGATCTACGAGTTCGTCTGCATGGAGTGCGAGGCCCATTACGAGGAGCTCGTGCCGATGGGCGACGACGCGGATTGCCCGACCTGCGGCTCCGCCAACGTCCGCAAGCAGTTCTCCGTCTTCGCCGCCCACGGCGTCGAGAGCGGCGCGGCCCTGGGTGGCGGCGGCTGCTGCGGCGGCTCCTGCGGCTGCGGGCATTAGGGGCCTGTCCGGGAAATGGACCAGGGCGCCTGACAGGCGTCACGCGGCGCGATGCGGCGTCCTCGGTCGCCCCGATATACCTGCATATCAAGGCTCCCTGCGTCCTTGCCTCGCGCCACGTGCCGCGTGGCATCCACCGTGGCCACCTCCCGGACAGGCCCCAGCCCATCCGGCCGCGGCGTTAGATTCCCCCGCGATGCACGAACTCGCCGTCCTCGCCGATTCGGTCGCCGGTTGCACTCGCTGCCGGCTCGCGCAGGGCAGGACCCAGGTTGTCTTCGGCTCCGGCCACCCGCACGCGGATTTGATGTTCGTCGGAGAGGCGCCGGGATTTCACGAGGACAAGCAGGGGGTGCCGTTCGTCGGCCAGGCGGGAAAGCTGCTCGACAAGCTCCTCGCAGGAATCGGCTTGACGCGCAGCGACGTCTTCGTCGCGAATGTCCTCAAATGCCGCCCTCCCGGGAACCGCGATCCGCAGCCGGACGAGATCCAGGCGTGCGAGTCCCATCTCTGGAAGCAGATCGAGCTGATCCAGCCGAAGGTCGTCGCAACACTAGGCAACTTCGCGACGAAGCTCCTCTCCGGCCGGCCACTCGGGATCACGCGCGTGCACGGGCAGGAGCAGGAGACGATGCTGGGCGGGAATCGCGTCCTGCTTTATCCGCTCTACCATCCTGCTGCCGCGCTCTACACACCGAGGATGCTCGAGGTGCTCGAGGACGATTTCCGGCGACTTCCGGAGCTGCTCGGCCGCGCGCTCGAGCCGGAGCCGGCGCCCGAGCCGGTCTACGCGCCTGAAACGGCAGTGCAGCTCGGCCTGTTCTAGACGCGCGACCTACATTTAGTCTCGTGGCCGAAACCGAGACGTCCTCACCCGAGGAAACGGAAGCCGTCGCGGGCGAGCTTGCCGTCGAGCTTCGGACGGGTGACGTCGTCACCGTGTCCGGCGAGCTCGGCTCGGGCAAGACGACGTTCGTCCGCGGAGCCTGCCGGGCCCTCGGCGTCAGCGCTCCGGTCACGAGCCCGACGTTCACGATCGGCCATCGCTACGAGGGAACGCTGCCGGTGTCGCATCTCGACCTCTACCGCTTCACAGGGTTGTCGCAGGCGGAGTGGGGTGACCTCGAGCCGTACTTCGACGATGGGGTCGCGTTCGTCGAGTGGCCGGAGGCCGGGGCCGGCGTCTTGCCCGCGCCTCGCTACCGCGTGCACATGCGGCATAGTGGCCGGGACCGGCGATCGATCACGATCGAGCGTGCTGATACTCGCGTTTGACACCGCCACGTCGACTGCGACGAGCGCTCTCGTCAGTGACGGGACGGTCCTCGGCGAGCGGACAACCACAGCGCTTCGCGTGCTCGAGGACATCGACGCGCTCCTGCGCCACGCGGGCTTGCAGCCGCGTGACGTCGACGCGCTCGCGGTCGGGGTGGGCCCGGGCAGCTTCACCGGCGTGCGGATGGGCCTGGCCGCGGCGCGCGGTCTCGCCCTCGCCCTCGACCTGCCAATGGCAGGCGTCTCGACGCTCGGCGCGCTGGCCGCGGGCGCTCCGGACGCCGTTCCGATGATCGACGCGAAGCGGCACGAAATCTTCGTCGAGCAGGGCGGGGAGATCGTCGCGCTACCCGCGGCCGCGTTCGAGGCGCCGGGCCGCACGTGCGTCGGAGACGGAGCCGTCCGTTACCGGGAGCACCTGGAGCAGTTGGGCGCCGAGGTGCCGCCCGACGACAGCGAGCTGCACCTGCCGCGCGCACGTTTCCACGCTCAGCTCGCGCACGACTACGGACCTGCGGAGCTCGTCGAGCCCGTGTACGTCCGCGCGCCCGATGCCGATCGGATGTCGGCGTGAAGACCGCTGTGGACATCCGGGCCCTCACGCTGCCCGACCTGAACGCGATCGAGGAGATCGAGCGCCGCTCGTACACGACGCCGTGGTCCCGGTCGATGTTCGCCGGCGAGCTTGCGAAGCCGGCGGCGCTTTGCCTTGGTGCGTTCGAGGAAGGGCGGCTGGCCGGATACATGATCGTCTCGCGCTACGTCGATGCCTGGCACGTGATGAACATCGCCGTCGCTCCGGCGTTTCGCCGGCGAGGCATCGCGACGGCGTTGCTCGACAAGCTCTTCGAGCTGACCGAAAACGCCAGCAAGCGCGGCTACACGTTGGAGGTGCGAGTCTCGAACGATGGCGCGATCAAGTTGTACGAGCGTCTCGGCTTCAGCGCGCGTGGGATCCGCCGCGGCTATTACACCGACAATCGCGAAGACGCCTTGATCATGTGGCGCGACGCGGAAGCCGCGGATGCCTGAGGTCGTGGAGGCATCGAAGTTGCTGCGCGCTTGATCCTCGCCCTCGAGACCTCGTGCGACGAGACGGCATGCGCTCTCGTCACCGGCGACGGGCATATGCTGGCCAACGTCGTCTCGTCGCAGGCAGAGCTGCATGCGCGGTACGGAGGCGTCGTTCCTGAGGTCGCGTCGCGGCGGCATCTCGAGCTCGTTTCAGCCGTCGTGCGACAAGCACTCGCCGATGCGTCCGCTTCGCTCGACGGCGTGCAACGCGTCGCCGTAACACAAGGGCCCGGGTTGATCGGCGCACTGCTCGTGGGCCTGCAGAGCGCGAAGGCGATCGCCTGGTCGCGGGGCTTGCCGCTCGTCCCGGTGGATCATCTCCACGGCCACGTCGCGTCGCTCTTCCTCGAACCAGATCCGCTCGAGCCGCCGTTTCTCTGCCTGCTCGCGAGCGGGGGGCACACGATGCTTCTCGATGTGCAGGACCATGCGCGCCGGCACGTCCTCGGCTCGACGCTCGATGACGCTGCGGGCGAGGCCTTCGACAAAGGTGCCCGCCTGCTCGGGCTCGGCTATCCCGGCGGGGCGGCGATCGACCGGCTCGCGCGGGAGGGCGACGGGGAGGCGTTCTCGTTCCCGGTCGCCCGGCTGGAGGGGCTCGACTTCTCCTTCTCCGGCGTGAAGACGGCGCTGCTGTACGCGGTTCGTGATCTCGGCGCGTCCGTCGAGGCCCGGCGGGCCGACCTCGCGGCGAGTTACCAACGTGCGATCGTGCGCGCGCTCGTCGAGCGGACCGAGGAGGCGGCGGCGCGCACGGGCGCAGAGCGGATCGCCGTCGTGGGAGGAGTCGCGGCGAACTCGGAGCTGCGAGCCGGTCTCTCCGGAGCGACCCTGGCACCGCTTTCGCTTTGCACGGACAACGCGGCAATGATCGGGTCGGCGGCCAGGTATTCGCAGGCCGTCCCCCATCCTCGATACCTTGGGCTCGATGCTTATGCGTCGGCTCGCTGAGCTCTCGCTCGCCGTCGGCGCGACGGTCGTGCTGCTCGCCGTTGCCTCCGGCCGGCAGACGAGCCATGCAGCCGAGCCCGCCTCTCCCGTCAGCTGGCAGGGTCTCGTCGCCGACGGCCCACGCGCGAGCGTCAACGTGGGCCAGCGAATGATCGTGCTCCTCAAGTCGCCGTCGCTGGCCGAGCGGGTGGCCTTGCGCGGCGGTGCCGCGTCCGGTGCGCAGGAACGAAAGTGGACGAGCAGCCTGCTCGCGCAGCAGCGCCTACTGCGCTCGAGGCTCGAGGTCCAGGGCGTCGAGATCCACCCGGAGTTCAGCTTCACACACGTCGTCTCCGGCTTCTCGGCGGCTCTCGACGCGACCGCTGTCTCGCTGCTCGAGCGAGACAGCGCTGTGCAAGGCGTCTATCCCGTTCGCATCGCGTATCCCGCGTCGATCTCCTCTGATGCGCTCGAGCGGCGATCGCTCGCGTCGTCGGTCGGAAACGCCGACCTGTCGTTGCCCGGGTTCGACGGACGCGGCGTGACGATCGCGCTCCTCGATACCGGCGTCGATCGCCGCCATCCCTCGTTGCTCGGCAGCGTGACGAGCGGAGTTGACATCGTGGATCCGACCGGCGACGCAACGCCTCAAGCGCCGCCGGGAAGGCCGAACGAGCTCGAGCGGCATGGAACGGAGCTCGCCGGAATCCTGATCAGCGATCGCGGTCCGCCGGCGACGAACGGCGTCGCTCGCGGCGGAAGCGTGTTCCCGATCCGCGTCGCGGGGTGGCAAACGGACGGGAAGGGCGGCTTCGCAGTTTATTCGCGCACCGATCAGCTGATCGAAGGTCTCGAGCGTGCTGTCGATCCGAACGACGACGGCGACGCACACGATGCCGCGCGCATCGCTCTGGTCGGCGTCGCGGCACCGTACGCAGGATTCGCGGATGATCCCGCCGCCCGCGCCGTTGCCGGCGCGCTCGATCTCGACACACTCGTCGTCGTGCCTGCAGGGAACGACGGCCCGGCAGGTCCCGGCTTCGGGAGCATTTCCGGCCCCGGCGGCGCACCCGCCGCGCTCACGGTCGGAGCAGCCGACATGCGCGCGAAGACGCAGGAGGTGCACGTGTCGGTGCGCAGCGGGTTGAAGCTGTTCGTCGATACGTCGTTGCCGTTGACGGGCGAACTTGCGTTCGGCCGCTCGTTCACGTCTGCACTCGCCGCTCCCGGCCTGGAGAGCAAACGGCCGTCGTTCGCGAGCGTCCGCTCCTACTTCAACGCGCGCGGTCTCAGCCTCGTCGCCGGTCGCGCCGCCCTCGTGCCCGCTGGTCGTTCTCCCGCCGTCACGGCTCGGAGTGCGGCTCAAGCGGGCGCTACGGCGGTGTTGCTGTATGGCGCGAGCCTGCCCGTCGGTGGGCTGCCGCTCGACGAAGACACGCCGATACCCGTCGTCGCGATTCGGTCGACGGCTGCCAGGAAGCTGCTGGCCGCGATCGCAGCCGGCCATGACGCCGGCGTGTCGATCGGTAGAGCGCGGGCGGTGGAGAACGCCGACGCGCTGGACATCGCCCCGTTCTCCTCGACGGGCCTGGCGTACGACGGCCGCGTGAAGCCCGATGTCGTGGCATCCGGAGTCAGCATCGCGACGACCGAGCCGGACACGGCAGCAGGCGGGGCGACAAGGTATGGAACGGTGAACGGAACGAGCGCTGCCGCCGCTGCAGTCGCCGGAGCAGCCGCCGTGCTTGCGCAGGCGCGGCCGTCGCTCGGTGCGGCCGGATTGCGGAGCGCTCTGGTCGGAAGTGCGCGCAAGCTTCCTGGTCTCTCGGTCGCAAGCCAAGGCGCCGGAGTCATGTCGGTGGGCGCAGCGGTTGCGGCCGAACTTGTCTCGGACCGAGCGACGCTCGCTCTCGGCAACGTGCATGCCGCCGGCTGGAAGCATTGGCAGACCGTGATCGTGCGGAACGTTTCGACGCGCCGCGTGCGTGTGCGTGTGCGGTTCACGCCCTATGCCCAGGGTGCGGCGCCGGTGCAGTTCCATGCGTTTCCGTCGCGCTTCACGCTTCCGATCGGAGCGACGAAACGCGTCCGCCTGGTGGCGGCGGTAAAGACGGCGCCGCTCGGAATTGCGCCGGCAGAAGGGAGCGTCGTGCTCGCGTCGGCGACGGGCGCCGTCCTTCGTCTGCCGTGGCTGGTCACGTTCGCCGAGCCTCCGGACAACGTGCTCGGGCCGCTTCAGCTCTCCACGGACTCGTTCACTCCTTCCGCCGCGGGTCCGGCGTTGCTGACGTTTCGCGCGGGGCAGCTCACCTCCGACGCCGGTCGGGATTCGGTGCAGCCGGTTGCGTTGCTCCGCCTCGAGTTGTTTGACGCCAAGGGAAACGACGTCGGAACGCTTGCGACGTTGCGTGACCTGCTACCGGGTCACTATGCGTTCGGTCTGACCGGACGAACTCCGGCGGGCAATGCACTCGGCAAGGGTCGCTACCGTCTGCGCGTGACCGCGGTACCGAGCCTTCCGGGGCCCGCGAGCCACTCCGACGTTGCGTTCACGATCAGATAGGCACACGTATACTCGCGTCCGCACGATCGCCTAAAAGGAGAGCGTCCGTGGCGGCCACACAGGCTCCTGTCTCACATCTTCGCGAGAACCCATTCGAGATCGCACGGGAGCAGCTGCGGCTGGTGGCCGACGTGTTCGAGATCGACCAGAACCTGGTCAACGTTCTCCAGGAATGCAAAAAGGCCGTCGAAGTCGCGATTCCTGTCTCCATGGACGACGGTCGGACGGAAGTCTTCACCGGTTACCGTGTCGTGCACAACATCGCACGCGGTCCTTCGAAGGGAGGCATCCGCTATCACCCCGACGTCACGCTCGACGAGGTCAAGTCGCTGGCGATGTGGATGACGTGGAAGTGTGCTCTCGCCGGCATCCCATTCGGCGGTGCGAAAGGCGGTGTGGTCTGCAACCCGAAGCAGATGTCCGTGCGGGAATTGCAGCGGATGACACGCCGCTTCACGAGCGAGATCATCAATCAGATTGGTCCCGAGGTCGACATCCCCGCGCCGGACGTCGGCACCGACGGGCGCGTGATGGCGTGGATCTTCGACACGTATTCGATGAACAAGGGACACTCGGTGCTCGGCGTCGTGACGGGGAAGCCGCTGACGATCGGCGGCTCGCTCGGACGTGAGGAGGCGACTGCACGAGGAGCGCTCTACTGCACGCGAGACGCGCTCGCGAAACAGAATCGTTCGCTGGCCGATCTGCGGGTCGCCGTTCAGGGCTTCGGCAATGTCGGCTCGTACTACGCGAAGTTCATCGCGGAGGACGGGGCGCGGGTCGTCGCGATCTCCGATTCGACGACGGCGCTCCACAACCCGAATGGAATCGACGTGCAGGCGGCGTTTGCGCAGAAGCGCGATACCGGCTCGCTGGCCGGCCTAAAGGGGGCCGACGAGATCACGAACGAAGAACTGCTCCTCGTCGACTGCGACATCCTCGCGCCGTGCGCCCTCGAGCAGGTCATTACCGACGAGAACGCAGCGCAGATCAAGGCAAAGATGATCGTCGAAGGCGCGAACGGACCCATCACCCCGGTCGCGGACGCGATTCTCGAGGACATGGGCGTGCTCGTCTTGCCGGACATCCTCGCGAACGCCGGGGGCGTGATCGTTTCCTACTTCGAATGGGTCCAGGGCCTTCAGGAGTACTTCTGGAAGGAGGCCGAGGTGAACGCAAAGCTCAACGACATCGTCACGAGGGCCTTTGACGAGACATGGGCGACCATGGAAGCGCGCAACGTGGGCATGCGGACCGCGTCCTACGGCCTAGCGGTGCAACGCGTCGCGGAGGCGACCGTGACGCGCGGGATTTATCCCTAGCATCACCCTGTACACGGCGCAAGGCTGCCACCTCTGCGAGCAGGCCCGCGAGGTACTCGACCGCGAGGATGTTGTCTATTCGGAGGTCGACATCACAGGGGACCCACGGCTCGAGGCCGCCTACCGCGAATGGCTCCCGGTCGTCGAGATCGACGGCGAGCGCGCCTTCGTCTACCGGGTTCCGGTCGAGGGCCTCCGTCGCAAACTCGGCGCACAAGGGTGACGCGCGTGTAAACGACGCATGGCTCAGGCAGAGCGCGGCAGAATGCGCCGAACTGTCACAAGCGTCGATACAAGGAGCTGGTGTGGCCGATCGCTTGACGGTGGGAGTCGCGGCGCGGCTTTCGCGTTATCTGCAGGTGCTCACACAAGCGAAGAAGATGGGCAAGGACAGAATCTCTTCGCAGGAGATCTCCGACTACACCAACATCAATGCCACGCAAATTCGCCGTGACCTCTCTGGGTTCGGCAAGTTCGGCAAGCGCGGCGTCGGCTACAACATCGACTCGCTGCTCGGTGAGATCCGCAAGATCCTGCGGACGCAGGGGCAGCACAACATCGCGTTGATCGGTGCCGGCCGGCTCGGCGAGGCGATCGCAAGCAGTCCGATTTTCGCGGAGCACGGCATCAATATCACGGCGGTGTTCGACACGGACCCCGACAAGGTCGGCCGGCGCGTCGGCAACGTCGAAGTCACGCCGTACGAACGCTTGGCCGGTGTCGTACGCGAGAAGAACATCATCGTCGGCGTCCTCGCGGTGCCCGCGACGAGCGCGCAGCAGGCTGCAAACGACCTCGTCGGAGCAGGCCTAAAGATCATCTTCAACTATTCGGAGGCGCTGCTCGACGTGCCCTCCGATGTCGCCGTCCACACGTCTAACCCGGCTGTGGAGTTGCTCTACGCCCTCTACTTTCACTTGACGTAGCAGAGCTTTATAGTCCCCTGGCTTCTGTTCGGAAGGCCAAAGGGGGGAAACGTATGAAGAGAGTTCTCGCTTGCGCGGTTATCGCGCTCGCAACGGCTGCGACGGCACCGGCCGCTCTCGGCTCCACGTACATCGTTCTGTACAAGCAGGAGGCCGTCCCGACCAATGCCGAAGCGGCGATCCGCGCGGCCGAGGGGACCATCGTGCAGGCCTGGCCGCAGATCGGCGTGGTCGTCGCGACGTCGACGAGCCCGTCGTTCCGTTCCACCGTGATGAAGTCCTCGGCCGTCGAGAATGCCTCGGCGACGGATGCGTTCGGCCTTCAGGTCGACGGCGACGTCACGGACGCAGAGGGACCACCGGCCGGCGATCTGACGAACCTGCCGGCGGCGGACACCGACAACCTCTCGCCGCTTCAGTGGGACATGCGGCAGATCTCGGCGCCGCAGGCGCACGCGATTACCGGTGGAAGCCCGGCCGTTGTTGCCGGCGACCTCGACACCGGCCTCGACTTCACGCATCCCGATCTCGCACCGAACTACGACGCGGCGAACAGCGCGAACTGTGAAAGCGGCACGCCGACGCCGTTGCTGCCCGGGAACGATCAGCACGGCCACGGCACGCACACCGCCGGGACGATCGCAGCCGCAGCGAACGGCATCGGTGTCGTCGGCGTGGCGCCGCGCGTGAAGATCGCCGGGATCAAGTCGGCCAACGACGCCGGCTTCTTCTTCCCAGAGATGGTCGTCTGCGGGTTCATGTGGGCGGGCACGCATCACATCGACGTGACCAACAACAGCTACTTCGCCGACCCGTACCTGTTCAACTGCCACAACGATCCGACGCAGCAGGCGATCTGGAAGGCGGAGTACCGTGCGATTCGCTTCGCCGAGACGCAGGGAGTGACGGTCGTCGCTGCGGCCGGGAACTTCTCCGACGATCTGGCGCACCCGACGCAGGATGTCACCAGCCCCGATAACGGTCCTCCAGAGACGCGCACGATTCACAACAACTGCGTCGTCATTCCCGTCGAGGTGCCGGGAGTGGTCGGGGTCAGCGCGACCGGTGTGCACCGTTTCAAGTCGTTCTACTCGAGCTACGGCGTGAGCGCGATCGACGTTGCCGCGCCCGGCGGGGATTCCATTCTGCAACTAACAGCTGAGGCGCCGAACGGCCGCGTGCTCTCCACCTGGCCGTCCTACCGGCCCTGCTCCCGGAAGGTCGTGGACGCGGCGACGACGCCGGCCGCCGTCTACTGCTACCTCCAGGGGACGTCGATGGCCGCGCCGCACGTAACGGGCGAAGCCGCATTGATCGTCAGCCGCTTCGGGGATGCTCAAACGCCTCAGAACGGGAAGCTGCGACCGGGCGAGGTGTCAGCGATCCTGCAGCAGACAGCCGACCCAACTCCATGCCCCGACGCCGCGACACTCGCACTCTTCGCGCCGTTCCCATCGGTAGCGAACGGTGCGCCTCAGGCTTGTCAGGGAGGCATCGGGTACAACGGCTGGTACGGCAAAGGCATCATCAACGCGTTGAGCGCGGTGACGCATACGTCAGGAAGCTCATAGCGGGGCGTCCATAAGCTTGTCGAGGGGTCGGTCCAACCGGCCCCTCGACCAACAAAGTGAAGATCCTCCTCTGGCACGGCTATCTGCTCGGCGGAACCGGCTCGAACGTCTACACGCGCGCCCTCGCGCGCGAGTGGAGCCGGTCCGGCCACGACGTCGTGCTGTTCAGCCAGGAGCGGCATCCGGAGCTGTACGACGTCGGGGCCGCCGAGCTCGTCCGGCCTGAAATCGGCGCCGTCCTTCCAGTCTTCGTTCTCGACCGCTACGAGGGGATCGAGGCAAAGCGCCTTCAGGACCTCACCCACGCAGAGCGCGATCGGTACGTCGCACTGAACGCGGCGGCACTTCGCGATCATCTGCCGGCCGATCTCGTGTTCGCGAATCACGTCCTGCTCGGCGGTCCGGTCGCGGCTGCGACGGGAGCACGCTACGCGGTGAAGGCCCACGGGTCTGAGCTCGAGTACGCGATGCGGGACCACGAAGAGCTTTCGGCATGGGCGCGCGAATCGCTTGCACGAGCAGAAGCGGTGTTCGTGGGATCCGCCCACATCCGCCGCGTGCTCGAGGACGTCGTGGGTCGTGTCGAGCGCGTCGTCGAGGTCCCGCCGGGGGTCGACGTCGAGGAGTTCCAGCCGCTGCCACGCGCGCGAGCGCTGGCCCAACTCATCGAGGAGGCCCATGTCGATTCGCCGAATGCCGGCAATGCAAACGAACGACTCCCGGACGCGGGCAATGCGGAAAGGTTCGCCGACTTCTTTGCGCAGCCAGGTCCGACGGTCGTGTACTTCGGCAAGTTGATCCACAACAAAGGCGTCCACCTGCTCCTCGAGGCGCTGAGAGGGGTGGACGCCAAGGCCGTGATCGTCGGGTTCGGCGACTTCCGAGCCGAGCTCGAAGCGCTCGCGCCAGAACGGACGCTCTTCACGGGCCCGCTCGAGCACCGCCACCTTGCTGCATTGCTTCCGCTCTGCGATGTCGCGGTTGTCCCGTCGATCTTCCCGGAGGCGTTCGGGATGGTCGCCGCGGAAGCCGCGTCCGCCGGCGTGCCGCCGCTCGTCGCGCGCCACTCGGGGCTGGCGGAGGTCGCCGAAGGGATCGAAGCCGCGTATCCACCCGAGCGGGCAGCGCTGACGAGCTTCGCGAACGGGGACGTGGCGGAGCTGCGCGACAAGCTCGCTGCGCTCCTCGCGCTGCCCGAAGACGAGCGCGAGCAACTCGGGGGAGCCGCGCGCCGCGCTGTGGTGCAGCGCTGGAGTTGGGCGAGCGTGGCGGAACGGCTTCTCGCGGCAGTAACGTAGCGCGATGGGCGACGCGCAGAAGCTCACTCCTGACCAGCAAATTCGCACGGCCTTCGATGCCTACGAGGGCGGCAAGGACTTCACGGTCGCGGTGGAGGAAGAATTCGCGATCCTCGATCCGGAGACGCTCGAGCTCTCCAACCGTTTCGAGGAGTTGCAGGCAGGCGCACAGGGCGGCCCCCTGGAAGAGCATCTCGTCGGCGAGTTGATCGCCTCCGAGGTCGAAGTTCGCACGGGTCGCTGCGAGAGCTTCGCCGAAGCGGTCGCGCGGATGGCGGAGCGAAGGTCGCAACTGCACGAGCTGGCTTTGTCGCTCGACATTGCGCTCGCATCCACGGGAACGCATCCGTGGAGCCGCTGGCAGGACCAGCGAATCATCGACACTCCGCACTACCGTCGGAACGACGAGATCCTCCAGTACGTTGTCTGGCGGAACAACACGTTCGGCTTGCACGTGCACGTCGGGATCCGCGGCGCCGACCGTGCCGTCGCGATCTGCAATCTGTTGCGCAACTATCTCCCCGAGCTGCTCGCGCTGTCGGCGAGCTCGCCGTTCGTCGAGGGCGTGAACAGCGGGCTCCACTCTGCGCGGACCGAGATCTTCACGCGCATGTTCCCGCGCTGCGGGGTCCCGGACGTGTACGACGGCTGGACGGGGTTCGAGCGCTACGTACGTTTCCTCTACGACACGCGCTCGATCGACGAGCACACGCAGCTGTGGTGGAGCGTTCGCCCGCACCTCGCGTTCCCGACGGTCGAGATCCGCATCTGCGACGCAGAGCCCGACCTCGCCGAGGCTCAGTCACTCGCCGCGCTGATCTTCACCCTCACCGTCCGGCTTGCGCGCGCGCTCGACGAGGGGGAGCCGATCGAGCTGCTTCCGAACCGTTTGATCGAGGAGAACCTCTGGCGCTCGATCCGCTACGGCCTCTCGGGCGAGCTCATCGACCTGACGAGCGGCGATGTCCGGCCTGCCCGAGCGCACCTCGAGCGGCTGATCGAATGGGTGCTGTCGGTTGCCGAGGAGCTGGGCACGGCCCACCTGCTGGCCGTGCCGTCCGCCAACGCGGCGGAGCGTCAGCGTTCCCGCTACGAGCAGGGCGCGACCCTGCAGGAGATCTTTGCGGAGCAGGTAGCGGCGGGAGAGCCGGTCCGTGGCTGAGACGCCGACTCCCGAACAGCTTGCGGAGCAGATCCGGCTCCTGAAAATTGAAGACATCGTCCTTTCGACGGTCTCGACGCTGGGCCAGCTCACGTACGTGAAGATCGACGCGAAGGAACTGGACCAGGCGCGGCTCGCGATCGACGCCATCGCGGCTCTGCTGCCGACGCTCGAAGGCCATCTCGACGAGCAGGTGCGACGGGACTTCAATCAGCTCCTGGCGAACCTGCGCTTGTCTTTTGCGAACGCCGTCTCCGCAAGTGGCGCAGAGGCACAAGCCGGGGAGCGCACCGGCCCCGGCGCCTCCGAACCGCCACGCGAGACGGCGGAGCGTGACGAGACCGAGGCCGAAACGGAACAAGAATCAGGTAGCACCGAAGGCTGAGACCGGCGCGCGTCCTGCGCGATGATCAACCGCGCTGGGGCGCGCGTGGATCTAGTAGCCTCCCGCCCCGCGGCCTTGTGCGAGCCGGAGGCGCTCAGGCAAGCCGCTGAGCCGCCAACTTTGTGAGACCAGGAGACCGATGGACTTCTTCACCGATCACCCCGTCTTGTTTGCGCTCGTCTGCGCCGGCGTCGCGATCGCGTACGGCATCGGCCTGACCTTCTGGCTGCTGCGGCAGCCGGAAGGCAACGAGCGCATGCGCGAGATCTCTCGCGCGGTTCAGGAAGGCGCGGCCGCGTACCTCCGCCGCCAGTACATCACCGTCGCGATCGTGGCCGTCGTCCCGTTCCTCGTCCTCGGCTTGTACAACAAGCTCGGGTGGGGGACCGCCGTCGGCTTCCTCGTCGGCGCTGCCCTCTCCGCGGCCGCCGGCTTCATCGGGATGAACGTCGCCGTGCGGTCCAACGCCCGCACTGCGGAGGCCGCACGTGGCGGTCTCGCTCCGGCTCTCAACGTCGCATTTCGCGCCGGCTCCGTGACCGGCCTGCTCGTCGTGGGTCTCGGCCTGCTCGGCGTCGCCGGCTACTACTGGGCGCTCACCGACTGGCTCAACCACTCGCAGGATTCTGCGATCGACGATCTCGTCGGGCTCGCGTTCGGCGGCTCGCTCATCTCCGTGTTCGCGCGTCTCGGCGGCGGCATCTACACGAAGGCCGCCGACGTCGGCGCCGACCTCGTCGGGAAGATCGAGGCGGGCATCCCCGAAGACGATCCACGCAATCCCGCGGTGATCGCCGACAACGTGGGAGACAATGTCGGCGACTGCGCCGGCATGGCGGCGGATCTCTTCGAGACGTATGCCGTGACCGCTGTGGCAGTCATGCTGCTCGGCTCGCACTTCGAGTCCTCGAACCTCGCGCTCTACCCGCTGGCGCTCGGCGGCATCTCGATCCTCGCTTCCGTGATCGGCACGTGGTTCGCCCGGGTCGGGCGCGGCGGCGGGGTCATGAACGCGCTCTACCGAGCGGTGCTGGTCGCGACTGTGCTGTCGGCGCTCGGCTTCATCCCCGTGACGACGGCCTTCGACAACGGGCCGTTTTCGTTCGGCGACCTCTATATCTCCGCGATCGTCGGATTGGTCGTCACGTTCCTGCTCGTCGGCATCACCGAGTACTACACGGGAACGCGCTGGTTCCCCGTGAAGTCGATCTCACGTTCGTCCCAGACTGGACACGCGACGAACATCATCGAAGGGCTCGCCGTGGGCATGCAGGCGACGGCCGCGCCGGTGATCGTGCTCGCCGCCGGCATCCTGGTCGCGCACCACTTCGCGGGGCTGTACGGCATCGGCGTCGCCGTGATGGCCCAGCTCTCGATGACCGGCTTGATCGTCGCGCTCGACGCATACGGCCCGGTGACCGACAACGCCGGCGGGATCGCGGAGATGGCCGACCTGCCGCCCGAGGTGCGTGCGATCACCGATCCTCTCGACGCTGTGGGGAACACGACCAAGGCGGTGACGAAGGGCTACGCAATCGGCTCCGCAGCGCTCGCAGCGCTCGTCCTCTTCGACAGCTACACGCAAGGCCTGAAAGACAACGGTCTGCTGACGCGCTTCGACCTGAGCGACGCCTGGGTGATCGCCGGGCTCTTCATCGGGGGCCTGATGCCGTTCCTCTTCGCCTCGCTCGCGATGCAGGCCGTCGGCCGCGTCGGCGGCGAAGTGGTGCAGGAGGTGCGGCGGCAGTTCCGCGAGAACCCGGGGATCATGGAGGGCACGACGCGACCCGAGTACGGGCGCGCTATCGACATCGTCACCGGCTCCGCGATCAAGAACATGCTCGCTCCGGCGCTGATCCCGATCGGCTTCCCGATCGTCGTCGGGATCATCAACGCGCGCATGCTCGGCGGCCTGCTGATAGGCACGATTGTCACCGGGCTCTTCCTGGCGATCGCGATGACCTCAGGCGGCGGCGCGTGGGACAACGCGAAGAAGCTGATCGAGGACGGCGCCTACGGCGGGAAAGGCTCAGAGGCCCATGCGGCGGCGGTCACGGGCGACACGGTGGGCGACCCCTACAAGGACACGGCCGGGCCCGCGATCAACCCGATGATCAAGATCGCCAACATCGTCGCGATCCTGATCATCCCGCTGGTCGTCTCGATCCACGGGTAAGAATCCGCCGCGCCGGAACGGCGCGAGCCGTCTAGAAGCGGCCGGACGCCACTGCGGCGCCGACGAGCAGACCGAGCAGCAGGAGGACGAACGGCAGGTACGCGCGGAAGCGGACGCCCGCGCCCGGCGCGCCGGTAGCGCGTACGCCCTCGACCGCCAGGTAGTTGGCCTTGACGAGCCGGTGGTAATCCTTCACTCCCATCGCCGCAATCTCCGGCGTCGCCGCCCGGACCGTCTCGACCACCGGCTTTGGGTTCTCCCGAGCCGAGGCGCAGCTTGGGCAGCCGGACGCGGCGGCCGGAACGACCGAACCGCATTTTGGACAACGAATCTCGTAGGTCTGCTGGCTCATCCCCTTCCGCCGCATCCTATGGAGGCCGCGCCGCGCTCGACACGGACCGTTCGGGCGGGATGAGCCACCCGATGGGCTGGTTCACCTCTCTAGACTCCGCCGGTGCCCCGGCGCCGGCGTCAGCAGGGCCTCGAGCGGGTTCTCGGTGCGCCCGCGCTGTTCGCCACCGTCTACGGGAACGTCGGCTCGTCGATCTACTACGCGCTGGGCGTCACCGCCGTCTTCGCGCTCGGGCTGACGCCGCTCGTCTTTCTGATCGCCGGCGTGATCTTCGCGGCGACGACGATGACGTACGCCGAGGGGACCGTCCGCTACCCGGAAGCCGGCGGTTCGTCGAGCTTCGCGCGCCACGCCTTCAACGAGCTGGTCTCGTTTGGGGCGGCGTGGGCGCAGATGCTCAATTACGTGATCACGATCTCTATATCGGCTTTCTTCGTCCCGCACTACCTGTCGATCTTCTGGGAGCCGCTGAAGACGAACCCGTGGGACATCATCGTCGGCGCGGTCGTGATTGCCGTGCTTGTGCTGCTGAACATCGTCGGCATCCGCGAGGCGGCCC
>WNGA01006821.1_pt1 | contig 28268 bp, 30 predicted proteins | sample 5400061 | NCBI WGS metagenome assembly WNGA01 (sample SAMN13153366, study PRJNA577476) | soil metagenome | isolation source: 100 cm soil or saprolite under grassland replicate 2 | place: USA:California | collected 2016-06-15
ACAAGGTGAGCTACGCCAATGCGGGCATCGGCGCCGCCTCGCACCTGTGCGGGATGCTGTTCATGAGCGCGATCCAAACCGATTTCCTCACCGTGCCCTACAAGGGCACCGGTCCGGCGATGAACGACCTGCTCGGGGGCGAGGATGCCACCCGCGCTCGGCTTGTTCTCGACGATCACGGTGTGGCCGAGGGGCTTGGCCATCGACTGCGCGAGCACGCGCGCCACGGTGTCGGTCGGTCCGCCCGCCGCGTACGGCACGAGCATGGTGATGTTCTTGGTGGGGTACTGCTGGGCCGCGGCGCTCACCGCGATGGCTGAAATTACAATGCCGAAGCCCAGGGCTCGCGTCGCTGGCATGGGGAACCCTCCGCATAGATTAAGGCGTTTGAAAGTCAGGCCGGCAATGTTACTGCAATCGCCCCGCCGGGAGCGCAAACTCAGCTATCATTCTCATAGTCGAAATTCAATTGTCGCGCCGATTTTTTCAGGGGCAGCGAGGTGGGGAGGATTGCAACGAACAGCCGCAGGTCGGGTTCATCGAGCCGCTGGTTCGACGATGTCTGTCGTGGTTCGTTCGCATTGATGGCGGCGCTTAACCGCTGGTGGCGCATCGCGGTGGTCGCGGCATGCTTTGTCGCGGCCGGCATTGGCGGCATCGCGTACGCGATCGCCGTGTTTCCGGCGCTGCGCCTGCTGCCGGGCGGCAGCGCCGCGCGGGCGCGGCGCGCCCGCGTCGTCATAGGACGCTCGTTCGCCGCGCTGATCGCCGTTCTGCAGCATGGCGGCGTGATACGCCTCGAGAGACACAACATCGAGCGCCTGCGCGGCGCGGGACCGGTACTGGTGCTCGCCAATCACCCCAGCTACCTCGACATCGTGGTGCTGCTCGCCCACATTCCCGACGCCGTCTGCGTGGTGAAGAGCGCGCTGTGGTCGAACCCGTTTTTCGGCGGCGTGGTGCGCGCCGCGGGCTACGTGCGCAACGACGAGCCCGACCGGCTGATCGAGAAATGCGCCGCCTGCCTCGCCGAGGGCACGCCGCTCATCATCTTTCCCGAGGGAACACGCACGGCGCCGGGCGAGCCGCTGCGTTTCGTGCGCGGCGCGGCCCACGTCGCCCTGAGAAGCGGCGCGGCGATCCAGCCGGTGGTGCTGCGCTGCGAGCCGCCCGCGTTCACCCGTACCGGGAAGTGGTACCGCCAGCCGCCGCATGGCTTCCGCCTGGTGATCGAGGTCAAGCCGCGCATCGGCGCTGCGACCCTGCTCGACGCGGAATGCACCTCCGGCTTCAAACCGCGCGCGCTGACGCGTGCGCTCGAGCGGATTTTCACCCATCACCTGGAAAGCCATGAGCGAGCTGCCGCGTAGCGCCGTGGCGAAGCAAATCACCATGAACGAGAAGCAGATTCTCGCGCGGCTGCGCGAGCTCCTGGCCGACAAGTTCGAGGTCGACCCGGCGCGTATCACGCTGGAAGCGGACCTCTACCACGATCTCGACCTGGATAGCATCGATGCCGTGGACCTCGTGATCAAGCTGCAGGAAATGACCGGCAAACGCATCGGGCCCGAACAGTTCCGCGGCGTGCGTACCATCGGCGACGTAGTCGCGGCGGTCGACCGGCTGCTGGCTGCTTGAGACGCGCGTTGGTGACGGGCTCGAGCCGCGGCATCGGCCGGGCTATTGCCGTGAGGCTCGCGCGAGCGGGCTTCGCGGTGACCCTCCACTGCCGCGAAAGCATGGGCGAAGCCGAGCGCGTCGCCGGGGAAATCCGGGGCCTCGGCGGACAGGTCTCGATCCTGCGCTTCGACGTTCGCGAGCGCGCCGCCGTACGGCAGGCGCTCGACAGCGATATCCGCACGCATGGCGCCTACTATGGCATCGTGCTCAACGCCGGGATTGCCCGCGACAACGCCTTTCCGGCGCTTTCGGACGAAGACTGGGACCATGTCGTCGACACCAGCCTGGACGGGTTTTTCAACGTGCTGCAGCCGCTCGTGATGCCGATGGTGAGGGCGAAACAGGGCGGACGCGTGGTGGTGCTGAGCTCGGTCTCAGGCATCGTGGGCAATCGCGGCCAGGTCAACTACAGCGCCGCGAAGGCCGGACTGATCGGCGCCGCCAAGGCGCTCGCCGTCGAGCTTGCCAGCCGCAACATCACGGTCAACTGCGTGGCGCCGGGGCCGATCGGCACCGAGATGATCGCCGGGGCGCCGCTCGAGGAGATGCTGAAGGCGGTGCCGATGCGGCGCGTCGGCACGCCCGAGGAGGTCGCCGCGACCGTCGCCTTCCTGATGTCGGACGAGGCGAGCTACGTCACGCGCCAGGTGATCGGCGTGAACGGCGGCATCATATGAGCTGCGCGCCGTGCGTCCTTCGTCATCCATCCGTCCTAGCCGGTAGGTGATGCGCCGGGTCGCAATCACCGGGATGGGGATCGTTTCCTGCATCGGAAACGATCTCGACGAGGTGGCGAACGCGCTGCGCAGCGGCGCGCCGGGCATCGGACCGGCGCCCGAGTTTGCCGCAGCGGGGCTGCGCAGCCGGGTCGCCGGCATCCCCTCGCTCGAGGCGCTGCCAACGGTCAAGCGAACGCTGCGCCGCTTCATGTCGGATCCCGCGATCTACGCCTACCATGCGACCTGCGGCGCGCTCGCCGATGCCAAGCTGCCGGCGGAGCTTCTGGGCAGTCCGCGCACCGGGCTCATCGTAGGCTCGGGGGCGAGCTCCGGCATCGAGCTGGTTGAAACCGTCGCGCTGGCGCGAGAACACGGTGCGCACAATGTGGCGCCGTACGCAGTAGCGCGCGTGATGGGCAACACCACTTCGGCGAACCTCGCGACTGCGTTCGGCATCCGGGGCGCGAGCTATTCGATCGTCTCGGCCTGCGCCACTTCCGCGCACTGCATCGGACACGGCGCGGAGCTGATCCAGCTCGGCAAGCTCGACCGCGTAATCGTCGGCGGAGCAGAGGAAGTACGCTGGACGAGCGCGCTGGTGTTCGACGCCATGGGCGCGTTGTCCAGGGGATTCAACGACACGCCGGAGTGGGCCTCAAGGCCTTACGACAAGCGCCGCGACGGCTTCGTGCTGGCGGGCGGCGCAGGAGTACTCGTGCTCGAGGAGCTCGAGAGCGCCCTCGCGCGCGGCGCGCGGGTGCGCGCGGAGCTCGCCGGCTACGGCACTTCGTCCGACGGCTCGAATATGGTGACTCCCAGGGCCGAGGGCATTGCGAGAGCGATGCGCATGGCGCTCGCAGAGGCCAACGCCGAAGTCGACTATATAAATACCCACGCCACCTCGACGCCACTGGGAGACCGCACTGAGCTCGAGGCGATACGCGAAGTGTTCGGAGATAGGCCGCCGCTCATCTCCTCGACCAAAGGCCTGACCGGCCATGCCGTCGGCGCCTCCGGAGCGCACGAGGCGATCTATTGCCTGCTGATGATGGAGCGCGGCTTCATCGCGGCCTGCGCCAATCTCTTCGAGCCCGATCCGGCGACGCACGGCCTGCCGCTCGTCACGGCCGCACGCGACGCCTCGCTCGAGACCGTCATGACCAACAGCCTGGGCTTTGGCGGCACCAACGCCACCCTGGTATTGCGCCGGTGGCAAGGAAAGCCTGGATAGCGGCGGCGCGCATCGCCGACCTCCGCGGCCATGCGCTCGTCGAAGCACGCAGGCGCCTCGGGCCGAGAGACCGCCGCCGTTATGCGGCGTTCGGCACCCAGAAGCGCCGGCGCGAATTTCTCGCCGGGCGCTGGCTGCTCGAGCAGTCCGCGCGCGCCTGGCGCCCTGATGCGCGGTTGCGTTTCGATTCTTCGCCCACCGGCGGGATCAGTGTGAACCGCCGCATTGGCGCGAGCGTCTCCCACGCCCGCGGCTGGGTCGCGTGCGCGCTGGTCGAGTCAGGCCGCCCTGGCATCGATATCGAGCCAATGGTCGAGCGCGACTTCACCGCGCTGGACAAGTGGATCGCGGACGACGAGGGCGATGCCGGGCCGTTCGTGGACGGAGGAGCCGATGCCCGAAAGACCTTCTACGGGCGCTGGACGCGTTACGAAGCGCGCTTGAAAGCGCTGGGTGAAGCGAAGAGGCGCGCGTCCCACGTCGAGGTCACCTATTACCTCGAGGGCGGCGTCGCGCTTTCAGTCTGCCTGCCAGCGAACGCTGCCGCCCGTGTACCTCGTAAACCTGTGATTCTCATGGTAAACAGCCACTAGTTTGCCTTTTGTGCAGTGCGGGAGTAGCGTGCTCGCCCACCGTGGGCACGAGTAGCCAGCACTCACCGCAGTCGTCCACCGCAGCGCTCACACTGCTCGCGCTCGGAGTCGTTTACGGCGACATCGGGACCAGCCCGCTGTACGCGGTGAAAGAGACGTTCAATCCCGAGCACGGCATTGCGCTCAACACCGAAAACATTCTCGGCGGGCTGTCGGCGATTTTCTGGGCGCTGATGATCGTGGTGTCGCTGAAGTACGTGATGCTCGTGCTGCGCGCGAACAACCGCGGCGAGGGCGGCATCATGGCGCTGCTCGCGCTTGCCACCGCCTCGATCCGCAAGCATCCGCAATGGAGCGCGCCGCTGCTGGCGATCGGCGTGTTCGGCGCCTCGCTGTTTTACGGCGACGCTGTTCTCACGCCGGCCATTTCCGTGCTTTCAGCGGTGGAAGGGTTGCAGGTCGGAACTTCGGCGTTCAAGCCTTATGTCGTGCCGCTTGCCACCGGCATCCTGATCGCGCTGTTCCTCATCCAGAAGCACGGCACAGCGCTGGTGGGCATGCTGTTCGGCCCGGTGTGCGCGCTCTGGTTTTTCTCGATCGGCGCCTCGGGCATCTGGAACATCGGAAAGAATCCGCAGATCCTGGAGGCGCTGAATCCACTGCGCGCGCTGCACTTCGTCACCGGGCACGGCTTCGCCTCGTTCGTGGTGCTCGGCTCGGTGCTGCTCGCCATTACGGGCGCCGAGGCGCTCTACGCCGACATGGGGCATTTCGGCAAGAGCGCCATCCGCATCGCGTGGTTCGGCCTGGTCGCGCCCGCGCTGGTGCTGAACTATTTCGGACAGGGCGCGCTGCTGATCGCCGACCCGAAGGCGCTCGAGAATCCGTTCTACCTGGCTTACCCGTCCTGGGCGCTCTACCCGATGGTGGCCCTGGCGACTGCGGCAACCGTGATCGCTTCACAGGCGACCATTTCCGGGGCCTACTCCATGACGCAGCAGGCGATCCAGCTCGGCTACCTGCCGCGCATGACGATCCACCATACGTCGGCCCGGACCATCGGACAGATCTACGCCCCGGTCGTGAACTGGATTCTCCTGTTCGCGGTCGCAGCAGCAGTAATCGGGTTCGGCTCCTCGACCAACCTCGCCTCCGCCTACGGCGTCGCCGTGATGGGCACGATGCTCGTCACCACCTTCCTCACGTTCTTCGTGATCCGCTATGGCTGGGGCTATCCGCTCTGGCTGTGCCTGCTCGCCACCGGCTTTTTCACGCTGATCGACGCCACCTTCTTCGCCGCCGCGATGCACAAGGTGCTGGAAGGCGGCTGGTTCCCGCTGCTGCTCGGTGCAGGCGTGTTCATGATCATGACGACCTGGCGGCGCGGCCGCGAGATTCTGTTCGCCCGTCTGAGCGCCGCGGCGATTCCGCTGCACGCCTTCCTCGAGAGCCTGTTCCGCGCCCCGCCGCAGCGCGTGCCCGGCACCGCGGTATTCCTCACCGCAATTCCCGATATCACGCCGAACTCGCTGCTCCACAGCCTCAAGCACTACAAGGTGCTGCACGAGCGCGTGGTGTTTCTCACCGTGGAATTCCTCGACGTGCCTTCGGTCCCCCAGGAAGACCGTGCCGCAGTGGAAAAGCTCAATCAGGACTGTTACCGCCTTTCGGCGCGCTACGGCTTCATGGACCGGCCCGACGCTATCGCGGCGCTCGAGGCGGCGCGCGCCAAGGGGCTCGATCTCGATCTGATGGAGACCTCGTTTTTTCTATCGCGCGAGAAGATCATTCCGGCTGCGGGCACGGGAGGCATGATGCTCTGGCGCGAGCGGCTGTTCGCCGCCATGGCGCGCAACTCCGGCAACATCTCCGACTACTTCAACATCCCGCCCAATCGCGTGGTCGAGCTCGGCACGCGTATCGAGTTCTGACGCTACGCGCCTTGCTTGCGGCAGACGAGCAAAACCTCGTCCACATTTTCGGCGTCGATCATCCCGGGGGCAAGGGCGAGCTTCTTCTGGAAGCGCACGCCGAGCGGCATGAAGACATGGTTGTACCACCACAGCGCCTTCCCGCGCTGGTGGGTGAGAGCCCACATGGCGAGGTCGACCAGGCGCGAGGATTTCGGCCGCATGCCGTAAACGGCGCTTTGCTCCACCCGGAAGCCGTGCTGCGCGAGCTTGGCGAGGAGCCGCCCGGGCTCGTAGCGGCGGCGATGCCCGACGAAGTCGTCGAACGCCGTCCAGCGCGACGGATGCAGCGGCACCGAGAGCAGGAACGCCGCGCCGGGCGCGGCCACGCGCGACAGCTCGGACAGCGCCCCATCCTCGTCGTCGACATGCTCGACGATGTCGAAGGCGCACACCAGATCGAACATGGCGTCCGGAAACGGCAGCGCGCTCACCAGGCCCAACATCGCGTTGGCGCCGCGCCTGCGCAGCTTGGCAATCGCGGGCGCGCTGATGTCGACGAAGTGCGTCCCCTCGAGCGGAAGTCGCGGCCTCAGCCCCGGAGCGACTTCGAGCCGCGGTCGCGACGGCGAGATCAGGGAGCACACCAGCGGCCAGGTGTTGAAGCGCTCGGGCTCGACCAGCCGCGCACCCCTCCACAGCGGGTCGTAGAAGCGCCGGTTCGCTTCGAGAAGCTCGGCGTCGCTGCGGGAGCGTGACGGCGTTCGAGTCACCGCGCAGTCACGCTATGTGGCTGGCGCGCCCGGCGGGATTCGAACCCACGACCCTTGGCTTCGGAGGCCAATACTCTGATCCGCTGAGCTACGGGCGCCCACGCGCTAGAATCATACCTTTATCCCAAAACAAACACCCCAGTGAGCGAGCACGGCACCGCTACGTCTTTCATCAAGACCCCGCAGCAGCTGATCGTCGTGATCCTGCTTTCGTTCCTGGTGCCGATCGTCGGCATCGTCCTGCTGGTGCAGCTCATCATGAGCCCCCAGAGCGCCGACCCGGGCGCGATGACGCCGGAAGCCGTGGCGGCGCGCATCCAGCCCGTCGGGCGGCTCGAGTTCGGCGCAGCGCGCGGCGCCGCGGGCGCGCGCAGCGGCGAGGAGATCGTCAAGTCGGTGTGCGCAGCCTGCCATCAGGCCGGCGTGGCGAACGCGCCCAAGATCGGCGACAAGGCGGCGTGGGCACCGCACATCAAGGAAGGGCTGAAGGACATGCTCGCCACTGCGCTCAAGGGCAAGGGCGCCATGCCGCCGCGCGGCGGCGATGCATCGCTCTCGGACGACGAGGTGGCGCGCGCCGTGGTATTCATGGCGAACCAGGCTGGCGCGAGCTTCAAGGCGCCCGCCGCGCCGAAGCAGAAGCCGGCGGCGGCCGGCAAATAGCCTGGCCCTGCAGCTGCTTTTCGTCGTCGATCCGCCCGATACGCTCAAGGCGTACAAGGACACCACGGTCAGCATGATGCGCGCCGCGCAGGCGCGCGGCCACGGCGTGTGGGTGTGCGAAGTGAAGCATCTCGAGTGGAAGGGCAAGACCGCCGCCGCGGCCACCCGGATTTCGCTCACCGACAACGACGAGGACTGGTACCGCGCGCACCAGACCGAGATGCGGCCGCTCGCGCAGTTTGCCGCGGTGCTGATGCGCAAGGATCCGCCCTTCGACCTCGAGTACGTGGTGAGCACCTGGCTGCTGTCGGCGGCAGTGCGCGAGGGCGCCAAGGTGTTCAACGCTCCCGATGCGATCCGCGACCACAACGAGAAGCTCGCCATTGCCGAATTTGCGCGTTTCGCGGCGCCGACGCTGGTCACGCGCGAGCCCGACCGTGTTCAGGCGTTCATCGACGCCGAGCGCGACGTGGTGCTGAAGCGGCTCGACGTCATGGGCGGGGAGAACATCTTCCGCGTGCGCGCCGACGATCCGAACCGCAACGTCATCGTCGAGACCATGTCGCAGGGCGGCTCGCGCAGCGTCATGGCGCAGCGCTACCTGCCGCAGATCACGGAGGGCGACAAGCGCGTTCTCCTGATCGACGGCAGGGCGGTGCCGCACTGCCTCGCGCGCATTCCGAAGCCCGGCGAGTCGCGCGGCAACCTCGCCGCCGGCGCGCGCGGCGTTGCCCAGCCGCTCAGCGCGCGCCAGCGCGAGATCGCCGAGGCGCTCGGACCGAAGCTCGCGGCGCGGGGACTGTTCCTGGTCGGGCTCGACGTCATCGGCGACTCGCTCACCGAGATCAACGTCACCAGCCCGACCTGCTTCCGCGAGATCCAGGACCAGACCGGATTCGACGTGCCGGGCATGTTCATGGACGCGCTCGAATCGAAGCTGGGGTGAGCGGCCCGTGATCGGCATCCTGATCGTCACCCACGGCGAGATCGGCACCTCGATGCTCTCGAGCGCCAGCCAGATCCTCGGCGACGCGCAGCAGCAAGTCGCGACCCTCAGCGTCTGGCGGCACGACGACCCCGACGACCTGGTGCTGCGCGCGCGCGAGCTGCTCGAGAGAATCGACTCCGGCGAGGGCGTCCTGGTGCTGACCGACATCTTCGGCGCCACCCCGGGCAACGTGGTGTCGCGGCTGCTCGAGGATGGTCGCGTCGAAGGCGTCTCGGGAGTGTCGCTGCCGATGCTGCTGCGGGTGCTCACCAGCCGTAACGGCTCGGTCACCGCCGCGGTGCAGCGTGCCCTCTCGGGCGGCGCCGAGGGCGTGGTGCACATGAACACCGACCGCTGCTGCGATGCCTAGCGTTTCCGCCGAGATCGTGAACAAGCTCGGCCTGCATGCGCGCGCCGCGGCGAAGCTTACGCACACGGCAAGCGGCTTTCAGAGCGAGATCTGGCTCTCGCGCAGCGGCCGCCGGGTCAACGCGAAGAGCATCATGGGCGTGATGATGCTCGCCGCCGGCCAGGGCACCGCGGTGCTGATCGAAGCCCAAGGCAGCGATGCCGAGCCGGCGATTGCCGCAATCCTGAAACTGATTGCGGATAAATTCGGCGAAGGAGAATGAATTTCGTCCTGCATGGTCATGCCGTGTCGGGCGGCATCACGGTCGGTTACGCCCATCTCGTCTCGACCGCGCGGCTCGAGGTCGCGCACTACGAGGTCGCCGAGGACGCGGTCGAGGCCGAGGTGGCGCGCTTCGACCGCGCCATGAAGCTCGCGCAGGACGAGCTCTACGAGCTGAAAGCCCACATCGCGGCCGACGCGCCCGCCGAGTTCGCGGCTTTCCTTGACCTGCACCGCATGATCCTCAACGACGCGGCGCTGGCGCAGGTGCCGCGCGAGCTGATCCGCAGCCGGCGCTCGAATGCCGAATGGGCGCTGGTGCAGCAGATGGAGCGCCTGGTCGAGCGCTTCGACGAGATCGACGACCCGTACCTGCGCGAGCGCAAGGCCGACGTGCAGCAGGCCGTCGAGCGGGTGCTGAAGGCAATGCTGGGCGGACAGACGATCACCGAGCCGGCGCTCACCGAGGAGCAGAAGCTGATCGTGGTGGCGCACGATTTGTCGCCCGCCGACATGATGCTGTTCAAGCGCCACCATTTCGGCGGCTTCGTCACCGATGTCGGCGGCGTCACCTCGCACACCGCGATCGTTGCGCGCAGCCTGGGGATCCCGGCGATCGTCGGCCTGCACCACGCGCGCCAGACCGTCAGCGAGGGCGAGCTCCTGATCGTCGACGGCGTGCAGGGGCTGCTCGTCGTCAATCCCGATCCGCTGGTGCTCGCCGAGTATCGCAGCCGCCAGTCTCAGCTCAAGGCCGAGCGGCAGAAGCTCAAGCGCCTGAAGAAGACGCCCGCGGCCACGCTCGACGGCACGCCGGTCGAGCTGTACGCCAACATCGAGCTGCCGCAGGATACTTCCGATGCGATCGAGGCCGGTGCCGAAGGCGTGGGGCTGTTTCGCACCGAATTCATGTTCCTCAACCGCAAGGACCTGCCGTCGGAAGATGAGCAGTTCGAAGCCTACCGGCAGGTGGCGCAGGCGATGCAGGGCCGCCCGGTGGTGCTGCGCACGCTCGACGTCGGCGCCGACAAGGCGCTGAACGGCGGCGACGGCTCGCACATCATGCCGAACCCGGCGATGGGCCTGCGCGCGATCCGCTTCTGCCTCGCCGAGCCGCAGATGTTCCTCACCCAGCTGCGCGCGATCCTGCGCGCCTCGCATTACGGCAAAGTGCGCATCCTGCTGCCGATGATCGCGCATGCACACGAGATCGACCAGACGCTGGCGCTGGTCGCTCAGGCGAAAGAGCAGCTCGACGAGCGCGGGCTGCCTTACGACCGCGGCACCGAGATCGGCGGCATGATCGAGATCCCGGCCGCGGCGCTCGCGCTGCCGATCTTCATGCGGCGGCTGAATTTTCTCTCCATCGGCACCAATGACCTGATCCAGTACACGCTCGCCATCGATCGCACCGACGACGCGGTGGCGCACCTCTACGATCCGCTGCACCCGGCGGTGCTGACGCTGGTCGCCGGCATCATCCAGACCGCGACCCGCGGCGGCGTGCCGGTGGCGGTGTGCGGCGAGATGGCGGGCGACCTGCAGCTCACGCGCCTGCTGCTCGGCCTCGGCTTGCGCAACTTCTCGATGCACCCGTCACAGCTCCTGCCGACCAAGGAGCGCATCCTGCACACCAACCTCGCCGAGGTGCAGGCGGGCGCGCAGCGCGTGCTGCGCAACAGCGACCCGGACAAGACGCGCGAGCTGCTCGCCCAGCTGAACGCGGAATAATGCCCGGCCCCCTGCACGGCGTTCGCGTGCTCGATCTCACCACGGTGGTGATGGGGCCGTACGCCACCCAGATCCTCGGCGACTTCGGCGCCGACGTGGTGAAGCTCGAGCCGCCCGAAGGCGACGTGATCCGCAATGCCTGGCCGTTCAGGAATCCGGGCATGGGAACCATCTTCCTCAACACCAACCGCAACAAGCGCTCGATCGTCCTCGACCTCAAGAAGGATCTGGCGCGCGAAGCCTGCCTCGCGCTGGCGGCGAAAGCGGACGTCCTGGTCTACAACATCCGCCCGCAGGCCATGGCCCGCCTTCGGCTTTCGTATGAAGAAGTAAGGAAAGCCAATCCCCGGATCATTTATGTCGGCTGCTTCGGCTTCAGCCAGCGCGGCCCCTACGCGGCCAAGGCCGCCTACGACGACATGATCCAGGGCGCCGCCGGGATCCCCTGGCTGCTGAAGAAGCAGGGGGCGAGCGAGCCGCGCTACGCGCCGATGATCATCGCCGACCGCTCGGTCGGCCAGCAGGTGGCGAGCGCGGTGAGCGCGGCGCTGTATCACCGCGAGAAGACCGGCAAGGGCCAGCGCATCGACGTGCCGATGTTCGAGCACCTGCTGCAGATGATCCTGGGCGATCACCTGGGCGGCTACACCTTCGAGCCGCCGCACGGCGAGCCGGGCTACATCCGCATCCTGTCGCCGGACCGCCGGCCGTACCAGACCAAGGACGGCTACGTGTGCGCGCTGATTTACAACGACAAGCAATGGAAGGGGTTCTTCGAGGTCATCGGCAAGCCGCAGGTCCTGTCCCAGCCCGAGTTCTCGTCGCACGAGGCGAGGAGCCGGAACTACGACCGCGCCTACGCCATGGTGGCCGAGGAGCTGAAGAAGCGCACTACCGCGCAGTGGGTCGAGGCGTTCGAGCGTGCCGACATCCCGGTGCAGCGCATGAACAGCCTCGACGACATCGTCGCCGACCCGCACCTCGCCGCGATCGGCTACCTGCGCACCGTGGAGCATCCGACCGAAGGCCGCATCAAGTCGCTCGCTGTGCCCTCGGAGTGGTCCGAGTCGGCGCCGGAGTATCGCCGTCACGCGCCGCGCCTGGGCGAGCACACGCGCGAGGTATTGCGCGAAGCCGGGTTCGCTGAAGAGAAAATCGATCAGATCATAAAATCGATATAATCTGCAGCGCGCCGATTTGATGTTCAGCTTGCGGGCGCCTAACAAATGCCGCTAAAGAGAAGATGAACGCTCCACACGATGCTTCCTCCGTAGGCGCGGTCACGGCGCAGAAGGCACGCTTTGACTCTCCCATCAAGCTTCGCGGGGACTCTCCCATCAAGCTTCGCGGGGGAGCCGAGCTGCCATCCTTCGAGCTCGCGTATGAAACCTACGGCGAGCTGAACGCGGCGCGCTCGAACGCCGTGCTGGTCTGCCACGCCCTGAACGCGTCCCACCACGTTGCCGGGTTTTACGAGCATGACCCGGGCAACGTCGGCTGGTGGGACAACCTGGTCGGCCCCGGCAAACCGCTCGACCCGCGGCGCTTCTTCGTCGTCGGCAACAATTACCTGGGCAGCTGCTTCGGCTCGACCGGGCCGGCGTCGACCAACCCCGCGACCGGCAAGCGCTGGGGAGCCGATTTCCCCGTGGTCACGGTGGAAGACTGGGTCGAGGCGCAGGCGCGGCTCGCCGACCACCTCGGCATCGAGCGTTTCGCCGCGGTGATCGGCGGCTCGCTCGGAGCGATGCAGGCGCTGCAATGGGCGCTCTCCTACCCCGAGCGCATCCGCCACGCAATCGTGGTCGCGGCCGCGGCCCGCCTCACGCCTCAGAACATCGCCTTCAACGAGGTCGCGCGCCAGGCGATCATGACCGACCCTGATTTCCACGGCGGCCATTACTACGAGAAGGGCGTGGTGCCGGTGCGGGGCTTGCGACTCGCGCGCATGATCGGGCATATCACTTATCTTTCCGGCGAGGCGATGGCCGAGAAATTCGGCCGCCTGCTGCGGCGCGGCGCGCCCGGCTTCGACTTCGACGTCGACTTCGAGATCGAGTCCTACCTGCGCCACCAGGGCGACAAGTTTTCGACCTACTTCGACGCCAACACCTACCTGCGCATCACCAAGGCGCTCGACTATTACGACCCTGCCGCCGATTTCGGCGGCGACCTGTCGGCGGCGCTCGCCAGGGCAAAGGCGGCGTTTCTGCTGGTTTCGTTCGAATCCGATTGGCGCTTCCCGCCGCCACGCTCGCGCGAGATCGTGCGCGCGCTGCTCGACAACCGGCGCATCGTCTCGTATCTCGAGCTCGACGCGCCCGGCGGGCACGATGCCTTCCTTCTCGAAGACGCGCGCTACCACGCGGCGCTGCGCGCCTACTTCGGCAACATCGAGCTGTGAATTCTGCCGAGCGGACGCTGCTCGCGGGTCGCGCGGACTTCGCCGCGATCGCGCAGTGGGTCGCGCCCGCGGCGCGCGTGCTCGACCTCGGCTGCGGCGACGGCTCGCTGCTGCGCTACTTGTGGCAGGCGCGCCAGGCACCGGGCTACGGCGTCGAGATCGACGACGACAGCGTGATCGCGTGCGTCGCGAACGACGTCAACGTGCTGCAGGTCGATCTCGAGAGCGGGCTGTCGCTGTTCGCGGACGGCTCGTTTGACTGCGTGATCCTTTCCGAGACGCTGCAGACCATCCATCGCACCGAGCTCCTGATGCGCGAGATGCTGCGCGTCGGGCGCGAGGTCATCGTCAGCTTCCCTAACTTCGGGCACTGGAGCGCGCGCCTGCAGGTCGCGCTCGGCCGCATGCCGGTATCCGAGGCGCTGCCCTACGAGTGGTACGAGACGCCGAACGTGCACCACTGCACCATCAGCGACTTCGAGGACCTGTGCCGCCGCCTCGGCGTGCGCATCCGCGAGCGCCTGGTGCTGCACCAGGGCAAACCGGTGGCTTTCCTGCCCAATCTCTTCGGCAGCCTGGCCGTGTATCGCTGTAACAGCTCGATCACGCGCGGCGCAGCGTGACCAGGCTTTTCTTCGGCTTACGCGCCATAGCGCTGTTCGAAGCTGCCAAAGGCGCGCTCGTCCTGATCGCCGGATTCGGTCTCGCAGCCCTGGTTCACCGCGACGCCCAGCACATCGCCGAGAGGCTGGTGCACCGCCTGCATCTCGATGCGGCAAAGCGCTACCCGCGCATATTTCTGGATCTCATGAGCAACGTCTCGGACGCCCAGCTCTGGGCGCTCGCCGCGCTCGCCGCGGTGTATGCGGTGCTGCGCTTTGCCGAGGCGTATGGCCTGTGGTTTGGCCGGCGCTGGGGAGAGTGGATCGCAGCGGTGAGCGGCGGCATTTACGTCCCGGTGGAGCTCTACGAGCTTTCACGCGGGGTATCGTGGATCAAGCTTGGCGCACTACTGCTCAATACCGCTGTCGTAGGCTACATGTGCTACATCCTCTGGCGTGGTGCTCGGAGACAAATCTGATGCGAACCTATCTTGTGGTTTCCGGCGTCATCTTCGGCGCCGTCGCGCTCATGCATATCCTCAGGCTGTCGCTGAACTGGCAAGTCGAGGTGGCGGGCTGGTCGGTGCCGCTCTGGTTCTCATGGCTGGGTTTACTGGTCGCTGGCGCGCTTTGCGTCTGGGGGTTGCGGCTCGCCGCTAAAGGGACCGCCCCGTAATCAGGAAACAGAATCCCTGCCAGCCGAGCCGACTGACAGGTCGGCAAGCCCGGAGCGGATCATGAACCAGAAGAGGATCACGCCGGGAAGCGCGACCAGCGCGGTCAGCAGATAAAAGTTCACGTAGCCAATTGCATCGATAAGCGCCCCCACGCTCGTTCCGGTGAGGAATCGGCCGGCGATGCTCGCGAGCGCAGAAAGCAAGGCATATTGGGTTGCAGTGAAGCGCAAGTTGCACAATGCCGAAAGGTAGGCGACCACCGTCACCCCGCCGATGCCGCTGGCGAAATTCTCGAAACTGATCGCCGCCGCCATGCCGAAATTGGTATGACCGGCCGCGGCCAGCGCGGCGAAGCTCAAATTCGACACCGCCATCAGCATCAGGCTGATCAAGACGGCGTGTTTCATTCCCATCCGCGCGTAGAGGATTCCGCCGACAAAAATGCCGACCAGCAGGGCAACAAAGCCCACGCCAACATCGTAGAAGGCCACCTCGTCATTGCTGAAGCCGAGGTCCTGGAACAGCAGCCTCAGCGAAAGGTTGGCGAGGGTATCGCCGATCTTGTGAATGAGCACGAACAGAAGGACGACCAGCGCCCCCTGGCGTTGCATGAACTCCGTCAACGGACTGAAATAGGCGACGATCGCCTCGGCCACGTTATGCGACGTGACGGGCTCGCGGTGCCGGACGGGCTCGCCAATGACCACGCCTACCAGCATCGCCGGGAGCGCGAAGCCGGCGCAGGCTAGATAGGCTGCAGTCCAGCCGAGGCGGGCAGCGAGGACCAAGGCCAGGGCGCCCGCCGCCGCGGCGCCGATGCGCCAGCCATATTGCGACATGCCGGAGCCGACGCCGAGCTGGGGCGGCTCGAGCAGCTCGATGCGATAAGCGTCGATGATGATGTCGAACGTGGCTCCGGCCAAGCCCACGGCAATGGCGGCGATCGCGACGACATAGAGAGACGCGTCCGGGTCGGCGACGCCGAGAAACGCGACGGCAGCCATGACCAGCACACCGACCAGCCATAGCCAGCTCCGCCGCTGTCCGAAGCCACCGATCACCGGTAGCCGGACGTTGTCCACGATCGGCGCCCAGAGGAATTTGAAGTTGTAGGCGAGGAAGGTGAGCGCAAAAGCCGTCACCGCGCTTTTGGTGATGCCGTGCTGCGCAAGGCGCGTGCTCAAGGTCGCGCCGATCATGGCGAAGGTGAAGCCGGAGGAGATGCCCAGGAACAAGGCCGCGAGCGGCGCAGCCTCGAAATAGGGGCGGAGGCCCTCGGGAAGCCGGCTGCGCAAATCGCTAAACGAGCGGGTAGTCATAATCGATCGTCAAGGGCGCGTGGTCCGAAAACCGCTTCGCCTTGTAGATCGACTCCTTGCGCGCCGTGGCTGCGACCCCCGGGGTGGCGATCTGGTAGTCGATGCGCCAGCCGACGTTCTTCGCCCAGGACTCGCCGCGGTTCGACCACCAGGTGTACTGCTCGGGCTTGGCGTTCAGGCGACGGAACACGTCGACGAAGCCGATCTCGTCGAACACTTTCGTCAGCCAGGCGCGCTCCTCGGGCAGGAAGCCGGAGTTCTTCCGGTTGGAGCGCCAGTTTCTCAGGTCGATCTCCCGGTGCGCGATGTTCCAGTCGCCGCACAGGATGATTTCATGCCTGCGCTGGCGCAGCCTTTTCAGGTGCAGCAGGAATTCCTCCAGAAAGCGGAATTTCGATAGCTGCCGGTGCGGACCGGCCGAGCCCGAGGGCAGGTACACCGACACGATCCACAGCCTGCCGAAGCGCGCCTCGACATAGCGTCCCTCGGTATCGAACTCCCGGCTCGCGAAGCCGCGCCGTACCTCGTCCGGATTCTCGCGGCTGTAGAGCGCGACCCCGCTGTAGCCCTTCTTCTCGGCAAACGCATGGCAGGTCTCGAAAGCCTTCAGGCCGTGCAGCCTTGGGTCGAGATCGGCCTCCTGGCACTTCATTTCCTGCAGGCAGATCACATCCGGGCGCTGCGCGGCCAGCCAGCGGAACAGCCCCTTGTTCGCAGCGGAACGGACGCCGTTGACGTTGAGAGTGACGACTCTCAAGAAGAAGGAAAGGCGGAGACGCCGCCGTGCGCAGCCGACCATTGCGCAGGCGCATGCAAAAACTTCTCGACCTCCGCAATCTGGGCAGGCTGCAAGTACCCGCCCTTCTTCACCACCGCGAGCACGTCCCACCAGGTGGCGAGATGATGCAGCCGCACCTTCAGATCGGCGAGCGTCTTCTTCGACTCGGGAAAGATGTCGTAGTAGAAATTGACGAAGACGTGATCGACCACCGCGCCGGCCTCGCGCAGCGCCTTGCAGAAATTGATCTTCGAGCGGCCGTCGGTGGTGAGGTCCTCGACCAGCAGGGTCCTCGCGCCGGCGCGCACGTCACCCTCGATCTGGGCGTTGCGCCCGAAGCCCTTGGGCTGCTTCCTCACATACTGCATCGGCAGCCCGAGGCGGTCGGCGATCCAGGCGGCATACGGGATGCCGGCGGTCTCGCCCCCCGCCACCACGTCGAACTGCTCGAAGCCGGCGTCGCGCGCGAGCGTCGCGCAGGCGAAGTCAACCAATTGGCCGCGGATGCGTGGATAGAAGATGAGCTTGCGGCAATCGATGTACACCGGGCTCGCCCAGCCCGAGGTGAAGACGAACGGCTTCGCCTCGTAGAACAGCACCGCCTTGACCTCCAGCAGCATCCTGGCGGTGACCTCGGCGATGACCGCCTTATCGGCGAAGTGCATGGGCGGCGCGGATTTTAGCAGGTTAGAATTGCGGCATTCGCTCTCGGGAGGGCGGCGATGGCACCACAACTAGCAATGCTCGCGGCAGCGGCGCTGATCGCTGCCCCGCTCATGGCGCAAGCGCAGTCGAAAGGGCAGGTCACTTATCGCTGCACGGGCAAGGACGGCAAGAAATACCGCAGCGATACCATCCCGCAGCAGTGCATCGGCGAGCCGATCGAACTGCTGAATTCGCAAGGCTTTGTGGTCAAGCGGATGGATCCGGTTGGCGAAGAAAAGGAGCGCTTGGCAAAAGAGGCGAACGCGGCCAAGAAGCGCGAGCTCGAGGCGGCCAACAAGGACGCCGAGCGGCGCAATCGGGCGCTGCTCGCGACCTACACCAGCGAGAAGGACATCGAGAGCGCGCGCGCCCGTGCTCTCGCCGACAACCAAAGCGCCGCATCGGTATTCGAGCAGAAGATCGCCGAGATCAAGCAGAAGCGAGCGCGCTACGAGAAGGAGCTTGCGCTCTACCAGGAAAAGAAGGACAAGGGCGGCAGCGCTTCCGCCGTGGTCAAAGAGAACATCAATAACGCGGACATGGACCTGCAGGCGCAGGAAGGCCTGCTCGCCCAGAAGAGGAAAGAAGTCGAGGGGATCAACGCGAAGTACGACGACGACAAGAAACGCTTCCGCGAGCTGATGGGCCGCAAATAGGCTTTGCCCCCCTGACAAGGGGGGTGGCCCGTAGGGCCGGGGGGTTTGCCTTTATTTCTGCTTAACCAGCTTGCGGCGCAGGATCTCGTTGACCTGAGCCGGATTCGCCTTGCCCTTGCTCTGTTTCATCACCTGCCCAACCAGCGAATTGAACGCCTTCTCCTTGCCGGACCTGTAATCCTCGACCTGCCTGGCGTTCGCCGCCAGCACCTGGTCCACCAGCTTCTCGACGGCGCCCGTGTCGCTGATTTGCTTTAGGCCGCGTTTCTCAATGACGTGATCCACGGCGCCTTCGCCTGCCCAGACTGCGTCGAGCACCTCTTTCACCATTTTTCCAGAGAGCGTGCCATCGTCGACTCGCTCCGCTATCCGGCGCAGCTGATCGGCTGAAATGCGCATCTCGGACGCGTCGAGATTCGATTCATTCAGCTTCGCGGCCAGTGGCCCCTGGATCCAGTTCGCCAGGTCCGATCGCCTTGCCTCGGGAGCACCGTCCAGCGCCGATAGGGCAAAGATGGATGTTGCGTAGCTGGTGGTGAGCGAGCTGGCTTGCGCTGGCGTCAGGTGATAGACAGTCACCAGTGTGTCGCGCCGTTCCTCGGGGGACTCTCGCATCGAAGACTTGATCCGTTCCTTCATCTCGTCGGTAACTACGAGCGGCAGCAGATCGGGATCCGGGAAGTACCGGTAGTCGTGGGCGTCCTCCTTGGTGCGCATCGAGCGCGTTTCCCTCTTGTCCGGATCGAAGAGTCGGGTCTCCTGGTCGACCCTTCCGCCGGATTCCAGGATCTCGATCTGTCGTTGAGCCTCAAACTCGATCGCCTGCTCCATGAAAAGGAATGAGTTGAGATTCTTGATCTCGCAGCGCGTGCCGAGCTTCTTATCCCCGGCCTTTCTCACGGAAACGTTCGCATCGCAGCGGAACTCACCCTCCTCCATGTCGCCGCCGCAGATGTCGTGCCAGGTGACCAGGCGATGCAACGCGCGCGCGTAGGCGACGGCCTCTTTTGCACCTCGCAGATCGGGCTCGGAGACGATCTCGAGGAGAGGCGTGCCGGCGCGGTTGAGGTCGATCCCCGTCCTGTCGGGGAAGGCGTCGTGCAGCGATTTGCCGGCGTCTTCCTCGAGGTGGGCGCGCGTAAGGCGGACGGTCTTTCCCTCGATCTGCACCTCGCCACCCTGCACGATTGGCGACTCGTATTGGCTGATCTGGTACCCCTTGGGCAGGTCCGGATAGAAGTAATTCTTTCTGGCGAAGATCGAGCGGCGGCTGATGGTTCCCTTCGCCGCCAGGCCGAAGCGGATCGCGTGCTCGACGGCGGCGCGGTTGGCGACCGGAAGCGTCCCGGGGAGTGCGATGTCGACCGCGGAGGCGTATGTGTTCGGGGCGGCGCCGAAGGCGTTGGCGGCGCCCGAGAACATCTTGCTGCGCGTGAGAAGCTGGGTGTGCGTCTCGATGCCGACGACGATTTCCCAGCCGCGCGTCATCGCGTCTCCGGCCGCAGCAGCCTGCAGTTGCCGCGCCGGTCGATGAGCAGCGGCTCGAGATAGGCCTGCGAGCCGCACAGCTCGCTGCAGTTTTCCACCGACGCGCGCACGTACTCGCCCAGGTCGCGCAGCGTCACGCTGCAGCGGCCCGACACGAACCGCAGGCCGCCTTTGAAGGGGCGCTGCTCGGCGCCGGCGAGCATGCAGCTATGGCCGCCCGGCGCCACTTTCGAGCGCCACTCGAGCGACTTGAGCGTGCCGGCGTCCACCGTGTAGCTCAGGCTCGATGCATAGCGCTCATCGCCCGCCTCGCAGCGCACTGCCGCGCTGTAGCTGGCCATCGAAGGGAACTCCTCGCTGAACTCGAAGCGCTCGCGCTCCTGCCCCCCCGGCCCGTAGCGCGTGCCCTTGAAGCTGCCGCCCCGCAGGCTGCCGCGCAGCTCGGCGGTGGGCGAGCGCCCGAACAGGATCGGGGTGGTGCCTTCCTTGAGCGTGGTGACGCCGATCTCGGGGCTCGCCTCGCCCTCGAGAAAGCGGCGCACGAGCGTCGGCAGCAGCACGTACTCGCCGGCGAGCTGCCAGCCGCCGTCCGTGGCGCGGGTGGCGTGCAATACGAGCAGCGCGCTGCGGCTGCCGATGTGTCCCACCATCTCGCGCGTCTCGGTCTGCTGCTGCGAAAAGAGCGCAACGGGAAATGCCGCGAGGAATAACAGTGCGCAAGCCCTCATAGCGGTGCCTCCGTGGGCACGCGCAGATGCCAGTCGGTCGCTTGCTGATAGCGGTGCGCCGCGCCGAGCAGCGCCGCCTCGGAGAAATAGTTGCCGGTCAGCTGCAGACCTACCGGCAGGCCTTTTGCGTCGAAGCCGCAGGGAATCGACAGGGCCGGCAGGCCGGCGAGGGGCTGCGGAACGGTGAAGATGTCGCCGAGGTACATCTGCACCGGGTCATCGGCGTTGGCGCCGATCTCGAACGCGGTGCTCGGCGCCGTCGGGCCGAGGACCAGGTCGCAGCGCTCGAACGCCGCGGCGAAGTCGCGCGCGATGAGGCGGCGCAGCTTCTGCGCCTGCAGATAGTAGGCGTCGTAGTAGCCGTGCGACAGCACGTAGGTGCCGACCAGAATGCGCTGCTTCACCTCGGCGCCGAAGCCCTCGTCGCGCGTGCGCGCGTACATGTCGTTGAGGTCCTTGTACTGCTTCGCGCGGTGGCCGTAGCGCACGCCGTCGAAGCGCGACAGGTTGGACGACGCCTCGGCCGGCGCGATGACGTAGTACACGGGGACCGCCAGCTTCGTGTTCGGCATCGCCAGCTCGACCTTGCGCGCGCCCTGCGATTCGAACCAGCGCACCGCCTCGTCCACCGCCTGGCGCACGCCGGGCTCGATGCCGTCGCCAAAATACTCCTTGGGAAACCCGATCCGCAGCCCCTGCAGCTTCAGATCAAGCTTCTTCGAATAATCTTCCTTGGGTCGCTCGACGCTGGTGGAATCGCGGGCGTCGAAGCCGGCCATGACGCCTATGAGGAGCGCCAGGTCGGCGGCGCTCCGCGCGATCGGCCCGGCCTGGTCGAGCGACGAGGCGAACGCGACCAGGCCGTAGCGCGACACCAGGCCGTAGGTCGGCCGCAGGCCGCAGACCCCGGAGAACGCCGCCGGCTGCCGGACCGAGCCGCCGGTGTCGGTGCCGGTTGCCGCCGGCGCCAGCCGCGCCGCCACCGCCGCCGCCGAGCCGCCGGAGGAGCCGCCTGGGACGCGGCGCCGGTCCCAGGGGTTGTGCACCGGGCCGAAGTGCGAGCTCTCGTTCGACGAGCCCATCGCGAACTCGTCCATGTTGCACTTGCCAAGCAGCACGCTGCCGGCGCGGTCGAACTGCTCGACGACGTGAGCGTCGTAGGGACTGACGAAGGTCTCCAGCATCTTCGAGCCACAGGTGGTGTGGATTCCCTTGGTGCAGTAGATGTCCTTGAAGGCGATCGGGATGCCGGTGAGCGGGCCGGCGTCGCCGCAGGCGCGGCGCTCGTCGGCGCGCCGCGCCTGCGCGAGCGCGAAGTCTTGCGTCTTCTCCGGCCAGATGAAGGCATTCAGCTCGCCGTTCAGACGGCCGATGCGCTCCAGGCAGAGGCGGGTCAGCTCGACCGAGGAAATCTTCTTTGCCGCGAGCGCCGCCGAGAGCTCCGTGAGGGTCGAGTTCAGCAAGCTTTACTCTATGACTCTCGGCACCAGGTAGAAGCCCTCCTGCACTTGCGGCGTTCCGTCGGGACCCGCCGGGGCGACGGCCTGATAAGCCTCCCGCCGGTCCTTTTCGGTCACCTGGTCGGGGCGTAACCGTTGAACAATGTCCAGCGCGTGCGCCATCGGCTCGATGCCGGCGGTGTCGACCGCGCGCATCTGGTCGACGAGGGCGAGGACCCGGTTCAGGCGCTCGACGACCGCCCGGGAATCCTCGGGACGAACCGCGATGCGCGCCAAGCGCGCGATACGCAACACTTCGTCGTGGGATAGCGACATTCGCTCGGACCGGGGCCCAGGGGAGAATGCCCTTATCTCCCCGGGCGTCGTTAGCGTATCATAGCGGCCACTTTGAACGGCCTGGGCGGAGCGCCCTAAGGCCCGGTTAAGAAACGAAAAAGGGTTGGTACCTTGCTCATGTTCGGATTCCTTCGCAGCTACTTCTCAAACGATCTCGCGATCGACCTCGGAACTGCCAACACGCTCATCTACGTGCGCGGCAAAGGGATAGTGCTCAACGAGCCCTCCGTCGTCGCCATCCGGCAGGAAGCAGGGCCGAACGGCAAGAAGACCATCCAGGCGGTCGGCAAGGAAGCCAAGATGATGCTCGGGAAAACCCCCGGCAACATCGTCGCCATCCGCCCGATGAAGGACGGGGTGATCGCAGACTTCACCGTCACCGAGCAGATGCTGAAGCAGTTCATCAAGAAAGTGCATGACAACAAGCTGTTCTCGCCCAGCCCGCGCATCATCATCTGCGTGCCCTGCGGCTCCACCCAGGTCGAGCGCCGCGCGATCCGCGAGAGCGCGATCGGCGCCGGCGCCGGGCAGGTTTATCTGATCGAAGAGCCGATGGCGGCGGCGATCGGCGCCGACCTGCCGGTCGCGGAGGCGACCGGCTCGATGGTGGTCGACGTCGGTGGCGGCACCACCGAAGTCGGCGTGATCTCGCTCGGCGGCATGGTGTACTCGGGGTCGGTGCGCGTCGGCGGCGACAAGTTCGACGAGGCGATCATCAACTACATCCGCCGCAATTACGGCATGCTGATCGGCGAGACCACCGCCGAGAACGTGAAGAAGGAGATCGGCTCCGCGTTCCCGGGCAGCGAGGTGCGCGAGATGGAGGTCAAGGGCCGCAATCTCGCCGAAGGCATCCCGCGCAGCTTCACCATCTCATCGAACGAGATCCTCGAGGCGCTGACCGAGCCGTTGAACGCCATCGTCTCGGCGATCAAATCGGCGCTCGAGCAGACGCCGCCTGAGCTCGGCGCCGACATCGCCGAGAAAGGCATGGTGCTCACCGGGGGCGGAGCGCTGCTCCGCGACCTCGACCGCCTGCTGATGGAGGAGACGGGTCTGCCGGTGATCGTGGCCGACGACCCGCTCACCTGCGTCGTGCGCGGCTCGGGCAAGGCGCTCGAGCAAATGGAGCACTTCGGCCCGATCTTCACCAACGATTGAGCGCCCCCGGGGGATAAAAGGGGCCCCCGGTCCCTTCGCAGATGGACCATACCCCCCCGCCCTTCTTTAAGCGCGGGCCGGCGCCGCTCGTCAGGCTGTTTTTCTTCGCCTCGCTCTCCTTGGCCCTGCTCGTGATCGACGCTCGTTTCCGCTATGCCGAGGGCCTGCGTGGCTGGCTTGCGCTCGGCGTGTACCCGATTCAGCGCGCGGCGCTGGCACCGATCGATCTCGGCGAGCACATCGCGGGCTATTTCTCCACCCAGGCGCGGCTGGTCGCGGAAAACGAGCGGCTGCGCGCCAAGGCGCTCGAATATTCGCAGGACGCGCAGCGCTACCAGGCCGCGGAGGCCGAGGCGGCAGAGCTGCGCCGGCTGATCGGTGCCGGCGAGCGCCTCGAGCTGCACGCGGCCCAGGCCGAAGTGCTCTATGCAGGCCGCGACCCCTACGCCCAGAAAATATTCATCGACCGCGGCGCAACGCAGGGCGTGCGCCCGGGAAGCCCGGTGGCCGACGAGGCCGGCGTTGTCGGCCAGGTGACGCGCGTGCATCCGCTCGTTTCCGAAGTCACCCTGCTCACCAACTCCGACCAGGCGACCCCGGTGCAGGTGGTGCGCAACGGGTTGCGCGCCATCGCTTTCGGCGGCGGCGCCTCGGGGATGCTCGAGCTGCGCTTCACTGCGACAAACGCCGAGATCCAGAGCGGTGACCGACTCGTGACCTCGGGAATCGACGGCACCTATCCCCAGGGACTGCCGGTCGCGACCGTGGTCCACATCGAGCGCGACGCCGAGCACACTTTTGCGCGCGTGCTGTGCAGGCCCGCAGCCGGGGTCGACCGCGGCCGCTACGTGCTGGTGCTGGCGAACGAGTCGGCGCGGCCGCCGCGCCCCGACGAAGCGCAGCCGGGCAAGCGCGCCGAGAAATCGCGCCGCGCGCGGGTGAGAGAAACGGCGAAAGACGGCGATGTTTCAAGATAGGCCTCAGACCATCCTGCTGCCGGTGCGGACGAGCACCATCATCGCTTCGTTCGCTCTCGCTTTGTTCTTGAACTTCCTGCCATGGCGCGACTTGCGGCTCACGCCCGACTTCATCGCGCTGGTGCTGACCTTCTGGTGCGTGCGCCAGCCGCGGCTGGTCGGCCTCGGCGTCGGCTGGGCGCTCGGCCTGCTCTCCGACGCCGGCAACGGCGTGCTCCTCGGGCAGCATGCGCTCGCCTATTCGCTGCTCGCCTTTCTCGCGGTGTGGCTCTCCCGCCGCATCCTGTGGTTCGGGCCTGGCCTGCAGGCGCTGCATGTCGCGCTGATTCTGACCGTCGGGCAGTGCGCCGTGCTGCTGGTGCGGCTGGCGGCGGGCAACGCGTTTCCGGGATGGCCGATCTTCGTCGGGCCGCTCGCCGGCGCGGCGCTCTGGCCCGCCGTCACCTGGCTCCTGCTGCTGCCGCAGCGGCGCACCGAGCGCGAGCAGGCGATCTAGCATGCCGACCATGATGGGCACGGCTGAGCTGCGGAACCACGAGCGCGAGCTCCACCAGTTCCAGCTGCGCGTCGGCATCGCCGGCATCGCGATCCTGGTCGCGTTCGGCTTGCTCGCCGCGCGCTTCTTCTACCTCCAGGTGGTGCAGCACGACGTCTACCAGGCAAAAGCCGAGGACAACCGCATCTCCATCGTTCCGGTGCTGCCGAACCGCGGCCTGCTCGTCGACCGCAACGGCCTGGTGCTGGCGCGAAACTATTCCGGGTACACCCTGGAGATCTTCCCGCGCAAGGTTTCTAACCTGGAGCAAACCATCGACGAGCTCGCGGAGCTGATTGAGATCCAGCCGCGCGACCGCGCGCGCTTCAGGAAGCTCGTCGCCGAAACGCGCAATGCCGAGAGCCTGCCGATCCGCACCCGGCTCTCCGACGAAGAAGCGGCGAAGTTCGCCGCCAACCGCTATCGGTTCGAGGGCGTCGAGCTCAAGGCGCGCCTGTTCCGCCAGTACCCGTACGGCGAGATCGCTTCGCACGCCATCGGCTACTTGGGGCGCATCGACCAGGCCGACCAGGCGCGGCTCGCGGAGGAAGGGCTCGACGCGAACTATCGCGGCAGCGACTTCATCGGCAAGAGCGGCGTCGAGGCAAGCTACGAGCAGGAGCTGCACGGCACGACGGGATTCGAGCAGGTGGAGATCGACGCCGCGGGACGCGGCATCCGCACGCTCTCGCGCACGCCCTCGCAGCCCGGCAACAACATCACCCTGACGCTCGACATGCGCCTGCAGCAGGTGGCGGAGAAGGCCTTCGGCGAGCGCCGCGGCGCGCTGGTCGCCATCGAGCCGGCGAGCGGCGACGTGCTCGCGCTGGTTTCGAAGCCGGACTTCGATCCGAACCAGTTCGTCGACGGCATCGATCCGCTGTACTGGGGCGAGCTCAATAACTCGCCCGACCGGCCGCTCAACAACCGCGCCATCGCCGGCCTCTACCCTCCCGGATCGACCTTCAAGCCCTATATGGCGCTCGCTGCGCTCGAGCTCGGCAAGCGGCGCCCGAGCAGCACCATCCACGATCCCGGCTATTTCGACTTCGGCGGGCGGCGCTTCCGCGATTCCCGGCCCGGCGGGAACGGCGTGGTGGATCTCTACAAGTCGATCGTCATGTCCTCCGACACCTATTACTACATGGTGGCGAACGACCTGGGGATCGACGCCATCGCCGGCTTCATGAAGCGCTTCGGCTTCGGCGCGCGTAGCGGCATCGATTTGGCTGGGGAGGCGGCAGGGGTGCTGCCTTCCCCGGAGTGGAAGCTCAGGCGCTTCAAGCGCCCGGAGCAGCAGAAGTGGTACGCGGGCGAAACCATCTCGATCGGCATCGGCCAGGGCTACAACGCCTATACGCCGATCCAGCTCGCCGTGGCGATGGCGACGCTCGCCAGCGGCGGCACCATGTACAAGCCGCGCCTGCTGGCGCAGGTCGACAATCCGCGCACCGCGGAGCGCCGCACGCTCGAGCCCGAGATCGCGCAACAAGTGACGCTGCGTCCCGAGCACATCGAATTCGTGAAGCGCGCCATGGCCGGCGTCAACAAGGAGGGCACTGGCGCGCGCGCCTTTGCCGGCGCCCCGTACACGAGCGGTGGCAAGACCGGCACCGCGCAGGTGATCGGCATCAAGCAGAACGAGAAATACGACGAATCGAAGGTCGCCGAGCGCTTGCGCGACCACTCGCTGTTCATCGCCTTCGCGCCGCTTGACAGTCCCCGCATCGCGCTGGCGGTCATCGTCGAGAACGGCGGCTTCGGCGCGCGCGCCGCGGCGCCGATCGCGCGCACCATGCTCGATTACTTCCTGCTTGGCAAGCTGCCCCAGGGAATGCTGCAGCCGACGCTGGAGGACGACGACGCCGAGCAGGGGGAGAACGACTGATGGAGCTCGCGCGCCTTCCAGTGCGGCGCATCGCCTTGCGGCTCGGCGAAGGCATCGATTCGGGCCTGCTGGTGCTGCTGCTCGCGCTATCGACGCTCGGCCTCGCCACGCTGTTTTCCGCCACCTACGAGACCCCGGCGCGGATTCTCTCCCAGATCATGAGCCTCGGCGTGGCGCTGATCGCGATGTGGCTGGTCGCGCAGCTCTCGCCGCAGACCATCATGCGCTTCGCGGTCCCGGCGTATGTCGTCGGCCTGGCGCTGCTGGTCGCAGTGGCGCTCGCCGGCGACGTCGTCAATGGCGCGCGGCGCTGGCTGCATGTCGGCGTGACGCGCTTCCAGCCTGCGGAGATGATGAAGCTGGCGTTGCCGCTGATGCTCGCCTGGTATTTCCATCGCAACGAATCGACGCTCAAGCTGCGCAATTTCGCCGTCGCCGCGATGCTGCTTCTGGTGCCGGTCGGCCTGATCGTGCGCCAGCCCGATCTCGGCACCGCTGCGCTCGTCGGCGCCGCGGGCTTCTACGTCATTTTCTTTGCCGGCATCAGCTGGAAGGTGCTCGGCACCATCGCCGGCGCCGGGCTTGCCGTGCTGCCGCTCGCCTGGGGATTCCTGCACGGCTACCAGAGGAAGCGGATCCTCACCTTGCTCGACCCCACCCAGGACCCGCTCGGCGCGGGCTACCACATCATCCAGTCGACCATCGCGGTCGGCTCGGGCGGATTCTCCGGCAAGGGCTGGCTCAACGGCACGCAGGCCCACCTCGAGTTCATCCCGGAGCGCCACACCGACTTCATCTTCGCCGTGTTCTCCGAGGAGTTCGGGCTGATCGGCAATTGCGTGCTGCTCGTGCTCTACGGGCTGCTGATTGCACGCGGCCTGATGATCGCGGCGAATGCCGCCACCGCGTTCGCGCGCCTCATGGCCGCCTCGATCGCGCTCATGTTCTTCACCTACGCCTTCGTCAACATGGGCATGGTGTCGGGGGTGCTGCCGGTGGTCGGGGTACCGCTGCCCTTCCTGTCCTATGGCGGCACCGCGCTTCTCACGCTATTCATCGGCGCCGGCATCCTGATGAGTGTCCAGCACCATCGCACGCTCGTTCAGACGTAGTCCTCGCGTTTTTGCCGCGCAGCAGCATTTTTTGAAACCTCGCACCGCATCATGAAACGCAGGTGCCGTAAAGCACTGTAAATCCTTGTTTTATTACGTCGCAAAATAGGCCGCTGGCGTGTTGCTGCGCGCCATCGCAAATCGCACACTTCGATGGTCACTCTTTAAGTCGGAGGTAACGTGGATCGGCGACAAAAACAAATCGCGGCACTCGAGCAGGACTGGGCGGAGAAGCCACGCTGGAAGGGCGTGAAGCGCGGCTACAGCGCGCAAGACGTCGTGCGCCTGCGCGGCAGCATCGAAATCGAGCACACGCTTGCGAAGCTCGGCGCGGAGAAGCTGTGGAAGCTGTGCCACGAGCGGCCGTTCGTGAATTCGCTCGGTGCGCTCACCGGCAACCAGGCGATGCAGCAGGTGAGGGCGGGCGTGCCGGCGATCTACCTCTCCGGCTGGCAGGTCGCGGCCGACGCCAACGATTCGCTCTCGATGTATCCCGATCAGTCGCTGTACGCGGTGTCGTCGG